>OFGV01000001.1_pt1 | contig 52142 bp, 47 predicted proteins | sample 1521911 | NCBI WGS metagenome assembly OFGV01 (sample SAMEA2553413, study PRJEB24118) | soil metagenome
TTGGAGATCCACCAGCCCAGCGAGCCCACCGAGAAGAGGAACCAGAGGATCAGGCCGAAGGCGGCGCTCTGGATGATGACGGTGAGGATGAACACGACGATCCACCCGGCCAGGACCGGAGCGTAGTCGATGAGGTAGGCGCCAGCGCGCTGGCCCCAGTTGGCGTAGGCCGAGGCCGCGGGATTTGCTGCGTATGCCACGGGAGGAACCTTTCTGAGGGAGGAGTCTGCCGCCACTGCGGCGGTCAGGGGTGCGGGTCTATACGAATCCGAACCGGTGCAGCTGGAAGAGCCAGCTCAGGGCGACCACGCACGCCATGACCCAGCCGGTGCGGCGGCGGGCCGCTGCTGACCAGGGCCGGGGGGGCGACGCCAGCCCGGCAGTACGCGCCAGCAGCACCGGAGCGGTGCAGGCCACAAGCGCGGCGATCAGGTACACCAGCGGGCTGGTGGCCGCGGCGGTCTTCCATTCACCGTGGGTCAGTGCGACGGTCGCGGTGGTCAGGCCGCAGAACGGGCATGGCACGCCGGTGAGCGTCCGCAGCGGGCACGGGATCCCGTGCCCATGGGTGTAGCTCATCAGGGTCGGGTAGGCAGTGCCCACGACGGCGGCGCCCGCGGCGAACATCGTGATGTTCTCGGGCACCGAGTATCCCCGCCGGAGTACGAGCACCAGTCTCCCCGCTACAGATGACCCACCCAGCCGGCAAATGACCCACCCAGCCGGCAAAGCGGATGGAGGGTAATCGTACGGGCTAAAGCGGCTGCGTGTACCCCAAAATCCTTTGCTTCCTCATGACAATCTCCCCAGCAGCCTGCCCATCCCCGGAACAGGCCGGACGTGCCCGGGCACCGCGACGGGGGACCAACGGCGCTAGCCGCTGCCCGCGAGCGGGCATCAGGGTGAAGGCATGGCGCAACGGGCCGGGCAGCACGGCGCGAGGGCGCGCCGGGCGCCGCGAAACCATGACGGCCGCTGATCCCGGCGGCCCGGTGGCCGGGTACCCGATCACCTTGCGGTTCGATCCAGCCTTGCGGATGTTCCTGGACGGCCGCCACCGCGCGGACGGGCGGGTCGAGGTCGGCTACGACGCCACGTCCTCGCTGGGCCATGTCGTCGAGTCACTCGGGGTCCCGCTGCCGGAGGTCGGTGAGCTGCTCATCGGCTGGCGCCGGGCACAGGCCTCCGAACGGGTGCCCGAGGGCAGGCCGGTGCTGGTACGGGCGGTGTCCCGGCCGCAGCGGCTGCCCGCCGCCGGGCCGCGTTTCTGCCTCGACGTGCACCTGGGAACGCTCGCCCGGCGGATGCGGCTCCTCGGCCTGGACACGGCCTACCGCAACGACGCCGGCGACGATGAGCTGATCGAGCTGGCGGCGGCGCAGGACAGGGTGCTGCTGACCCAGGATCGCGGCCTGCTGCGGCGGCGGGCGGTGCGGTTCGGCGCATATGTGCGGGGGGCCGATCCTGACTCGCAGTTGCGTGACGTGCTCGACCGTTTCGCCCCGCCGCTGCGGCCCTGGACCAGATGCACCGCCTGTAACGGCATGCTGGAGCCGGTCGCGAAGAACGAGGTGGAGCACCTGCTGCGGCCGGGAACCCGGCGCACCTACGAGGTGTTCGCCCGGTGCCGCTCGTGCGGCAAGGTGTACTGGCGCGGCGCGCACGGCCGGCGCCTGGCCACCCTGGTCGAATCGGCCCGCCGGGTGGTGGACGCACGATCGCCGGTTTGCACGATGAGAACCCGCTGAGTTCGCACTAGAAAACCCCGGGCAGCAGAGCGGCGGTCCGGTTCCGGTACCCGGGGTAACCCGGCAGGGGTTCCAGCAGGACCTGCTCCTCGCGTAGCGCGCGGTAGACCTGCAGGCCGCTGATGCCCAGCCAGCAGACGACCGCCATGACACTGCCAGCAGCCACGGCGATCCCCAGCGCGGACACCATCTCCCCCGCATAGAGCGGGTGCCGCACGAACCGGTAGGGCCCGCGATCTACCACCTCTCTGGCCTGGGCGATCACCGACAGGTTGCGGCCAAGGAACCGCAGTGACCATAGCGACCATGCCGTGCCGGAAACGAGCAGCAGGTCGGCAATCCCTGCCCGGCCCGCGCCAGGGGGTGCTCCGCGAAGCAGCGGGAGCACGAAAGGCGCCCACGTCGCCGTTACTGCGGCAGCGTGCGCGCTGATCGACCTGCTGGTGGCGATCGCGGGACCGCGCCGCAGGTAGCACCAGATGATGAGCGTGTAGAAAACGCATACCAGCCCGGTGCCGAGCCACCGCAACACGGCCGTCCCAGCGTGGCCGCTGCCGCGTACCAGGCCTGCCAGGTCCAGCAGCAGCAGCCCCGTGACAGCCAGCAGCATGAGCAGCCTGCCGAGGTCGGGACGTGGCCGACCGGATATGGCGGGCATGGCGCACTACCCGAACAGCCCGTGGGTGCCGAAGAAGGTGTGCGCAATGGTGATCACACCTGCCCCGATGGCGGAGACGAACAAAGCCGGCAACAGGCAGAAGATCAGTGGGACCATGAGCTTCACCGGCACTTTCTGTGCCTTCTCCTCGGCCCGCTGCCGGCGCCGCAGTCGCATCTCCTTGGCCTGCTCGCGCAGCACCCGCGCAACCGCGATACCCAGTTCGCTCGCCTGGACAATGGCGGAGACGAACGCCCGCAGTTCCGGGACGGTGGTGCGGTCCACCACGCCACGCAGCGCCGCGCTGCGGGTCTTGCCGATCTGGATCTCCTGCAGGGCCCGGGCGAATTCCGCGGCCAGCGGTCCTTTGGTGTTGCGCGCAACCCGGCCGAGTGCCGCGTCGAACCCCAGGCCAGCCTCCACGCAGATCGTCAGCATGTCCAGGGCATCCGGCAGGGTCGCCTGGATCCGCGCCTGCCGCTTCTTGGCCGCGTTGTAGAGCAGCACGTCGGGCAGGAAGAAGCCCATGGTGCCGCCCAGGGCGGCGCCAAGGATCAGCAGGCCGAAATTGTGCAGCCCGTACAGTGTGCCCAGCAGGGCGAGCACCAGCATCCCCAGCCCCTTGACCGCCAGAATCCGGTCGGGCGTCCAGCGCCCGGGATTGCCTGCGAGGTCCAGCCTGCGCTGCAATGTGCTGGCGATCCCTGAGGGGGACAGCCGCAGGGCCAGTCCCCGCGACCATCCAGGCAGCGCCGCCAATGGGTCGGACGCCCGCTCAGCACCCGGACCCCGCTGGGAGTAACGCTGCTCGATCGCGGCTAGCGCCACCCCGACTCCGCGTCGGGTGGATCGCGCAGGGAATACCGTCACCACCAGCATGGCGATTGCCAGCCCGATCGCCACCAGCGCGCCGCCGAGGAACACCGAACTGCTCACCTCACACCACCACCCTGATGACCTTCCGCATCCACAGCACTCCGACGACGTACAGCACCACGGTGACCGCGAGCAGGAGCAGCCCCGCCAGCGTGGTGTAGAGGGGCCGCATGTACGTCGGGTCGATGAAGAGCAGCCAGCATCCGACCAGGGGCGGCAGCACGCTCAGAATGTAAGCGGAAAGCCGTGCCTCGGCGCTGAGCGCCCGCACCTGGCGGCGGAGGTAGGCGCGCTCGCGCATGGTGCCGACGGTGTTTTGCAGCACCTCGGCGAGATTGCCGCCGACCTGGCGCTGGATGCGGATTGCCATGACTGTCCACCGCAGGTCGTCGGAGTTCATCCTGTTCGCTACCCCATCCAGCGCGTCCTCCAGGTCGGCACCGATCCGGGCCTCGGTCAGGGCGCGGGAGAACTCGCCAGCGGCCGGCTGGGTGTTCTCTTGCACCACTACGTCCAGCGCCTGCGGCAATGAGAAGCCGGACTGAAGCGAGGCCGCGATGAGTTGCAGCAGGTCTGGCAATTGCTCACCGAAGGCGCCCCGCCGCCGCCCGGTCCGTATGTTCAGAACCAGCCGCATGGCAAGCCAGCCGGCCACCGCCCCAGCCAGGACGCCAACCAGGACGTTGCCAGTGAGCAGGGTCAGCACGACGGCCAGCACCACGCAGCCGGAACCCCCCAGCACCACCCATTCGGCTGGTGTCCGGGAGATGCCCGCCAGGTCCAGCCGCTGGGTCAGTCCGCGCTCGGAGTTACTCGACCGCAGCAACTGGCCCGTCAGCCCAATGACGGTGCTGGCCACTCTCCCCTCTTCGCCGGCCTGGGCAGGCGCATGCCGGGGACCATACCGTCCGATCTGGTCTGCCAGTGCCCGGTGCCGGTCCTGCTGGTAGAGCGAGCTGACGCCGATCAGGCCGACGAGCAGCAACGCCGCGAAGACAGCGGCCAGCGCCGCGATCAGGCCCCAGGAAACACCGCCGGCATGCTGCGCAGCCACGGCCGGGGATGGTGCAGGAGCACTGGTCGGCGGATGCGTGCTGGGAGCAGGCGGGAAGGCGGTGGCCAGGGCGGCGGCGTTCGCGGGACTAGCGATACGTCCCCCGCTGGCCGACGCCAGCGTGCGGAGCAGGCCAATGTGATCGTCACGCTCGAAGTACCAGATCACGACGTCGGTGGGGAGGGCCGCGTCGGGCGCTGGCCCGATGAGCATCTCGCCGTTGGAGAGCACCACCAGCCTTCCCGCCGACGCGTCGAGAGCGTGCATCACCGACGTGGCGTGAGACAGTGCGCCAACGATCCCCATGGAGGTCGCCCCGCTTGCCTTGCTGGCGGTAACTGCCGCCCTTAGCCGCGAACGGCTGGTGGTCGGCCACAGCGCCATCTGCCACCCATCACCGAAGGTGATCAGCCCCACCCGCACGTCAGCAGGCAGCGCCCGCGCGTAAGCGAGGACCGCGTGGCGCTCGGCCGCGATGCCCGTGGCGGGCATTGAGGCATTGATGTCCAGCAGGATCACCGCGGCACGGACTGAAGTGCGGGCACTGGCGGCGCTTGGCGCAGCCAGCGGAAGCATCAGCATCATGCCTGTAACCGCCAGGATGCTCACAGCAGCGCGCCGCCAGATCCGCATCCAGGTCATCGGGCGAGCCCCTCAGACCCGAAGAATCCCGCCGGCAGGCGGACGCCGCGGTCGGCCAGGGTGGCGGCGAAACGCGGGCGCAGGCCGGTGGAGCGCAGCGTGCCGCGGTGGCGGCCCTCCTCGTCCACGCCAGCGTGGAAGTCGAACAGGAACACGTCCTGGAGGGTGATGATGTCGCCTTCCATGCCTTCGACCTCGGTGATGTGGGTGATACGCCGGGTTCCGTCCTTGAGCCGGGCCTGGTGGATGATCAGGTCGATCGCGGAAGCCATCTGCTCGCGGATGGCGCGCTGGGGCAGGTCGATGCCGGCCATGAGCACCATGGTCTCCAGACGGGCCAGTGAGTCGCGAGGGGAGTTGGCATGCACAGTGGTCAGGGACCCGTCGTGGCCGGTGTTCATGGCCTGGAGCATGTCGAGGGCGGCGCTGTCCCGGACCTCGCCGACGATGATCCGGTCGGGGCGCATCCGCAGCGAGTTGCGGACCAGGTCACGGATCGCGATCTCGCCGCGGCCTTCCAGGTTGGGCGGGCGGTATTCCAGGCGGAGCACGTGCTCCTGGCGCAGCTGGAGTTCGGCGGCGTCCTCGATGGTGATGATCCGCTCGTCGGCGGGGACGAATGAGGACAGGACGTTGAGCGTGGTGGTCTTGCCGGAGCCGGTGCCACCACCGATGACGACGTTGAGCCGGCCGGCCACGCAGGCGCGCAGCAGGCCCGCGACCGCTGGGGTCAGGGTCCCGAACGAGATGAGGTCCTCGACGGTGAACGGGTCAGTGGCGAATTTCCGGATCGTCAGCAATGAACCGTCCAGCGCCACAGGCGGCACCACGGCGTTGACCCGGCTGCCGTCTGGCAGCCGGGCGTCGACCATAGGGCTGGCCTCATCGACCCGCCGGCCGACCCGCGCCACGATCTTGTCGATCGTCCGCCGCAGGTGGCCCTCGTCGGCGAACACCCCCTCTGCCGGGAAGAGCTTGCCGTCACGTTCGACGTAGATCTGATCGAAGCCGTTGACCATGATCTCCGAGACATCAGGGGCGCGCAGATAGGGCTCCAGCGGGCCGTGGCCCAGGATGTCGTCGGCCACTTCCTGCGCGACCCGGGACCGGTCGGCGGCGGTCATCGGGGTCTCGTCGCGCTGCAGCACCGCCTGCAGCGTCTGCGTCACCTGCTGTTCCAGCTCCCGCTGCTCCAGGTGCGCGTCATACAGCCTGGGGCCCAGCGTCTCCAGCAACGCCTCGTGAACACTGCGCTTGACCACGGCGAACGGGTCGGCATGGCGGGCAGCCCGCCGCGAGGGCCCCGGCTGCTCCCGCGACTCCGCCGCCGGTGCCAGCCGCTGTGCCAGCCGCTCGGACAGGCTCATCCCGACCGCCTCCCGCGCCGCGACAGTGACACCGGGAACCGGGCACCTGATCCCGGCGCGTCGGCCAGGCGCTGCTGCGCGAACCTGATGATGGCCTGGCTCACCGGATGCGCCGGGTTGTCCAGGGTGATCGGCGTGCCCTTATTGATCGACACCGGCACGGCGCGGCTGGATGGAACATGCGCGGAGATCGGGCACCGAACCACCCGCTGCACATGCTCCACGCTCAGCCCCACCTTGGAATCGGCCCGGTTCAGCACCACCGAGCGGATCCCGCGTGGGTAGGACAGCAGGTCCAGCATGTCCAGGGTGACGCGAAGGTTCTTCAGCGCCGGCACGTCCGGAGTGGTCAGCAGCACATGATGGGCGGAGGCGTCCATCGCGGTCAGCACATGCTCACTGAATTGCGCCGGGGTGTCCACCACCACGTAGTCGAACATGGTTCGCAATACCCCCAGCAGCTCCCCGACCAGCGACGCCGGGATCTTCTCCGCATCTCCGGGGGTGACCGGCGCCAGCAGCATCGCCAGCCCCTGGCGGTACGTGGTCAGCAGCGACGCCGCCCCTGTGACATCGAGGTGCCCGGCCATCGGGAGCGCGTCGACTATTGTGCGTGCCGGATCCAGCAGGACGCTGATAGCCACGTCTCCGAACGCCAGATCCAGGTCCACAACGCACACCTTGCGTCCGAGATCCCTGGCCAGCACCACTCCCAGGTTCACCGACAGCGTCGTCTTCCCACATCCGCCCTTAGCCGCGAACACCGTAATGATCCGGCCATCCCGTGCCGACTCGTTATCCTCGGCAGGAGCAGCGGTGAGCATCCGCCGCGACACATCCCGGGAACGCTGGCATGCCGCGGCAAGGGCCGCGTGATCACCCGCTGGCACCACCTCCCGCACTCCCGACTGGAGGGCCAGGGTCAGCAGTTCCACATCCACATGATCACGTGCCCAGACCACGCCCACCGCCGGCCTGTCCAGCCGCAGCGCCGCGCTGAACGCCAGCGCCTCATGTGTCGCCGCATCTGGGCCGATCACCACCAGTACCTCCGCCGGATCGCTGTCCAGCAGTTGCGCCGCCGCTCGCAGGTTCCCCACCGCACGCACCTCGCCACCGATGCTGTGCATCAGCTCTCTGGCACCGACCGGCGCCTCGCAGAGGATGGGCATCTGGTCTCCTCAGGTCACGGCCGGAACAGCGGCTGCTGGACGGCGTCGAATCCGGTCTGGGAGGAGCCTGTGAGCAGCGCTAGGTAGGGCAAGCCCGACTCGTTCAGCAGGATCAGCCGCTCCGCGTCCGCCTGATTGACGGCGAATGTGACCAGGACGGGACCCTGGGTGGACGTCCCGGGACTGGCCTGGCTGGCCGATAGGGCAGTGCTGTTAGCGGTGGAAGCGCTCTGCGCCGCGGCCGGACCCACGGAGAGGACCTCCACCCTGGGCAGTACCAGCCTGGTATGGACGCCGGTCTGCTGCTGATGTGACCCGCTGCAATCTGCACTCAGCGCCTTGCTGGAGTAGGTGTCGAACACTGCGACCTGCAGACCGGGGTGGACGTAGCCAGCAACCGCCTCCGGGAGGCAGAACGGGACGGTCACCGCGACCATTCCCTTTGGGATTGCCAGAGCCCCGGCTCCAGTCACCTGCGCGGCCGTCACCAGCATGGGGCGCAGCAGCAGTTGCCCGGGCTGGACATCCGCGCTCACCACCAGGGCGCCGAGCCCGGGCGTGATCGAGTGGATCGCATCCGATGGCACCGATGACGCTGGCAGCGTCTGACTGCTCAGCAGCCCCGCGCTCAGCGCGGCGCTGGCGGAGGTTCCCGCCGGGATCTGCTGCTGGGCCACCAGTGTGGTGACTGACCTCATCCCGGCCACGGCACGGGCGTCGGCCTGATGGACATAGGCCAGCACCCCGACGGTGCCAAGCACGGCAAGCAGCACCGCCAGCATGACAGTCAGGACACGACGTTTCACGGGTTACTCTCCTCTGGCGCAGTTGGGGTGCCCGGCGTGACTCAGCCCGTAAGACGGACCACGGTCAGGCCCAGGTTGGTGCCGCCGAGTGTGGGGCAGGACGCCGGGAGGCACAGGGCCTGGACGAAGACGCCGTCAATGCACACCGTGGGGGGACCACACAGCAGGCCCGGGTTCAGCCAGTCCGGCTCGCAGGAGGCCGGGCTGCCCTGCCCGCACTTGGCGGCGCCAGAGGTCAGCAGGTTATAGCCGGTGACGACGAAGCCGGCGAAGCCCTTGAGTGTGTAGACGGTGTTGGACCCCTGAAGCGTGACCGAACTGTAGACCGGCACGTAGAGGATGGTCTGGTTCTGCCAGGCCGCCTGCAGCACGGCGGCACAGTTCTGGGCCTCCACCCCGGTGCCGGTGGCGTATTGGTTGTTGCTGATGAGCACCGAGCAGGTGGTTTTCTTGTCCTGCAGCCACCCGAATGCACCGGGGGCGTCCGCGTCGGCCGGATTGGCCGGACACGTCCCGCTTGTCACCTTCTTCGAATAGTCGTGCAGCGTGAGCGACTGATCGAAGGGGATCAGCGTGGCCGACGGGGGCATCGAATAGGGCGGGGGCGGGGCGAGCGAGATCCCGTTGCTCGTCGCCGTGTCCCATTCGCAGGCGGAAATCGTGAATCCGACCGTGGTCGCGGTCGTGGGGGCACCCCACGCCGCCTGCGCACAGGCGTACACGGTGGTGCCGTTGTAGCTCGAGCCACCCAGCAGCATGCGCGCGAACACGGGAGGCAGCAGATGGGAGACGCCACCAGGCATCTGGGTGTAGGTGTTGACGTCAACCCAGTTCACGCCGGGAGATGGCGACGGGCAGTTGGTGACCGTACCGGGGTTGGGGCCCTGGCAGTTTCCCAGCCCAGAGCCACAAACCCAGTAAATCCCGGCCGTGTTTCCGGTCAGCTTCGAGGCGTTGAGGTCTGCGTACTGCGCGGCGAGGCCCGGATCGCAGGTGCCGAGCGCGCAGCTCTTGGCCACGGCGAGCGCGCCCGCGTCGGCGCCGTTCTGCAACTCGGCGCGGTTCTGGTAGATCTCGCCGGCGTCGACCGCCAGAACAGCGGCACCCAGTAGCACGCCGGCGCCGATCAGTACCGCGATCATCACACCGATCGCGCCCCGCTCGTCACGGCCCCGCAGCCGCGTCATCGGGCGCGCAAAGCGGAAGATCACGTTTCGCATGGCATGACCCCCTGGGCGGTGAGCGTGATCGGGGACCCGAAGCCGGAGCCACCGAACATCGCGGCGAAAGCGCCGATGGGGGTGGCGAACTGAAACTGATACGTAACCTGGACCGTCGCGTCCGCGCCCGCGCTTGTGCTCGCGCCAGCTGGGCAGGGCGCATACGGCGGCACGCTAACGCCGCTCAGGCTGGTGGCTGCGGTCGTAACCCGCGCCTGCACCACCTGGTACGTATCACCCAGCGCCGCCAGCCGGGCGCCTTCCCGGGCCGCCTGGGTGAGCGTGATCTGGGCGTTGAGCATGCGGCCGAAGTCGATGATGCCGAACACGATCAGCAGCAGCACCGGCAGCAGCAGCGCGAACTCGACCGCGACGGCCCCTCGGTCCGGCATGCGATTCCTGAACGGTGGCCGAATCATCGTTGGGTTCCCTTTCCCGCCGAGGGAGGGCGGGACGGCAGGCTGGCCGTCCCGCCCGCGTCGCTGGGTCAGGGGCTGGGGACGGTAGCGCCCCCCACGGTGGACCCGGTCTTGCTGAAGATTGTGCTGAGGCCACCGCCCAGAAGCACAGCGCCCAGCCCCATCACGAAGACGAGGAGCACCACGAGCAAGGCGTACTCCACGGAGGTCACGCCACGGTCATCCAGGTGGAGCCGCTTCGCGAGTCCTTCCCTGAGGAGCGTGTGCATGTACATCAGCGCGTTGAGCATGTCAGGACTCCTTCAAGTGTCGGCGGGCAGTGATCCCACCCCGGTGGGACGGCACTGCCGCCCCGGCAGCACGACCCTGCTCGCCCCCAGCCCGCTAGTCCATCGGCCGGACGGGCACAGAAATCCGGCTTATCGGAGGACATGTCGGCCGATCGGCCGGCACAGGCCCGCTGACCGGCCAGTCATTGGCCGAGAACGTTCCATCTCCGCAGGCTGCCGTCCTACCGTGGAGCGCCATGAACCTGGTATGGGCCGCCGTCGGCGCGGGGGTGGGCCTGGTGGCCGGCGCCGCACTCCGCGGCGCCGTCTTCCGGCTGTCTGTGCCTTCCGGTGAGCCGGACCGGACAACCTGCCCGCGCTGCGCCGGCCCACTGCGATCCCGGCTGGTGATGCGATGCGCGCACTGCGGGCGCCGCCCTGGCACCCCGCTGGTGCTGGAACTGGCCACTGCCACTGTCGTGGCACTAATGTGCGGCAGGTTCGGCGGGCAGCCCGAAGTCGTGCCCTTCGCTTTCCTCGCCACCCTCGGCGTGGCCCTCGCTACCATAGACATCGCCGTTCAGCGGCTACCGGACCGGCTCACCCTGCCCGCATATCCCGTGCTGATCACCTTGCTGGCCGTCTCCGCCGTGATGGAAGGGAAGTGGAGCGCGCTGGGCCGGGCGCTCCTGGGCGGTGCCGCCCTGTCCGCGGTCTTCCTGCTGATGGCCCTCGCGCGGCCGGGGGGACTCGGGGGCGGTGACGTCAAGCTGGCCGGGCTGGCCGGGCTGGCCCTGGGCTGGCTGGGCTGGCCCACTCTGCTCTTCGGAGCCGCCCTTGGATTCCTGCTGTCCGCCGTGGGCATCCTGGCCCTGCTGGCGGCGCGGCGGATCACCCTGCGTGGCGACATCTCCTTCGGCCCGTTCCTGCTCGGTGGCGTCCTGCTCGCAATCCTGGTGGGTGGCTGACCGGTGACGACGCAGATCGCCCTCCCGGAACAGGGCATCGAGCCCGGTGAGGACGTCATGGCCAGGGCCAGGGCCAGGCCCTGGCTCCTGGCGTGGCTGGCCTTCGTGCCCGTCGCGGTGCTCCGGGCCGGGACCCTGGCCGAGGGGGACACGTTCTGGGAGATCCGGGGCGGGCTCCTCACCCTCTCCCACCAGGCCATTCCCAGGGTGGACTCGTTCACCTGGACCGTGCACGGCAAGCCGTGGACGTTGAACTCGTGGGGGTTCGATGTCGTACTCGCGGTGGCGTACCGGATCGGCGGCTTGCCCGCAGTGGCGTGGGCATCCGCCGCGCTGGCCATGATGGTGGCGGGGATGGTGCTGCTGCTGGCCAGATGTCTCGGTGCGTCCCCGCAGGTAGCTGGGTGGCTGCTGCTGCTCGGCTCACCGCTGCTTATCGAGTGGCTGTCGGCGCGGCCACAACTGGCGGACTACATCGCCGTTCCCGTCCTGGTGATGCTGCTGCGCCGGATCACGGATGGCCGGGACCGCGTTCGTTCGATAATGGCGGTGGGGATCCTGTCGGTGGGGTGGGTCAATCTGCATGCCGCCTCCCTGCTGGGAGTGGTGATCGCGGGTGCCTGTGCGGTACTGCTCCTTGCCAGGCGGGCCAGCCGCGGCAACGGCTGGTGGTGTGTGGCGGCAGGCGCTGCCGCGCTGGCAGGCTCGCTGCTCAACCCGTATGGGCTCGGCGTGCTCGCACAGGCGGGGCAGGTGCAAAGTGCCGCCAGCGGTCTCATCGTCGAGTGGCGGGCCTTCGATCCGGCCAGTCCCATGCAGCTGTCGATGTTCATCACGGGATTGACGGCCCTGGTGCTGGCAGCACGGCGTGGCGACGCCGTGCTCACAGGCGCGCTGGGGGTGCCGGCCGCCGGGTCCGTTGTGGTGATCAGGTTCCTGCCCTTCCTCGTCTTGCTGGGATTGCCAATCATCGCCGGTGCGCTGTCCCGCACGTCACACCCGGCGGTGCTGCGCTACGCACGCAGCCGCCGGGTCATGTTCCGCCGGTGCGGAAGCGCGGGCATGGCGGCATTCGCGGCCCTGGCCGCCCTGAGCCTGACTCACATCGGCCGGCCCGATCCCGCCATCTACCCGGTCCCGATCGTCAAGGACATCCCCCCCAGGTGCAAGGTCTTCACTTCCGACCTGCTCGGCGGCTTCGTGATCCTCCAGCGGCCCGATGCCCCGGTTTCGCTGGACTCCCGCTTCGACCTGTACGGGCGTCAGCGGGTGCTAGCGGATGTGCGAGCGCTGCAGGGCCGGGGAAACCCGGTCAGCGAGCTGACGGGCGCCGGTTGCGTGCTGGTCCCCCCGACGTCCGGCCTGGCCAGCCAGCTCCACCGCGACCCGGCCTGGCAGGTAAGAGCGTCGGGCGCGGCCGCGATCCTGTTCGTGCGCCGGTAAGGCAAGCAGAGCACCGCATCAAGATCATCCAAGTTGTAAAGCTGGGCACGCCAGAGATCACAAATCGGTAACGATCGCCAAGAATCGGTCAACTGTGCAGGTCAGGCAGGAGTCGACTCTGTGGTACGCCAGCAGTGGGAAGCGCCCGGCGCATTACGGTCTAGGCGCCCCCGGGACCCAGCGTCTCAGGCCTACCGTGCCGGGTTGCCTTGATCCGGTGCCCGGACTGGGAGGAAACGTGTTCCTGGGTCTCATCTTTCCCTGGCATCCACCCTGCGTCAGTCAGGCGCTGAGGCGAATGAGTCAAACCTGCCAGGAAACTTATTAGTGGGGGGTCCGCTATGCCTATCCGCCTTGCCATTGTTGACGGTCACACGCTGACTCGCTACGGCCTGAAGGAGCTGATCGCACAGCATTCCGATATCGAGATCGTGGCTGAGTGCACCTCGGCCACTGACGCGTCCCTTGTGATCGGAACGGTGCTGCCAGATGTCGTCACCGTGGACGTGACGTTGCCTGACGGCAACGGGCTCCAGCTGGCCCGGGAGTTCCGGGACTGCTACGCCAACCTCGGCATTGTCATACTGACCTCGCACGGTGAGGACGACGTACTCTTCCGCGCGCTGGAAACCGGCGCATCAGCCTTCGTCGCCAAGACCGCACCCGTGGAGGAAGTGCTAGTTGCCATCCGGCATGCGGCGGTCGCCGCCTTGTCTTTCACCGCCTCCGGGCTCGCGGTGGCTCTCGCCCGGCGGCGCACAGTGCAGGAGCAGATCGCCCTAAGCCCGCGGGAGATGGCTGTCCTGCGCCTGCTGCGCGATGGCATGTCCATCCCAGCGATCGCGACGGCCATGTTCATCAGCAAGTCCACCGCCAAGACGTACGTCGCGCGATTGTACGAGAAGCTCGGTGCGGCAAACCGGGCTCAGGCGCTGATGACCGCCATTCGTTACGGCCTTATCCGCTATGAGGACGAAGTCCCGTCAGCCGGGCCCGCCCACCGGATCCACCGTGCCAAGCTCAGGTCCAACCCACGTATGCCAAGCCCGGCCGGTGCGGTCGGCGGAATGAGTGTTGTCTTACTGCGTCGCCGGAGCGGGCACCCGTGCGGCAGAATGATCGCGACGGGCTAGAGTTCCGGGTTCCGGTCGGCACATGAACAGCCAGACCCGTCGGCTGCTCCTGTGGTGTGGGTCCGGTGCCATAGCCGCCATAGCGACTAGCCCTGGCTTTTCATGGGGATCTGGCGGTGAGCGGCGCGCCTGAATGGAAAAGTGCTCCTGAACTGGGACGATAAGGGTTGTCGAGATCCTTATCCGCCCAGTTTCAAGGAGCACTTTCTACGTGAACGCTACAGGATGGTCGCGCGGTCTTGAAGTTACCGGGGGCGGCACGGGCGTCGTGTCGCACGCCGGGCTGGCACTGCTGCGGCAGCTGGCCGACCGGACGGGCCTGACGTCCGGCCTGTCGGCGGCGCTGCCCTCCCCGCTGGGCGGGCATGACCGGGGCCGGGTGCTCGCCGACCTGGCGTGCGCGATCGCGGACGGGGCGCGGGTGATCAGCGATTTCCGGGTGATGGGCGACCAGCGGGAGCTGTTCGGCCCGGTCGCGTCGGTGCCGACCGCGTGGCGGGCGCTGAAGGAGATGGCCTCCCGCGGGGACCGGGGACGGCGCAAGGTCACGGCTGCGGTGAACAAGGCGCGGCGGCACGCCTGGGTGCAGGCAGGCGGGCTGCCGCCGGTGCAGGTCGCGGACAGGAAGCTGGCGGGCGTGACGTGCATCCGGCTGGACGCGACTGTCGTGCACGCGCACTCGGACAAGGAGCTGGCCGAGCCGAATTTCAAGGGGTTCGGCCATCACCCGATCATCGCGGCCTGCGATAACGTGCGGGAGCCGCTGGCGTGGATGCTGCGGCCGGGCTCGGCCGGCAGCAACACGGCCGCCGATCACCTGCAGCTCCTGGACGAGGCGATCGCCGCTCTCCCGCCGGCGCTGCGCCGGAAGCTCATGGTCACCTGCGACGGGGCCGGAGCCAGCCACGACCTGGTCAAGGAGCTGGACCGGCTCGCGTCCCGGCACGGCTACCAGGTCGTCTACTCCGTCGGCTGGGCGCTGACCGGGCGGGAGAAGGCCGCGATCGGCAAGGTGCCGGAGCACGCCTGGGAGGCCGCGATCGACGCGCGCGGCGAGGTCCGCGAGCGCCGCGCCGATGACGCTTGCGCGGATCTGCGCTGCGCGCACCGGGCCTGCTGGATCGAGGAAGCCCACGTCACCGAGCTGACCGGGCTGCTCCGCTCCGGCCCCGGTGGCGACCAGCTGAAGGCCTGGCCCAAGAGCATGCGGGTCTTCGCCCGCCGCGAGCGGCCGCACCCCGGCGCGCAGCTCACCCTGTTCGAGGCCGAAGACGGCTGGCGGTACTCCCTGTGGGCCACCAACCGGCCCGCTGCCACGCGGGGCTGGCTGGGCCAGTGCGCCTACATCGACGCCGCGCACCGCGTCCACGCCCGCGTCGAGGACGTGATCCGCACCGGCAAGGACACCGGCCTCGGCCATTTCCCGTCCCACGACTACGGGCTGAACAGGGCCTGGCTGGACGCTTCCATGACCGCCTGCATCCTGCTGGCCTGGCTCAGGCTCCTGGCCCTGGACGGCGACCTCGCCAAAGCCGAGCCGAAGACGCTGCGCTACCGCGTCCTGCATGCCGCCGCCCGGCTCGTGCGCGGCGGACGGCGACGATGGCTGAAAATCGCCGCATCCTGGCCCTGGGCCGAGGCGATCACGGCCGCCTGGCAGCGGATCGACACGCTACCGCAAGCACCCTGACCAGCACGAACCCATCCCGGCGAGCAAGGAAGGAGAACCCCGGGACCCGTGGAGCCCCCGGCCGCCCGGCCCGTCAGCCGGACTGCTGTCATACCCGGACACTAAAATCCGGCCCCAGGACACGGCCCGCCACGCTGCCAGCGTCAGCCTTCAACCCCGATGAAAGATCGGGGCTAACTTTCGGGACCTAGCTGATTCGGCATCACGCGTATCAAGGCACAGCGATAATCATGGCCATGCACGTAAGGCCTGGCGTCGATTACGGCCATGCGCTGATCCCATCTCAGCGGGAACCTCCGGACCACATCCAACGCGGCGATCTGGGGTGCTGGATCACGGCCGCTGCCGGTCCTGTGGTTCGTTTTCAACGACGGTGAGCGCCGATGGATCCTCTCCAGCCTGGGGACCCGGGCCAGGTAGGCGGCTACCGGCTGCTGGGGCGGCTGGGCGCGGGCGGGATGGGTCAGGTGTTCTTGGGCCGTTCTCCCGGCGGTCATCTGGTCGCGGTGAAGCTCATCCGCCCCGAGCACGCCGATAGTGGGCAGTTCCGCAGCCGGTTCGCCCGGGAGGTCGAGGCTGCCCAGCGGGTGAGCGGAATCCACACCGCCCCGGTTGTCGACGCCGAGCCTGACGCCGACCCGCCGTGGATGGTCACCGCCTACATCCCTGGCCCGTCCCTGCGCGACGCCGTCTCCGACCACGGTCCGCTCACCTGCGACGTGGTGCGCGCCCTGGGTGCCGGGCTGGCTGAAGGACTGGCCGCGATCCACGCGTGCGGGCTGGCGCACCGCGACCTCAAACCCGCCAATGTGATCGTGGCCCCCGATGGGCCCCGGATTATCGACTTCGGCCTCGCCCGCAACCTGGACGCCAGCGCTCTGACTGAAACCGGTGCCGTCCTTGGCACCTACGCCTACATGTCCCCCGAACAAGTCCGCGGGCAGCCCACCTCGCCCGCCAGCGACGTGTTCTCCCTTGGCTGCGTCCTGGCCTTCGCCGCTACCAGCCACAGCCCCTTCGATGCCGGATCGATCGCGACCATTGTTCACCGCATCACGAGCGAGCAACCCGATTTGCGCGATGTGCCCGAAGGGCACGGGCTCCGGGACCTGATCAGCGCCTGCCTGACCAAGAACTCGGCCGACAGGCCCAGCCTTGGCGGCATCCTCGCCGAGCTGAGTGGGCCGGGCACCGGCAACGCCTGGCCGCCACCCGTCACCGTGGGCATCACCTCAAGAACGTCGGAGTCCGGCGATGCAGGTGGCGCGACGGCCGGTGAAAGCGGGACAACGATCCCACCAGCGGACGACGAGGTCGTCGAAGGACCCGCCGGCCACGAAGCTGCCGCATACGGCTTCGGGCAGGCAGATCGGCCGCACGTTGTGCACGGCAACGTGTTTGTCCGTGCCGCCAAGACCCGCAGGTCCCTGGACGGCAGGATCGAGCTGGATGAGGCGGCTGCGCAGCTCGCCGTGGCGGTAGCTGCGCAGTGGCGCGAGGAGGAGGAGCGGCGGCGCATACACGACCCGTTCCCGCTGCCTGTGCACTGGCATCCCGCAGCGCCAGAGCTGGTCGATCACTGGGCGAACATCTGCCGCGCCCCGGCCGGAGCAAGCCCTGGCCCACTGGTAGTGACAGGCCGATTGGAGCGGATCGCCGATGTCTACCGGCAGATACCGTCCGGGCGGCTGGCCATGCTTGGACGGGCTGGAGCGGGCAAGACGATCGTGGCCGTGCGGTTCGTCTTGGACATGATCGCCACCCGCAGCAGAGCTGACGCCGTACCGGTGCTTTTCAGTGTGGGGCCATGGAACCCGGCAGCCGCCTCGCTGCGCAGTTGGCTCCCCCACCAGTTGGAACGCGAGTCCCCGGCCCTGGCCGCGCCTGGCCCGGCTGGCTTGAGCCTGGCCGCTGCCCTGGTCGGCGCCGGCCGCATCCTGCCGGTCCTTGATGGGTTCGACGAAATCGCCGACGGTCTGCACAGCGCCGCGTTGCGCGCGCTCAACGCCACTACCACGCCGCTGCTGCTGACCAGCCGGCCGGACGAATACGTCGCTGCCGTCACGGCCACCGACGTCATGTCCGCCGCCGCGGTCACCCAACTCGACGATCTCAGCCTCGCCGACCTGAACGACTATCTCCCCCGCACCACCCGGCCCTCTCTGGCAGACGGGCAGATGACCACTGTGTGGGATCCGGTCCTGGCCCACCTACGCGACCAACCAGCCGAAATCGCGTCCAAGACGCTGCGGCAGGTCCTGTCGACCCCGCTGATGGTCACCCTCGCCCGCGCCGTCTACAGCGATACTCCCGGCCACGACCCGGCCGAGCTGCTCAACACCGGCAGGTTCGGCACCGCTGAGGCCGTGCAGGATCACCTCCTGGACGCGTTCACCCCCGCCGCTTACGAGCCGCATCTCGACTGCCCGGGCCATGGGCACCGGCGATGGGACCCCAGTCATGCTCAGCGCTGGCTGGGCTGCATCGCCTGGCATCTGGACCGGCTCGGCACAAACGACCTGGCCGTGTGGCAGCTGGGCGCCACCACGTCCCGGCTCACCCGGGGGCTCATCGCCGGGGCCGGAAGCGCCCTGGTGTTCGGGCTAGCGGGCTGGTTGAGCGGCGGCGGCCCCACAACCGCATCTCCGTACGCACTCGCCTACGCACTTATCAACGGGCTTGTGTTCGGGCTAGCCGGCGGTATTTCCTTCGGACTGGGCGCGCAGAGGGAACCCTCGCATGCACAGATCCGGTTCCGTGGCGCCACGTCTGCTTACCTTGGCCTGTCCACGGGGGGGTTCGCCGTAGGCGCCGCCTTCGCCCTTGCCGTCGGGCTCGGGCTCAGCGGCACTCTGCTGTCCGGCCTCGCATGCGGGCTGGCCCTCGGCTCACACGTTTGGCTGCACAGACCGACCGTCATCGCCACCGTACCCAGTCCAGGGGAGGTGCTGCATCGAGACCGGACGGCCACTTTGGCCTTCGGGCTTGCGGTGGCGCTCGCCTACGGGACCGTCGGTGGACTCACCGTCTGGTATTCGGGTGATCCTGCCGCCAGCATCCCCAGCGTGCCAGCTGACATCGCTGTCACCGCTCTCGTGGGCATAACTGCCGGCGCGCTGATCGGCGGCCTGTCGTACGGGCGAGCTGGCGCGATTTCCTACGCACTGTCGGTGATGGCTGCGGGTGCCCTGGCCGATGGCCCCGCACACGTAACCGGCCTCGGCCCCGGGCTCTCCTACGGAATCACCTTCGGATGCGCTATCGCGGCAGTGACAATGCTGCCCAGGGCATGGGGCACCTATACGGTGAACCGGATATGGCTCGCCCTATGCGGCCACCTCCCCTGGCAGCTGATGGCGTTTCTGGCCGATGCGCACCACCGCGGCGTGCTGCGCCAATCAGGAGGGGTGTACCAGTTCCGCCACGCACGACTACAGCACCACCTCGCCCAGATCCATCAAACGCACAACCGGCGACACGAGCACCTCCGTGGCCACTGAAGACTCCGGCTCCGGCCTGCTCCGGATCACACCATGATTGCCAGAATCGGCGCATGCCGACAATCGGATCCGTTGTGATGGGTGTCTCGGATGTGCCGCGCGCTGCCGCGTTCTGGATGGAGGCCCTGGGCTACGTCCCGCGGGAGGAGATGGAAGACGACTGGGTGGTGCTGGTGCCAGCGGACGGGGCCGGGGCCCAGCTGTCGCTTGGCCTCAGTGAGACGCCGGTCCAGGAGCATTCACGGATCCATCTGGACCTGTACGCCGGGGACGCGGCCGATCAGGCCGCCGAGGCCGGGCGGCTGGTGTCCCTGGGTGCCCAGCGCGTCGACCGGGATCTTTATCCCGGTGACGCTGACTTTGTCGTGCTCGCCGATCCCGAGCGCAACCGCTTCTGTGTCATCGGCACCAGTCACGGCTAACCGGCGGCCGGTGGCCATGGCGAAGGACCTGCCGGCCGGTGCCCGCGAGCCTGTGGCCGGCAGGCAGACGTTGCCTGCTACTGCACTACTGCGTGTATCAGCGCAGGTCACCGGTGACTGCGGCTGCCCGGCCGTTATGGCGTGATCGCGATGGCGATGGGAGCGGTCCCGCCGCCAGGTCACACCGACCCGGTGCCCCGTGGCTTCCATCGCCGCCCGTCACGACCCTGCTGGAGTCCGGCGCCCGCGTCGTGTCGGCTATCGCCTGGCCGACAAGGAACGCCCGGCTACGGCGGCCGCCGCCAGCCCTCTGCCCCGGCCGGTGACCCGCAGCGTCTGCCCCGGCCGGTGACCCGCAGCGTCTGCCCGGGCCGGTGACCCGCAGCGTCTCGCCGTCCCTTCGGATTGTGCCCGCCCCGGCTGGCGAGTTACTCTTCCACAGATGATTCGTACGCGCTGCTGTGGCCGGGTGGGGGTAATGATCCCCTGCCTCTGCATGTGTTGCCGCACAGCGCGCTACGCGCGGCCCTCGGCCTAGCGCCGTTTACCTGCGACCGCGAATTTCCCCTCTTCCCGTAGCTGTCTCGCGACGTGACGGCGGCTTTCCGCCGCTCAGTGCGATCTGGACTGTGCCCGCCAAGGTTTCCCTCTCCTCCCCTGGAGGATTAGTGACCGCCCGTACACCCGCCCGCCCTCGCCGGGCCGATCGGCCCGCGCCCGACTGGGATCTCGTCCTGCGCCGCAACTACATCGAGCGGCTGAAGCAGGAACGCCCCCCGGCGCATGTCCGGGAAGAGCTCCCCGAGCTCATCGAGCGCGGATATGAGGACATCCCCGAAGAGGACATGGTCAGGTTCCACTGGTGGGGCCTGGCGCACGATAAGCCGAAGATCGGCACGTTCATGGTGCGGGTCAAGGTCGCTGGCGGCCTGGTCCAGCCGGCGCAGCTGAAGGCGCTCGGCGTGATCGCCCGTGAGTACGGCAAGGACGAGGCGGAGCTGACCACCCGCCAGGGCATCCAGCTGCACTGGGTGCACATGTCGATGCTGCCGGAAGTGCTCGCGTCCATCGAGGCGGCCGGCCTGACCACGTGCGGCGCGGAGGGCGACACGGTGCGCAACATCACCGGCTGCCCAGTCGCTGGCCTCTCGGCGGTGGAGCCGTTCGATGTGATGCCGGTTATCAAGGAGGCAGCCGCCTTCTTCTGGGGAGCGCCGAATTTCTCGAACCTGCCGCGGAAGCACAAGTACACGATCTCGGCGTGCCCGGCCCAGTGCAACGCGCCGGAGATTCACGATGTCGCCCTCGTCGGGACCATCCAGGACGGTCAGCCAGGCTTCGGGCTGCGTGTCGGCGGCGGGATGGCCAACACTCCGCGGATCTCGCGCGACGTCGGCGTCTTCGTCCCGATCGGTGACACTGTCGAGGTGCTGCAGGCAGTGACCAACGCCTGGCAGCGTGACCTGCGCTACCGGGTGTCGCGGGCCAAAGCGCGGATCAAGTTCATGATGGACGACTACGGCCCCGTGGGCGTGCGCGCCAAGATCGAGGAGCAGCTCGGCCGCCCGCTCCCAGACGGCGTGGCCCCGGAGCCGACCGCCGACGCTGACCACATGGGCGTTCACGCGCAGCGGCAGCCGGGGCTGTCCACCGCCGGGGTGCCGGTCCCAGCTGGCCGGGTCACCGGCAGCATGCTGGAGCAGCTCGGTGAGCTGCTGGATGACCTCGGCGCGGATGCCCGGTTCACCCGCCAGCAGAACATCATCCTCGGCAACGTCCCCACGGAGCGAGTCAGCGAGGTCCAGGACCGCCTGGCTGAGCTGGGCCTGCCGGCTACCAAGAGCCGCGCCTACGCCCGCTCCATCGCCTGCACGAGTCACCGGTTCTGCAATTACTCGGTGGCTGAGACCAAAGGCAAGCTCGACGACATCCTCGGGCAGCTCACCACCCGCTTCGGGAGCGAACAGATCGGTGACCTGTCCATCCACCTGGACGGCTGCCCGCATGCGTGCGCGCAGCACTGGGTTGGCGAGATCGGCCTGCAGGGCACCACCGCCGCGGTGGCCGGCGCCGAGGAGCGGATTGAGGCCTATGACCTGACGGTCGGCGGCGGCCTCGGGAAGCGCACCGCCATCGGGCGCCGGCTCCTGCGCCGGGTGCCGACCGGCCAGGTCGGCATCGTCCTTGAGCGCCTGGTCGGCGGCTGGCTGACCGCCCGGGACGAACGTGCCCAGGCCGCCGGATATACGTTCGGGGACTTCTGCACGGAACTAAGCGACGAGGAACTGCTGGCGCTGGCCACCTCCGCGGACGCGGCGGGTGGCGCGGAGGCAGCCGGGCAGGCGGATGTCGTGCTGCACGTGCCCGGGCCGCTGCTCAGCCTGGTCGCGGGCGCTGACGAGATCAAGGTCAGTGCCGCCACGGTGGGAGAGGCACTGGCGGCCGTGGCACAGGATCACTCCGCATTCGCGGAGACGGTGTTCCCCGGCGGCCGGGTCGCAGAAGCATTCCTCATCGCTGTCGGAGATGAGGACATCCGCAATCTCGATGGACTGGCAACGCCAGTTACCCCCGGCACCGACATCACCATCGTCATGGCCATGTCCGGCGGATGACGCCAGTTTCACCGTAAGCCGCAGACGCGAGGAGAGGAACGTCATGACCCAGCTGGAGATACCAGCCACAGCAGCCGGTGAGCGGGTTGTCTTCGATGACCTGGAGATCGGCGAGATCGCTGTTGATCTGGACGACCAGGAACCGGAAGACGTCATCGAATGGGCGCTGGAGGCCCTCGGTGACCGGGTCGCCATCGTCACCGCCCTGCAGGCGGACGGCATGGTGGTGCTCGACATGGCGGCCCAGATCCGGCCGGACATCCGGATCGTCACCGTGGACACCGGGCGGCTGCCGCAGGAGACCTACGCCTTTATCGACGAGGTCCGGGAGCACTATCCCCGTGTGCGGTGGGACGTCCTGTTCCCGGACGCCGCAGAAGTGCAGGTGATGGTGCGCCAGCACGGCACCGACCTGTTCCGCCGCAGCGTGCAGCAGCGGCTGCTGTGCTGCCAGGTGCGCAAGGTCCAGCCGCTGGCCCGCGCCCTGCGCGAGCTGGACGGCTGGTTCACTGGGCTCCGCCGTGACCAGTGGGCTTCCCGGGCGGCAATCAAGAAGGTCGAGCTCGACCACGACCACGGCGGCATCGTCAAGGTCAACGCCCTGGCTGACTGGACCCACGACGAGGTGCTGGACTACATCCGTGAGCACGATGTGCCGTCCCACCCGCTGTACGCGCAGGGATACACCAGCATCGGCTGCGCCCCGTGCACGCGCCCGATCCAGGAGGGGGAGCACGACCGCGCCGGGCGCTGGTGGTGGGAGAAGAACGCGCCGAAGGAGTGCGGCATCCACTGCACGATCGAGACCGGGAACTTCGAGCACGAGGTGGAGGCCATCTTCGCCGAGGCACGCGCGGCGCGCGGCGAATCGTGAGCCCGGAGGACGCCCAGGGAGCCCTGACTCTGTCCCCTGACGAGGCGACTGCAGTCGCCGAGGCTGCGGCGGCGTTCGCGGTGGCGCTGCCACCAGGGCGGGACGAGCCGTACCGGGCGCTGGCCGCCAGTGCACAGGCCGACGCCGTCCCGGCTGAACAGGTGGAAGCACTGGAGCGGGTCTGCACGCTGGCGCTGGAGACCGGCAAGGCCCGCCAGATCGGCCGGGCCGAAGCCGAGCGCCTGCTGTCGGGCGTGCTGCGCCGGACCGCCCGGGGCCATGCCATGGCCGAAGAGGTCGCCGACGTCAACCGGGCTTTGAGCCAGCTCGCTGGCCGGCAGCTCGAATCGGCCCGGCTGACCTGGCGCATGCCGGGGCACTACGACCTCAGCCTCACGGTGGCCGGATTCGCTCTCACCATGGCGATCGGCCCGGGCGGCGTCCGCGTCCGCAGCCTCAACGCGGGCTGAGCTGGGCAGCCAGTACGGCTTGTCCGCCCGTGAAGGCTGGCCGGGGTCGATCAGTGCCAGGCCGAGTTCGGGACGGTATGTCTTGCGCAGTTCTGCGGGTGCTTCGCCGATGATCACCTCCAGGTGCAGTTGCGGCTAGCCGGAGGCGAGTGCGGTGTCGCCCAGCAGTGACAGCACTTCGCATTGCTCCGTCCCGGCTCCCGTCTTCGCGTATTCGTGCGACACATGTGTCCGCTCCTCGCGGGGTACGGTGCCAGGCCGTCCCCGCAGATGCGAGCCTGTTCAGCACGGAGCCCAGCAACGCCCATCGGGCATGCCCGCAAGGACCAGACTGTGCGCCTGAGTGCCGGTGGCCGGTCGGCCGGCCGAGACACCGGGTGTGCCCCCACAGTGTCCCCAGGGGCGAACATGGTCACCGGTATCACATTCGAAATTTGCACATGAACTGCGGGGGCTGATGCGGTAATTCCACTCTCCGTGCCAGTCATGACGGGTGATCTGGGTCTCCAGCTCGCGCATCTGCCGGTCGGTGACCTTAATGCCGCAGGGGACGTCATCGCCACGAGAGCGCAGCAGATGGGTAACGGTGCTGCCGATGAGCTCTGTGGCGCCCGTCACTGGGTCCGGCGTCCGGCCGGCCGGTCAGCCGGGCGGCCGGACGGTGCGGGCCGATGGTTATCCGAACTGGCCGGGCTGGTAGTCGCCGGCGGGCTGCCCGATGATGACGTTCATGCGGTTGTAGGTGTTGATGAGGGCGATGACCGCCACCAGCGCGACGAGCTGGTCATCGTCGTAGTGCTTGGCCGCGTTCGCCCAGGCCTCATCGGTGACACCACCGGCGGCGTCGGCGATGCGGGTGCCCTGCTCGGCGAGCTCCAGCGCGGCCCGCTCGGCCTCGGTGAAGACCTTCGCCTCCCGCCACACCGCGACCAGGTGCAGCCGCTGCTGGCTTTCCCCCGCGTGCAGGGCGTCCTTGGTGTGCATGTCGGTGCAGAAGCCGCAGCCGTTGATCTGGCTGGCCCTGAGCTTCACCAGCTCCTGCGTCGCGGCGGGCAGGGCCGATTCATGCAGAACGGCCCCCGCCGAGTTGATGTGCTTGACGACCTTCAGCGCCAGGGGGCTGCCGAGGTAATCGAGACGGGCGTCCATCGTCATCTCCTTGCCGTTCTTGCGGGTCACAGCCTGAGCCGGTGGCCTGCTGGATGGTGTGTTCTCCTCAGCAGTACGACGACACGGCCGGCTGGAATGTGAGGCGGCGCGCCGGCCTCACATTCCGGTGCGCTGTCTCGTCGACCTGGTGAGGGCAGATCCGGCCAGGGAAGGTCGGCACATGAGCACCCCATCGGGGCCAGGAGACGGCCGGGCCGACCCGGGCCTGAGCGCGATCATGGGCGAGCGGCGTCAGCTGATCAATCTCGCCTACCGGCTGCTGGGCTCGCTGGCCGAGGCTGAGGCTGCCCCCCGGCGGGCCGGCCTCGTCAGGGACTTCAAGGCGGCATGGGAAGCCAAGGACATCGGCGCCCTCATCAGCCTGCTGGACCCCGGCGCCACGATGACCGCCGACGGCGGCGGCCTGGCCACCGCCGCGCCGCGCCCGGCCGAAGGCGGCCAGCAGATCGCGCGCTACCTGGTCGACCTCGCCGGCCGGGCAGCCAGCAACGTGACCATCCTGGAGCGCACGGTCAACGGCCAGCCCGGCCTGGCCGCCCAGCAAGACGGCCTCACCGTGACGGTGATGGCGTTCAACGTCACCGGCGACAAGATCACGCACATCTGGGCAGTACGCAACCCCGGCAAGCTCCGGCCCTGGACCACGGGCTGACCCGCGTCTTCGTGCCACCGGGCCCGCTGGGAGCCGCCACCCAGCCTCCCCCGCCCTCCCAGGCGTGCCGGGCCACCACGGCGCCGCCGGAGAAAGGGGCCGGCCCGCAGCCCGGAGCCCCAGCCAGGCACATAACGGGGTAATCGGGGCGCCGCCAGCTACCCGCTTGGCAGGAACGTCACGCGATCCGAGTCGGCAGGGAGCTGTTGCCACATTGGAGAGTCGGGGCTTGCAGCCTTCGCCACTCCAGGTAGTGCACAAATCCTGGTCCGCGCCACCGGCAAGGTGGCCGCCGCCTGGGCAGGCCAGCTCGCCCCGCTCGCCGCCCGCTTCCCCGGCCTGCGCGTCACCGGCAGGCGCGCCGTGGTAAACGCCCAAGCAGAACTGATCACCGCGCAAAGCTCATACGCGAACAACCTCCTGATCGGGGTGATCGCCATCCTCGCCGCCGTGGCCCTCGTCAGCACCCTCGTCATGGCCACCGTCGAACGCCGGGAGTCTGTGCGGCTGCTCGCCCGGGTCGGAGCCGCGGCAGGAGCGGCCTCCGTCCTCGTGGTGTCCAAGGCGCTGACGGGCACCTGGGCCCCGTACGTGACCTGGCTGTCCCCGCTTGCGATTGTCTCCGTAGTGCTGGTCCTGACCGCGCTGTCCGTCTTCGGGCCCACCACCTGGATACTTGCAGCGGCCGAGGATAATCCAGGGCCTCGGCGAGGCAGCGGCCGCACCAGGAGTCCTGGCCGCCATCGAGTCGGCTGACCTCATCGTGCTGGCGCCCAGCAACCCGGTGGCGAGTATCCTGCCCATCCTCGGGCTGCCCGGCGTATGCACGGCGCTGCGCCAGCGGCAGGAACGGGTCACCGCGATCGCTCCGATGGTGTCCGGCGTGCCGATCATGGACCCAGGTGAATACCGCCGCGCTGCCAGCCGGGCGGCCCTGCTGGCCTCCGCCGGAGTGCCCGCGACGGCAGCCGGAGTGGCACATCTCTACCGGGACATCTGCTCACGCTTCATCTACGACTCATCCGACAGCGGGGAGGCCGGCCCGATCGCGGCAGCAGGACCCGAGCCAGTGCGGGCCGGACTCCTGCTGCATTGCGGTGCGCCCCCGGCGTCGCTGCTAGCCGCGATCCTCCGCGGTCTCCCCAGGACCGGGCATCGCCAGCGGCTTACCGCCTCCTGCCCGCCTGTCGTGAGTGCGACGGCGGTCAGCAGGCGATGATGACAGCCCGGTTTGCGGCCGCTCTCGCTAGCAGGGTCAGGTCACGTGGATCGCTGGTCAGTATGCGGTCGCCGGGGTTGGCCAGCAGCACGACGGTGGCATCGATCGGGTCAGCGGTGCCGGCCACGCCCAGCAGGATACCGGCCTGGCGGCCATCTTGCTGATCGACCGCGTGGACGTCGACGGCGCGGAGCAGTCGCGCGAGATTGACCTGCCGGCCCTGGCGATCACGCCAGACCTGGGCGACCACCATCGCGTTGCTGCGCAACTCCACCCCATGCTGTTGAGCGACGCGCAGCCGGGCCATCATCGCCCGGTCGTCGCAATCTGCAGCCACCAGTGCGCCCGCATCCAGCACCAGGGCACTCACGCGGCGGTATGGCTTGCAGCCACACCCAGTTCCCGTTCAGCCCGGGCGATCTCCTCCGCCGTCAGCACCCCGTGCTCGGCCTCCCACCCCGCCAGGAACTGCGCCAGCGCTTCCGCGCGCAGCTTGCTTGCAGCCGCCTCGGCCAGCCACGATGAGAGGGGCTTGCCTGCCTGGGCGGCCGCTGACCGGACCGCATCGCCAAGCTCGGGATCAAACGAAACGCTCATCTTGTCCACCTTCACGAAGTCATCCTACCGTGGTAGTCCTTACTACGGTAAGAACGTCCCGCTAATCGCTGGTCGTGCGTTGATAGCGGCAGCAAGGTGCGGTATCAGGGGACGTCGCGACTCCGCTGGCCTGCTTTGCCGCTCTGCCGCTCTGGTCGAATGTGGTGGCCTGTGCCCCAGGGAACCGGGCTGGATCGCCGCCGAATCGGGGCCCGCTTGCTGTGCGAAGGCCAGCACCTTGGCCCGTTCGGCCAGAATTCCGGGGCGGGTGGCGACGGGCGGTAGCTGCCGGCCGCTAGCGATTCATGCCTCATGGCACCACCCAGTGTCACCGGGTGGTGCCATCATGAGAACGATATGTCCCACGATGACCATCCGGCTGGTGCCCTCCCGGCACGGCAGTGGCTTCGCCGGTAATGAAGAGCTGGCTGCGGCGCTGCTCGGCTTCCAGCCCAGCCGGTATATGCCCGCCGGTGCCAGAGACGTGCTGGCGCTGACCGCCGAGATGGCGGTGCTGACGACAGCGAGGACGAAGGCGACGAGGACGCGGAATGAGCGGCTCGGCGAAGGGCGCGGAGCGCGGATCGCTGGACGGACAGGTGGCGCTGGGACAGCAGCGGTACCGGGGGCCCGAGTACCGGCGGCTGCTGGCCGCCGCGCGCCGGTCTCTCGAGCGGACCGGTGGCATGCTGACCGGGCGGATCAGCGTCGCGGACCCGGACGACGCCGAGCGTAAGGCGATCATCGGGATCACCGGAGTGCACGTGAGCGCCGGCACCAAGCGAATGACGGTGTCGCTAGCCGCGCTGGACGCGGCGGTTTCCCGGGGTGGTGGCTGCGGGCTAGCTGAGCTGCTGACGGTGCTGGGCGGGCAGCTGCGGGACCGGCCCGCGGAGTCTGCCTCGCTGACGGCTGCCCGGGCGGAGCTGGTTTCGCTGGCGGAGGCGAGCCCGCTGCATGGCACCTCCGATTGGTTCCGAGACTGGCTCGGGGAGCTACGCCGCAATGGCACGCTGACCCGGCTGGCCGCGCAGGGTGATGCAGAGGTCCTTGGGCAGGCGGTCCGGGTGCTGGAATTCCTGGCCGGCCGGATGCCAGACGCCGCGCCGATTGCCCTGCCCGCCCTCGCGGCTCATATCACCGGCGACACCAAGGTGCTCAACCACGGGACGGCACTGGCCACGCTCGTGCTGCGGGCCTTGGCGCTGCAGACGGAGGTACCGCGCCCGGCGTCGGCAGCGGAACGGCGGGAACTGTGGGACCGGGTCGGTGTGCTGATCGATGACCTGGCCAGCCGGGTCCTGGTGCTGAATGTGCCTGCGGAGGGCAAAGGGCTGGGCGAATGGCTGGACGGGGCGGCGCGGTATGGTACGCCGTTCCAGGTGACCCTGCATCAGCTGACGGCCCATCCAATCCAGGTTTCCTGCCCGCGGATATACGTGTGTGAGAACCCGGCGGTGCTGCGGCGGGCGTGCGCCGAACTCGGGCCTGCCTGCCCGCCGCTTGTCTGCACCGAGGGGCGACCGTCCACGGCCTTCCATCGGCTGGTGGGTCTCGCGGTCGGGGCCGGCGCTGAGCTCTGGTACCACGGTGACTTCGACTGGCCCGGCGTCGCGATCGCAGCGGATGTAATCACTCGCTACGCCGGGCGGGCATGGCGGATGGGCGCCGGTGACTACCGTTCGGCGGCCGACTCGGGAGTCTTTCTGGAGGGCGATCCCGTGGAGACGCCATGGGATGCTGAACTGTGCGAGGCGATGCGCACCGCCGGCCATGCCGTTTATGAGGAGACCGTGGGCAGCCAGCTTCTCGCAGATCTCACCGAGTACAGGCCCGATGCCTAGATTCGGAAACGCCTGCTGAGCTGCGGGTGGAGTGCGGGGGGCGATGGCATAACGTCTGCCAGCCGGGCCCCCGCGCCGACCGCCAGACAAGCCGCCACCCAGTTCCCGCAGCCCCGGGTCAGGTAATCGCCCCCAGCACTCACACCCTCAGAACTATACAATACTTATACCTCTTGTCTAGGTTACGTGTATTATTTGGGAGCTGTGGGCGAATACCGAGAGAGCGGCCCCGGACTGCGCATCGGTGAGGTGGCACGCCGGACGGGGCTGACTACCGTAACGCTGCGCGCCTGGGAGACCCGCTATGGGCTGCTGGCGCCGACCAGAACCGCGGGCGGGCAGCGCCTGTACCGGGAGGCGGATGTCGACCGGGTACAGGCTGTGCGCCGGCTCGTCAGCCAGGGCTGGTCGGTCGTCGGTGCTGTCAGCCAGGTCCTGGGCCAGCCCGGCAAGCCGGGGAAGGCGGCGGGCGAACCGCCCGGGGACGCGCCTGGCTGGGAAGGCCGGGGCGGTTCCATGGCATCCCGCGTACCCTCGCCCGGCAGTGCCCGGCGGCCTTTGCTGGATGCGCTGGCCGGCATCGACGCCTACGCGGTGCTGGCCACTTACGAGACGGTTCGGGACCTGCTGCGGGCCACCAGCGCGGGCCAGGTCCGCGACATCCTGGCGGGCTTGGTCCGGCGGCTCGGCGGCGAGGTAGGCGAGGCCGCGCTGCAGGACGACACGATCATGCCCGTGGATCTGGCCTTCGGTGAAGGGCCGCCGCTGCTTCCCCGCGCGCCGTCCACAAGCGTGGCCAGGATGCGCCTGGAAGCCGTCCTGCCTCTTGTGGTCGAGGACGCCCGGGTTGTTGTGCACCGCCTCCAGCTGTCCACGTCGGCCGATACGGCAAGCCGGGCTGGTGCGAAGATGCTGTGATGACCGATTGTTCCGCCAGCACCGGCTCATCTGGCTTGTTCGTCATTGGCAGCCGACATGCCGGACATCCCGATGGTGCCGGGGACCTCATCGGCGCCTTTCCTGACCGGCTCCGCCGGGTGCAGCGCTGGGAAGGGTTCCGCCCGTCCCAAACCGGCAGCCCGGCACCGGGTCGCACTCGTTGCCGGTAGGTGCCTCGTGTCACAGGCCGACACGGTCCTTGCGCTGATCCGGGCCCGCCGCCGAGACGATGTCGTAGAACTCGTCCGATCTGTCGCCCGGGACGCAAGCCTCGCGGTCGCGGTGACGCTGCTTGCCGATGTCCAGCGGAAGGTGGGCGACCGCTGGCAACAGAATGAATTCACCGTTGCCGATGAGCATGCCGCCACCGCGATTGTCGATCTCGCCCTCACCGCTGCCTGCTTCGAAGCTGAGCGCCATCCCAATACCAGCGAAGGCACCGTGGTCGTTGCGTGCGCCGAGGAGGAGTGGCACGTTATGCCGGCCCGGATGTTCGCCGAGCAGCTGCGGGTAGCCGGATGGGAGGTCGTATTCCTGGGTGCCTCAACACCCGCCGAGCATCTGCAGCGGTTCCTGGCTGCCGACCCGCCCACGGCCGTTGCCGTGTCCTGCACCGTGCCGCTTTATCTGCCGGGCACCCGCCGGGCGGTAACAGCCAGTCATGCCGCCGGGGTTCCCGTGCTCGCCGGCGGTGCCGCCTTCGGCAAAGCTCCGGACCGAGCCGCCGCCATCGGTGCCGACGCCTGGGCATCAACCCCGGACGGCGCCATCCCCACCCTCACGGGATGGGCCAGCAACCGGCCACCCCTTGCTGCGCCCATTGTGGACGATGCTCCCGCCCTCGCCGCTGGTGCCGAACGCCCCCCGCTCGTCGAGCGGGCGATGAGCACCTTGGCGAGCCGCTTCCCGCCGCTGGCGCACTACACCGGCTGGCAGCGGGCAAGGACCCGGGAAGATCTCGACTGCATCCTCCGGTTCGTCGAAGCCTCGCTTCTGACCGGCGACGACAGCATCGTCACCGACTTCGCCCCCTGGCTGACATCGATCCTGGCAGCCAGGGGCCTGCCCGACGGCATTGTCCCCCTGGGCATCGGCGTGCTGCGCGACTGCCTACCCGAAGGCCTGGGCGAGGCCGACCGGCTCCTCGCGGCCATGAACGCCCCCAACTGACCAGCCCTCCGGTTTCGCGGCGGTTCCCGATCGCCGCCTTGGCCCTTTACTGTGCCCACTCATCACCCTGCCCACCCATCACCCTGGCAGACGCGACATCACGCTAGTGGACCCCGGCGCCGTATTCCTGGTCAGCGGCTGTAAGGCCGTGATGCAACGCATCGAAGACCTGATCGAGCTCTGTCTCTGAGATCACCAGCGGCGGCGCAAGGAACAACGACGTCTGCTCGCCGCTGGTGGCGATCAGGGCTCCTGCTTCCAGCGCCCTGGCCACCACCCGGCTGGCGAGCGGTTCGGCCTCTTCCCCGCGCCAGCCGCGCCAGTCGGGTCCGTGCAGTTCCACGGTCCAGTGCAAGCCACGCCCGTCCACGCGGGCGACGCTTGGGTGCTGCGTGGCCACCTCGGAAAGCTTTCGGAACATGTACCCGTCCAGGCCCAGGGCGCGCTCGTAGATCCGGTCGCGGCTGGAAACGTGAAGGTGAGCCCGGACTGTTGCCATGGCGATGGGATGGGCGCGGTAGGTCGAGTAACTCTGCCAGCTAGTGCCGCTGAGACGATCGAGTACTGCCTCAGAGAGGACGACGGCGCCGGCGGGCGCCCCGCCTGCGCTCATGCATTTGCCCAGGGTGACGAAGTCCGGCCGGGACTGGCTGTGCTGGAACTGGAACCAGCCACCGACCCGGCCGAAGCCGGTCACCGTCTCGTCCGCAATCCAGTAGGCGCCGGTTTCCCGGGCGAGTGCGGCCACCTGATCCTGGTACTGGGCGGAGTGGTAGATGCCGCCCTGGCTGTAATCGAGCAGGACCGCGGCGCTGTCCGCCAGCTGGGCCCTCGCGCCGGCCGTCCACCTTTGTCCCGCCGTCGGATCTGCCTGTCCGGTAACCCTGGCTCCCCGGGGTGCGGGAAGCTCATGCACCGTGGCGAGCCGCGGCGGCGCGGCAACACCTTTGGCCGAAGAAAGGCCGCCGTGCCACTGGGGCTGTACGGTGAGCTCGCGGGCCAGGCCAGCACCGCCGTGATAGGCACGCTCCCTGGTGGCCAGCGGAGCACGGCCGGTGAGGGCCTGGCACAAGGCCAGGGCGGCGTCATTGGCCTCACTCGCGCTGATGAAGAACCGCACGGCCCCGACCCAGTCTTCGCCGGCGAAGGCGATGCCGACCAGATCCTCGGCGGCCTCGTCGCGCTCGGCCCACTGCCATCCCTCGTTGAGGACCGGGGCGGTGGCCGCGCGGCGGATCGCCTCCATGACTTCGGGGTGACAGTGGCCCAGCGGAGCGGCGGTGTTGCTCGCGTCGATCACCTCCCGGCCGTCGGCGAGCCGGAACCACGCCCCGTGGCCGCCCACCACTCGGAGATCCTGGGACTCACCAGCGGTCAGGCTGGTGGAGAGCAACCGTCTGCGCGCTGTCATGACAGGGCTTTGCCGCCGATTCCCCAGCGGGTGGCCGGGACTCCCTGCAGCACCACCCAGACTTGTGACCGCGCTTCCTCCCCGAATACCTGGCACGCGGCGTCGGTGAGGGCGGCGATCAGCCGCTCGTTCATCGCCGGATCGTCAAACCTACGCTCAACTGCCTTGACTTCGATCACTGGCACAGCGCTCACCTCTCTGTCGTTCCATCGATTGCCATAATCAACAGCCGGCCGTGCCGCCGGGTAGGTGCCCTCGACGATGGGGGTCATGGTGTCGAAGCACCAGTAGCCAAGGCGGGCCTCGGGGACTTCCGCGCTGCGCTGAGGTGCCCCGCCCAGACCTCGACCGCGGGGTAGTGGAGCCGGTGTGCTTCAGTAGCGGCCCAGCGCATCCCCGCCCGTGCCACCGCCGAAGAAGGCCCAGCCGCTGAGTTCATCGATACGGGCCAGGGCTAGCGCTCATGACGTGCTGATGACGCTGCCTCTGCCGCCAGGCCATACGCATCTGGGCGGAGTTCATCCTCGAGCTGAACCTTCAGGTCCGGGCGCCGCAAGCTCCGCAGCACCCCGTTGTCCTGCTCGGCCCGGGCAAGCTCCCGGGCCAGCGGTACCGGGACCGTCATCAGCTCAGCGGGCGGTGTCTCACCGTCAGCTGCGCCCCGCGCCCTGGCGAGCACATCGCCCGAGGGAGAAATGACCTGGCTCTCCCCGAGAAGGGTGCCCGAAGGATTGGTGCCGCACTGGTTGGCCAGCACCCACCACTGACCGTTGCTGAGAGCATGCGCCGGGTAAAGCGTTCGCCACCACCCCCGGGCGGCGGTCTCGTAGGCGCACGGCTGAATGACCAGCCTGGCACCGGCGTCACGCATGGCCCGGGCGACCTCCGGGAAGTCCCCGTCGAAGCAGACGCTCAGCCCGACCATGCCGAACTCATCGGTCGGGCACACCGTCAACTGGTCGCCGGGCGTGAATATGTCCGCCTCACCGAGCGGGCTGTACAGATGCGCTTTGCGGTGCCATGCCCGCAGGCGCCCACGGCGGTCGAAAAGGAGCGCCGTGTTGAACAAGGCGCTGCCATGGCTTTCGGGTACCGAGCCGGCCGCGAGCCAGACGCCAAGGTCGCGGGCACATGCGGCGAGCGCTGCGCACCGGGGCCCGTCCAGGGTTTCCGCCGCACCGGCCGCGTCGTGGTGCAGAGAGCCCCAGTCGAAGCCACACGGCCACAACTCCGGCAGGACGATGAGGTCCGCGCCACGGCGGGCCAGGTCCCCGCTAAGGCGGACCGCGGTGGCGAGGTTCTCGCGTGCCTGCCCTGGCCGGGGCAGCCACTGCGCGATGCCGACCACGGCATCCTCACGCACTGGCGCCACCCGCGGCCACGGTGGCGGGCACTTCGCGGCTGACGCGGGCCCGGGCGACGAAGTAATAGAGCGGGATGGTGACGGCAAGGCCCACGATCCAGGAGATATCAGCCCCGTTGAGGCTCTTGGCGACGGGCCCCTCATACAGCGTGGTGTTCACGAACGGGATCTGAACCGCGACGCCTACCAGGTAGATGATCAGCGTGGACCAGTTCACCCGGCCGTAGATGCCTCCGGACGGGTCGAAGAATGACGCGACGTCGTAGTTGCCATGCCGGATGAGGTAGAAGTCCACCAGGTTGATCGCGGTCCAGGGAATCAGCACGTACAGCAGGAAGAGGATGAAGTTCACATAGCTCGTCAGGAAGGTGCTCTGGTAGGCGAGCGCGCCGATCAGCGAGACCGCCACGATCGCGACCGACACCACAACGCGCGTCCTGGCCCTGGGTAGCCAGCGATACCGGAAGGTCTGGCCGACGGTGATCGAGCGGAGCATCCCGCCGTAGAGGTTGATCGAGTTCGTGTCGATGATCCCGAGGGCGAAAACCAGCATGATCAGCCAGCCCACGCCCACGGTCAGGTGGGCGATCGCGGAGATCTGGTCCGGGTTGGCTGATGCCAGCCCCACCACCACGCCGACGATCATGGGTATCACGGTGCCGAGGACAACTCCCCAGTAGGAGAACCAGAACGTCGAGCGGACACTCTCGTCCGCGGGCATGTAGCGCGAGTAGTCGGACACGTAGGGCGCGTAGGCGATCTGCCACAGGATGCCGGTGGTGGCCACGGTGCCCAGGAATCCGCTCCAGGTGAAGGCCCCGGCGGTGAAGAAGTCTGCCGGCAGGCCGCGGGCCACGATGATGATCACCGCCAGCAGCATCGCGCCGCCGAAGAGCAGTGTCGCCCACCGGTTCACCGCGTGGATCATGTCGTAGCCGAACACGGTGATGAGCAGGCTCCCGACGGCGCAGATCACGATCCCCCAGTCAGTGCTCACCCCGTGCACCAGCACATTGATCGACTGTCCGCCGAGGATCAGGTTCGAGGCGAAGAAGCCGACGTACATGAACACCGCGATGGCGATCACGAGGACCGCCCCGGCCATCCCGAACTGGCCCCGGCTCTGGATCATCTGCGGCACGCCGAGCCGCGGTCCCTGCGCCGAGTGCAGGGCCATGAACAGGGCACCGACGAGATTGCCGAGCAGGATCGCCAGCACGCTGTAGCCGAAGGGCAGCTTGAACACCACCGGCGCGAGTGCCCCGGTGACGAACGTCAGCGGCATGATGTTGGAGCTGAACCAGATGGTGAACAGATCCCGGGGCCTGCCGTGCCGCTCGCTGGCCGGGATCTCGGCGATCGTGTACTGCTCGAGTGTGGCCGCGCCGGCTGACTTCCTGCCTTCGCTCATGTCGGGTCTCCCTCAGCAGCAGGTGCAGAAGATCGTAGGTTGGTGCCTTCATAGAGCGCAAGAGCCTTTCGCCTAACGAAATTTGGGGGCGACTCCGATTTCGCTCCGTGAGAGCCTGTTTCGCTTGAGCGGGCCTCCTGCTAGCGTCAAGTCGGATCTACGGCGGTGCATGGTGGGAAGACCGACCCCAGGGAGGTGCAGCGGCGTGTTTGACAGAATCCTGCTTGCCGTCGACGGCTCCGAGCACTCGCACCGGGCCGTGGCGGCCACGGCCGAACTCGCAGCCACGGGCAAGACGGAGGTCCTGGTCTTGCACCTGCAGGAACTGGGGGTGGCCGGGCGTGCCGGGCCCATCCCGCTGGAGGAGCGCAGCGAGGCGGCTGACCTGGTGAACACGGTTGCCGACGAGCTTCGCAGTGCCGGGGTGACTGTCCATGGCGCGGCACACGCGGTCCTGACCAGGGACGTTGCGCCTGAGATCATCTCGTCGGCGAAAGACTTCGACGCGGGCCTGATCGTGATGGGCACCCGCGGGATGTCGGATTTCGCTGCGTTGCTGATCGGCAGCGTGGCGCACAAAGTCATCCACCACGCGCACTGCCCGGTGCTCGTGACCAGGTAACCTGCCCGTCCGAGGGCCTTGACCGAGGGGCATGGCGTGCGGGACCCCAGGCATGATGTCCTCTTCGAGCCGGTGCGGATCGGGCCTGTCACCGCCCGGAACAGGTTCTTCCAGGTGCCCCACTGCACGGGCATGGGCTACCGGGACCCCAGCGCGGAAGCCTCCCTGCGTCAGGTCAAGGCGGAGGGCGGCTGGGCTGTCGTGTGCACCGAGCAGGTGGAGATCCACCCGACTTCGGACATCACTCCGTTCATCGAGCTGCGCATCTGGGACGACAGCGACCTTCCCGCCCTCGAGCACATCGCGGCCAGGATTCACGACGGCGGCGCACTTGCCGGGATCGAACTGGCGCACAACGGCATGAACAGCCCCAACCTGACCACCAGAGAGCCGCCGATCGGCCCGGTCAACCTTCCGGTCGCCACCTGGGGCCATGACCCGGTCCAGGCCCGGGCGATGACAAAGTCCGACATCGCCAGCCTGCGGGGCTGGCACCGTGAGGCTGTGCTGCGCTCGCTGGCCGTCGGCTATGACCTGGTGTACGTGTACGCGGGACATGCCCTCAGCGGCCTCCACTACTTCCTTTCCTCCCGCTACAACAGCCGCACCGACGAGTACGGCGGCAGCGTGCGCAACCGGGCACGGCTGCTGAGCGAGATCCTGGCCGATGCGCGCGAGGCCGCGGCGGGAAGGGCCGCGGTCGCCTGCCGCATCACCGTGAACGAACTGCTGGGGGATGATGGGATCACCCGCGCCGAGATCGAGGAGATCGTCGGTGAGCTTGCTGAGCTCCCGGACCTGTGGGACTTCGTCCTGGGCAGCTGGGAGGACGACTCGGTGACTTCGCGCTTCGGCCCCGAGGCGGGGCAGGAGCGGTACGTGCGCGGGCTGAAGAAGCTCACCACCAAGCCCGTTGTCGGCGTGGGCCGCTTCACCTCACCCGACACCATGGCGCGCCAGATCAGGGAAGGGATCCTCGACCTGATCGGTGCCGCCCGGCCGTCGATCGCCGACCCGTTCCTGCCCCGCAAGATCGAGCAGGGCCGGGCCCAGGACATCCGCGAATGCATCGGCTGCAACATCTGCGTGTCCGGCGACTTCACGATGTCGCCCATCAGGTGCACGCAGAATCCGGCCATGGGCGAGGAGTTCCGCCGTGGCTGGCACCCGGAGCGGATCAGGCCCCGGGAATCGGCCGCCCGGATCCTGATCGTCGGCGCGGGGCCGGCCGGGCTGGAAGCCGCCCGTGCGCTGGGGCAGCGCGGGTATGACGTGGTGCTCACCGAGGCCAGCAGGGAGCTCGGCGGCAGGGTGGCCGCCGAATCGCGGCTGCCGGGCCTGCACACATGGCGGCGCGTCATCGACTACCGGGAGCAGCAACTGCGCCGGATGGCGAATGTCGGAACGTACCTGCAGAGCCGGATGAGCGCCGGCGAGGTGCTCGAGCATGGCTTTGACCACGTGGTCGTTGCCACCGGCGCATCCTGGCGGCGTGATGGGGTGGGACGCTGGCACACCCGGGCGATAGCGGCGGACGGCTCGCCGCAGGTTCTCACTCCCGACGACCTGATGGCCGGGCGCCGGCCCGCCGGGCCGCGCGTGCTCGTCTTCGACGACGACCACTACTACCTCGGCGGCGTGCTGGCCGAACTCCTGGCCGGGGAGGGCTACCAGGTGCAGCTGGTCACCCCGGCCGCCCACGTGTCCGCCTGGACGGCTAACACCCTGGAGCTGGTGAAGATCCGGCAGCGGGTGATGAGGGCCGGCGTCGTGGTGCAGCCGAACCGCGCCGTGGTGCGCCTCACCGGGGCGGGCGCGATCACGGGCTGTGTCTTCACCGGCGAGCAGGAGGCTGCGGAGGCCGACGCGGTGGTCCTGGTGACCGCGCGGCTGCCGGCCGGCGAGCTGTACGCCGAGCTGCACGCCCGGGCACCGGAGTGGGCAGACGCCGGGATCACTTCGGCCACCGCGGTCGGGGACGCCTGGGCGCCGGCCACGATCGCGGCGGCCGTGTGGTCTGGGCGGCGTTATGCCGAGGAACTGGACGCGCCCGCCCCGGACGGGCCGGTGCCGTTCCGGCGGGAGCTGACCGCGCTTGCCCCCCGGGGCTCACCAGCACCGGGGTGACCGGCCCGCATGGGCCTTCCTCGTCCTGCCTGGCCGGGCCGTCCGGGCCGCGAAACGGCTGCCGGTCAGCCGCGGACGAGCTCGGCCCCTCTCTCGGCCAGCATCAGGACGGCGACCACCGGGTTAACAGTGGTCAGCACCGGGAACGCGGAGGCGTCGATGACGCGCAGCCGGTCCACTCCCCGCACCCGCAGCTGAGGGTCCAGGACAGCGCCCCGATCACCCGGCGCGCCCATCCGCGCTGTGCACGACACGTGGTACACGGTATGGCAGGCAGCCCGGGCCCGCGCGGCAAGGTCCTCGTCGGGCTGCACGGGAGGGCCGGGGAAACCCTACCGCGCCACCCAGACGCTCGTCGGTGCCTGCCCGGCGAACCGCCCGGCCAGCCCGGAGCCGGCCCGCAATTGCCTTGCGTCCGTCCGGTCGGCATCGGTGAACATCCGGTAATCGATGAGCGGGGGATCGTCGGGGTCGGCGGAGGCCAGCGTCACCGTCCCGCGGCTGCGCGGCTGGGTGACGTTCGGCGTCATCGAGATGCTGTGGCGGGGCGTGCGGTAGCCGAGCCGTTCGGCGTGCATGGCGAACGTCATCAGGGGCACGTGCGCCAGCACGTCCGGGACCACGCTCACCGGATCCGTCCGGTACATGATCGTGATGTCCCAGTCGGTCGCTCCTTCCGGCGGGATCGGGCGGGCGGCTTCCCACACGACGAGGCCTTCGGTGTGGTCGCACAGGTTGCTGCCCACGCCTGGCAGGTCGGCCACGACCTCGATGCCGAGTTCGCGCAACCGCTGGCCTGGCCCGATGCCGGATAGCATCAGCAGCCGCGGCGTGTCGATCGCCCCGCAGCACACGATGACCTCGCGGCGGGCGGCGATGTCCGCCACCTGGCCGTCCGCCCGGCGGACCGTGACCCCGGTGGCGCGCCGGCCGGCGTCGAACACGACCCTGAGCACCCTGGTCTGTGTCAGCACTTCGAGGTTGCCCCGGGTGCCCAGGATGGGGTGCAGGTACGCGACCGAGGACGACGAGCGGACGCCGGTGTCCGGGTCGTACCCGATCGGCAGGAACCCGGCGCCGTCCCGGTACCCGGCGGCGTTCCAGTCCTCCCGGACGGGAACGCCCAGCGCGGCCGAGGCCGCCTCGACGACGTCGGCCAGGTAGGCGTTGCGGTGCTCAGCGGCGACCGGGACGATGCTCGCGGCCAGCCGGGCGAAGTAGGTGCTCATGGTTCCGGGGTCCCAGCCATGCCCGCCCAGGGCCACCCAGCGGTCGAAGTCCGCGCGGGGGGGACGCAGCGCGATCATCGTGTTGTGCGCCGAGCAGCCGCCAAGGATGCGTGCCCGGGCCTGGCGGATGCACGAGTTGCCCCGCGGCTGGGGCACGCTGGCGTAGTCCAGGTCGTACTCGCTCTCGAGCATCTCCGACCAGCGGCGTATCTGCAGTGCCCTCGGCTCGTGCTGGTCGGTTGGCCCCCACTCCAGGAGCCCCACGCTGACACCGGGGTCCTCGCTGAGCCGGGCCGCCACCACAGCACCGGCGGTCCCGCCGCCCGCGACGACGTAGTCGTAGGCCGGCCGTTCGCTCACGGGCTGGCCCCGGCTGCCCGGCCAGGCTCCCTGCTTGCGTCCACGCACCCAAGTACCCGCTCGGGCGTGATCGGGAGGGCACCGGGCCGGGCGCCGACCGCGTCATGGATGGCGCTGGCCACCGCCGCCGCGGGCGGGCCGATCGGCGGCTCCCCGATGCCGCGGGCACCGAACGGGCCCATCCCTTCCCCGGACTCCAGGATCACGGTCTCGATGTCGGGCACATCGGTCGCGGTCGGGATGAGGTACTGGAAGAAGCCGCCGGTCAGGTTCACCCCGTCCGCCATGGCGACCTCCTCCAGCAGGGCCATCCCGAGTCCCTGGGCGACCGCCCCGCTGATCTGCCCCTCGACAGACCGGGGGTTGATGGCCCGGCCGACGTCGTGGGCGGCGACATACCGCAGCAGCCGCACCTCGCCGGTGTCCAGATCGACCTCCAGGTCACACAGGTGAGTGCCGAAGGTGAAGTCCGGGAAGACCCGGTCGGCTTTCAGGTCACGGACGACCGGCTTTCCCTTGGGGCCGAAGAAGGTACCGAGCGCCTCGATGGGGACGTTACGCCGCCGGCAGACCACCAGAGCGTCCCGCAGGTCTGCCTCGAACCCTGGCCCGGTCACCTTGCCTGGCTCAAGCCGTAGGCCCTCGAACGGCTGGCCGCTCTCATCCGCGACGGCGCGCAGCACGCCTCCGCGTAGCAGCATGCAGGCCTCGTAAACGGCGTTGCCCGACATCAGCAACTGACGCGTCGCCGTGGTAGTGCCCGCCAGCGGGGTCAGGGCCGAGTCCCCGAAGTGGACGGTGATCTGTTCCATCGGCGTGCCGAGAACCTCGGAGGCGATCTGAGCGAGCGAGGATGCCTGTCCCCCGCCGATGTCGGGCACGCCACAGCGGACGGTGAGGCTGCCGTCCAGGTGCCAGCCGACCCAGGCCGCCGCGGAGTCGTTCAGCCAGACGAGCCTGCCGTACGACTGGATGTTCGAGGCGATGCCGCGGCCGACCGCGCGGCGGGGTCCCGAAGGCCGCGGCTTGGGACCCGCCCGGTCGCAGACAGCGTCGATTGTCTGCGGCAGGAGCACCTCGGTCTCGATCTGCTGGCCCACCGGCAGGACGTCACCCCGGGCGAGAGCATTGCGTTTGCGGATGTCCGCGGGCGAGATTCCCAGCCGGCGGGCCACCAGATCCATCTGTGACTCGTATCCGAAGACCACCTGCATGCCGCCGAAACCCCGGAAGGCCGAGGTCGGCGGGTTGTTGGTGTAGGCACACCGGGCACGGAGCCGCACGTTGTCCACCCGGTAGGGCCCGCACGCGTGGACCGACGAGTAGAGCAGGACAAGCGCCGACAAGTAGGCGTAGGCGCCGGAGTCTGCGGTGATGTCCACCTCCTGCCCGAGGATCGTCCCGTCACCGCGGGCCGCGGTCCGGTAGTGCAGCAGCATCCGGTGTCTCTTGGGCCGGGCCAGCAGCGACTCCTGCCTGGTCCATTGCATGCGGACCGGGCGCCGGGTGCGCCACACGGCGAGCGCGAGATACGGCTCGACGGTCATGTCCTCCTTGCCGCCGAAGCCACCCCCGACGTAGGGCGCGATCACCCGGACCCGGGAATCCGGGATGCCGAGAATCCTGGCCACGTCCCGGAAATGCTCCACGACCTGGGTCGCGACCCGCAGGTTCAGCACGCCCTCGTCATCCAGCCAGCCGACGCCTGCCTCCGGCTCCAGGTAGGCGTGATCAACCGCCTGGGTCTGGTACCTGCCCTCGACGATGACGTCGGCCGCGGCGAAGGCATCGTCCACGCCGCCACGATCGATGTTCCACTCGCCGAGGAGATTGCCCGGGGCGTGGACGGCGGGCGCCCCGTCCGCCAGGGCCTCGGCGGGATCGAAGACGCCGGGCAATTCCTGGTACTCGATGTCCACGAGCTCGCACGCCTCCGCGAGAGCCTCCTCGCTGTCGGCCACGACCAGGGCCACCGGCTCACCGTGGAAGCGGACCCGGTCGGTCGCGAGCACTTCCATGCTGGCCTTCAGCGCGGCGACCTCGACCGTCTGGCCAGGGACATCCACCCAGACGACGTTGTGCGGCACGTCCTCGCCGAAGAGGACGCAAACGACACCGGGCACAGCGGCGGCGGCCGCCGCGTCCCGCCGCGTGATCTTCGCCGACGGCACCGGGGCACGCACGAGGCGCGCGTGCAGCATGCTGGCATATGCGAGATCCCCCGCATAACGGGTGCTGCCCGCGATCTTCTCCTCCTGGTCATGCCGGGGCAGGGGCTGGTGCACGATCCGCAGTTCCTCCGCCTTGGAACTGCGGATCTCCGCCGCGCTCATTTACTTGCCCCCCTCGCGGGCGCTTCGCTGGCATCGGGAGGCTGGTCCTCGGCGCCGGGACACCGCTGCGGCCCTCCGGGTCCTCGCGGCGTTCGGCCCGGCACCCGCGGCGCCCGGCCCCGCTCCCGCTGCGCCGCCTCGACGGCGTCCACGATCGGGCCGTAGCCGGTGCACCGGCACAAGTTCCCGTGCAGCCCCGCCCGGATCTCGTCCCGTGACCGGGGCGTGTCAGCAGATAGCAGGGCGGCGGCCGACATCAGCATGCCGGGGGTGCAGAACCCGCACTGCGCCGCGTGGTACTGGTGGAAGGCGCGCTGGAGAGGGCCCAGTGACCCATCCCGTTCGAGCAGCCCGGCCGCTGTGGTGATCTCCGCGCCATCGACCTGCGCTGCCAGCACTATGCAGCTCGAGACCGGCTCGCCGTCCACAAGGACGGTGCAGGCACCGCAGACCCCTTCCCCGCAGCCGTACTTCGGGTCGGTGACCCCGGCCTCGTCGCGCAGCCAGCGCAGCAGTGTGAGGTGGGCGCCCGCGGCCCGCGTGACGCTGTGACCGTTGACAACCAGGGTGATGGTCACGGTTTCACTCACGCGGCTTCCCCCGATCGTCCCGCCGCCTCTTCCAGCGCCCTGGTGACGAGGACGCGGGTGAGACGTTCCTTGTACTGCGCCGTCGCGCCGGTATCATCGGCCGGCCGGATGCCCTGGATGGGACCGACCCGGGCGGCGATATCGGCGACCGCGCACCCGGTGAGCGCCGACTCCACGTCCGCCAGCCGCACCGGCCGGTCGCTGACCGCGCCAGCGGCCACCCGCGCCTCCACGACCAGGCCATCGGCGCTGCGGATGAGAGCTGCCACCGAGGCGACCGCGAAGTCCCCGTCCCGCCTTGACATCTCCTGGAAGCTCCAGCCCCAGCCCGGCCCGAGGACCGGCGCGCGCACCGAGGTGATCAGTTCGTCGGCGTCCAGGCCGGTGGTGAAGAAGCCGAGGTGAAAATCCTCCGCCCGCACGCTGCGCGACACGCGGCCACTCGTGACCTCATAGCTCGCCCCGAGCGCCACCATCACCAGCGGAAGCTCGGCCGCCGGATCGGCATGGGCCAGTGAGCCGCCCAGCGTCCCCCGGTTACGCACCCGGTTGTTGCCGATCCGCCTGGCAGCTTCCGCGAGAAGTGGCTGCGCCGCCCGGGCACCGGTATCGGCCGCCAGCCGGGCATGGGTCACCAGGGCGCCGAGCGCCAGGTAGCCGTTGTCTTGCACAGTGATTTCCCGGCCCTCGGCCAGGCGGGAGATGTCCACGAGAACCCCGGGCTGCACCAGCCCGAGGTTGATCATGGGCAGCAGGCTCTGGCCGCCGGCGATGACCTTCGCGTCCTCGCCGTACGCGCGGAGCAGGTCACACGCGTCGGTGTACTGCCCGGCCCGCTCGTATCGGAATGGTCGTGTGAACACCGGATCCTCCGTCGGAGCCGATGCTAGACGTCGCTTCTCACCGGCAGCAAGGGCTTCTCATTCACTGAGAAGGCCTCACGAGGCCTGGTTCCCCCGCGGCGTCCGGCGGGGGGGCCCAGCCCGGTTCCAGGCCGAGCACGGCCGCCGGTGTCTGTTTGGCCATCTTCTCCAGGTACTCGTAGGGGACGCCGATGTCGAGCAAGGCGGCCAGCAGCATGCGCAGCCCCTCCGGGTGCGGCGGCCCGGCGAACTGGCCAAGGTCGGAGCCCAGGACGATGTTCTCCCCGCGCAGCGCCGTGATCCATTCCGCGAGCTCGCCAGGCTGCTGCTCCCAGAAGATCGGCGAGACGCATGAGCACGCCACGTATTCCATGGTCGCGCCCTTGGCGATCAGCTCCCGCTGCACATCGAGATCAAGCTTGCACAGCGACCAGTTCGCGTGCGTCACGATGAACCGGGTGACGCCGGCCTCGACGGCCGCGTCCTGGAGAGCACGGATCTCGGCGAGGGACAGGTGACCCGTGGCCAGCGCGACGTCGTTCTCCGCAACAATCTCGCAGATCGTCCGCGCTTCCCGGGTAAGGGTGCGGCCGTCCTCCTCGAAGACTGTGACCCCTTCCCCGGGCAGCTGGCGCTTGGGCCGGCCGAACTGGGGATAGTCAGGCATGTCGAAGTACCCGGCGTGGTACTTCGAATGGTTAGAGGGCATCCACACGACCTTCGCCCCGTAGTGGATGGCCGACTGGGCCACGTAGGGATTCAGGCCGCCGACTGAGCGGTTGAGCACCACGGCACCGAACGACTCCACCCGCGGGAACATGCGGTTCACGTAGTAGGCGCGGCCGGTGGTAGAAGCGTCATGGTCCTTGAGCACGAAGCCCCGCATACCGAACCCCGTCGCGATCTCAGCGAGGTCCGCATCGTCGATGTGCCGTTTGAACAGCGCAGGCGCCGTGTGCGCGTGCATGTCGATGGCACCCTTGAGGAGTTCAAGGTCTGGCCTGTCCACGCTCTGCTCCGGTTCTCGCTTTATGAAATCGCGTCTCGGTTGATGGCATCGGCATGATAACATCCGGTCGTCAGGGGCGACAGGGGAGGCGAGCGCGGATGTGTCAGCCCACGGGCCGGGCACCCGGCGCGGGCGCTGAGGATCGCTGCGGGAGAAGCCGGTGAGCCCGGTCGCACCGGAGCGAGCCGCCGGGCGACGCCAGGACGACGCCGAGCAGAAGCCGGCCTTCCAGGTGCTCGAGCGGACTTTCGGCATCCTGGAGGTCTTCACCGAGGAGCGGCCCGAGTGGAGCACGACCGACATCGCGCGCAGACTGGATCTGCCAGTGCCGACCGTGCACCGGATTCTCGCCGCCCTCAGGCGCCTCGGCTACGTCAGCCAGCACGAGGAGACCAGGCGCTTCCGCCTCGGGCTCGGCGCTCTGTCCCTCGGTGAGCGCGCACGTGCGGTCGCCGACCTGAGGCCGGTCGCGATCGGGCCGCTGCGGCGGCTGTCCGAGGCGACCGGTGAGACCGCCCTGCTGACCGTGCTCACTCCCGAACGGGACCGGGGTGTCTGCCTGGAGAGGGTGGAGACTCCACAGCCACTCCGGCTCTCGGTCCAGCCGGGCCGCCAGCTTCCCCTGCACGCTGGTGCCTCACAGAAGGCGCTGCTGGCCTTCATGCCCGATGAGGACATCGACCGGGTGATCGCGGAGCCGCTGGAGCGGTTCTGCCGTTCCACGATCACCAGCCCGGCGGCGCTGCGCCGCGAGCTGGCCATGATCAGGGGCCGCGGCTGGGCCAGCAGCTACGAGGAGACGAACGTCGGCGTCTGGGGCGTGGCCGTCCCGGTGCTGTCTGTGTCGGATGTGGTGTGCGCCGTCGGCATCGCAGGGCCGAGCGCACGCCTGTCGGCTCAGCGGGTACGCCGTGACGTCGGGCTCGTCCACGAAGCGGCGGTGATCGTCGGGCGGGCACTCGGGCTCACGTCTCCGCCGGTATCCACGTCGGACGCACGCATTGGCCCCACCTCGGAGAGGAGCCAGGGATGACAAAGGATCGTCCTCTCAACGGGCAAGTGGCGATCGTCACGGGTGGGGCAAAGGGTATCGGGGCCGTCGTCGCGGAATGCCTCGCCGGGGACGGCGCCCACATTGCCCTCGTCGCCCGGAGCGAGGAAGCCTTGCGCGCTAAGGCCGCGGCCCTTGACGAAAAGTTCCCCGGCCGGGAGAGCCTTGCCATCAAGTGCGACGTGACCGATGAGCAGCAGGTGCGGGCAATGGTGGATGCGGTCGCAGACCGGTTCGCGGGCATTGACATCCTCGTGAACACAGCAGGCGGGACCGGGCCCATCGAGACACCGGCGCATGAGTATCCGGTCGAGGAATTCCGCCGGATCCTGGAACTGAATGTCATCGGCACGTTCCTGCCCTGCAAGCACGTGATTCCGCACCTGATCTCCAGGGGCGGCGGCCGCATCGTCAATCTCGCCGGCACGTCCGGCTTGCGCGGTTACCGCAACCGCAGCGGCTACTCATCGTCTAAGTGGGCGGTCCGTGGCCTCACCCGCACGCTTGCACTCGAGCTCGGGCAATATGGCATCACGGTCAATGACGTCTGCCCGAACGTTACCAACGGTGCCCGCATGGACCGGATCGTTGCCGAGAAGGCCCGCAAGCTCGGGAAGACGGCCGATGAGGTCTACGCCGATTTCGCGGCCCAGACCGCCCTGGGCCGATTCGTCGATGAATCCGATGTTGGCGAGGCGGTCCGGTTTCTGGTCTCGGCCGCGGCCCGCAACATAACTGGCCACGACATCCCCGTCGACGCAGGGTGGGACGTGTGATCGGTCACCGTGCCCCAGGGCTGGGCTAAGGCGAGATCTCGGCTGGTGGCATGTGCTTGCGCTCCGCGAACGCGGCCAACTGCCATGCCGGCCCTGGGCTGTACAAGCAGCTGCTGCAAGTCAACGCGGCTGGCGCGACCTCAAGCAGGTCATCGGCCTGCGCCCGGTCTACCACCTGCCCAATCACGCCACCTATATCGGCATTCCGGACTACCGCTTCACTGGGTCGCTGATGACCTGGTCGTTGCTGGCCGGGCCGGTCATCGGGCTGATCTCAGCTGGCTACATCCGCCTCAAGTCCAAGCTGGCCGGCGGGTACTGCCGAAGTTGCAGACGGCCCGCAGCCTGGACCGCTTCGCCGCGGGGTCCGGGGATGCCGGGGAGCTGGCGCCTCCTGCGTCACGCTCAGTGGTCGGGCCTGCTCACGTCTTTATGTGGGCGCGGTAGGGCTCATGCGGTCCAGCTGATTGGCAGCCGCTTGACGCCGCGCTGGAAGTTCGATCGCAGGTAAGAGGGCTGGCCCGCGTATCTGAGGGAGGACGTGCGGGCCAGGACCTCATCGAATAGCGCGCGTATCTGGGTGCGGGCGAGGTGGGCACCCAGGCAGAAGTGCGGGCCGTGGCCGAACACCAGGTGGGGGTTGGGGTGGCGGCGGATGTCAAAGCGGTCGGGGCCGGCGAAGACAGCCTCGTCGCGGTTGGCCGAGGTGAATGAGACGACTACCTTGTCTCCTTCGCCGATGCGCTGCCCGCTGAGTTCGCATCCGGAGGTCGCGGTCCGGCGGAAGGTCATGACCGGCGTCCACCAGCGCAGCATCTCCTCGACCGCGGCGGGCATCAACGCCGGATCGGCGCGCAGGTCATCCTGTGCGCCCGCGTGCTCGAGCAGCGCGATGCACGCACCCGGCAGGCCGTTGCGCACTGTCTCGTTCCCGGCCACCGCGAACAGCCAGAACATGTTCTCGAACTCAGCCACCGACACCTGGCCGCCGTCGTCGTCCACCTGTGCCAGCAGGATCGACATCACGTCATCCCCAGGGCGGCGCCGCTTCTGCTCAGCCAGCAGGTGGGCGTAGGCGTAGAGGTCCGGCATGCCCTCCCGGGTCCGCGGATCGGGCATCCGGCCGTCACTGCCCGGCACCGGTCGCAGCGCCAGTGCCTGCCTGGCCATGGGCGTGCCTGCGGCCGGGTCGAACTCGGCCGAGGAGGCATAGTCGGGGTCCTGGTAGCCGATCACCCGGTTGGACCAGTCGAAGAGCAGCCAGCGGTCCTGCTGCGGCACGCCCAGCACGGCGGCCAGCGTGAGCAGCGGCAGATCCGCGGCCACGTCCTTGGCGAAGTCGCATTCACCCCGCGGGCCCGTGAACACCCGCTCGCAGATGGCCCGCGCATGACCGCGGATACGGTCCTCAAGCTGGGAGACCGCCCGCCGCGTGAACGACCGGCCCAGCAGCCGCCGCAGCCGGGAGTGATCTGGCGGGTCCATGTTGAGCATCATCTGCCGGACATAGCCGAGTGCCTGCGGCGTCACCGGGTCACGGATCTGCGTGGCCCCAAGCGAGGAAGAGAAAAGCTGCGGTCTGGCCAGCACCGATTCGACGTCCGCGTGCCGCAGCACCAGCCAGAACCCTGGGCCTGCCGGCCAGCCCAGGACAGGAATCTCGGCCACCCAGGCCACAGGGGTCCGTCTTCGCAGCCGGGCCAGGGCCTCGAAGGGCACTCCGCCGACGTAGGTGGAAGGATCAAAGACGACCTCGGTTTCGGGGCGAGCAGACCGGGCCGGTGTCATTGCCGCCCCAGGAACTCCTCGATGGACGTCGTGAGCGCCCCGCCTGCCGCCCCCTTTCCCCCTGTTCCTGCCTGCTGCCGCCTTTACCCACCCGATCCCCCACCGGCGACCCCCCGAGCGGGCCCTTCCCTCGCCTGCCCCCCCCCACCCCGTACCGGATGGTTCCCGCCGATCCCGATGGCCATATACCTCAGCGGGGCACCGGCCCCCGCTCATCTGGGCCTGCCGCGACGGCCAGCCAGCCCCGCTGCCAGCGAACTTCTCCAGGCCGCCGGCGTGGTCGAGGTGCAGATGGCCCATGACCACAGCGCGGATGTTTGACGGCGCGGTGCGGCTGTTCCGGGACGTTCTGGATGGCCACCTCGAAGCGGCCGGCACCGGGACCGCCGAACTGACCTGGCCCGGCGGCAAGCGGATCAGGCTGGTGCGCCAGGAGGGCCTGCCGCTGGGCGGTGCGCTGCATCACATCCGCTTCACCCGCGCAGTAGGCGCGTTCAGCGCCCAAGACTGCGAGCGCACGGGCCTGCTGGCCAGGCGCCTCGGCCTGGCCGTGGAACTGGCCGGCCAGAGCCTGGCGGTGGAGCTGGCCGAATAGCATGCACCGAGCAACCACCGGTGTTACCGATCTTGGGAGAACGGGCCGGGCGCTGCATTGTGGGGCGTGGTGCCGTTCTACGCGCGTGCCTGTTCGCGCAGGACGTGTTTCTCGATCTTGCCAGTGGAGGTTTTCGGTAGGTCGGTGACCAGGATGACGTCTTTGGGTGCCTTAAAGTGCGCCAGCCGGGCCCGGACGTGCTCGATGAGCTCATCCGGGGTGGTGCGGCCGCCCGGGCGGAGGGCCACGAATGCCACCGGTATCTCGCCCCACAGGTCGTCGGGCCGCCCGACCACGGCTGACTCCAGCACCGCAGGATGGCTGTCCAGCACCCGCTCCACCTCCACGGAGGCGATGTTCTCTCCGCCGGAGATGATGATGTCCTTGGCTCGGTCACGGATCTCCGCATAGCCGTCGGGGTGCATCACTGCCAGGTCGCCGGTGCGGAACCAGCCGTCCAGGTCCGCCGCAGCCGTCGCGTCCTCGTCCTGGTAGTAGCCCAGCATCAGGTCGTTGCCACGGCAGACCAGTTCGCCGATGGTGGTGCCATCGGCGGGCACGTCGCGGCCGGCCGGGTCGACCACCCGGAGCCGTTCGGCGATGACGTTACCGACCCCCTGCCGCGCCTGCAGCACCGCCTGTTCTGCCGGTGACTTCGCGTTCCAGTCAGGATGCCAGTCGTTGATGGCCAGCGGCCCGTAGGTTTCGGTGAGCCCATAGAGATGGGTCACCTGCAGCCCGGCCCCGGCCATCCGGGCGATCAGGGCTGGGGACGGGGGCGCTCCGCCGGTCTGCACCCGGACCGGTGGAGCCAGCGGCGGCCCGGCCGTGGCCTCCGGCGCATTGACGATCATGGTGAGCACGGTGGGGGCAGCGCTGAAATGCGTGACACCCCTGGTGCGGAGCAGTCCCCAGACCTGGGCCGGGTCGATGGCACGCAGGCACAGGTGGGTGGCGCCGGCTGCGGTCACCGCCCAGGTGAAGCACCAGCCGTCGCAGTGGAACATGGGCAGCGTCCACAGGTATACGCTGTCGGCGGCCAGCCGGGCGTGAAACGCAGCGGCCAGCGCCTGCAGGTATGCGCCGCGGTGGTGGTACATCACCCCCTTGGGCCGGCCGGTCGTGCCGCTGGTGTAACTAATGGCCAGCAGCGCGCGCTCGTCCTCGCAGGGGACAGTCACCGGGTCGGCCGACGCCAGGAGTTTCTCGTATTCGTCCGGCGCGCCGCCGGCGACGGTGAGCCTAGCCCCAGCTGCCGCCGCGACCTCGGCGGCCGTATCGGCCAGCTCGGCGGTGGCGACCAGGGCCCGGGTACCGCTGTGCCGGAGGATGTGCGTGAGCTCATCCCGCGACAGCCGGATATTGAGTGGGACGAGCACTGCCCCGGCCAGCGGCACACCGTTGTGGAGTTCCAGCATGACGTGGCTGTTCACGCACAGGGCGGCGACCCGATCGCCCGGCTGCACGCCGATCCGCTGCAGCGCACCCGCGAGCCGGTGCGCGCGGTCTGCGAACTCGGCGTAGGTGAAGCTCCGCCCGCCGTCGACGATCGCGACCCGGTCCCGGAAAACCCATGCCGCCCGGTCCAGGTAAGCGGACGGCGTGAGCGGTGTGAACGTGAACCCAGCCATGTGCCTCAGCCTCCCAGCACTGAGTATCACAGCGTGCGCAAGCCGGCGTTGTCGTCCGCGAGCTTGTCCAGGGCTACCTGCTTGCGGGCGCGGATCAGCTTCCTGGCACGGATGACGTCCCTGAGGCGGTTGCGGCGGACGGCCTACTGCAGGCTCAGCTATGGCAGGACTGATGCGACACTGACATCGTGAAGCGGAACGCGCGGCGGTCCTCGTCGAGCACGTGCTGCGGGCGCTCGACGACAGCCGGGCCGAGTGGCCGTTAAGCCTCATCACCGATGTCCACATCTTCGGCTCATTCGCCCGCGGCGCGCTGGAGCCGCACGACGTGGACGTTGACATCGAGTTCGAGCCGGATCTGGAGTGGGGTGCTCACTTCGCGCGGTGCCTTGCCTATGGACGCGACCCTTTCAGCGTGTTCAAACGTTCGCTGACGGGAGGTAAGCGTGGCTGCCAGTTCCAGTTCAACTTCCGGGACCGCGCCGACTTCGAGACGACGCTCCTCTGGCGACGGGGCAGCACCTTTCACACTGCGCTAGAGCGCCTGCACGCGATCCAGGCGGACCCGGCGGCCGGCCGCGCGGAGCGAGACGCGATGCTGCCCGAGTTCGATGGACTGGACCAGTGGATACCGCTCGCCCTCCGCGAGCAACTGGTCGACGCGGTTGGCAGCGGAGCCATCACTATGGAACGCCTGGTCCTCACCGACGGCGTGGTGATCAGCGAGCAGGCCCACGAACACCTCTCACACAGATGGCAGCCCACAAGCCCGCTCTACCGGGCGGCCAGCGCCGTCATCGCAGACTGGGAGCGCCGCAGCATCGACCCCGGCCAGGGCCATCTGCACGGATCTGACATCCGGGACCGAGATACGCCCTACTTTGCCGGATTCGGCTTGCGGTACTTCGGGGCAATCCCGCGGTGCCTCACCCAGTTCGGTGGCCGCGAATGGATCGAGGTGGTCCACCCCACCCGTACGCGACCGCTCGACGCCTTGCGAATCCTTCCGGGCGACCGACAGCTTCTCAAGCAAGCCAGATGGCCGTAAGTGACACTCAGAACCCCCACGAGCGGTGATCTTGCCACTCAAAGTGCCACTCGCCGGGCTGGCCGACCCGTCACCTGAGCGGCAAAACCACCTCTGACCTGGGAGCCCCCTTACGGAATCGAACCGTAGACCTTCTCCTTACCATGGAGACGCTCTGCCGACTGAGCTAAGGGGGCACACGGCTTGCTGTACCTGGTCCTGGCCGACCTGACCAGGTGATCAGGTGGCCCAGGCGGGTCCACCCGCCGGACTGGCACATCCGCGCGAGGTGAGCATACACGGCCACCGGCTCGGAGCCGAATCGCCCGGCCCGCCACGCCGGCTGGGCACGGCCCGGCTGACTGGCATCAACTCCCGGCCCGGCAGGGCCGAGTACCGGCTCCCAGCCAGCCTGGCCGAGTGCCAGCTCCCGGCCCGGCAGGGCTGAGCGGGTATTAGCCCGCTCCGGCGCGGCCGGGTGGGGCAAGATCCGCGAACGCCGCTAGCACGTGCGGCCACGCTGGCGAGAGCGGGTCGATGAGATCGACATGACTGGCGCCAGGTAGCTCGATCAGTGTGCTGTCATCACCGGCGTCGCGGCTGGCGGCGGCATAGCTGCGGCTCATGTCCAGCGGAACCACATCATCAAGCGAGCCGTGTACCAGACGCACCGGGCACCCAAGCGGCAGCAGGCCCGCCGGGTCGGCGTCCCGGTACCGCTGCGGGTACTGGTCAGGGCCTCCACCGATGAAATCGGCGGCTGCACCATCACCCAGCCCCTGATCATGGCAGTCGGCCAGGCGACTCACCCCGGCGAGCACGACTACTCCCCGGGTGTCAGGAGCGGCGAGACGCCAGGGGGAATCCGGCCCCAGCAGGTGTCGGCCAGCCGCCCATAGATGCCATGCGAGGGGGACCTCCCCGGCGTCAGTCGTAGCAGCATCTACGACGCACGGGCTTAGGGAACAGGTCCCTTGTCCCAGTTTTCTTCAGGAGCTCGGGGAGGTCCCTTATGAGCA
>OFGV01000002.1_pt1 | contig 35124 bp, 34 predicted proteins | sample 1521911 | NCBI WGS metagenome assembly OFGV01 (sample SAMEA2553413, study PRJEB24118) | soil metagenome
CACGGAGTGGGATGACCTCGCAGCCGTCCCCCACAAACAGCGCGAGGGCCGCCGCGACGGTAACCTTCCGCCGGCGGCGCCCCGATTAGTGCGGCGCACCTTTGCCCCCCGCGAGGAGAACCGGGAAGAAGAAGTGCCCGACGGGCGGCTCGCTCGCTTGCCCCCAGAGGAACAAGATCCGCCGCTGCCGCTCGGGACGGAACCGCGAAAAGACTGTCCGCCGCATCTGCGGTCCCTGCGCGACCATGTAGAAGGTGAACAGAGCGATCGCCAGCGCCTGGAAGACGCCGCCGACGATCCCGGTGGCGACCCGCACGATGCCGCCGAGCAGGGTTCCCGCGCCGGAGAGCAACTGGCTGCCGTACTTGCGCAACTGGTCTTCGATGTGGACCTGGTTGACCTGGATCCCGAGCGGCTTGAGATACCTCGCCAGGTTGTGCACCAGATCTGGCAGCGCCGCGATCAGCTGCTCGGTGCCGGTCACGATCGCCGGGATCAGCAGGGCGATCAGCCCTGCGATCACCACGAGCACGGCCAGGAACACCAGCCCGGTGGCGACGCCCCGGCGCCAGCCCCGTTTCGCCAGGTAGCCGACAGCGGGCTCGATCGCGAACGACAGGAACAGCGAGATAAGGATGATCTGGAGAAAACCGGCCAGGCGATGAAGGAGCGAGTCCGCGATCCCGGCGAGGACCAGGCCGCCGATGATGGCGACCATGAGCCACAGCGCGGCGTGCCGCAGGAAGGCACGGCTCCAGGGCACGAAGGCGTCGGTGGACGACGGCGCTGGCCCGGATGCCGGCTGGACCTCCAGATCCTGGCCGGCATCCGGTGGCCCCGGATCACTCATCGGCCCCTCCTGGCGATGCCGCTGGCCTGGATGTACCCGCAGCCGGTCATGCCTGCCCGCCTGCCTGGTCCGGCCAGGCAACGATGCCCTACGCCCCTCACCGCAGGCCAGGGGCGTAGGTCCCCATCCGGCCAGCATCGCGGGCACATCGACGGAGCGGAGCCGGGACGTGGGCTGGAGTATCAGGCGCCGCGATGTAGCCCGTTCGTCAGAGCCCTCAGCGCGGCAGTGGCTTGCTGCCTTGCCTGGGCTGGGTGTGGATCAGCGACGACAGCCATCACAGCTTCACAGAGGGCGCCGAACAGGATCCTGGCGAGTATTCCGGTGGGCTGCTCGATGAGTTCACCCCTGGCTGCCAGGTCTTCCAGCGCGGCGCGCAGTACCGGGAGACCGATCTCTCCGTCGATCTCGCGGCATCGCCCGGCACCGAGCGCGACCGGCGCCTCCTGCATCAAGCGCCGGTGGACGGGATCGGCGACGGCGCCGGTGAGGTATGCGTCGAGTCCGGCCGTCAGTTCGTCCCAGGGGCCGCTGCGCCCTTCCACGACTGCCATGACCTGGTCGAGGAGCCGGGTCTGGCGATCACGGAATACGGCTTCGAAAAGGTGCGCCTTGTCCGCGAAGTGGTAGTAGACGGTCCCCTTGCTGACCCGGGCCATATCGGCCACGTCGTCAATGCTTGTCGCCGTGTACCCTCGCGCCGCGAACTGCTCTGCCGCCGCTTCAAGCACGGCGGCTCTCGTCAGCTCCTTGTATTCCAGGCGGCGGCTCTTGACAGCCATGCTGAACAGTAGCACAGTTACTGACTGTGAGTCAGTATGTGACTAGCAGACCAGTGTTAACCCCCGCCGACCTCCCGGGCATGTTCGCCGAGGGATGGGCGCTGCCCAAACCAGATGCCTTTCTCGCCCACTTCCTCCCAGTGATCGGTGCCGACGCAACATTCCGCCAGCCGATGTTCCCCGACGCCCATGGACCCGCCGAGATCGAGCAGATGTTCCGGCGGCTGTTCGTCCTCTTGCCCCACTTCAATGTCACCGTTCGCCGTTCAGCCATCGCGGGCGATGCGGTCTTCATCGAATCGGGCTGCACCGCTACCCTCGGCCGCGCGGCCGTACGTTTCGGCGTCTGCGACCGGTTCCTCATCAGGGACGGCAAGGTGGCTGAGCGGCGAGCCTTTTCCGACCCGCTGCCGGTACTGCTCGCCGTTCTTGCTCACCCCGCGAACTGGCCACGTGTCATCCGCGCACGGGCCAGCCGAATGCCAGCCCAGTCCTGATACGTGCCCCTTCCGCGCCGGTCATCTGGCGGGGGCTCACGCTGCCGGCTGCCTTCTGGCATGAGCGTGAGGCCGTGAACGAGTATCTGGCCGATCCGGTGCCGGAGGTGGCTCGCGAGGTAGGCGAGACGGCGCAGCAGTTCTTGGCCACCTCGGCCACGCTGGCCACCAGCCAGTCCGCAGCCGAATCGCGGACGCGGGCCCAGGCCGTGGCGGCGAAGAATGCTGAACTTCCCCAGCCGTCTCGCCACCGACCCGCTCGGCTTCGCGCACCGCATGGCCGGCCTGCTCGGCCTCGACCCGGAACGAGTGCGGCTGTGGCTGTTCGCCCGCTGCGTGCAGGAAGCTGTCTACGTACCGAACCTGCGCACGGCAGCCATCCAGCTCGCACCGTGACCATGGGCAGCCCACCGGGCCGGCGGCGCCCACGGCCGATAAGTTCTGCCCAGTGCATCAGTCATACATCGTGAGAACCTGGAGGAGGACGCATGACGCAGGGCACCGGCAGCGCCGTTCGAGATCGCCGCCGCGCGGGCCGTCGCCCAGCATGTCCTGCGGACAGCGCCGCGGTTCCTGCCCTACGCGATTCCCGTCACCGTCAACGGCACGCCGGGGGGCGCTGTACGGCACGTGGGAGGAGCCGTTGTGCGTTCTTGGGTTCACGGTGGCAGATGGCCGGATTGCCGAGCTGCACCTGGTGGCCGACCGGGCCAAGCTCGGGCATCTGCGGCTGAGCTTCACTCCCCCGGCATAGCAAGCGGGACCTCTGCCCTGCCCTGCTGGGGACCTTGAGGCCTGTTAGCCAGGCCCGGTCGGCGGTTAGCGTCGCAGCGAGCCGGCACAGGACGGCACCGACGTGAAGGCGGGCCTGCCGAAGATGAACACCAGCGGGAAGAACGCACAGGTGGTGCTGCGTACCGAGCACCTGACCAAGCATTACGGCTCGGTTGCCGCCCTCGAAGACCTCAATCTGCAGGTCAGGGCCGGTGAGGTTCTTGGCTATCTCGGGCCGAATGGCGCTGGCAAGCCAAACATCGGACTTTGACAGTTCTTTAGGCTCGGCCGCTACCGAGCGCGCCGACGAGAACCCGCCGCCAACGGCATACACCACCGTCCGCTGGTGGGACAGGCGCCAGCTCCGATTCGAGTTCGCCTGACCCAGAGGCCGAAGAACCGGTGCGGAAATCTAACCGGGGACGTCATGGCCACAGAGGACCCCAGGCAGCCGATGGCGCAGCCACCGGGGACGGCGAAGCCGTGACGATGCTGCCGGGAAAGCCGCGGCACTCGTCAGCGCGCACCCGAGGCCGTCCAGCAGGCGCAGCCTGGCTGGTTCTGCGGTTCAAGTGCTCCAGGTTGCCGCGTCCTCGCTCACGCTGGCCCTTCGCCGGACAGGACCGACATGGCATCGGTCCGGGCCAGATCCCCCAGTATGCCGAGGACGATCAGCCCGAGACGGAGCGCGTTCTCTGGCGCTACGGCCTTGGCGAGGATCAGGTCGTGCAGCGGGTTGCCTGAAGACGTGGGCCCCAGGCGCTTCAGGCACTCGACATCCCCGGGCATCTCGCACCGGTAGCTGCCGGCGAAGGCGCGGATCAGCGCTTCGGCAACCACGGCCCCGGTCAGGCCCGTGCCCAGTCCGGTGAGCGCGCCATCGAGGCGGCGCTCAAGCAGGGCGAGGACCGGCTCGATCGGCTCGAGGCCCACTATGGCCCAGGTCGCATCGACCAGCACGCATCCGCCCAACTGGAAGAGCGGACCGTCGCCCGACGCGAACGCTGGGTTCGTATCGTCGTCCTCAGCGGAGGCAAACTCCTTCGTGACGACCGGGGTGAGCAGGTCGGTGAGCGTGGTGACCGCCGGATCGCTCACATCGAGCCTGTCCAGGACGACCCCACGCACCAGGGCCGAAACGGCGACAACCCAGTGCGCAGGGTCTTGTGACAGTTCCTCCTTCGCGGGAAGGGCCGTGTCCGCCAGCGGTGGCGCGCCAGCCGCGGCCGAGATGTCGTTGTCGCAGAAGAACCGGTCACCCACGGAATCGTGCGCCCAGCTCGGAAGCGTGGTGCGCGTGGGGGTCGCCCCACCGCACCACACCTTCGCGGCCCGGGCTTCGCGCTCACGCTCGGCTTCGAGCATCCTGGCGATCTGCCCGGCGCTCGTATGGAGCGCCCCGAAAGCACGTTGCCGCTCGAAGTCCGAGCGTGACTGTCCAATGCCTTGCCGTCGCAGATTCTTGCGCCTGCTCGCCTTGCCCACGGCACGACCCTACTGACAGCCAGATGGGAACGTATCGCCGTGGCACATCTTCGAGCCGGGCATGGAGCGGGGTCCTAGCCTCCGTTCAGTGGCGCACGGTCAGGGGCGGGCCGCGGGGGAGCCGCAGCATTTCTTGAACTTCTTCCCGCTCCCGCACCCGCGTTCCGCGTAAATCAGCTGCACTAGAGACACAAAGCGCTCCGTGAGCAGGGAAGACACGCCGACATGCGGCGAGGAGGCGTTTCTCTAGGGCGCAGGGACACCCGAACGTCGCGTGCTCACCGGGAGGGTGCCATCGCTGCCAGATAAAGCATCTGACAGCGAGAACCACCTCGTCCCGGCTCCGCTGCCCATGACGATGATCGGCAGGCAGTCCGGCTGCTCAGCGACCGATCTCTAGACGATACACCACCCAAACCTAAGAGAGCTGGGCATACACGATGGAAGCGTTTCTCTAGGCGATTCTTGCGGTTCGCCTAGGCCATCCCCGTCTGACCTGCGGCTTCACCACATCGGAGTCTCCAGATCGGCCGAATTATGCGGAACGCAGGCCGCACGGACACGGCGCATTGCGTCCCACCTTGACAGCTCGAGCAGGCCCGTTAGACGACTGCGCTGACCCGGCGGGTGAGCGGGCTGGCCCGCGCCGAAGCCGCCTGGCCTGCTCGCCGAACTGCCTGGCTTCGCCGGGCCGGGCGGGGTCCTCGCACACGGTGCTGCAGCCGCTCCGCGATGTATGCCCGGTCCCGGACACCGGGGACCGAGTACCCGTGACGCAGCAGTTCCTCAGCCCGGCCGGAGTCCTTCGGCTTGCCGCCCCACGGCAGGTAGCAGTCGGCCCAGCCGATCTAGCCCCACCCCCAGCCAGGATCAGCGTCCAGCCACGACCGGAACAGCCCCTCAGCCTTCTCGGTCATGCCAGCGTCGAAGTAGGCCCCCGCCAGCGCCCTCCGGCGGTTCTCGGTCATCAGCTGGTCTTCGCGGGGGAACCTCAGAAGCGACTCCTCGCAGAAGCCGATCAGGGCGAGCAGCATCTTGCGGTCGTCAAGTCCCGCATTGTGCAGCGCCATCTCGAGATCCTGACTCCAGTTGAACAGCGACTGGGTCATCGGGAAGCGGTCGTCGAACTCCCTGATGGAGCCGATGCCGGCGGCGTCGCACAGCCGCAGCACGTCAGACCATGCATCCAGCCAGATCGCGGCGGCCCGGTGCGTGTTATTCTCCGCGTCTTCGGCATAGCCCGCCTGAATCTTGTCGTCCAGCAACTCCATGCGCACCCGGCCCGGCCACCATCTCTGCCAGAGCGTGAGCAGGCAGACCCAGATCCAGTCCGCCGCGATGTCGTCGCCGAGTCCCAGCCTGTCAAGGATCGGCCGGGCGGCCTCTTCGGCGGACAGCGCGCCTTCGCAGAGCCTCTCCACTCCGGCACGGTCGGCGGCCAGGCCGAAGCTTCCCAGCTTTGCCAGCAGCTCGTCGTCTCCCAGGGGTTCGCGGTCGAGCGCAGCGGCCTGCCGTTGCGCTCGAGCATGCGGCGGATTTCCTCGTTGACCTGGGCCTCGTCCTGGCAGAACCGGTCGAGGGTCACCCACGATATCTTCATGCGTTCCTGAAGTCCTCTCTGGCAGGCGTCGCCGTCGGCCGCGAGCCGGTTCGTGCTTGCGGGAAGCCGCCCGTTCGGCAGAAATGAGGGTAAGCGCGGCGGGCAGCCAGGCATCCAGGCTCAGCCACCGCCGAGCCTTGTCATGCAGGGTCAGGCGCGGATGGACCGGGAACTGCTGGACGCAGGCGAGATGGCCGGGCACCTGGTGCCGCCGGGCAGCGTGTTCGCGTTCCTGGCTGAGCACCGCCGGGAACTGTTCCCGGACTCGTTTATCGCGGACTTGTTCCCGTCGCGGACGGGCCGCCCGTCGCTGCCGGCGGACCTGGCCGGTTCGGTCCTGGTGCTCAAGGAGCTGCATGACCTGTCGGACACCCAGACCGCCGATGCACTGAAGTTCGATATCCGGTGGAAGGTGGCGTGCGGCCGGTCGCTGACCCAGATGAGCTTTGACCCGTCGACGCTGGTGTACTGGCGGCGGCGGATCGCCGCCTCTGACCGGCCGGACCGGGTATTTGACGCGGTGGCGGAGGTAATCGCGCAGACCGGGATCTTGGCCGGGCGGCGCAGGCGGTGCGTGGACTCGACGGTGTTCGATGATGCGGTGGCCACCCAGGACACGGTCACCCAGCTGGTGGCCGCCATGCGGAAGGTGGCCCGGGTGGTGCCCGGCGCCGGCGAGGTGATCGCCCGGGTGTGCAAGCTGGATTACTCACAGCCGGGCAAGCCGCCGATCGACTGGGACGACCCGGCGGCGAAGGAAGCGCTGGTCAGTGACCTGGTGAACGATGCGCTGGCGGTGCTGGCGGACCTGGCCGGCCCGGATGCGCCGGAGCGGGACGAGGCGGCAGCCGGTGCGCTGGGGCTCTTGGCGCTGGTCGCCGGGCAGGACGTCGAGCCGGCGGAGGATTCTGACGGGACGGGCGGGCGGTGGCGGATCGCCCGGAAGGTCGCCAGCGACCGGGTGATCTCCACGGTGGACACCCAGGCGCGGCATACCCGCAAGTCGAAGTCCAAGCGCCGGGACGGGTTCCGCGGGCATGTGGCCGCCGGGCCGGAGACCGGCCTGGTCACCGATTGCGGGATGACCATGGCCGCCGGGCCGGGCAGCACGGACGCGGAGAACGGCGTGAAGATGGCCGCCCGCGACCGGTTCACCGGCACGCCCGGCGGCACCGGGCCAGGCCAGGAGCCGGATGCGCCCGCGGGCACCGGGACCAGCGCGGGCCCGGACGCGGACGGGCCGCAGGACGCGCGGCTGGAGGTCTACGGCGACTCCGCCTACGGCAGCGGGGAAGCCCGCGCCGCCTACCGCCAAGCCGGCCATGACACCGTGATCAAGCCCGGGCCGCTGCGCCCGGCCGTGCCCGGCGGGTTCACCCTGGACGACTTCGCCATCAACGAGAGCGCCGGCACCGTCACCTGCCCGGCCGGCCTCACCCGGCCGATGAGCCCGGCCCGGACCGTGACCTTCGGCGCAGCGTGCGCCGGCTGCCCCCTGCGGGAACGATGCACCACCGCCAGGGACGGCAGGTCAATGACCATCCACCCGCACGAGGAGCTGCTGCGCGCCGCCCGCGCCCAGGCCCGCACCGATGATTTCAAAAAGGCCTACCCCACCCGGTCAGCGATCGAGCGGATCATCTCCTGGACCGCCACCCAGAACGGCCGCCGCATCCGGCTCCGCTGCATCGGAGCCGCCAGGAACGACGCCTGGCTGCACACCCGGTGCGCCGCGATCAACCTGCGCACCCTGCTGCGGCACGGGCTGACCCGCCGGGACGGCGCCTGGGCGCTGACCTGATCAGCCAGGTGCATCCCAGCCCGGCGCGGGACGCTTCCCGGGCCCGCCCAGGCCCCGCCGCTGGCCCCGGCAAGACAACATCCAGCCCGCTGCAGCTAGCCAGGGCACCCGGGAACCGGCCAGGCCCCTTTCCAGGCGGCCCACGCGATCGGCGTTGTTCAGAGGCGTCCTAGGAGGGTGCCGGGGAGGGCGGGCTTGATGTGGGCGATGCCGATGGTGACGGGCTGGGTGTGGGGGCCGCCGAGGATGGTGGGGGACTCGATGTGGAGGTCCTCGCCGATGTGGATGGCTTGGCAGTCGTGGGCGGCGGGCTCGTGTGCCGGTGGCCGCGGAATGGGCTGGGTGAGTGCGTGCTGCTCGGCACCGGCGCCGGGTTTGCCGCTGGCCGGGCGGGTCCCGTCTGCCCCTGTGCCGGGCGGACATAGAGGTAGAGCACGAACACCCCCAGGAACAGCCCGGTGAGCACGATGGTCGACGTGCGCGGCCGCCTGGTCATGAGGCGCCCCCGGTCGCACGGCCTGTGTCGAGTTCGGCGGCGACGTTGATGCCCTCGCGGCGGAAGGCCAGCGCGACCCTTGCCCGCAGTTCACGCCCGACGTCGAACTGCTTGCCCGGCAGTGTCCGCGCCACCATGCGCACCGAGAACGTGCCGACCTCGATCTTCTCGACGCCCATCACGCTGGGAGGGTCGAGCAGCAGCTTGCGCAACCGGTCGTCGCCGTAGGCCTCCTCGCCCACCCGTTTGAGGATGCCGGTGACGTGGCTGAGGTCGATGGCCGACGGGACCGGCACGTCGATAACGGCCCGCGCCCAGTCCCGCGACAGGTTGGTGACCTGGATGATCTGGCCGTTCGGGGTGGTGATGACCTCGCCGCTGACCGACCGGATGCGGGTGACCCGGAGCGTGACGTCCTCGACCGTGCCGGTGACCGGCTGGCTCACACCGGCGGTCGCGATGCGGATGACGTCACCGAAGCCGTATTGCTTCTCCCCGGTGATGAAGAAGCCCGCCGCTATGTCCTGGACAAACCGCTGCAGGCCGAATCCCAGCGCGGCGCTGAGCAGCGCTGCGGGTGCGACCAGGCCCACGAGGGGGACGCCGAGGCGCTGCACGATCAGCACGGCGGTGACCAGGTAGATGACCGCAAGCGTCGCCCAGGTGACGACCTGCGCGACGACCTGGCGGTGCTTGGCGGACTCCGAGCGCACCAGTTCGTCGGTCTCGCTCGCGTGCGCCTCGATGCGTCTTATGATCCAGCCGCGCAGCCATTGAGCCAGCCGGGTCAGCAATATCGCGCCCAGCACCAGCAGCACGATCACCAGCAGGTCGCCGCGCGCCCACCTGTTCAGGTCGGTCAGTGGAGCGATCGCGCCCGTCACCGTGTAACCCCTCCTGCACTACGCCTGGCCCGTGCACACCGCCGGGGAGGGTCCCGACAGCCCGGCTGGCGGCAGAGCGCCGGCCCCGGCGGACCTTCCCTCTACCCTGCAGGCTATTCGCCCGGTCGCGCAGCGGCTTGGGACGGCAGTGACGCCGGAAGTCCGCCTTCGCTGCGCTGGCCGGCGCCACCACCGGCGAGGCGGCCGACCGGACTGCTTCCGGCCTGGGGTGGCAGTCCAGGTTGCCTGACCATGGTCGGATGGGCTCATGAAAGTTCGGATCGGGATCGGGCTTGGCCCCGCTGGCACGCCAGCGGGGTTCGCCTCGGCCGTTGACCGGCTGGAGGAATCCGGGGTCGACTCCCTGTGGCTGCCCGAAATGGTGTTCGGCCCGCTGGTGGAACCGTTTGCCGGGATGGCATATGCGCTCGGGCGCACCGCCCGGCTCAAGGTGGGCATGGGCCTGGCGGTGCTGCCGGGACGCCATCCGGTACTGGTGGCCAAGCAGCTTGCCTCCCTGGCGGGGCTCGCACCCGGCCGCGTTCTGCCGGTCTTCGGCCTCCGGCCGGCCCGCGACGCCGAACGGGCGCTGTTCCCGGTGCCGCCAGGGCGCCGTGGCGCGGTGTTTGACGAGTCGCTGGAGCTCATCCGGCTGCTGCTGCGGCAGGAAAGCGTGTCGTTCGCCGGGGAGCACTTCACGGTCACCGAGGCCCGGATCGGGCCACGGCCGGCCAAGCCGCTCGACATCTGGCTGGGCGGCAGTGGGCCCGGTGCGCTGCGGCGGGTCGGCCGGCTCGGGGACGGCTGGCTGGCCAGTTTCCTCACCCCGGCCGAGGCTGCCGCCGGGCGTGCTGCCATCCAGCGGGCCGCAGCGCAGGCCGGCCGGGAAGTCGACCCCGACCACTTCGGGATCAGCCTGGCTGTCGCCGACGGCCGGATCCCGGCCGATCTGGCGGCAGCCGTCCAGCAGCGCCGTCCCGGCGTGGACCCGGCCACGCTCATCGCGACCGGGTGGCCGCCTGCGCGGCGCCTGATCGAGCAGTACGTGGCGGCGGGCATCAGCAAATTCGTCGTCCGCCCCGCAGCCGCCGCCGCTCCACCAGACCAGTTCCTGGCGGAGTTCCTCCGCGAGGTCACCCCACTGCAGACCTAGTCCGGCCGGGAACGTCAGCGGTCACCGGATCAGTGCCGGCCGGCCCGGGTCACCGCCGCGCGTCGGCGAATTCGGGGACGCGGTCCCCGGCTCCGGGCAGTCCGGCGGGGGCCGGCGCCGGGGCGGGCCGGGGGGCTTTCAGCTCGTCGATCCGGACCAGCGTGACTCCGGCGAGGATGAACACACCGCCGAGGAACTGCACACCCGATGGCAGCTGACCAAGCAGCAGCCAGGCGAACAGGATCGCGAACAGCACCTCGGCCATGCCGGCGAAGGAAGCGAACTTGGCCCCGAGCCGCCGGGCGGCGCCGATGCCCGCGACGTAGGCGATGACCGCGGCCACCAGCGACAGCCCCAGCACCGGCACCACCCAGCTGACTTGGTGCCCGAGGAACTCGACGTCGCTGGCCCGGGCCGTCATGGGCAGCATGCCGGTCCAGCCCAGCGCGGCGAGGACGACCGCACCGACACACATCCCGCCCCAGGCCATGACGATCGGTGGCACCGGCTCCGCGTCCTCGGCCGCCGAGAGCAGGAAGTAGATCGCGAGGCCGATGGCGGCCAGCAGCCCCCACATCACCCCGATGGGATCAAGGTGGGCCGATCCCGCCAGGTTGAGCACCAGCGCCAGCCCGGCGATCGCCGTGACCGCGCCGATGACGGTGAGCCGCCGGGGCCGCTGACCGTGCCGCAGCCACAGCCAGCCGACGACCAGCACCGCACCCAGGTACTCCAGCAGCAGCGCCACGCCGACCGGCATCCGCTCGATGGCGTTGAAGTAGAACAGCTGGCAGCCCGCGACCGCCACCAGGCCGAAGGCGGCCACCTTCCCGGCGCTCTTGCGCAGCAGCACCCACCGCCCGCGCAACTGGAGCAGTGCGGGGACTGCGAGCAGCAGCGCGGACACGGCGATCCGGGCCAGCACCGCGGCAGCCGGGCTCCACCCGGCCCTGATCAGCGACGAGGCGAAAGTTCCCGATGTCCCGAAGGTAGCGGCGGACAGCACGGCCAGCATCAGGCCGCTCGCTCCGGGGACGGATCGGGTGGCGCGGCTCCCGGCGGGACTCACGGCGGCACTCCTGTAAGTGGCAAAAGTGGCTTACGCTAGTGACACTAGCCGTGGGGTGCGTAAGGAGTCAAGGTGATTTTTGCCCATGACACCGAGGTGGCGCTCAGTGCTGCCGCCGCCCTGGTCAATACCGGCCGTGGCGGGACCGAGCGGCTGCCCGACGTGGCCGCACTCGACCAGTTCGTCGCCGACTGGGGGTGGACCGGCGGGCGCACGCACGACCAGGCCGAACTCGATGCCGTCCGGCGGCTGCGTCCCCGCCTGGAGCGGCTGTGGGACATGACGGAGGACGAAGCGGCCGGCCTGGTCAACACCTTGCTGCGGGAGGCTAACGCGCTGCCGCAACTGGTGAAGCACGACAGCTGGGACTACCACCTGCACGCCACTCCCCCGGACGCGCCGCTCGCCGAGCGGATGGCCGTCGAGGCAGCCATGGCGTTCAGTGATGTGATCCGGACCCGGCAACTGGGCAGGCTGCGGCTGTGCGCCGCCGATGACTGCGGCAACGTCCACGTCGACCTGTCCAAGAACAGGTCCCGGCGGTTCTGCAGCACCGCGTGCGCGAACCGCACCAACGTCGCGGCCTACCGGACGCGGCAGTCCGCACGGTCCGCCCCGCCCGCCCGGCTCTGACCGCGCCCGGCAGCCGTGCCACCCAGGCGGCTGCTCGGGGAGACCCCGGTCAATGGTCACCCGACGGCAGGCGACAGCACCGCGTTCTGGCTACCGCCAGTCGTCGATGACGTAGCAGTTGCTGGTGTGGTACCCGGCATCGTTATCCCGGTGCATGGCCACACCCTGCAGCGACGGCCGGAATCCCTGGCCCGCCAGCGCCGTCCAGGCCCGGTCGCGCCCCGCGTTCGCGCCCGCGACGAGAACCGACGCGCCACGATCGGCCGCCAGCTGCTCGCACCCGGCGAGCAGCCGGCTGAATCCGCGGGCCGCGTCCGGCCCCGGCCGCACCGCGCCGAACTTGATGTAACAGGCGTCACCACCCGACCGCCTTGACCAGATCGCCCGCGAGCTGAGCGAGATCTCCACCTGGCTGTCCCTGCTCGACCAGGACCACGCTGCGATCCGGGCCGAGTGCGCCGCCCGCGACTGCGAGGCGGCGGCATGGCAGCTGGAGACCCCGATCAGGCTGCGGCTGAGCGTTGGCCCGGGGAACGGCCAGCAGCGCGCTCCAGGCGGCTGAACGGCCTGCCAAACGCCGGGGGGGGGGAACTAGACATCCCGTGCAGGCAAGCCGCTGGCCTGCGGGAACTCCTCACTCGCGGCGCTGTGGCACTTCGCACGCCACTTGACGGGCGCTGAACTGGCCATGATCACACAAGACCGGCGGTGCTCGCCACCCTCTGGCCCGCCCGTGGCCAGCATGAACGCGGGCATATGCGTTGCGGACGTCCCGCGCCTGCGGGCCTTTTGCCTCTCCCCGCTGGCCCCACCATTGCCGTCTGCTGATGCTGGGAGGTGGGATCAATGGCGATCCCAGAGGAACGTCCAGAGTCAGCACATTCGCACAAGTCGCCAGCAAGAAGGCCGCGGCAGGCCAGCGTTTCTGCCCTGCCGGGCACTGTGCCGCTGCCGCCTTACGCACGAACACGCCGCGTTGTCTCATGGCTGGCCCTGGGGCTCGCGGCCGCAGAGGTGATCGTCGGGGTGGTCGCAACCGTCACCTCGCCCCCAGGGTCGCCAGCCGGATGGGGCGGGGACGTGACCGAGATGATCATTACCGTTGTGCCACTGGCGGCGGTCGGCTTCGCACTCCGCTCCTCGCACCGGGGCATCGCGATGATCACCGCGGTGATGGCCCTGATCCTCGCCGCCGCGGTGAGCGTGACGCTGCTCGGTTACTTGTTCTGGGGGGGTGACTGGAGCGGGTTCACGCTGAGGCAAAAGACCATCTATTCCCTCGAAATGATTCCCCCGATTGCCGTCTACCTCGCTGCCTTCCTCACCGAACTGCCAGCCTTCACAAGACGATGGCCCGTTCCACCCAGGGGGTGAGACGGGGCATTCCGGGCCCCGCATCCGGTCCCCGGATATCCTCGTCGGCCTCGCCGTGCGGACAAGGCCGGGCGGCTGGCAGCTGACGGCCAGCAGGGCTGAGCGGCCACGTGACGGCCCAGCCGGGCCAGACCCTGGCCTTGCGTGCGTGCTGACCTGCGCATATGCGCCAGCCCGGTCAGATGTCACAGTTCTGATGGCGTGGATTCGGGCCCCAGAAGGCCTGATCACTGGGCCCCAGAAGGCCTGATCACAGGTGCCTGGTGCGGCATCCGGGAGCAGGCCGGACAATGGCAGCACGGGCGCTGGTACAGCAGTGCCCACGCCATCCGGGCTGCGGGACTCTTGCAGGTCACCACCGCGGTGCGGCTGGCAGCCAGGTGCAGCGCGCCGCCCCACCTGACCGGTCAGGAGCACAGCCCGCAGCGCGATCGGGACGTCCAGCGTGCGGGCCGCGGGCGGTAACGGCCGCCGCGGCGCGCTGCACCCTGGCGCGACAATGCCGGCATGGGTACAAGACGGCTGCCCGTGCTCCCGGTGCTGCCACGGCGGCCCGACTTCAGCGCCGGCCGGTGCTGCTCGCCCGGCGCTGACCGGGGCTGGTGGACATCACATGATCAGCGCGAGCGCGAGGCTGCGATCTGGGCCTGCAAGAGCTGCCCGGTGCTAGCCGCCTGCCGCGAATGGGCGATGTCGTCCCTGCCGATCGCCGACACGGCGGTCTACGCTGCGATGACCGCGAATGAGCGCATCCAGGCCAGGCGGCGGGAGCGGAGCGGGCGGCGGAGCGGGACCGGGCCGCAGCGGCTGAGGCTGAGGCAGCCCGGCTGTCTGTGCCGTGGGGGATGCCAGTGCTGAACGCGGCCAGAACTGCTTGCCGCCGCGGCCATCTGCTCGAAGGCGGCAACCTGGTCATGGTGAGAGGCAGGGGCGGCAAGCTGTTCCGCAGGTGCCGGGAATGCTTCAGGAGGCGCAACGCCAGGGCTGAGCGCCTGCGCAGGCAGCTGCGGCGCGAGGCGCAGGCCGCCGCAGCCTGACCGCCCCGCGATATTGTGCGCTCAGGGTGCATCACGCTCGGTATTGGCGTACTGCTGGCGTGGTGCACCTTCCCGCCGTGGTGGCCTGAACAGCGCCACAATGGCCGTGTGGTTCATGCCCACTACCACCTGCACCAGGCCGCTGCGGAAGACCGCCATGCCTCAGCGGCCAGCCGCGAGCCCGCCACGCACGCGCCGCCAGCCGTCTTCTATGAGCCTGACCCGATCGAGCTGGCCTGCCCTGGCTGCACACTCGTCTGGGCTGGCGGGCACTTCGATCATGACCGCTCCTGCCCAGCGCGCAAGCTCAGCCCGCGCCCGTAAGCTGGGCCTGAACAGGTGAGCTAGCGCGGCGGCGAAGACCGCGGAACTCCTCTCAGAAGGTGAGCGGGCTGGGCCTTACGGCGTCCGCCCGGACTCAACTCAGGTCTCCGGCAAGCGCGGCCCCGTAGCCGCTGCTGCGCCTGGCGACGGCAAGGACGGCCGACCAGCGGATCAGCGGCGAAGTTGGAGCCGACCAGACGGCCGTCCACCTCGGCCGCGAGCGCCGCAGCCGGGTCCGCTTTCCAGCGGGTCTGCACCAGGTCGGCATCCCCGAAGAACTGCTCCGGCTCCGGCATGCCCACGAAGGTCCCGAACGCTACCCGGCAGATCCGGTCAGCCTCCGCAAGGTCGGAACCAGTCAGCGGGCGGATGATCACATCGGTGCTCACAGCGTTCTCCTCAGCTGCACGACTACCGCGGCTACCTGCATCATCATGCGGGACGGCTGGCAGTGACCACATCGGGAAGAACACGTAACCGCGCCGGTCATAGGCGGATACGTGATTGCGCCGGTGCCGCGATCTCCCGCTCGCCCCCGGCACCACTCGCCCGCGCCGACGTCGGCTTCCACCCCGGACCCGGAACACCAGCTCCCGTCAGCAGCCCCCGGCGATAGCCCGCACGACGTTGTAGGGCAGGTACCGGGGATGGACGAGCAGCGCCCTGGCCACGTGACGGATCTTCAGGCGCAGTGGGGTCAGCATGTCCTCGCTGTAGCGCCACGCGCCGAACTCGTCGCTGCCGAAACGCGGGCCGATGGCCCGGCGGAAATGCCGTGCGTCCCCGCCGTCTTTCCGCCAGGTGGGCAGCCATGCGCGCAGCTCGTCGTCTCCCGCGAGCATGGTCCAGTCCTTCAGCCGCTCAGCGATCTGGCCCGCTGCGTCGACGGCGAACGCCAGCTCACCAGCGCCCCGGATGCCATGGACCCGGCCTTCGGTGTCCCGGCTGTGGTGGATGCTCGCCGAGCTGAAGCGCGCCCCCACCGCCAGCGCGGCCACGGCATGGCCAGCTTCATGCCAGGCCGCCTGGACAGCTGCCTTCCGGGCCGGCGTGAAGCTGGCAAAGCAGCATTCGTAACGCTGCCTGATCCACCTGCCGTTCACGATCGACTCATCGTCGTAGCGCACCACCCGGCCCAGTTCGGAGCAGATCTCGGCGAGACAGCGCTGCTGCGAGGGGTTCACGGCGAACCTGGCCGCCGCTGCGGGAAACCCGGCCCCGCTGATCCGGGGTCGCTCACGTGGATCCTCCTTGTGGCTTCCGTCGCGAACCGAGCGTAGCCGACCCGCCCGCCGGCGCGGCGTCGTTCTTTGCCGCGGACCCGCGGGCGCGCCCGGCCGCTGGGGAACCCATCAGCGCCGTGGGACTCGAACCCGTCTTCACCGGGGACGCCACCGCCGGCGGGACGGTCGATGCGCTGCTGCCTTTGTGGTTCGCGCTGGTGAAACAGCGCGGCGGGAACGGCCGGCCCGCGCTCCGCCTGGCAACGTGGAAAGTGAATGGCGGCTGCATGGACTTCCGCCGGCAATGACTATATTGTCCTGCGCGTGAATGACGTCAGCACCAGTGCGCCGCAGCAACGATCCGGCCCGATGACACGGGCCAGGGAACGCTGGCGCAGGTTCACCAGGCCGGCGCGGCGGGGTCTGGCCGTGTGGGGCGTGGTTGCGGTTGTGATCGCGGTACCGGAGATCTGGGGCTCCTTCGGGAATCCGTGGTTCTATTCGATCTCGCGCACAACGGGACATCTGGAAGACCTCTGGAGCGGCGTCCGGGGCATCGTGGTGGCACTGATCGCGCTGGCCGCCGTGCGTGCGCTCCTCTACCGGCCTGACCTCGGCGAGGTCCCGCGCCCCCGGGCCAGGTCTGTGCTGGCCGGACGGCCAATCCGGCGGGCCGGGAACGGCCGGCTGACGATCGGGAAAGCGGGCAGGGAGGAATTCAGCGACAGGGCCGCGGTTTCCTACCTGCTGGTGTCGGCCGCCATCGTCGCGGTGGCCGGCTGGCTGGCGAGTGTGCCCCAGGACGTGCAGTACTGGCGTGGGTACGTCATATACGGGCTGATCGCCGTCTTCTTCGTGATCATTCCGAATGCCGTCGCGTATTTTGGTGGCCGGGATTTCCCTTTTACCACGCTCTTCGCCACGGTCTGGCAGCTGGAGAGAACGCGCAACATTGCCGCGATGATCATTGCCGCGGGGCTTGCCGTGCTGACTTTCCACCTCGCGCTGTACCCGTGGCCTGCCATCCACCTGACCGCGGGCTAGCACCGCGGGCCAGCACCGCGGGCCAGCACCGCGGGCCAGCACCGCGGGCCAGCACCGCGGGCCAGCACCGCGGGCCAGCACCGCGGGCCAGCCATGCCGGCTGGGCCAGGCGCTGGCCAGCCCAGCAGGCTGGCGCGGTGCGCGCCGGCCCTGTCTGGTCACTGGGCCACCCTTGCCACCGTTCCACCCGCGTTGTAGGCTGACGATATATCGGGATCGTATCGCGAGTGATTCTCCTGGGGGCGAGAGATGCCTGCAGCGTCCACAGCGGCGGGGGACTTCGATTCTCCCCTCTTCGAGGTCTTCCGCTGCATGAGCGGCCTGCTCAGCCACGTCCATGACGCCATCCGGGAGATGTCACCCGGTCATGGCCCGGGCTGGCGGGGCGGCGCGTGGGACCGGGGCTCCGGCCGCCCGAAAGGACCCCGGGAGGGGCCCGGCGGCTTCGGCGGGCCATGGGGCGGGTGGTGGCCGCCCGGCCCGCCGGGCCCCTCACGTGGGCCGAAAGCCGGCCGCGGCGATGTCCGCGCCGCGATCCTGGCCCTGCTGCGGGAAGGCCCGCGCAATGGGTACCAGATCATGTCCGACATCGAGGAGCGCAGCGGTGGCGCCTGGCGGCCCAGCCCCGGCGCGGTCTACCCTGCCCTGCAGCAGCTCGCCGACGAGGGCCTGATCCTCGGCGAGGAGTCCGGCGGCCGGCGCACGTTCCGCCTCACCGAGGCCGGGCGCCGCTATGTTGAGGAAAACCCGGAGATGGCCCGGGCGGCGTGGGAGTCGATGGCCCGCGGCGAGCCTGGCGAGGTGCCTGGCCTGTTCGTCCAGGCCGCGCGGCTGGGCGGCAGCATCGTGCAGATGGCACACGCCGGCACCCCCGAGCAGATCCGTGCGGCCGAACAGCTGCTGGAACAGACCCGGCGCCAGATGTACCAGATCCTGGCCAGCGACGAGCCTGGCGAGCAGGATGAACAGGAAAAGACGGGAAGCAGCAATGGATGACCGCATCCGGGTTTCCGACGCTGACCGGGACCGCGTTACCGCCCGGCTGCGCGACCATTTCGCCGAGGGCCGGCTTACCCACTCCGAACTGGACGAGCGGATAACGGCGGCGCTGAACGCTAAAACAGTAGGTGACCTGCGCCGCCTTATGGCAGACCTGCCCGGGCCCATCCCCGTGCCGCAGGCGGCGCAGCGCCCGCAGCCGGCTGCACCACCCTGGATCGCCCGCCGTCGCCGCCCGCGGGTACTGCCACTCATACTTCTCGTCATGATCGCGGCGCTGCTGATCCCCGAAGGCGGCTGGCTGCTGTTCGCCTTCCTCAAGCTGATCCTGGTGTTCTGGCTGGTCGCCTGCCTGGCCGGGTTCGTCATCGCAGGCCGGTTCCGCCGGCGCATGGACCGCCACGGGTACCCCGGATACCCTCATCGCTGGCACGGGCCGGCCCGCTGGCGATAAGCGCCGCGGGACACGCTGCCGGGATGAGCTGGCCGATCACCGGATCGCCTGCGGCCGCCCGGTCCGGCACACGGATCAAGGGCGATCACACCGGTTTGCGGGTATAAGCCGGTCCGGCTAACTTGGGGTATCGGCTGACTTACCCTGAGGGCAAGATTATGCACCTATTCGAATGTGAGGCGATTTTCGAGGCCGAGCCAGCCGCGGTCTGGGCGGTCTGGACTGACGTGGCCCGCTGGCACGAGTGGGATGTCAGCAAGGAGATCGCGCGACTGGATGGCCCGTTCCAGCCAGGTGTCTCCGGCTGGGCCAAGCAGCGTGGCACCCTTGGCGGCTCTTTCACCATCACTGTGGTGGAAGCCGGGCGGCGCTGGGTGACCGAATGCCCGATGCCGATGGGCAAGGTTATCTTCGACCACGTGCTCGAACCGGTCGCCGGGGGACGTGTCCGGGTGGTCAAGAAGGTTGACGTGGAGGGCGGATCCGCCCCCTTGCTCCGGCTGCTCGCCCCCAGGATGCGCCGCGAGATCACCGAGTCCCTCGCCGCCCTGGAATCACAGGTGTCCTGACAGCACCTGCCTGAGGCCAGGCCGGTGGTTCTCATGGGCGCTACCGCTCTCCCACCAGGCGCCGGCCGGGGAAACCTCAATGCCGCGGTAAACGCCGCGGGCGCGACTGTCGATTCTGGCGAGCGGCGTTCGTGAACTGGATGAGAGGCCGGTATGGTCCGGCCCAGATGAAGGGAGCCGTCATGAAGCAGTACCTGCTCGCCGTGCACATGGTCGAAGGAGAGCCCGTCCCCTCCGAGGCGGACATGCAGCAGGCGTACCAGCAGGTCGACGCCTTCAACGCCGGCCTGAAGGCAGCCGGGGCCTGGGTGTTCGCCGGGGGCCTGCACCCGCCCACGACGGCGACCGTCGTGCGCGCCACCGGTGGCCAGGTGGTCACCACCGACGGGCCGTTCGCCGAGACCAAGGAGCAGCTGGGCGGTTTCTGGATCATCAAGGCCCCCGACCTGGACACCGCGCTCGACTGGGCGGCCAAAGGTTCTGCCGCCTGCGGCGGGCCGGTCGAGGTCCGGCCGTTCCAGGAGCCCGGCGAGGAGTAGCAGGTGCCGCCCGCGGACGCGGCCGCCCCGCCCCCGTCATACGTCTGCCCGGTGGAGTTGCCGTCCCGGAAAGTCAGATTCTGAACGACCAGTTCGGGGGTGGACTGATCCTGGCAGTGCGAGGTGGTCCAGACCTGGGCAGGGTCACAGGTGTCCAGATACAGGATCCGGCGGGCCCCGCCGCCGCTGAGTGTCACCTTCCCGCCGCCGTCGAGAACGACCCGCGCACTGGTGTTGCGGACCTTGGCGGTGGCCGTCATCGTGATGGTCACCGGGTTCGGCCCGCAGGAGAACGTGATCACGCCGCCGGCAACGCCGACAGCGCGGCCATCACGCCCGGCGATGGCGGCCGGGTCGCGCTCGCCGAGTGGGCGATAACGCCACAGGCCGCCAGCGTGAACCCTGATGTGAGCGCGGCAATCAGCGCGCCGGTACCACCCACAAGCCGCACCACTTGCTCCTGTATCAAGTTGCGTGGCCGGCCGCTGTGGCCGCTGCGCCGACTAGCATGCCGGCCCCGCCGAGCCACATTTCACGTGCCGCGCCCATGATCATGTCCGTTTCATCCCTGTTCTTGTGTGCCGGAGGCGTGAAACGTTCCCGCGCGTGTCCATCATGTGGACAACCCGGCGGGTTTGGGCTGTGTGCGGACGCGGAGCGCGGGGGCGTTAGCAGGGTAAAGGGCAATTCACCAGCGCTTAATGGCGCGTGGGCTTTAGAATCCAGATCCGGCAAGAACTGCTGGGAGCGGAGAAAACGGAAATCCCTGGCAGCTATGACCGCGCTTCACGCCCGCGTTCCCGTCCGGGTCGCCGTGCAGTCGCCGCGACGGCTGCTCCGTGACACCCTTGCAGCTTGCCTGGCGGTACGGCCGGACGTGGCTGTGGTGGGCAGGGTCGCCGAACCGGGAGGCATCCTGGCGCTGTGCGAACTGCGCCGCCCCGATGTCGTGATCCTCGACGCCGGGCGGCAGCTGGCGGAGATGGCAGGGCTGGTCGGCGCGCTGATGGGCCGCTTCCCCGAACTCAACGTGATCGTCACCTACCGGGACGCGTCGGAGCAGGACATCGCCGCCGTCTGCCAGGCAGGCGTTGCCTCCCTCATACCCGAGTCACGCGGCCTGGCCGCGGTGCTCGCCCTGCTTGGCCGCAAGCGGCGCCGTCACGCACAGGAGGCCAGGCATGAGCGGGGCGGCCTGACAGACCGGGAACACGAGATCATCGTGCTGACCGGCTCCGGCCACAGCGTCTCCGAGATCGCGGCGCTGCTGGGGATCAGCCCGTTCACGGTGGAGAACCTCAAGCGCCGTCTCTACGCCAAGCTGGACGTGACCAGCGGGGCGGGCGCCGTCGCCCGGGGCGCCTCACTTGGCCTGCTCGAGCGGGAGGACCCACCGGCCGCACCGCGCAGGCGGCGGGCCGAGGGCGGGTCGGGTGTCCTCGCCGTGGTCACCGGGCGGCCTGGCCCCGTCCTGGACCAGGTCGTGACCGTCCTGCTCGACGGCAGGCTGCCGTTCGTGCTCATCCGCCGGCCGGGCCTGGTCGCCGAGACCCACTGGGCCCGGTGGCACCGCGGCCCGATCGTGGCCGCGCTGGTCGACCCGGCATCGCCTGACTGGGATCTGGTCGCCGAACTCGGCGTCCCGGCCGTCCTGGTGCACAGCCATCCCCTCGATTCCCCCGGCCTTGCCGAGGCGCTGGCCGGCGGTGCCAACGCACTCGTCGCCGCGGACCGGGTGGCCGATCACTTCCTGTCCGTGCTGCGGATGGTGGGCCAGGGATACCTGGTGGTCGACTCGATGCCGATGCGCCCCCTGATCGGGGTGGTGCGGGCCAGGTGGGGTGAGCAGGTTCCGGGTGCAGGTGGCCTGCCCGAACTGACGTCACGGGAGAGTGACGTCCTGAACTCACTCGCCTGCGGGCACTCGGTCCGGCAGACCGCACGTGCGCTGGGCATCGCCCCGAAAACCGTCGAGAACGTCCAGACCCGGCTGTTCCGCAAGCTGGGCGTCCGTAACAGACCGGGTGCTCTTGCCGTCGCCGACGCGTTCGGTCTGCTCCCCCCGGCGGGCAGCGGCGCAGACGGGAGCCCCCATCCTGCCCTCCCCCTACCTGAGCCGCCCCCCGCAGGGGGCCGCAGCAGGTAGGCGGGCCGGCTGGGGGATACGGAACCGCCTTGGGTCAGGCCACTTCCTTCATTTCCCGCCCGTGCACGGCCAGGGCGTAGATGACCAGCACGTCAAGGGCGATGACGATGACGCCCCACACGGGGTAGGCGGCGATGAACGCCAGGTTGACGATCGCGCTGATCACCGCGAACCCGATGCCCAGCACCCGCGCCCACATCGCCCCGGTCATCACGCCGAACCCGGTCAGCAGGATGGCCACGCCGATCCCGAAGTGCACCCACCCCCAGGTGGTGTAGTTCACGTGCACGAGCAGGTCATTCGAGGTCACCAGGTAGTAGCCGTGGTTGAAGACCGCGACGAGGCCCTCGATGATCTGGAACGCGCCCAGCACGATCATCGTGACGCCACCGAAAACGATCCAGCCGATCCAGCCGGTCGGCGTAGCCGTAGCCGGCGTGTAAGAGGGCTGGTCGGCCTCGCTGTGGCGGCCCACGTTGGTGCTCATGTCTGAGCCTGCCTTTCCCGAGCTGCCGGGGAACCCAAATGGCCCGTTTGCGGCCGGCAGTTCACCAGTTCCCACACTCCCCAGCCAGCTGGTGAAGCTGTAGGGGCGAACGGCACCGCTGGACAGGCCCAACGAACCAACGGGGATAGGGGATAGGTAGGCGGTGCTAGCCGAGGATGCGCAGCCGCTGCGGGTCGTACAGCGGCGCGATCTGCAGCCGCGCTGGAACATCCCCGGCCGGGGTGAGCACCCGGAAGTCCGCGCTCTTCAGCCACTCGCTGGTGACGCCGACGGCGCAGGTCACCTGCGCCAGCCCGACCGCCCCGCCCACGGTGTGGCCGTAGGCGGCGGCGCGGACATAGCCCACCCATTTGCCGTCGGCACGCACCGGCTCGTTGCCGAACAGGTCGGCCTGCGGGTCTTCGGCGAGCAGACTGACGACCCGGTTGCGGGGCGGCCCGTCGGCGCGGGCCATGAGCAGCGCGTCGCGGCCGCTGAACCCGCCGGGCTTGTCCCACGCCACAGCGAAGCCGAGCCCGGCTTCGATCGGGTTGTCGGTGTTGTCGATGTCCACGCCCATGTCCCGGTAGCCCTTCTCCAGCCGCAGGCCCGCCATGGCCTGCAGGCCGACCGGCCGGAACCCGAGGTCGCGGCCGGCGGCCACCAGGTCATCCCAGACGCCGAGCGCGTACTCGGCGGGCACGTGCAGTTCCCAGCCCAGCTCGCCGACGTAGGTGACCCGGATCGCGAGCACCGGCGCGTACCCGACGTGGATCTGCTGCGCGGTCAGGTACGGGAACGACCCGTTGGACAGGTCGGCGTCGGTCAGCCGGCCGACCAGTTCCCGTGACGCCGGTCCCTGCACCGTCAGCAAGGCAGTGCCCGAAGTGACGTCGGTGACGGTGACCACCTCCCCCGGCCGGGTGCCCCGCCTGATCAGCGGCTCGATCCTGCGATGGATCAGGTCGCTGGCCACGACGAGGAATCTGTCCGGCTCCAGGCAGGTCACGGTGACGTCGGCGATGATGCCACCTGCCTCGTTCAGCCACTGGGTGTAGACGATCCGCCCCGGGCCCTGGATCACGTCGTTGGCGGAGAGCCGGCTGAGCACCGCCGCCGCGTCCGGGCCCTGCACGATCAGCTTGGCCATCAGGCTCATGTCGAGCACGCCGACCGCCTCGCGCACCGCGCGGTGCTCGCGCTCCACGACCGGGTACGAGGCCGGGCGCCGGTAGTCGAGGGTGGCCGCAGGTGCCTCGCCGGGGGCGGCGAACCATTCGGCGAACTCCCAGCCGGCCGAGGGGGCGAAATGGGCGCCGGCCGCCGCGAGCCGGTCGTGCAGCACCGACCGGCGCACGTTGCGCCCGGTGGCGGGTTTCCAGGCCGGCCAGACCGCGTCCCCGAACAGCACCCCGAGTTGCTCGACGGTGCGCTCGGCCCGGAACCGGCGCGAGGTCTCATACAGGGCCGTCCGGTCGATCGCGACACTGGTCGCGTCCACCGGGGGCACGCCGTCCACGATCCAGTGCGCCAGCATCTGGCCCACTCCCCCGCCGGACAGGATGCCCAGCGAGTTCAGGCCCGCCGCGACGAAATAGCCGTCCAGTTCGGGTGCGGGCCCGAGCAGCGGCCTGACGTCGGCGGTGAACGATTCCGGCCCGCAGAAGAACGTCCGCACCCCGGTGTCGGCCAGCGACGGTATCCGCTTCATCGCCTGCCACAGGTAGGGCTCCATACGTCCCCAGTCGGGTGGCAGTTTCCCGAACGAGAAGTCACGCGGGACCCCGTCCAGCGACCAGGGCGCGCCGACCGGCTCGAACAGGCCCACCAGCATCCCGTCACCCTCCGGCCGGTAGTAGCCGTAGCTGTCCGGGTCCTCGATGACGGGCAGGTCCTGGCTCATCCCCGGCACGGTGCCGGTCAGCAGGTATCGACCACCCGCACACCCAGCTGCCGGGCGCCTTTTGCCAGCGAGGTGGCAACCCCGACCGGGTCGGCCCTGCCCTCGTCGGCGACGTAGAACGCCGACAGCACGTCGTCGGTACGGGCCAGCGGCCACATCTGTGCCAGTTCGGCCGGTGATATCTCGGTGTCCTCCACCCCGAAGCCGTGCATCCAGGCGGCCTCCCGGCGCAGCGCCTCCTGGCGCTGGCCGGTGGTGGCCACCGAGATGTGCCCGACGGCGCGGAACCCGGTGGAGTGCCCGGTCTCAGCCTCCAGCCGGGCGTACAGATCACGCGAATACCGGCTGAAGAACAGCGACGTTTCGTCGGTCATGCCGGCCGAGGTGATGAGCCCGGCCGCGTGCCAGGTCGTCCCGGCGGTCAGTTTGTGCTGCTCCAGCAGCACGACGTCGGTCCAGCCCAGCTGCGCGAGGTGGTAAGCGATGCTGCAGCCGGTCACCCCGCCGCCGACGATCACCACCTGTGCCCGGCTCGGAACTGCCCCGTCAATGGATACCGGGTCGATCGTCACGACATACCTTCCTGCCGGCCCGCGCGGCTGGCGGGGCGAATGCGCCACCAGGGCGGCTCCCTCCGCCCACCCCAATCGTGCCGGATTTGCCCTGACCGCGGCTAGATGGCCATGATCACGGCGTCGGTGCCCTCATCGGGCCGGGTTCTTGGAGTCGCGGACCGCGACATAGCTGCCCAGGTATGCCACTTCGACGCACTGGCCGCTGGCGCTGCTGTGGCTGCTCTTGCGCCACCGCAGGGCGTCGTGCGGCAGGGCGACCAGTTCGGCCTGCCGCGGCTCGTCGACCGGGTACAGGCCGAGCAGGGTACGCAGTGTCCTGGTTTGTGGCCGGACCCGGCCATGCTCGATGCGGTACAGGGTCGCTACGTTGATCCCAGTGCGATCTACGACCTCGTCCCGCGTTAACCCCGACGACAGGCGCAGCGACCGCAGTTCAGCCGCCAGGCGGCGGAGCCGCACGGTCGGTGTCTGGCGGTTGCCTGGCATAGCCGGCTTCCTCCTTTCGTTTACTACTTGCGGTGATGCATCCTTGCACCCTCGCCCCGGCAAGGGCAGTGTTAGCAACCCCCGCTTGAGTGGAAGGACGAGGCGGTGATGGCGACGGGAGAAGGCGCTGATGCCTTGCTCGCACTGGACCCCGCGCACACGCCGCACACCCACCTGGAGCTGGGAGCGCTGCCGACCGCCGTGCCCTGCGCCCGGCTGCATGCCAAGCATGTGCTGCGGGAGTGGCACCTGGAACAGATCGCCGACACCGCGGAACTCATCGTCTCGGAACTTGTCACCAATGCGGTACGGGCATCGGCAGGCCTGACCTGCAGCGAATATGCCGGCCGGTGGGTCCCGGGCGTCCCGCCCGTGCGCTTCTGGCTCGCCTCGGACGGGGAGCATGTGGTCGTCCAGGTGTGGGATGCCAGCGGCCAGATGCCGGTCCTCCAGCACCCCGGGGCTGACGTGGAGAGCGGGCGTGGCCTGGAACTCGTTGAGGCCCTGGCAACCGAGTGGGGGGCCTACACTCCTGAGCGCTCCAGCGGCAAGATCGTCTGGGCGGTGATGAGCAGCCCGTCCGCCCGGTAGGGCTGGGCGGAGAACAGCGACACGACCAGGATCGGTACTGGGGCGCTCGCGTTCAGGTGATGGTGAAGCCGCCGTCCACCACGATCGTCTGGCCTGTGACGTAGCCGGCCGCGTCACTCGCCAGCCACACCAGCGTTGCGGCGAGCTGACGTGGGTCGCCCGGGCCGCCGGCGACGATCCGGGGCCGCATCGAGTCCAGGTACCCGGGCGCGTACTGGGCGCTCATTTCCGACTTGAAAAAGCCGGGCGCGATCGCGTTGACCCGGATCCCCTTACGGCCGGTCCACTGCTGGGCGAGGTCGCGGGTCAGCCCGATCAGGGCGGCCTTGCTGGCCGAGTACGCGGCCTGCGGGAGACCGGCCGTGGTGATCCCCAGGACGCTGGTGATGTTGATGATCGAACTGCCCGGGCGCATGACCTTGCCGCAGGCCTGCGCCATCCAGTAGCAGCCGTTCAGGTTGATGTCGATGACCCGCCGGAACTCCTCCGGGGTCTCACGCGACGCCGGGACCGCCGTCCCGATGCCGGCGTTGTTCACCAGCAGATCGATACGGCCGAACGCCGCCAGCGCGGACTCGGCAGCCCGCTGGCAGTCCCCCGGCTCGGCCACATCGGTGACCACGCTGACCTGACGCCGGCCGGTCTTCTCGACCAGCGCCGCCGTCTCGGCGAGCCGGTCCGCCCGGCGGGCGGCCAGCACCACGTCCGCGCCGGCCTCGGCGAGGGCCTGGGCGAAGACCACGCCCAGGCCGGATGACGCACCGGTCACCAGCGCAACCCTGCCATCGAGCCGGAAAAGATCGAGAATCCCTGCCATCACTTGCGCCATCCCATCGCCGTCACCTGGATACCGAGAGGGTACGGTCGCGCGCCCCCGCACACCAGCGACCGGGCAGCCGCAGCAGACATGCGCCGCTAGCTCACCCACCCCCGCCGCCTCATGGGTAGCTCAGCGGCCGGTTAGTCGGCACCGCCCTCGGCGGCCAGTTCCGGCGCCGGCACCGGTGGGCGGCCGCCACGGGTGATGGCCAGGTGCAGGCCGAGCGCGGCCACGCACAAGACGCCGATGATGATAGCGGCCGGGCCGGCCGAGCCCTGGCCGCCCACCCCTGCCAGCGGTGCCAGAACCGCCCCGGACAGGAACTGCATCGCCCCCAGGTACGCCGATGCCGTTCCCGCGATTGCCGCGTGCCCGGCCAGCGCCAGGGCGGTCCCGTTCGGCCGCATCATGCCGAACCCAGCGACGATCACGAACATCGGGACGAGCAGCCAGGGCAGCGGCGGATGGCCCACGGATGCGGCGGCGATGAGCGCCGCCGCGCCCGCCGCCTGCAGAACGAGCGCCGTACAGAGCAGCGCCGCAGGCGAGCGCCGCCGCACCAGGCGGGCGCTGAGCTGCCCCATCGCCATCAGGCCCAGGGCGTTGACCGCGAATATCAGGCTGAACCGCTGGGCACTTTGCCGGTAGGCGTCCTCCACGATGAACGGCAGGGTGGAGATGTAGGTGAACAGCGCGGCCGTGCTCAGCGCGACGGTGACGGCGTTGCCGGCGAACTGGCGGTCGCGCAGCAGCGTCGCCGAGTCCGCGAGCATCCTGGCGAACCTGGGCGGCTGGCGCCGCGCCGCTGGCACCGTCTCGGGCAGCCACCAGCTGGCGGCCAGCAGCGCGAGCCCGATGCCCCCCAGTACGCAGAACACCCCGCGCCAGCTCGTGACGCGCAGCAACTGGCCGCCGATCACCGGTGCGAGCACCGGCGCCAGGCCCGAGACGAGGGTCAGTGAGGCGAGGATCCTGGCCGTGTCACGGGCGTCATACATGTCCCGGACGGTCGCGATGCTGACGACAATCCCGGCCGCACCCGCCATGCCCTGCAGGAACCGGAAGACGATCAGCACCCCGATATTGGGGGCCACCGCGCAGGCCAGAGACATCACCACGAAGGCGGCGAGGCCCGCCAGCAGCGGGCGGCGGCGCCCCAGGCTGTCGCTGAGCGGGCCGGCCACCAGCTGGCCCAGCGCCAGCCCGGCCACGCAGCCGGACATGGTGAGCTGTACCAGCGCCTGCCCGGCATGCAGGTCCACCGCGATGGTGGGGGTGGAGGGCAGGTACAGGTCCATGGACAGCGGGCCGAACCCGGACAGCGCGCCGAGCACGACCAGCAGCCCCAGCCGGCGCCCGGCTCGCTGCTGGCTCACGGGCCAGGCCCGGGTGAGGCGTTATGCACGCTTCTCATCCTCGGCCGCGCCGGGCCACACCGGTAGGACGAAGTCCCAGGTGATGCGCAAATCACACCGATGACATCATCCGCCCGGGAGCCAGCGGCCCCGGACCGGCTGCCCGCGGCCGTCCTCAGCCGCTGTGCGTGGTGGTGACGGCGCCGAAGTCCACGCTGACCTGCTTGAACCCGAGTGAGCGCAGCATGCCGGTGAGCATGCTCGTCGTGTTCTTCTGCGCCTCGGCGAGCAGCGGGCTCTGCCTGGCGGCGTCCTGGATCTTCTGCTGGGCCAGGATGTAGACCCGCTGCTGGCTGTTCGGGTTCCCGGAGAAGAAGTTGCCGATCCGGTTCAGCAACCCCTGCTGCTGGGCGTAGACGTAGGACTGGCGCACGTTCAGGACGGCGGGCTCGAGCTGGGCGGCCGGCAGCTGGACGGTGACCGCGGTGCGGTCGGGTGAGACCTCGATGGCCTTGCCGTTCAGCCGCGCGAAATTGACGAACGCGATGTCGGTGCCGTCACCGATGAACAGCGTTTCGCTGCCCTCGATGAAGGAGGGCAGGAACGCTGTCTGCTTGGACAGGTCCACCACCACCTGGAACGATCCGCTGGCCGCTTCGTAACGGCTCAGTGCGGTGATGGACTTGAGCAGTGCCGGCTGGCTGCGGACAGTGGTCGACTCGGCGAACGGGTTCCTGAGCTGGGGCAGCAGGTGAACCGAGGAGAGCACCAGCACCAGCACAATTATGGCGGCCACCGCGGCCACTACCCCCACCAGGCGGCTCATCAGCCGTTCACCTCGCCAGATGCGCACATGATGTGGCTCCTGTCATGAGCGTTTCATTTACTTCCCGCTGGGCAACTGAGGACGGCGAAGCCGGCCCATGCGCAGGCAACCGGGGATGGCGGCCAGCGCGGCCGGGGCCCGGAGGAGAGATGTTCAGAAGCTTCGAGCGATGGCTGTACCGTCCCGTCACCCGACGGCCGCGGGCCCGGCGGCGCAGGCTCAGCGGCTGCCTGCTGTGGCTCCTGATCGCGATCGGCATTGTCGTGCTCTTGTCGCTGCTGTTCGGTGGCTTCCAGAAAGGCACCAGGGTCAGCGGCACGCCTACCCTCGTTCCGGCGTTCCATTCCGGAATGCCAGCCGCCGGAGCCAGCCTGACTTGACGTAACGGCCGCGGGCCCGCTGGCCCAGGCCGATACCCCGGCCGGGGCAGTATTCGTGGCCGGGCTGGCCGGCTGGCGGAGGAATGGCCTCCGCAGGCGAGCAGAGTGGGTTCCGTGGCCCCGGCAGGAAGGCCGGCCGTGCCGGGGAGGCTGAGCTATCCGGAATGGCGGGCCAGGAACTCCAGGGTCCGCCCGTTGAACTCCTCGACGTTCTCGTAGATGGGGGCGTGGGCGCAGCCTTCGAACACGGTGACCTCGGAGCCGCCGATCCCCTCGGTGAGCGGCTCGGCGAAGCGGGTGGACGTCACCGCGTCATGCCTGCCGAACGTGATCAGGGTGGGCGCTTCGATCATCCCCAGCACGTCCTGGGCGTCATGGGTGAAGACCGCCTCGGACTGGCGCAGGAACGCGTCGACCGGCGGCATCGGGCGTCCCCGCACGAAGTCGGCGAGGGAGTCGATGTACTCGGGCCGGCTCGCATACAGCTCCGGGGTGTAGCACCAGGGGAAGATCCCCTTGATCACCATGTCGGTCACGCTGCCCAGGGCCTGCGCCATGATCCGCCATTGCTCGACCACTACCTGCAGGAACAGGTCGCTGCGCGGCCAGGCGCTGTGCAGGGACAGCGACTTCACCCTGGCCGGGTACTTGGCGGCCAGCCACATGCCGGTCGCGGCACCGAGCGACAGCCCGGCGACATGAGCCCGCTCGACGTCGGCGGCCTGCATGAATGCCGCGATGTCGTCGGCGAGCAGTTCGGTGGTGTAGGCGCCCTCCGGCTTGCCGCTCAGGCCGGCCCCGCGCAGGTCCACGGTGAAGCACGTGAAGTGCTTGGCGTACTCCGCCACCTGGAAGGCATAGCACGCCTGGTCGGCCGCGAGGTACGGGATGAGCACCAGCGGCTCACCCTCGCCCTGGACCTCGTAATAGATGTCAATGCCATTTGCCTGCACAGTCGGCATGTGGAACCTCCCCGGATCGCGGCAGCCCGCCGCCACCGCATTGCCACCAGCTCAATGGTGCCCGGCCGGGCGGCGCCGCAAGCGGATCAGCGGCTACTCGAGGGGGCGGCGACCGATCGCACTTGGCTCGCGCCCGGCGAGCAGCCAGCCACCGATCACTGCAACGAGCGGCATGCCGACGAGGATGAGCAGCAGGTTGGCCACCGGGATACTGGTCAGCGACGACAGGGTGTCCAGCTGATTGGTCCGGAAGAAGCCGATCGCTGCGATGTACCCGGCCACGATGCCGACGACCGCGCCGGTGAGTGCCAGCGCGCCGGCCGTGGCCGCAGAGATCGCCCGGCGGGCTGTGCTGCCAGCTCCGGTAGCGGTGAGCATGCGCAGATCGCTGGCGGTCTCGCTGCGGAGCAGGCCCACGCTCATGGCGAGGATGCCGAGCGCCAGCAGGATGCCGAAAACCGTAGCCACATCGATGATCTCGGCGGACGTCGGGATGCTGTCGCGCGTCTCCACGGTCAGCCCAGCCGCCGCTGCGGCGTGCTGGGCAGCGCTGATCTGGCCTGCCGTCAGCGAGCCCGGGGTCTGGATGAGCCAGCCGGCCGTGGTGGTCGTCAGGTGGAACTGGCGCACGGCGTGCTCGGTGATCACGGTGTTCGGCGCCGACGTGCCGGCCGGCAGCGCACTGACCTCCTGGATCTTCGGATTCGCCAGGCAGTAGCCCGGCGGGCAGGGCCACGAGTTGCTGCCCGGGCCGGGGCCGAACTTGGGAGCGCCGTACAGGAACTGCATCCTCGTCATGCCCGCCAGGCCGGGCCGCATGGTGAGGATGTCGGCGTCCGGGCTGACCTGCGCGGCTGTGATGCCGTACGCGCGCAGCAGCTGCGGGGTGGCCACGTACACAGCTCCGTACCAGTTTCGCCCGGGTGCGGCGCGCCGCAGCACGGAGTCAGTCGTCTCGAGCTGGACGATGTCCAGGGACCCGAGCGAGGCCGCGATGCCGCGGGCCTCGGCTGGCATCGCCGCCAGCTGGGCCTTCGTAATCTGCTGGGACCCTGGCGGGCCGAGCTGCTGTCCGCCTTCGCCGTCGGGCGTGTACACGACAAGCTGGTTGGCGGCCAGGTTGGGCCCGGCCCAGTCGACGGCGTTGCCGAACCGCGCAGCGGCGATCACGCAGATGATGACCGCGATGAGCACGCTGAGGCTGATTGCCCCGAGCGCCGCCCCGGAGCGCGCCCGGTACCTGGCCAGGTCGCGCAGGGCCAGCCGCACGACTATCGGGGCCCGCCGGGCGGCCCCGGCCAGCAGCGCCAGGCACGTCGGGGCGACCAGCACTACCCCGGCGCCCAGCACGATCAGGCCCACGATCAGGGCGAGAAAGAGCGTCGACTTGTTCCCCGTCCCGGCGGTGGCCGACGTCGCCTGCTCACTTGCCAGCCCGATCAGGAAGAACGCGAGCACGAGCAGTCCGGCGCCGGTCGGCCCGGCCCAGCGGCGAGCCTGCCGCGGGGCCGGTGGCCGCCCCGCGAGCGCGGCGACGATCGGCACCCGGGCGATCGCCCGGGCGGGCCGGACGGCCGCCAGGTACGCCGCCAGCACGGCGAGCGCCATCGACACAAAGATCACCAGCCAGGGCAGCTGGAAGGCTCCCATGACGTGGTGCGCGCTGGCTTCCGCGCGCGGGCGGTACGCCAGCCAGGCCGCCAAGCCGAGCGCGAACCCGGCCACCGCGCCGGCAACCCCGGTCGCGAAACCGTTGGCGCTGACCACAAGCCCGACGTTGGCGTCCGTGGCGCCCTGCGCGCCGAGCATGCCGATCGAGCGCAGCCGCCGCTGCGCCAGCACCGTGAACCCGCCCACGCCGACCAGGGCGATGAGCAGCATCCCGAGCGTGGCCGCTGCGAGCGAGATGGTCACCGGGTTGATCTCGTTGGTGTTGGCGGCCGACGTCCGCGACACCACGCTGCGGCCCAGCGAGTGGGGATTCACGCCCGGTGCGTCAAACAGCACAGTGACCAGGGTGGGCGCGCTGACCTGGCCGGGCGCAACGAGCGCGAACTCGTCGAGCAGATTCTGCGGGTTGGTCACGATGCCGGCCACGCGCCGGGCTGAGCCGCCAGCGCGCCAGGTGTCACCGACCTGCAGGTGCAGTTCCGATGCGACCCCGCTGGTCAGGGCCACCTGGCCCGTCCCGCTGGGGTAGTGCCCGCTCACCAGCGAGAGCATCGGCTGGCCGAACGCCCCGTTCGGGTTCTGCGCGCGCAGGCTATAGGTGGTGACCGAGCCGGGCACCGGGAACGTCTCGTTCTCGATCAGGTCGACACGGCCGAACCGGTGGGCCAGCGCCGCGATCTCGGCGGTAACGTGCGGGCTCAAGGAAGGGAACGTGGCCATGTCGGTCGCGGTGCCGAAGCCGGCGCCCGCCGGGGGCGGCGTGTTGGTGGCCACCGCCGAGCCGACGAAGGTAGCTGCGACCGCGACGGTGATCAGCGCCAGGATCAGCAGCTGCTGGCGCCACTCGCGGCGCAGCAGCCGCCAGGCCCAGCGAATGACCGCACGCCGCGCGGGGACGCCCCCGTTGCTGGACCTCGCGCGCGCGGGCGGCTCTCGTACCGTGACGCTCACTGCGGCCGTCCGGGCGTGAGCAGGGACTCCGGGCCCGGTGCCGGGGCAGTCTGGTCGGTGACCCGGCCGTCACGCAGGAATACCACCCGGTCGGCCCACGAGGCGAGCTGTGCGTCGTGGGTGACCACAACCGCGGCCATACCGCCTTTTCTGCACGCGTCGTGCACCAGGCGCATGACCGCCTCGGCGTTGCCCGAGTCGAGCGCTCCGGAGGGCTCGTCAGCCAGCAGCAGCCGGCGCTCTCCGACCATGGCGCGGGCGATCGCCACCCGCTGCCGTTCGCCGCCCGACAGCTCGTCTGGGTCGCGCCCGGCCCGGTCGGCCAGCCCCAGCTCCGCCAGCGCCGCCAGCCCGGCGGCTCGGGCCTTCCGCGCGGGCCACCCGTCGAGCTCGAGCGGCAGGCTCACGTTCTCCGCTGCGGTCAGGCCGGGCAGCAGGTTGTAGTCCTGGAACACATAGCCGATCGTGCGCCGCCGCAGCCGGGCCTTGTCGCCCCGTGACATGCCCGCCAGCCCGGCACCGCGCACACGCACCTCGCCTTCGGTCGGCTCTTCCAGGCTGCCCGCTATCGTCAGCAGCGTGCTCTTCCCCGATCCGCTCGGCCCCATCACCGCGACCATCGCGCCCTCGTCCACCGACAGGGTGACCCGGTCCAGGGCGTGCACCTCGGCAGCGCCCTGGCCGTAGACCTTGGACACCCGCCGGAGCTCCAGCATGTTCATCCCTGTACTCCTATGTGCCGTCGCTGCTTCGGCAGCGGCGCTCTGGCCGGCTGGACATGGCCGCCGGCTGCCGCCCGCTTGAGCCGGGCATCGGCCGCGTCGAGCCAGCGGACGACCGAGTCCAGCCGGAATAGCTCGGCGTCCACCGCGAGGGCGAGGCTGAGGTCACCCTCGGCCCCGCCTTCCTTGATCCGCGTCCACTCCTGCATGAGCTGCACCAGGTAACGCCGGTGCTCCTGGATCACGTCATGCACATCCGCGCCCGGTAGCCGGATCGCCACCAGGACCTTCATCACCAGCTCGTCCCGTGGCGGCGAGCTCAGGTCCGGTGGCGTGCGCAGCCAGTCCGCCAGCTCGGCCGCACCGCTCCCGGTGATCTGGAACGCCTTCTGCGGCCCCTCGTCGGCGCCTCCCGACTCGACGAGACCGTCTCGCTCCAGCCGCTGCAAGGTCGTGTAGACCTGGCCCACGTTCAGCGGCCACACCTCCCCGGTGCGCGCCTCGAACTCTTCCCGTAGCTGCAGGCCGTACTTGGGTCCCTCGCTGAGCAGGGCGAGGAGCGCGTGCCGGACGCTCATGACCGGCTCTCACTTCGTATCATGCGAAGTAGCATACGCAGTATAGCGATGAGCATGCAAGTGTACGCCGAGCGGAAACCGAGGACTGTCAGGGCAGCTCAGCGGGACAGGAAGCGCCTGGCCCCCGCGTAGTCCGCGTGGCTCGACCCCGGCCCGATCCGGACCGCCACGCCGGTCTGCGGCGCGTCGATCATGTTCCCGCCGCCGACGTACATCCCGACGTGGCCGATCGTCCCGCCGGGACTGCCGCGGTAGAACACCAGGTCACCGGGGAGCAGCGAGGACCGTGCGACCGCCGTGCCGCGGACAGCCTGCCGGTCGGCGTCCCTGGGCAGGGTCACGCCCAAGGCGTGGTACACCGAATAAGTGAATCCGGAGCAGTCATAGCCGAAGCCGGACGTGCCCGCCCACAGATACTGGAGCCCGCGGAACTTCTTGGCTTCAGCCACCACCTTCGCCCGCGTCGCTCCCCACGAGGTGCCCGCGGCGTGCAGGGCAACGACGCTGCGCCGGAGCGCCACGTTCCGCCCGCCGATCATCGTCACCTCGACGTACACCGACGTGGTATGCACGACGTGCAGCCGCGTGTCGTAAGAGAGTCGCAGCACATGCGAGCCGGCCACGCCCCCGCTCGTCCACTTGCTCCACAGCCACGCGGTACGTGACGTGACCACCGCGGTGGTGCCCGCCATGCGCGGAGCGGTGCTGGTGAGCTGCCGGGTCGGGACCCAGCCGGGGTAACCGCGCTTGTCACGGTTGGTGGGCTGGCTGGGGACCGCGACCTTGGTCCAGGCGGTGCCGGAGTGCCCGATGACGGTCACCTGCGTCCCGTACAGCGCCTGGGTCTCCAGCTTGCCGACGAGCCAGAGTTTCTGCGAAACGCTCATGGAGGACACCCACCGCCCCGGATCCGCCGGGTTGGCCAGGGCAGGCTGGTCCACGGCACGCGGATAGGCCGGCTTGACCCACAGCGTGGCGACGTTCACCCTCACCCAGCATGTGCCCGACGAGCACCGGGCCGGGGTGATGGCCGCGGCCCGGTTCGTGTTCGCGCCCGCCGCGGCCCCGCCCGCGCTGGTCCCCG
>OFGV01000003.1_pt1 | contig 34293 bp, 44 predicted proteins | sample 1521911 | NCBI WGS metagenome assembly OFGV01 (sample SAMEA2553413, study PRJEB24118) | soil metagenome
CCTGCCCCGCGTCGGCCATGGCGGCCAGTTCCCCGGCTGTCTTGATTTGTATGCCCGGCTCGCGCCTCGTCCGCATAGTGCCTCCGGATTCCCTTTTTACGGTACCCGCCGCGGGCGGGCCGCCCATGAGGGCACGGAGGGCATGCCCTAGCGGATGAAGCGGCGCAGCGCGCTCAGGGCCCGCTCGGTGATCTCATCGACCGGCCCGGTGGCATCGATGCCGAGCAGAATGCCCTCGTCAGCGTAGAACGAGACCAGCGGCGCGGTCTGCTGCTGGTACACCTCAAGGCGGTGCCTGATCGTCTCCTCGCGGTCGTCGTCACGCTGGAACAGTTCGCCGCCGCACTCGTCACCGATTCCCTGCTCGGCCGGCGGGTCTAACGTCCAGTGCCCGACCCCGCCCGCACCGCCGGCACGTCCGGCGCCCCGACAGGCGCCGGACCACCTCGTCGTCATCCACCACCAGCTCAAGCACCACGTCCAGCCTGGTGTCCCAGGCCGAGAGCATCTTCTTGAGCGTCTCGGCCTGCGGCACATTGCGGGGGAAGCCGTCGAGCAGGAACCCCGAACCAGCGTCATCGTCGGCCAGCCGGTCGGTGACCATGGCAATGGTGACCTCGTCCGGGACCAGGTCGCCCCGCTTCATGAACGCCTGTGCCCGGCGGCCCAGCGCGGTCCCGTGACTGACGTTGTCACGGAAGATGTCACCTGTCGAGATCTTCGGGATGGACAGGTGCGAGGCGATGAACTGGGCCTGTGTCCCCTTGCCCGCACCGGGGGGGCCCACGAGGACGAGACGCACTACCGCAGGAAACCCTCGTAATTGCGCTGCTGGAGCTGGCTTTCGATCTGCTTCACCGTGTCCAGGCCCACCCCGACCGCGATCAGGATGCTGGTGCCACCGAACGGGAAGTTCTGGCTCGCTCCGACCAGCGCCAGCGCGATCATCGGGATGAGCGCGATGACACCGAGGTAGACCGAGCCGGGGGCGGTGAGCCGGGTGAGCACGAAGTTGAGGTATTCGGCGGTCGGCCGGCCAGGACGGATGCCGGGGATGAACCCGCCGTACTTCTTCATGTTGTCAGCGACTTCGGTCGGGTTGAACGTGATCGCCACGTAGAAGTACGTGAAGAACAGGATGAGCGCGAAGAACGTGAGCATGTAGATCGGGGAGTCACCGCGGACCAGGTACGTCTGGACCCAGACATCCCAGCCCTGCGGGTGGTTCCGGTTCCCGAAGATGGTGGTGGCCAGCTGCGGGATATAGAGCAGCGACGAGGCGAAGATGACCGGGATCACACCGGCCTGGTTCACCTTCAGCGGGATGTACGTCGAGGTCCCGCCGTACATCTTGCGCCCGACCATCCGTTTGGCGTACTGGACGGGGATGCGGCGCTGGGCCTGCTCCATGAAGACCACGAAAGCCACGATGGCGACGCCCACTACCAGCACCACGCCAAACGTGAACGCGTGCCGGGACCGGTAGATGTTGAGCATCTCGCCCGGGATGACGGCGATGACCTGGGTGAAGATCAGGATGGACATGCCGTTGCCGACACCACGGTCGGTGATCAGCTCGCCCAGCCACATGATGACCGCGGTGCCCGCCGTCATGCAGATGACCATGGTGCTGATCGTGAAGATGGAGGAGTTGGGGATCAGCGACTCGTTGCAGATGCCGCGGAACAGGTTGCCCGACTGGGCCAGCGCCACGATCCCGGTGGACTGCAGGATGGCCAGGCCCACGGTGAGGTACCGGGTATACTGCGTGATCCTGGCCTGGCCGGCCTGCCCCTCCTGGCGCAGTGTCTCCAGCCGGGGGATGACCACCGCGAGCAACTGCAGGATGATGCTCGCGGTGATGTAAGGCATGATGCCGAGCGCGAACACGGACAGCTTCAGCAGCGCCCCGCCGCTGAACAGGTTGACGAGCGCGAAGACACCGCTGCCGCTCTTGGTCGCCAGCCCGGTGCAGGTGTGGACCGCCTTCTCGGAGATGCCCGGGGTCGGCAGCGCCGCGCCCAGCCGGAAAACTGCGATGATGAAGATGGTGAAGAGCAGCTTCCGGCGCAAGTCTGGCGTCCGGAACGCCCGGAGGAACGCGGTCAGCATGCGCCGTCCTCAAATCGATGGGTCAACGTCAGGGCGCGGCGCCAGCCCGGGCGGGTGGCCGCCGCGGGGTGACCGCCGCAGTGTAACGCGCTCGCTGCACTGTAACAGCCAGCCTGCACCGGTGGCACCAGCGCAAGGTACCCGGGGAGCCAGGTCATGCTCCCCGGGAGCGGCGCGTGGGCCAGTGATCACTTCGGTGGCTTTCCTACAGCTGCGTGACGGTCCCCCCGGCCGCGGTGATCTTCTCCTTCGCGCTGGCGGAGAAGGCGTGTGCGCTCACCCGCAGCGCCGCGCCGGCTTCACCGGTACCGAGGACCTTGACCGGCTCACCTGCCCGCACGGCACCCTTGGCCGCCAGGCTCTCGGGGGTGACGTCGCCACCCTCGGGGTACAGCTCGGTGAGCCGCCCGGTGTTGATGACCTGATACGTGGTCTTGAACCGCAGGTTGCTGAAGCCCTTCAGCTTGGGCACCCGGCGGTGCAGCGGCATCTGGCCGCCCTCGAAGCCCGCCGCCACCTGAGTGCGGGCCTTGGTGCCCTTGGTGCCACGCCCGGCGGTCTTGCCCTTGGACGCCTCACCGCGGCCCACCCTGGTCCGCGCCCTGCGCGCGCCCGGGGCCGGCCGCAGGTGGTGGATCTTCAGGCCGGCCCGGCCACCACCGGACCCGCTGGCCCGGTCACCACTGGCGCCGTCGCGGCTCTTGCCCGCGCCTGCCATGATCAGTCCACCTCCTCGACGGTGACCAGATGGCGCACCGCCGCGATCATGCCCCTGAACTCGGGCTTGTCCTGCTTGATGACCACATCACCGATCCGCTTCAGCCCGAGCGAGCGCAATGATGCCCGCTGCTGGGCCGTGCCGCCGATCCGCGACTTGGTCTGGGTTACCTTCAACTGCGTCATCTGAGCGCTCCCGGTCAGCTATTGCCCGCCGCGGCGCCGGCCGCGGCGGCCGCGGCACGAGCGCGCAGCATGGCCGCAGGCGCCACGTCCTCGATCGGCAGGCCCCGCCGGGCCGCGATCTCCTCGGGGCGGCTGAGGCCCTTCAGCGCCGCCACGGTGGCGTGCACCACGTTGATCGGGTTCGATGACCCGAGCGAGCGCGACAGCACGTCCTGGATGCCCGCGCACTCCAGCACGGCGCGCACCGGCCCGCCCGCGATGACCCCGGTACCGGGACTGGCAGGCTTGAGCAGCACCACACCAGCCGCCTCTTCACCCTGCACGGTGTGCGGGATCGTGCCGGCGATGCGGGGCACCCGGAAGAAGTGCTTCTTGGCCGCCTCGACACCCTTGGCGATCGCGGCGGGGACTTCCTTGGCCTTGCCGTAACCCACGCCGACCATGCCATTGCCGTCGCCCACGACGACCAGGGCGGTGAAGCTGAAGCGCCGGCCACCCTGCACCACCTTGGCGACACGGTTGATGGTCACGACCCGCTCCAGGTACGCGGTCCCCTTTTCCGCCCCGCCCCGGCGGTCGTCCCGGCGCTCACGCCGTTCGCCACCGCCACCGCTGCCGCGCCGCGGAGTTCCTGCCATCAGATCGTCCTTCCAGTGTTAGCCCCGTCGAAAGCGGTCATAGCGCCAGCCCGCCTTCCCGGGCCCCGTCCGCGAGCGCGGCGATCCGGCCATGGTAGGCATGGCCGCCCCGGTCGAAGACCGCGGCGCTGATGCCTGCCTCCTGGGCACGCTGAGCCAGTAGTCCGCCCACCTGCCGTGCCTTGGCCGTCTTGTCACCGCTGGCGGACCGGACGCCGCTTTCCAGCGTAGACGCGGATGCGAGCGTGGAGCCCGAGCCGTCGTCGACCAGCTGGGCGAAGATGTGCCGGGCCGAGCGTGTCACAGCCAGCCGGGGCCGTGCGGCGGTGCCGCTGACCTTCTTGCGCACCCGCAGATGCCGCCGCACCCGCAAGGTCGTGCGCGCGGCGGTGTGCCCGCGCCCCTTGGTCCTGGTAGCAGCCATGATCACTTCCCAGCCTTCCCGACCTTGCGCCGGATCTGCTCGCCCTGGTACCGCAGGCCCTTGCCCTTGTACGGGTCGGGCTTGCGGAGCTTACGGATATTGGCCGCGACCTCACCCACCTGCTGCTTGTCGATTCCCTCGACGACGAGCCTGGTGGGGGTTTCCACCCGCAGGGTGATCCCTTCGGGTGGAGTAACCGTGACGGGGTGGCTGAACCCGAGTGCGAACTCCAGGCTGTCCCCTTTGGCCTGCACGCGGTAGCCGACTCCGACGATCTCCAGGGTCTTGCGGTATCCCTCGGTCACCCCAGTGACCATGTTCGCCACCAGGCTGCGGGACAGGCCGTGCAGCGCCCGCACCTTGCCCTCATCGTTGGGCCTGGTCACGGTGATGACGCCCGCGTCGTGCGACACGACGATGGGCTCGGCGACCGACAGCGAGAGCTGTCCCTTGGGACCCTTGACGATCACATCCTGGCCGCTGATGGTGACGTCGACGCCGCTGGGGACCACCACGGGCATGCGTCCGATTCGTGACATCGCTGTCTCCTCACCAGACGTAGGCGAGGACTTCCCCGCCCACGCCACGCTTGACCGCCTGCCTGTCGGTCATCAGGCCACCTGAGGTGGAGATGATGGCGATGCCGAGCCCGCCGAGCACGCGCGGCAGGTTGTCCTTCTTCGCGTACACCCGCAGCCCGGGCTTGGACACCCGCTTGAGTCCCGCGATCGAGCGCTCGCGGGTGGGCCCGTACTTGAGCGAGATCACGAGGTTCTTGCCTACCTCGGCATCTTCCACGCGCCAGCCGGCGATGTATCCCTGCTCCTGGAGGATCTCCGCGATGTGGACCTTGATCGTGGAGTAAGGCATGCCCACGGTGTCGTGGTATGCCGAGTTGGCGTTACGCAGACGGGTCAGCATGTCTGCGATCGGGTCGGTCATCGTCATGGCCTGATGGCCCTCCTCACCGCGGTTTCCGTGCGGACCTGCGGCGTGGTCGGTGGGCGCCGTCGGCGCCCAGGTCGGTCGTCGCCGGGCTCACGCCCGGCTGGTCGTGCTGACCCGGGGCAAGCCCCGGGTTCTGGGGACCGGGAGTGGTCCCGGAGCCCCGGCTGGTGGCTACCAGCTGGATTTGGTGATGCCGGGCAGTTCGCCGCGGTGAGCCATGGACCGGAAACAGATCCGGCACAGCCCGAACCGGCGGTAGACCGCACGCGGCCGCCCGCAGCGCGAGCACCGGCTGTACCCGCGCACCTTGAACTTCGGCGTGCGGTTCGCCTTGACGACGAGTCCTTTTTTCGCCACGTTCAGCTCTCCTTGAACGGGAATCCGAGCCGGCGCAGCAGCGAACGGCCCTCAGCGTCGGTGGTGGCGGTCGTGACCACGGTCACGTCCATGCCGCGCTGGCGATCCACCTGGTCTGGGTTGATCTCGTGGAACATCAGTTGCTCGACCAGGCCGAAGGTGTAGTTCCCCCGGCCGTCGAACTGACGGTCTGACAGGCCCCGGAAGTCACGGATCCGCGGCAGCGCCAGCGTCAGCAGGCGGTCGAGGAACTCCCACATCCGGTCGCCCCGCAGGGTCACATGTGCGCCGATCGGCATGCCCTCACGGAGCTTGAACTGGGCGATGGACTTGCGTGCCCGGGCCACGGCCGGCTTCTGCCCGGTGATGATGGCCAGGTCGCGCACCGCGCCCTCGATGAGCTTGGCATCGCGTGCCGCCTCACCCACACCCATGTTCACCGCGATCTTGGCAAGGCTGGGGATCTGCATCACGTTGGCGTACCCGAACTCCTCCCGGAGCGCGGGCGCGATCTCCGCCTGGTAGCGCTCTTTGAGACGGGGCCGCACGCGCTCGGCAGTGGCCTGCTCTGCTGTTGTTGCTGCCATCAGATGTCCTTACCGCCCGGGCGGGAGATCCGGATCTTGGTTTCCTTGCCGTCCACCTCGTCGAACCGGTAGCCGACGCGGGCAGCCTTCTTGGTCTGCGGGTCGATCAGCGAGACGTTGCTCACATGGATCGGCGCTTCCTGGGTCACGATGCCGCCTTCCTTGGCCCCCCGCTGGCCCTGGAAGTTGACCTTTGTGTTCTTCCGGATGATGTTGACGCCCTGGACAAGCACCCGCTGCCGCTCCGGGTAGGCGGCGATGACCTTGCCCTCGCGGCCACGGTCACGCCCGGCCAGCACCACCACGGTGTCGCCCTTCTTGATCTTCATTCCGGCCGGCTTCTTGCCCGCCTGGCTCTTCTTCATCACAGCACCTCCGGCGCGAGCGAGATGATCCGCATGAACCGCTTCTCGCGCAGTTCGCGGCCGACCGGGCCGAAGATGCGGGTTCCGCGCGGATCGCCGCCATCCCTGATCAGGACCGCCGCGTTCTCGTCGAAGCGGATGTAGGAGCCATCTGTCCGGCGGCGTTCCTTGCGGGTACGCACGACCACCGCCTTGACCACGTCGCCTTTGCGCACCCCGGCACCGGGAAGAGCGTCCTTCACCGTGGCCACGATGACATCGCCAATGCCCGCGTATCGCCGGCCGGAGCCACCGAGCACCCGGATGCACAAGATCTCCTTGGCTCCGGTGTTGTCGGCGACCTTGAGCCGCGACTCCTGCTGGATCACGTCAACTCCTGCTTCCTGACGCCGGCCTGCGGGCCAGGCGGGTCGTATGCGGTTCTCGTGGGGGGCGCCCGGAACGCCCCGGGGGCTCCGGCGGGTGTCCCCTGCTTACTTGGCCTTCTCCAGGATCTCGGCGACGCGCCAGCGCTTGGTCGCGGACAGCGGCCGGGTCTCCATGAGCCGTACGCGGTCCCCGACGCCGCAGGCGTTCTCGCCGTCGTGCGCCTTGTACTTCTTGGTACGACGGATGACCTTGCCGTACTTGGGGTGCTTCACGTGGTCTTCGACCTCGACGACAACTGTCTTGTCCATCTTGTCGCTGACGACGTAGCCCTCGCGGACCTTGCGGTATCCCCGGCCGGGCTGGGTGGCTGCGACCCCCTGCTCCTCACTCATCCTCTTCCGCCTCCTCAGCCACGGTCACGATTCCCAGCTCACGCTCGCGCTTCACCGTGTAGATGCGGGCGATCTCCTTGCGGACGGCACGCAGCCGCCCGTGACTCTCCAGTTGGCCGGTGGCGGCCTGGAACCGGAGGTTGAACAGCTCGGTCTTCGCCTCCGTCAGCTTCCCGTCGAGTTCCTCCTCGGTCGAGTTCCGCAGATCAGCGGCGGCCAGGCCCCTCGCCATCAGGCTTCACCAACCTCACGCTTGACGAACTTGCACTTCATGGGGAGTTTGTGCATCGCGCGGCGGAGCGCCTCCCTGGCCACGGGCTCTGCGACCCCGGACAGCTCGAACATCACCCGGCCGGGCTTGACGTTGGCGATCCACCACTCCGGCGAGCCCTTGCCGGAACCCATCCGGGTCTCGGCCGGCTTCTTGGTCAGCGGCCGGTCGGGGTAGATGGTGATCCACACCTTCCCGCCACGGCGGATATGCCTGGTCATCGCGATACGGGCAGCCTCGATCTGCCGGTTGGTCACATACGAGTGCTCCAGCGCCTGGATGCCGTACTCACCAAATGTCACCCTGGTCCCACCCTTGGCAGCACCATGCCGGTCCGGCCGGTGCTGCTTACGGTGCGCAGTCCTACGCGGGATGAGCATCCCTCAGCCCTCCTCGCTCACGGTCGCGACTGCCTCGGCCTGGTCGCCGCCACGTGCTGCTTCATCCGGGCCGGCGCCCTCACCGGCACCCGGGCGGCGCCGACGGGCCGGCGGCCGGTCACGGTCGCGGTCACGGTCACGGTCACGGCGCTGCCCAGCCCGCAGCGCGGCCTGCATCGCCTCCCGCTCGGCGCGGGTGGACGGGGCCTCGCCACGGTAGATCCACACCTTCACGCCGATCCGGCCGAACGTGGTGCGTGCCTCGTAGAAGCCGTAATCGATGTCGGCCCGCAGCGTGTGCAGCGGCACCCGTCCCTCGCGGTAGAACTCCGAGCGCGACATCTCAGCGCCGCCGAGCCGCCCGGAGCACTGCACCCGGATGCCTTTGGCAGTCGGGCTCTTCATGGCGGTCTGCATCGCCTTGCGCATCGCGCGCCGGAACGACACCCGGCTGGAGAGCTGCTCGGCCACACCCTGGGCGACCAGTTGCGCGTCGACCTCCGGGTTCTTCACCTCGAGGATGTTGAGCTGGATCTGCTTGCCGGTCAGCTTCTCCAGATCGCCGCGGATCCGGTCGGCCTCGGCGCCGCGGCGGCCGATGACGATGCCGGGACGGGCCGTGTGGATGTCCACCCGGACCCGGTCCCTGGTGCGCTCGATCTCCACCTTGGAGATGCCCGCGCGCTCCATGCCCCGCTGCAGCATCCTGCGGATCGCCACATCCTCGGCGACGTAGTCCTTGTACAGCTTGTCGGCGTACCACCGGCTCTTGAAGTCGGTGGTGATGCCGAGCCGGAACCCGTGCGGGTTCACCTTCTGCCCCACTAGCGGGTCCCTCCCTTGGTCTCGTCGGAGACGATGACGGTGATGTGGCTGGTCCGCTTGTTGATCCGGTAACCACGGCCCTGAGCGCGAGGCCGGAACCGCTTGAGCGTGGGACCCTCGTCCACCCAGGCCCGGCTCACCACGAGCGAGCCCGCCTCCACCTGCCGGACCTGGCCGGCGTTCGCGATGGCGCTCGCCAGCACCTTGCCGACCGGGTCGCTCGCCGACTGGGGGGCGAACGCGAGGGCCGCCTGCGCCTCGTCGGCGGGCATGCCCCGGATGAGGTCTACCACCCGGCGGGCCTTGCGCGGGGTGACGCGGACATACCGCGCCATTGCCCTAGCCTCCATCGCTTCTTCTCCGTCTCTGTACGTCTGTCTGTGCCTGCGGCTTAGCGCCGGCTGCGGCGGTCATCCCTGACATGGCTGCGGAACGTGCGCGTGGGCGCGAACTCGCCAAGTTTGTGGCCGACCATCGCCTCGGTGATGAACACCGGGACGTGCTTGCGGCCGTCGTGCACCGCGATGGTGTGGCCGAGCATCGCCGGGACGATCATGGAGCGGCGTGACCATGTCTTGATCACGTTCCGGGTGCCCTTGTCGTTCTGGGCGTCCACCTTCTTGATCAGGTGGTCGTCGACGAAAGGGCCTTTCTTGAGACTACGAGGCATCGTGAGGTGCTCCTACCGCTTCTTCTTGCTGCGCCTGCGGGTGATCAGGCGGTCGCTGGGCTTGTGGGCCTTACGGGTGCGCCCTTCCGGCTTGCCCCACGGGCTGACCGGGTGACGGCCACCGGAACTCTTGCCTTCACCACCGCCGAGCGGGTGATCAACCGGGTTCATCGCCACTCCCCGCACCGACGGGCGGCGTCCCTTCCAGCGGCTGCGGCCCGCCTTGCCGAGCTTGATGTTGCCCTGCTCGGCATTGCCGACCTCACCGACGGTGGCCCGGCAGGCCGCGTCGACCCGCCGGATCTCCCCCGACGGCATCCGCAGCTGTGCGTACCCGCCTTCCTTCGCGAGCAGCTGCACGCCAGAGCCGGCCGAGCGGGCGATCTTGGCGCCACCGCCGGGCCGCAGTTCGATGGCGTGCACCACGGTGCCGGTCGGGATGTTGCGCAACGGCAGGCAGTTGCCGGGGCGGATGTCGGCACCAGGGCCGTTCTCGACCCGGTCCCCCTGGGACAGGCCCTGCGGGCACAGGATGTACCGCTTCTCGCCATCGGCGTAGTGCAGCAGCGCGATCCGGGCCGTCCGGTTGGGGTCGTACTCCAGGTGTGCCACTTTCGCGGGCACGCCGTCCTTGTCGGCCCGGCGGAAGTCAACCAGCCGGTAGGCGCGCTTGTGGCCGCCACCCTGGTGCCGCGCGGTGATCCGGCCGTGCACATTCCTGCCACCGCGCGAATGCAGGGGGCGGACGAGCGACTTCTCAGGCTCGCCGCGGGTGACCTCGGCGAAGTCTGCGCCGCTGGCCCCCCGCCTGCCCGGGGTAGTCGGCTTGTACTTGCGGATACCCATGTGTGCTCAAGCTCCTGTCGATCTGGCCAGCGGGCTAGCTGACCGGTCCGCCGAAGACATCGATCCGGTCACCCTCGGCGAGGCTGACGATGGCGCGCTTGGTGTCGGGCCGCTTCCCCCAGCCGAACCGGGTGCGCCGCCGCTTGCCCTGCCGGTTGAGCGTGTTGACGCCAGTCACCCTGACGCCGAAGACGGCTTCGACCGCCTGCCTGACCTGGGTCCGGTTGGCATCGGGGGCCACCACGAAGGTGTATTTGCCGTCATCGGCCAGCCGGTAGCTCTTCTCCGAGATCACCGGCCGCAGCAGGATGTCCCGGGGATTCGCGATCTTGCTCACTGCTGCTCCTCCTCCGGCGTGTCATCCCTGGCGGCCGGCTTGGCCTTGGCAGATGCCTTCGCCACCGGTGCATCGCCGGCCGCGGCCTCCGCCTTGGCCTCGGTTTCCAGCCCGTCGACGGGGGTGCCGCTGCGGGTCAGGAATTCCGACAGGGCTGACTGCGTGAACACGACGTAGTCGCTCACCAGCACGTCATAGGTGTTGAGCTGGCCGGCGGTGAGCACGTGCACGTGCGGGGCGTTACGCAGGCTCTTGCGGGTCAGTTCGTCGTCGGCGTTCACGACCACCAGCACGGACCGCGACAGCCGACCCGCGGTCTCGCCGACCGCGGTCCGCAGCACGGCGAGCGCGCCGGAGGTGCTCGGCTCCTCCCCGTCGAGGAAGCCGCTGACGACCGCCAGCCGGCCATGGCTGGCCCGGTCGGACAGTGCCCCGCGCAGCGCGGCCGCCTTCATCTTCTTGGGGGTGCGCTGCTCGTAGGAGCGTGGCACCGGGCCGTGCGCGGTGCCACCGCCGGCGTACTGCGGCGCCCGGAGCGAACCCTGGCGGGCGCGCCCGGTGCCCTTCTGCCGGTACGGCTTCTTGCCACCGCCACGGACCGCACCCCTGGTCTTGGCAGCGTGCGTACCCTGACGGGCAGCCGCCTCCTGCGCCACCACGACCTGGTGGATAAGGGGGATGTTGACCTTGGCGCCGAAGATCTCCGCCGGGAGTTCGACGTCCTTGCCGCCCTTGCCGGACGGGGTGACGATGCTGACGACGGTGCTCACCGCGCCTCCTTCACCGCTGGCTGCTTGGCGGCGCTGCGCACCAGCACCAGGCTGCCCCTGGGGCCGGGAATGGCGCCGCGGATGAGCAGCAGGCCCCGCTCGGCGTCCACCGCGTGGACAGTGAGCCTGGCCACCGTGCTGCGGGCATTGCCCATCCGCCCGGCCATCCGCAGGCCTTTGAAGACCCGCCCGGGCGTCGCGCAGCCCCCGATCGAGCCGGGCGCGCGGTGCTTGCGCTGGGTCCCGTGCGAGGCGCCCAGGCCACGGAAACCGTGCCGCTTCATCACGCCCGCAGTGCCCTTGCCCTTGGTCTTGCCGGTGACGTCCACCAGCTCGCCGGCCCCGAACGTCTCGGCCGTGACCTCCTGGCCGAGGGTGTAGTCGGAGGCGTCGTCGGTGCGCAGCTCGACCAGATACCGGCGTGGCGTCACACCTGCCTTCGTGAAGTGGCCGGCAACCGGCTTCGTGACCCGGCGGGGGTCGATCTCGCCGTACCCGAGCTGGACGGCGGAGTAGCCGTCGGCGCCCGGGGTACGCACCGCCGTCACGACGCAGGGGCCAGCCTCGACGACCGTGACCGGGACGATCTTCCCGTCGTCGCCGAAGACCTGGGTCATGCCGAGCTTGGTGCCCAGGACGCCCTTGATCTGCTTGGTCATATCGGTGCGTTCCTCAGAGCTTGATCTCGATGTCGACTCCGGCCGGCAGGTCCAGCCGCATCAGTGAGTCGACGGTCTTCGGGGTGGGATCGATGATGTCGATCAGGCGCTTGTGCGTGCGCATCTCGAAGTGCTCACGCGAGTCCTTGTACTTGTGCGGCGACCGGATGACGCAGTACACGTTCTTCTCTGTGGGCAGCGGGACCGGCCCGGCAACCCGCGCGCCGGTGCGCGTCACCGTGTCAACAATTTTCCGCGCCGAGTTGTCGATGACCTCATGGTCATACGCCTTGAGCCGGATGCGGATCTTCTGTCCCGCCATGTGGCTTCCCCACTGTCCTTTGCTGCACTGTCTTCGGTTGCACTGTCTTGGGTCGCGCTGTCTCGCCTGCGAAGTTTGCTGCCTCGCAGTGATGCGGGGGGCCTGGGGCCCCCCGCATCCGTGCTACTTGATGATCTTCGTGACCCGGCCGGCGCCGACGGTGCGCCCACCCTCGCGGATCGCGAAGCGCAGGCCCTCCTCCATGGCGATCGGCTGGATCAGGTCCACCTTCATCTCGGTGTTGTCACCGGGCATGACCATCTCGGTGCCCTCCGGCAGGTGGACCACGCCGGTCACGTCGGTGGTGCGGAAGTAGAACTGCGGGCGGTAGTTGTTGAAGAACGGCGTGTGCCGCCCGCCCTCGTCCTTGGACAGGATGTAGACCTGGCCCTCGAACTCGGTGTGCGGGGTGTTGGTGCCCGGCTTGATCACGACCTGGCCGCGCTCCACCTCCTCGCGCTTGATGCCACGCAGCAGCAGGCCGACGTTGTCGCCCGCCTGGCCGTCGTCGAGAATCTTGCGGAACATCTCGACGCCGGTCACGGTGGACTTCTGTGCCTTCTCCTTGATCCCGATGATCTCGACTTCCTCACTGGTGTGGATCCGGCCACGCTCGATCCTGCCGGTCACCACGGTGCCGCGGCCGGTGATCGAGAACACGTCCTCGACCGGCATCAGGAACGGCTTGTCCACCTCACGGACAGGCTCGGGGATGGAGTCGTCGCAGGCGGTGAGCAGCTCGATGATCTTCTCACCCCACCCGGCGTCGCCCTCGAGCGCCTTGAGCGCGGAGACCCGCACCACCGGCACGTCGTCGCCGGGGAACTCGTACTGGCTGAGCAGTTCCCGGACCTCGAGCTCGACCAGTTCGAGGATCTCCTCGTCGTCCACCATGTCCGCCTTGTTGAGGGCGACCACGATGTAAGGCACGCCGACCTGCCGGGCGAGCAGCACGTGCTCACGGGTCTGCGGCATCGGGCCATCGGTCGCGGCGACCACCAGGATCGCGCCGTCCATCTGGGCAGCACCGGTGATCATGTTCTTGATGTAGTCCGCGTGGCCCGGGCAGTCCACGTGCGCGTAGTGACGCTTCTCGGTCTGGTACTCGACGTGCGAGATCGAGATGGTGATCCCGCGCTCCTTCTCTTCCTTCGCATTGTCGATCTGGTCGAAGGGCGTGAAGGGATTGACGTCCGGGTACTTGTCGTGCAGCACCTTGGTGATCGCCGCGGTCAGCGTGGTCTTACCGTGGTCGATGTGCCCAATGGTGCCGATGTTCACGTGCGGCTTGGTCCGCTCGAACTTGGCCTTCGCCACTGGAATCTCCTCTTACGATTCCCCCACCGAGGTGGGGCCAGGCTCCCTGCGGGTGCCCTTTCTCCTGACGTGTGGACTGCTTTACTCGCCTCGGGCCTTTGCGATGATCTCCTTGGCAATGCTGGGCGGGACTTCCGCATACGAGTCGAACTGCATGCTGTAGTCCGCCCGCCCCTGGGTCCGGCTGCGCAGGTCCCCGACGTAGCCGAACATCTCCGACAAAGGCACGAGTGCCTTCACGACCCGGATTCCGGAACGCTCCTCCATGGCCTGGATCTGGCCCCGGCGGCTGTTCAGGTCACCGATGACATCACCCATGTAGTCATCGGGGGTCCTGACCTCAACGGCCATCACGGGCTCAAGGAGCACGGGATCGGCCTGGCCGGCCGCCTTCTTGAAGGCCATCGACCCGGCGATCTTGAAGGCGAGTTCGGAGGAGTCCACCTCATGGTAGGCGCCGTCGGTGAGGGTGACCCGCACATCGACCATCGGGTACCCGGCCAGCACACCGAACTCTGCCGCTTCCTGGCAGCCGGCGTCGACCGAGGGGATGTACTCACGCGGGATACGCCCACCGGTGATCTTGTTCTCGAACTCGTAGCCGCCGCCGTCGCCGCCGGTCGGCTCCAGGTTGATGATCACCCGGCCGTACTGGCCGGCACCACCGGTCTGCTTCTTGTGCGTGTACTCGACCTTCTCCACCTTCCGGCGGATGGTCTCGCGGTAGGCGACCTGGGGGCGGCCGATGTTGGCCTCCACCCTGAACTCCCGCTTCATCCGGTCCACCAGCACCTCGAGGTGGAGCTCGCCCATCCCGGAGATGATGGTCTGGCCGGTCTCCTCGTCCGTGCGGACCTGGAAGGTCGGGTCCTCCTCGGCGAGGCGCTGGATCGCCGTGCCGAGCTTGTCCTGGTCGGCCTTGGTCCTCGGCTCGATCGCGACGTTGATGACCGGCGCAGGGAACGTCATCGACTCCAGGATCACCTGTGCCGACGGGGCGCAGAGGGTGTCGCCGGTGCTGGTGTCCTTGAGCCCCATCACGGCCACGATCTGCCCGGCCACCGCGGACGGGCGCTCCTCGCGCTTGTTCGCGTGCATCTGGTAGATCTTGCCGATCCGCTCCTTGCGGCCCTTGGTCGAGTTCAGCACCTGCGTGCCGGCCTCCAGCGTGCCGGAGTAGACCCGGATGTAGGTCAGCTTGCCCAGGTGCGGGTCCGACATGATCTTGAAGGCCAGGGCGGCGAACGGCTCGGACGGGTCGGCGTGCCGCTCGATCACCTCGTCCTCTTTGCCGACCGCGTGACCCTTGACCCCCGGGATGTCCACCGGGCTCGGCAGGTAGTCCACGATCGCGTCCAGCATGGGCTGCACGCCCTTGTTCTTGAACGCGCTGCCGCACATGACCGGGGTGACCCCGCCGGCGATGGTGGCCCGCCGGATCGCGGCGACAAGCTGCTCCTCGCCTGGCTCGGTGCCCTCCAGGTACAGCTCCATCATCTCCTCGTCGTTCTCGGAGATGGTCTCGACCAGCCGGTCCCGCCACTCGCGGGCCGCCTCGACGTGGTCATCGGGGATGGCCACCACGTCGTACTTGTCGCCCTTGCCCTCGGTCTGCCAGAGCAGCGCCCGCATGCGGACCAGGTCGATGACACCGCGGAAGTCGGACTCGACCCCCCACGGCAGCTGGATGACCAGCGGGGTAGCGCCGAGCCGGTCGCTGATCATGTCCACGCAGCGGTGGAATTCCGCGCCCACCCGGTCCATCTTGTTGACGAAGCAGATCCGCGGCACGCTGTACCGGTCCGCCTGCCGCCAGACGGTCTCCGACTGGGGCTCGACCCCGGCGACGCCGTCGAACACCGCGACCGCGCCGTCGAGCACCCGCAGCGATCGCTCCACCTCGACCGTGAAGTCGACGTGGCCGGGCGTGTCGATGATGTTGATGGTGTGATCGCGCCAGGTGGCGGTGGTCGCGGCCGAGGTGATGGTGATCCCCCGCTCCTGCTCCTGCGCCATCCAGTCCATGACGGCCGCGCCCTCATGGACCTCACCGATCTTGTAGGTGATGCCGGTGTAGAACAGGATCCGTTCGGTGGTGGTCGTCTTGCCCGCGTCGATATGCGCCATGATCCCGATGTTGCGGACCTTGGCGAGTTCCACGGCGGTCTGAGTGGCCACGTGCTTGCTTTCCTCGTTCTCTCGTCATCTGCCCCGGCAGGCCGTTAAGCCTGATGGGGTTCGCCCTCCCGCGGGCGCTGCCCTGCCCGGGCTACCAGCGGTAGTGGGCGAAGGCCTTGTTGGATTCGGCCATCTTGTGGGTGTCCTCGCGGCGCTTCACGCTCGCCCCGAGGCCGTTGCTCGCGTCCAGCAGCTCGTTCATGAGCCGCTCGGTCATCGTCTTCTCGCGGCGCTGGCGGGAGTACGTCACGATCCAGCGCAGGGCCAGAGTGGTGCTGCGGGAGGCCCGCACCTCCACCGGGACCTGGTAGGTGGCGCCACCGACCCGGCGGCTGCGCACCTCCAGCGTCGGCTTCACGTTGTCCAGCGCACGCTTGAGCGTGACCACCGGGTCGTTGCCGGTCTTGTCCTTGCAGCCTTCCAGCGCGCCATACACGATCCGCTCGGCAAGTGAGCGCTTGCCGCTCCGCAGCACCTTGTTGACGAGTGCGGTCACCAGCGGCGAGCCGTAGACGGGATCGGTGACGAGCTGCCGTCTGGTCGCGGGGCCCTTACGCGGCATGTCAGCTCTTCTCCTTCTTCGCTCCGTAGCGGCTGCGCGCCTGCTTACGGTTGCGCACCCCCTGGGTGTCGAGGGAGCCGCGGATGACCTTGTAGCGGACGCCGGGGAGATCACGCACCCGGCCGCCGCGCACCAGGACGATCGAATGCTCCTGGAGGTTGTGCCCGACACCCGGAATATAGGCGGTGACCTCGATCTGGCTGGTGAGCCGGACCCTGGCGACCTTGCGGAGGGCGGAGTTCGGCTTCTTGGGCGTGGTCGTGTAGACGCGCGTGCAGACGCCGCGACGCTGCGGACTCCCCTTGAGCGCCGGGGTCTTGTTCTTGGCTACCTTGTCCTGGCGGCCCTTGCGGACCAGCTGCTGGATCGTGGGCACCGCGTCTCCGTCTTCTGTCAGCGAGCCGCTGCCGCGGCGTTCGGCGTTTCTGTTCCTGTCCCACGCCTTCCGGCCCGGGCTCCTGGCTTTGAACTCGCGGCCCCTGGTTCAGGCAAGGGGTCGCGGGTTCGAATCCGCAGGGCATCATCGATGCCCTTGACCTGCTGGTTTCTCCGCCTCTCCGACCCCCGGGGTCGGGCGTGTCGCTGCCGCCACGGCGCACCGGCCCCATGAGGACCGGACATCTCAGAGAGGGAAAGTCCTACGCGCGCGGTCTGTTCGCCGACCCCAGGCCTTCCGGCCATAGGATCGCAGCCCGCTAGCGCGCGCGTGCCCGTGTCACGAGCACGGAAACCAAGAGTACCGAACACGTACCGCCATGGCAAAACGAATGAGGAAAGGGGGTGCTGGCTGTCCGCCGGCGGTCGCCGGCTGTGTAGGCCTTATGAGCGAGCCTCCCTGCGAGCCTGATCCGCTTCGGAGTGCCCGTCAAGCGAGGACAGGATTGCCGCCAAGTCGGACAGGAAGTCAGCGAGGTCTGGGCGGTAGCGGTCGGGGTCGGTATCGGCCAGCTTCCGGTAAATGGCGACGGCCTCCTCAGTGACTGATAGAGCCCCGGCCGAACGGCCCAGCTGGGCGAGCGCAAGCCCTGCTCCCCCACACCATCTGGCCACCAAAGCTGGTTCGGCGTCGCTAGGAAGCAACCGCCGCACTCGCCAGGTAACAGCTTGGTGCGCCTGGGCAAGGAGAGCCCAGCAAATCCCGTCCAGCCTGTGGCAAGGTTGGTGCGGTGATCAAGGCAGACCCCAAGATTCCTTGATCGTTACCCCACGGGCAAGGTAATCAGGCACCGCCTGGCAGAGGTGCAGTGCGACTTATGAGGCCCAGATATTCAAGGAGCCGAGCTTGGACTTCCTTGAGACGCTCGGCTGACAGAGTACCCGTTAGGTCCTCCAAGTCAGTCTTGAGGAGCGGCTGAACGGAAGGCACTCTGATCCAGCACTTCTTGGTCACTCCCGCCTCGCCGTAGGGGAGTGTGACATCGAAACGTGTCTTGAAGCGGGTGGAGCCGGACACTGGACAGCCGAGCACGACTTGCCAGCCATCTTCCAAGTTGGTCTCTGATCTGCTCAGCACGACGAACCGCCTTCGCTCTTCGTGCTCTTGGCGCTGCCCCTCAGGCAACAGCCTGATCTTCTGGTCGGCAACCATGTACAAGCCGCCGACGGTGACTGCGGGCATCAGTCCTCGTCAATCAGGGGGCCTGTGGCCCTGGCGCGGTATGGTGCCCACTCCTCGATCTCCTCGGCCAGCCCGGAAAGGTCACCCTCATCCCCTTGGGGTTCAAGCCGGTCCAGTATGTCTTGGAACTCGCGTAGTACTGGTGCGATGTCGGGGATTGGCGTCCAATCCGTCACATTGATGTTGGATCTAGCCGCCCGCAAGCTGGTGGTCGGCTCAATCAGCCACGCAAAGGTTGCAGGCAGGGAAGTGTCCGCAGGCGGCACACTGAGCAGAGACTGGGAGGTGCTCACGGCTGGTGCTGCATATGCGCGCACCGGGGTGGCGTCCATGGGGCTCACCTTGGCTCTTGGTCCCGCTTAGCGGTGAGATTCTCGACTATGCCGTCATACTGCTCTGCGATAGTGCGCAGGACGCGAATCAGGTCATTCAGTTGCCCGCGACTGAGATGGAAGCGCCCGTGGACGGTTACCTTGATCGCGCCCAGCGCTTCTAGAGCCTGCTTGCGCTCCTCCTCGTTCCCGAAGACCGCAGGTGGCTCAGAACTGCCAAGGCTGATGTAGACGCCGTCGGGAGCGCCGTCTTGGGAGGGAAGCCCGATCTGCGCGAGCGCCTGGTTGACATGCTGAACAGGCACATCGGCAACAGCGCTCCAGTCCTGCGGCAACTGGATCACCGCAGGTGCTTCGGCTTCGCTCAGGTCTGGCACCCTTCAAGTGTCGCATGTCTATGCCCAAGGTCTTACAACGGCTCTACATGTCACCGGGTTCCGAGCCGCGGTTTCTGGCGCACTGGGATGACGGGAGTTCTTAGGTGGTCCCCCGCACCCAGTCGCGGCGGAGGGCCATGTGATCACACCCAATGAGCAGCGCTCAGGCCATGAGGCTGCCGTACTTGACGGCATGTCCCGCGGCGTTGACGATCGTCTTGCGCAACTCGGCTGCGATCACGCACCTACCTGCCTGACCCGCTTTCTGATTCTGCTGGGTTGGCTCAGCCGACATCAGCCCACACAGTCTGCCCATCTACGGTGATGTCGTGGCCGAGTTTGTCTGCTAGTGATCATGCGGAGTCGGTCCTCCGTGGAAGGGGATGGTCGAGTTGGCACCCACGCTGACCTTGCCTCTCCCTCGGAAAACCCAAGGCGGGATAACTACGCCCTCCCCGTTCCCATCTGGCGTCGGCAGGGATGTCGGTCGAGGGGAACCCCGCGGGAGCCATAGAGAAGTGAGGGCGTCACAGCGCACGCTGTAGTGGCGTTGCGGATCTGCGGCAAGGTAGGGCATGGCGCGCGGCATGGCCCGTGGCATGAAGTGGGGCGGTCACCTATCTGACCGCCCCGCTTCATGTGGGCCATCAAGGCTTGGGAAGAAGATCCTTCTGATCGGGTTCAGGCAGCGGCTGCGGGAGGATACGCCCGTGGCCGGTCATCCCACAGGAGGAGCCGTAACCGCCGCTGCGGAGCGCGAGATCCACGTCGCCCTGAAGAAGCCGCACGTCAGCAGCGAGAAGATCCGGTGACGTGAGGACAAACGGCTCCGCACCCGTCATGACTTGCCATCCCTCCGTGCAGACTCCTCCACACTTCCAGTCTCACTGTTGATGGCCTCAAACTCAAGCCGAAGTCCAGCGGCCTGCTGCTGCACCGCAGCGTTGGCCTCCCGTGCTGTCCGGGCGCAAAGCTCATCAAGGCGTTCCAGTGATCCTGGCGCCAGGCTTCGGGGACCGTCCCTGCCAATGACTATGAGATCCGTCTCGCGTCCTACTCCGGGTGCTACTTCGGCTCGCTGCTTAGAGGTAAGTACCTGAAATACGGTCTGGGGCAAGGAGTGAGACGGAGAGTGTTGGAAACCGATCATCGACTGCAAGGCGTGAATCCCGCCGCTTCCGACTGCGATGTAGCCAATCAGGTCATGGCAGACCTGGATGGCCCCTGGGTTCAACACCGTGTGCAGATGGCCGCCAGCTTCATCTACCCCCGCCACGATTAGTTCTACACCAAGGTCAAAGCCGGCGAGCGCGGTATCGAGTCCTGCCGTGATCTGCGGCACGAGTTGCTGGTGCATCTGGTAGTACTGTGCCAGCGTAAGCCCCCGCGTTCTCAAGATCTGAGCTTCGGCCCGAGCCATCCGTTCGTCGCCATAGCTCCTGGCCACAGCGTCTGCCGCGTTACTCACGGCGACCGGTGCCCCAGCGAGTTGCGCACGAGCCCGGCGAATGATGTCCTCTCCGGCCAGCGCATCCCCCGCAATGAGCACTTGCGCCGTTGGGCAAACGATATGAATCTTTGGAACCGGGTGCTCGAACTGTGTGCCGATCCATGTGACCATGCGATCAGACGCAAGCACGACAGTGTCGCCGGCGGCCTGATCTGTACAGAGTGCGCCTATGCAGATCGTCACGGTCTTCCCTTCCCTGGCTCCGCGACGTAGATCCCGCTACGGGATGGTACGCGAGCCATCCTGGGGATGCGCTCAGATCATGCGCTGCGCCCGGTCCCGGCACAGGGCCATATGATCGCATAGCACCGCGTGGCTGTCAGGTCACGTCGTGGCGACCGGCCTTGACGTCTGCGATGAAGTCCTGCCATCCAGCGGACTCTATGGTCAGAACGGGGCCGTTGGGGTTCTTGGAGTCGCGGACGGCGACGATGCCGGGAAGGTTGCGGGCGACCTCCACGCAGGCCCCTCCGTTGTCGCCGCTGCGTGAGGACTTGCGCCACACGGCGTTACTTAGATCCATCTGTCCTCAGCTACTTTCATGATCAAGTCGCGAGATGCCGCCTTGGGCAGCGCTTCCGCGCGGAGAGTATCGAATCGGAGCATCACGTGCGCCAGCACTGCGGGGCTGTCGGTGTCCGGCCCCTCCGCTGACGTCTCCAGGTACACCATACTGGGCGAGCCGTCGAGGTCTGCGATGATGAAGGCGCCGAGCAGCCCTGCGTGCGCGCCCGCCGACGCGGGGATGACCTGGACGGTCGTCCTCAGGCGCCCGGCAAGATCGGCCAGGTGCTCAAGCTGAGCCCGCATGACCTTGGCACCGCCGACCGAACGGTGAAGCACGGCCTCGTCAAGGACGCACCATAGCTGCGGAGGGTCCCTGCGTTCCAGGACCGACTGCCGTTCCATCCGTCCAGCCACCCGGTCTTCCAGGTCGTCGCCGTTGATGCCAGGCCCGGCCGCGAGGATGGCCCGCGCGTAGTCCTCGGTCTGGAGCAAACCGGGAATGAGCAGGGGCTCGTACCACCGGAGTGCCGTGGCCTCTGCCTCCACCTCCGCCCACGGGCGGAACCAGCCGGGGATGGCCCGGTTCTTGAGGCCCTTGCGGAGGTTTCCCCACAGCCGGGCCAGCCCGCCGCGGGTGTCCAGTTCGGGCATGGCGTCCAGCCGTCCGGGGAAGTCCTTGGCCGGCGGGCGCTCGCCGGTCTCGATCTTGCTGATCACGTCGTGGCTGACGTTCACCAGCGCGGCCAGTTCGGTCTGGGACAGCCCGGCCCGGTCCCGGTAGTAGCGCAGTTCCGCGCCGAAGACACCTTGCGGGGTTCCGTCCTGGTCGTGATCGCGCGGCATCGGCGCTCCCTCGGCATGGCATCGGCGCGGGCGCTCGCGTTTGGGCAATCGCCCGGCTTGTCCGTTGATCCTCTACACAGCGTAGACCTGCGACGACACCCTGTGGGAGTAGGCAGCCGGGCCTCTGCCCGAGAAGACTCCCACGAATCGGCGGTACTGGCACCGTGACAGGACGCACAACTCCCCTTAACCGCCCCGGGCGCGGCTCCGGTGCCGGTACCGCCCTTCCTCGCACGAGCGTCCTGGAACTTGCCCCACTGCCCACGGCGGTTCCCTGCGCCCGGCTCCATGCCGTCCACGTCCTGCACGAGTGGGGCCTGCGCGACCTGGCCCAGGACGCGGCCTTGATCGTCAGCGAGTTAATGACCAACGCCGCCGACGCCTCCGTGGTGCTTCCCGAGCGTCCCCCGATCACCCTGCGCCTGCTGGCCACCGAGAACACCCTCGTCATCGAAGCGTGGGACCACAGCCCGCTCGATCTGGAACCCCGCGAGGCGGACGCCGACGCCGAGTGCGGGCGCGGCCTGACCGTTGTCGCCGCCCTCAGCGACCGCTGGGGCTGCCAGCGCACTGGCTACCGGCGCAAGGTCGTATGGGCCGAGCTTGCCCTGTGCCCTCCATCGTGACCATCCACCAGGAGTACGGGATCGCCAAGATCACCGCCCGGAAGGTGCTCGCCGCACTGCGGGAGGAGGGCTTGATCGTCACTACCCCGGGCTGGGGCTCGTTCGTGGCGGAGAAGCAGTCACCCACCTGGCCGCACTCACGTCGCCGTCTCAGGCTGGCTTAACCGCATCAAGAGGCCAAGGGGCGCGCTCAGTGTCCCCGCCCTTCAATGGGCGCTCCACCCAGACCACCGGAAAGCTGTGGGTGATCTAACTTGATCAGGTGACAGTTGACCACGGGGCGCCGGAACCGGCCTACCAGCAGCTAGCCGCCATCCTCCGGGCAAGGATCGCCAACGGCGAGTGGCGGAACGGTCCCCTGCCGTCCGTGAAGCAGCTCCAGCAGGAGCACGACGTGGGCCGCGACACAGTGCTGCGGGCGATCGACATCCTCCGCAGCGAAGGCCTGGTCTTCACCGTCCCCCGGCGTGGCACCTACGTCAGCCCAGACGCGAAGTAACGATGCCCGGCGCCGTCATCCTGGCGATCGTCCTCGCTGTGATCGCAGCCGTTCTGGTTGAGCTGGCCAAACGCCCGTTCCGTAACGCCTGGGCGTGGGCCCTACCGAGGGATGTGGCATCCGTGGAATGTCAGCCAGCGGACGTCGGCGGACGCCCGGCGGTCAACCCCACAACGGCGCGGCGCCCCAGGATCACGGGAGAACCCTGGGGCGCCGACTGTCCGGTTCAGCGGTTGTAGGTGCCGAAGTCGTACTCTTCCAGCGGGATCGACTCGCCCGTGGGCTGGCCGAACGAGTAGCCGGGACCCTCTTCGTAGCTGGCCGCCGGATAGACCGATGACCTGGCATCCTCGGTCGCCTCCACCCGGAAGCTGCGGTAGCGGGGCATGCCCGTACCGGCCGGGATGAGCTTGCCGATGATGACATTCTCCTTCAGGCCCAGCAACGGGTCGGACTTGGCATGGATCGCCGCGTCCGTCAGCACCCGGGTCGTCTCCTGGAACGACGCCGCCGACAGCCACGACTCGGTCGCCAGCGAGGCCTTGGTGATCCCCATCAGCACCGGCCTTCCGGAGGCGGGCGTGCCGCCCTCCTCCACCACGCCACGGTTCATCTCCTCGAACCGTGGGCGCTCGACCAGTTCCCCGGGGAGCAGTTCGGTGTCACCGGACTCGAGCACGTTCACCCGCTTGAGCATCTGCCGGATGATGATCTCGATGTGCTTGTCGTGGATAGACACACCCTGCGACCGGTACACCTCCTGCACCTCGTGGACCAGGTGCAGCTGCACCTCGCGGGAGCCCAGGATGCGCAGCACCTCGTGCGGGTTGACCGCGCCCTGGATCAGCTGCTGGCCCACGTGCACGTGGTCGCCGTCCGCCACCAGCAGGCGGGACCTCATCGGCACCTGGTAGGCGATCTCCTCGCCCCCGTCGTCGGGGACGACGAGGATCTTGCGGGTCTTCTCGGTCTCCTCGACCTTGACCCGCCCGTCCACCTCGCTGATGGGGGCCATGCCCTTGGGGATGCGTGCCTCGAACAGCTCCTGGATCCGGGGCAGGCCGTGGGTGATGTCCTGGCCTGCCACACCACCGGTGTGGAACGTCCGCATGGTCAGCTGGGTGCCGGGCTCGCCGATGGACTGCGCCGCGACGATACCAACCGCCTCACCGACGTCCACCCGCTTGCCAGTGGCCAGCGACCGCCCGTAGCACTTGGCGCAGACCCCGACCTTGGCCTCACAGACCAGGACGCTGAACGTGCGGACCGCGTCCACGCCGGCCGCGACCAGCTCATCGATCATGGTCTCGGTCGTGTCGGATTCGGCCGCCGCCAGCACGGCGCCATCCACCTCGATGTCCTCGGCGATGGTCCGGCCGGTGCCGGTGTTCTCGATGTTGGGCAGCTTGTGCAGCCCCGCATCGGTCATCTCCGCGATCTTCATCACGATCGACCGGTCGGTGCCGCAGTCCTCCTCACGGACGATGACGTCCTGCGCGACGTCCACCAGCCGCCGGGTCAGGTACCCGGAGTCGGCGGTACGCAGCGCGGTGTCGGCAAGGCCCTTACGGGCGCCGTGGGTGGAGATGAAGTACTCCAGCACGGACAGCCCCTCGCGGAAGCTGGACTTGATCGGCCGCGGGATGGTCTCGCCCTTGGGGTTGGAGACCAGTCCCCGCATGCCCGCGATCTGCCGGACCTGCATCTGGTTACCACGGGCACCGGAGTTGACCATCATCCAGACGGAGTTGGTCTCCGGGAAGGCCGCCTCCATGTCCTTGGCCACGTCGGCGGTGGCGTGCGTCCAGATCTCGATGAGCTCCTGGCGGCGCTCCTCGTCGGTGATCAGGCCACGCTCGTACTCCCGCTGCACCTTGTCGGCGCGCTTCTCGTACGCCTCCAGGATCTGCGCCTTGTTCGGCGGTGCGACCACGTCCTCGATCGCGATCGTCACCCCGGCCCTGGTGGCCCAGTGGAATCCAGCGTCCTTGAGCGCGTCGAGCGCGGCCGCCACCTCCACCTTGGGGTAGGTCTCCGCCAGTTCGTTGACGATCGCCGAGAGCTGCTTCTTGCCGACCTCGTAGTTCACGAACGGGAAGCTGGCAGGCAGGGCCTCGTTGAAGATGCAGCGACCAAGCGTGGTCTCGATCCGGAACGGCTGCCCGCCGGCCCATCCCTCCGGCGGCTCGAAGCCGCGTGGCGGGGTGACCCCCTTGAGCCGGACGATGACCTTCGCCTGCAGGTCGAGTTCACCGCGGTCGTAGGCCATCGTCGCCTCGGCGATCGAGGCAAAAGCACGGCCCTCGCCCTCGACCTTGCCACCGTCAGCATCGGCGCTGCTGGCCGCCCGGGTCAGGCAGTAGATCCCGATCACCATGTCCTGGGTGGGCATGGTGACCGGCTTGCCGTCGGCCGGCTTGAGGATGTTGTTGGTGGACAGCATCAGGATCCGGGCCTCGGCCTGCGCCTCAGCCGACAGCGGCAGGTGGACCGCCATCTGGTCGCCGTCGAAGTCCGCGTTGAACGCCGTGCACACCAGCGGGTGGATCTGGATCGCCTTGCCCTCAACCAGCTGGGGCTCGAACGCCTGGATGCCCAGGCGGTGCAGGGTGGGCGCGCGGTTGAGCAGCACCGGGTGCTCGGTGATGACCTCTTCCAGGACGTCCCAGACGACCGGGCGGGCACGTTCCACCATCCGCTTGGCGGACTTGATGTTCTGCGCGTGGTTGAGGTCGACAAGCCGCTTCATGACGAATGGCTTGAACAGCTCGACCGCCATCTCCTTGGGCAGGCCACACTGGTGCAGCTTGAGCTGCGGGCCGACCACGATGACCGACCGGCCGGAGTAGTCCACCCGCTTGCCGAGCAGGTTCTGCCGGAACCGGCCCTGCTTGCCCTTGAGCATGTCGGACAGGGACTTGAGCGGGCGGTTGCCCGGCCCGGTGACCGGACGGCCACGGCGGCCGTTGTCGAACAGCGAGTCCACGGCCTCCTGGAGCATCCGCTTCTCGTTGTTGACGATGATCTCGGGCGCACCGAGGTCGAGCAGCCGCTTGAGCCGGTTGTTCCGGTTGATCACCCGGCGGTACAGGTCGTTGAGGTCGGAGGTGGCGAACCGGCCACCGTCCAGCTGCACCATCGGCCGCAGGTCCGGCGGGATCACCGGGATGCAGTCGAGCACCATCCCCATCGGGCTGTTGCGGGTGGACAGGAACGCCGAGACCACCTTCAGCCGCTTCAGCGCCCGGGCCTTGCGCTGGCCCTTGCCGGTGCGGATGGTCTCCCGCAGGTTGTTGGCCTCGGTCTCCAGGTCGAAGCTGGCCAGCCGCTCCTGGATCGCCTGCGCGCCCATGCCACCGCGGAAGTAACGGCCAAACCGGTCGCGCATCTCCCGGTAGAGGAGCTCGTCGCCTTCCAGGTCCTGGACCTTCAGGCCGCGGAACCGGTTCCAGACCTCTTCCAGCCGGTCGATCTCCCGCTGGGCGCGGTCACGGATCTGACGGCACTCCCGGTCGCTGCTTTCGCGCAGCTTGCGCCGGGCGTCGCCCTTGGCGCCCGCCGCCTCCAGCTCGGCGAGGTCGGCCTCCAGCTTGGTCTGGCGGGCCTCGATGTCGGCATCGCGCCGCTGCTCGAGCTGGCCACGCTCGACCGAGAACTTGGCCTCCAGCGACGGCAGGTCGCGGTCACGCGCCTCGTCGTCCACGTACGTGATCATGTACGCGGCGAAGTAGATGACCTTTTCCAGATCCTTGGGCGCCAGGTCGAGCAGGTAGCCGAGACGGCTGGGCACACCCTTGAAGTACCAGATGTGCGTGACCGGCGCGGCCAGCTCGATGTGGCCCATCCGCTCCCGCCGCACCTTCGCCCGGGTGACCTCGACACCGCAGCGTTCGCAGATGATGCCCTTGAACCGGACCCGCTTGTACTTACCGCAGTAGCACTCCCAGTCCCGGGTCGGGCCGAAGATCTTCTCGCAGAAGAGCCCATCCTTCTCCGGCTTGAGCGTCCGGTAGTTGATGGTCTCGGGCTTCTTGACCTCGCCGTGTGACCACTGCCTGATGTCGTCCGCGGTGGCCAGTCCGATGCGCAGGTCGTCGAAGAAGTTAACGTCAAGCACGTGTATATCCCCTGGAATAGATCGGATCAGACCTCTTCAACGCTGCTCGGCTCACGCCGGGACAGGTCGATGCCGAGTTCCTCGGCGGCGCGGAACACATCCTCATCGGTATCGCGCATCTCGATCGCGGCACCGTCGCTGGAGAGCACCTCTACGTTGAGGCAGAGCGACTGCATCTCCTTGATCAGCACCTTGAACGATTCTGGGATGCCCGGTTCGGGAATGTTCTCGCCTTTGACGATGGCCTCGTAGACCTTCACGCGGCCGAGCACGTCGTCGGACTTGATGGTGAGCAGTTCCTGAAGCGCATAGGCGGCGCCGTATGCCTCCAGTGCCCACACCTCCATCTCACCGAACCGCTGCCCGCCGAACTGCGCCTTGCCACCCAGCGGCTGCTGGGTGATCATCGAGTACGGGCCGGTCGACCTGGCGTGGATCTTGTCATCCACCAGGTGCAGCAGCTTGAGGATGTAGATGTAGCCCACCGCGATCGGGTCCTTGAAGGGCTCGCCAGTGCGGCCGTCGAACAGCGTCGCCTTCCCGTTGGCGCCGACCATCCGGTCGCCGTCGCGGTTGGGCAGGACGCTGCCGAGCAGCCCGGTGATCTCCTTCTCCTGGGCGCCGTCGAAGACCGGCGTGGCCACCGGGGTACCCGGCTCCGCGCCCTCAGCCCCGATCTTGCGCAGCCGCTTCTTCCACCCGGCATCCTCGCCGTCGATCTTCCAGCCCGACTGGGCGACCCAGCCGAGGTGGGTTTCGAGTACCTGGCCGACGTTCATCCGGCCCGGCACGCCGAGCGGGTTGAGCACGATGTCCACCGGCGTGCCGTCCTCAAGGAACGGCATGTCCTCGATCGGGAGGATCTTCGCGATGACTCCCTTGTTCCCGTGCCGGCCGGCCAGCTTGTCGCCGTCAGTGATCTTGCGCTTGGCAGCGACGTAGACACGCACCAGCTCGTTCACACCGGGGGGCAGCTCGTCGCCGTCCTCCCTGGTGAACACCCGGACGCCGATCACCTTCCCGGACTCACCGTGCGGCACCTTGAGCGAGGTGTCGCGCACCTCGCGCGCCTTCTCACCGAAGATGGCCCGCAGCAGCCGCTCCTCCGGGGTCAGCTCGGTCTCGCCCTTCGGGGTGACCTTGCCGACCAGGATGTCCCCGGTGACCACCTCGGCGCCGATGCGGATGATGCCCCGGTCGTCAAGATCGGCCAGGACCTCGTCGGAGACGTTCGGGATGTCCCTGGTGATCTCCTCCGGGCCCAGCTTGGTGTCCCGGGCGTCGACCTCGTGTTCCTCGATGTGGATCGAGGACAGGACGTCGTCCTGGACCAGCCGCTGCGAGAGGATGATCGCATCCTCGTAGTTGTGGCCCTCCCAGGGCATGAAGGCGACCAGCAGGTTCCGGCCGAGCGCCATCTCGCCCTGGTCGGTGCACGGCCCGTCGGCGATGACCTGGCCGACCTCCACGCGCTGGCCCTCGCTCACCACCGGCTTCTGGTTGAAGCAGGTGCCCTGGTTGGACCGGCGGAACTTGGCCACCAGGTAGGTGCTGCGGGTGCCGTCGTCGTTGGCCACGGTCACGTAGTCGGCGCAGGACTCCTCCACCACTCCCGCCTTGTCGGCGACGATGACGTCACCGGCGTCGGTAGCGGCGCGGTATTCCATGCCGGTGCCCACCAGCGGGGCCTCGCTGCGCAGCAGCGGCACGGACTGCCGCTGCATGTTCGAGCCCATCAGGGCACGGTTGGCGTCGTCGTGCTCCAGGAACGGGATCATGGCGGTGGCCACCGACACCATCTGGCGCGGCGACACGTCCATGTAGTCGACCTCGTCCGGGCGGATGTAGTCGACCTCGCCGCCCTTGCGCCGGACCAGGACGCGGTCCTCCGCGAAGGCCCCGTCCGGCCCGAGCGGCGCGTTCGCCTGCGCGATGACGTGCCGATCTTCCTCGTCCGCGGTGAGGTAGTCGATCTGGCTGGTGACCTTGCCCGCCTTGACCTTGCGGTAGGGGGTCTCCACGAAGCCGAACGCGTTGACCCTGGCGTAGGAGGACAGCGACCCGATCAGCCCGATGTTCGGGCCTTCCGGCGTCTCGATCGGGCACATCCGGCCGTAGTGCGACGAGTGCACGTCACGCACCTCGAACCCGGCCCGCTCCCGCGAGAGGCCACCCGGCCCGAGCGCGGACAGCCGCCGCTTGTGGGTGAGCCCGGCCAGCGGGTTGGTCTGGTCCATGAACTGCGACAGCTGGCTGGTGCCGAAGAACTCCTTGATGGAGGCGACCACCGGCCGGATGTTGATGAGGGTCTGCGGCGTGATCGCCTCGACGTCCTGCGTGGTCATCCGCTCCCTGACCACGCGCTCCATCCGGGCGAGCCCGAGCCGGACCTGATTCTGGATCAGCTCGCCGACGGTGCGCAGCCGCCGGTTGCCGAAGTGATCGATGTCGTCGGTCTCGATCGGGATGATGGTGTCGCCGGCCTTCGCCTCATCCTCTCCGGCGTGCAGCCGCACCAGGTACTCGATAGTGGCGACGATGTCTTCCTCGGTGAGCGTGCCCTGCCGGATGGGACGGCTGAGGCCGAGCTTCTTGTTGATCTTGTAGCGTCCCACCTTGGCCAGGTCGTACCGCTTCGGGTTGAAGTAGAGGTTCTCCAGCAGCGCCTGGGCGGACTCGCGGGTCGGCGGCTCGCCGGGGCGGAGCTTGCGGTAGATGTCGAGCAGCGCATCGTCCTGGCCGGTCGTGTGGTCCTTCTCCAGGGTGGCGCGCATGGACTCGTAGCCGCCGAAGCGCTCCAGGATCCGTGCCTCGTCCCAGCCGAGCGCCTTGAGCAGCACGGTGACGCTCTGCTTGCGCTTGCGGTCGATCCGCACGCCGACGCTGTCCCGCTTGTCGATCTCGAACTCCAGCCAGGCGCCGCGGGAAGGGATCACCTTGCAGCTGTAGATGTCCTTGTCCGAGGTCTTGTCGACCTGCCGGTCGAAGTAGACGCCCGGGGACCGGACCAGCTGTGAGACGACGACACGCTCGGTGCCGTTGATGATGAAGGTGCCCTTCGGCGACATGAGCGGGAAGTCACCCATGAAGACCGTCTGGCTCTTGATTTCGCCGGTGCTGTTGTTGATGAACTCCGCCGTCACGAACATCGGGGCGGAGTACGTCATGTCCTTGTCCTTGCACTCCTCCACGGAGTACTTGGGCGGCTCAAAGCGATGATCCCGGAACGACAGGGACATGGTTCCCGTGAAGTCCTCGATCGGGCTGATCTCCTCGAAGATCTCTTCGAGGCCCGACTGTTCTGGAACCTCCTTGTCTCCGGCCTTCTGCGCCGCAGCCACCCGGGCAAGCCAGCGCTCGTTACCCAGCAGCCAGTCGAACGAATCGGTCTGCAAGGCTAGGAGGCCAGGAACCTCAAGTGGTTCAGAGAAACGGGCGAAGGAAACGCGGCGGGTAGCGGGACTGGTGGCCGAGGCGCTGCGCGATGCTGCCAACAGGGGTCCTTCCGAGCTTGTCGCGGACTTTCACCGCACGCACACAAAACGCCCGCGGACACGCCGCGAGGGGTTCGGGGTATGTCGAGGACGTCAGAGTGCAGCGCAAATTGGCAGTGTAGCCTACAGCCACACCGCTGGTCAACTGTATCGCACTATGAGGTTCACGGTTGCTCCGCAGCATGGCTGGTTCTAGGCAAAACGTCAAGCCCACTGGGCGTTGCCCGGGGCATCTGGGCAACGTGACGAACGCCACAGCCAGCTTGTGGTGTAGGTTCCATCCCCCACGGGTAAACCTACCAGTTCACGCGTGTCGATGGTCCGCCTGCCCGCCCGCCGGGGTATGCTCCCCTGGCCCCGCACCCGCTACCGGGCATGACCCGGCGGCTGATGCTGCAGAAACGGGCAGGGGTGCAGGTCAGCCAGCGATAATGCGCCAGCCTGGACGCGGTGATGCGCCACCCGCGGATGTGCCCGGGTGGCCGGCGCAGACTCACGCCGCCCACCCGGCACATTCCGCTTGCGAAATCGTTACTTGACTGTGACGGTAGCGCCAGCGCCCTCGAGTGCGGCCTTCGCCTTGTCCGCGGTCTCCTTGTTGACGTGCTCCAGGAGTGGCTTGGGCGCACCGTCCACCAGGTCCTTGGCCTCCTTCAGGCCCAGGCTGGTCAGGGTGCGCACCTCCTTGATGACCTGGATCTTCTTGTCGCCTGCCGCTTCCAGGATGACGTCGAACTCGTCCTTCTCCTCGACCTCGGCCTCGGCGGCGCCGCCGCCGGGCGCCGCAGCCGCGACCGCGACCGGGGCCGCAGCCTTGACGTCGAAGGTGTCCTCGAACTTCTTGACGAAGTCCGACAGCTCAAGCAGGGTCATCTCCTTGAACGCGTCGAGCAGGTCGTCGGTGCTGAGCTTCGCCATGGTGGTGATTCCTCCGTTTGGTCAGTCTTGGTCCTGGCCGACGGCATCAGCCACGGCCTCGTCGTTTGGGGTCTCGGGTTCGGCATCTGTGGCATTGGCAACTACCGCGTCGGCAGGTGCCACGGCCTCGCCGGTGCTTGCGTCAGCGGCGCCAGGCTCGGCTTCCCGCTTTGCCACCAGCGCGGCAGCCAGCCGTGCCATCTGGGTGGGCAGCGCGGCCATCGTGGCAGCCGCGTTCGCCATCGACGCCTTCATGGCGCCGGCCAGCATGGCCAGCAGCACCTCGCGCGATTCGAGGTCGGCGAGACGCTCGATCTCGGCCGGGCTCATCGACTTGCCGTCGATGACACCACCCTTGATCACCAGGGCCGGGTTGGCCTTGGCGAAGTCACGCAGCCCCTTGGCAGCCTCGACCACGTCGCCCTTGACAAAGGCGATCGCGGACGGACCGCTCAGCAGCCCGTCAAGTTCGGTCGCAATGCCTGCCTCGGTGGCAGCGATCTTGGTCAGCGTGTTCTTGACGACGCTGAACGTCGCCTGCTCGCCGAGCGAGCGGCGCAGTTCGGCGAGCTGGGCCACGGTCAGGCCCCGGTACTCGGCCAGCACCGCGCCACTCGAGCTCTGGAACCGCTCGGTGAGCTCGGCGACCGCGGCCACCTTCTCCGCCCTCGCCATGGGCCTCCTTTCCTGAGCCGCCGGTGGCCCGGGCAGGGCCAGCTGCGGCTGCATCCGTGTCGGCGGAAAGAGACCCAGCAAGACGAACGCCCCGGCACAGGGCACCAGGGCGGGCTCGCCACCCGGCCCAGCACGGGCCAGAGCGACGGTTCAGCTCGGACGCCTGCGTGGGCCGCCCGCTCAACACGGGTCCTTCGGTCGCCGCGTGCCAGGCACGCGCCAACAGCCGACGGTCTTTGGCAGGAATCGAGTATACCGCCGCTATACCGCTGCCTGCAGCCGCCCGTGACCGCACCCGCGAGCCCGCCCCGAGCTGGCCTCTGCGGTCAGCCCCAGGCCGTCTTGCCAAGTCCGGCTGCACCGGCCGCCGGCTGGCCACGACGTGGCCGGTTTGGGCCGGCCTGTCCGGGCCGGCGACCTATACCGGCCGCGTCGTGGGCAATCGACCGGGTGCGGGCGGGCCGTGTTCGGTCTGGGCTGCTATAGCACGACCAGAATCGACCACGGCTGCGGAGAGCGACTCGCTACCAGACGAGCCGTGGTCCGAAAGGGCTGCTATCACAACCCAAAATGCCCACGCCCGCCGATCCAGGCTCGCGACGTGGTCATTTTTGAGCGGGTTCCAACCCCAATCGGCCAAGTCCTGCTGCGCCAACCGGAAGCCGACTGCTACGCGGCCATTCTGGGTCGTCATCACAACCCCACATGACCACGGCCGGGCAGGCCCCGCCCAGGTCACAGTGGAGCGTGGTCACGAACCGGGTGCTGCAGACGAGGGCAGAGACGCGGTCCCCCAGTCAGTTGGCGGCGGACTCCAGCTCCTCGGCCAGGCCGCGGGTCTTGCTCGGGTCGACCGGGATGCTGGGGCCCATGGTGGTCGTCATGGCGACCTTCTTGAGGTACCTGCCCTTGGCCGCCGACGGCTTAAGCCGCAGGATCTCGTCGATCGCTGCCGCGTAGTTCTCCACCAGTGCCGTGTCAGGGAACGAGGCCTTGCCAATGATGAAATGCAGATTCGCGTGCCGGTCCACCCGGAACTCGATCTTGCCGCCCTTGATGTCGGTGACCGCCTTGCCCACATCCGGGGTGACCGTGCCGGTCTTGGGGTTGGGCATGAGACCGCGCGGGCCGAGCACCCGGCCCAGCCGCCCTACCTTGCCCATCAGGTCGGGAGTGGCGACGACCGCGTCGAAGTCGAGGAAACCGCCCTGGATGCGCTCGATCAGGTCGTCCGAGCCGACATAGTCGGCCCCGGCGGCCCGTGCCTCCTCTGCCCGGCCACCGGTGGCGAAGACCAGGACCCGGGCCGTCTTGCCGGTGCCGTGCGGCAGGTTCACGGTGCCGCGGACCATCTGGTCCGCTTTACGCGGGTCCACGCCGAGCCGCAGCGCGACCTCAACGGTCGGGTCGAATTTGGTGGTGGAGGTCTTCCTGGCGAGGACGACGGCCTCAGCCGGGCTGTAGAGCCGGTCCCGGTCGATCTGGGCCTCTCCTGCGCGGTATGCCTTGCTGCGCTTCATGCTCCTGTCTCCTTATGTCCTAGGAGGTCGTGGTCAGCGGGCCAGCGCCTGGCCCTTCCACAAGCCGTGTTCTGACAGTTACTGCAACGGCCGTCCTGCTACTGCTGTCCCGGCATACGGCTGTCCCGGCATACGGCGGCAGGCAGGCTGCCCCCGCAGATGATCAGCCCCGGATCGTGATCCCCATCGAGCGGGCGGTGCCGGCGATGATCTTCTCGGCCGCCTCGATCGTGGTCGCGTTCAGGTCAGGCATCTTGGTCTGCGCGATTTCGCGGATCTGGGCGGCGGTCACCGTGCCGACCTTGGCCGTGTGTGGCGTGCCGCTGCCCTTGGCCACACCCGCCGCCTTCTTGATCAGCTCCGGGGCCGGCGGCGTCTTGGTGATGAAGGAGAACGACCTGTCCTCGTAGATCGTGATCTCCACCGGGATGACGTTCCCCCGCTGGGCCTCTGTCGCCGCGTTGTACTGCTTGCAGAAATCCATGATGTTGACGCCGTGCGGGCCGAGCGCGGTGCCAACCGGCGGCGCCGGGGTGGCTGCGCCAGCGTTCAGCTGCACCTTGACCACCGCGGCGATCTTCTTCTTTCTCGGAGCCATCAGTTGAGGTCCTTACGTAACGTGCGTGCGTGATCAGATCTTCGAGACCTGGTCAAAGGAAAGCTCGACCGGGGTCTCCCGGCCGAATATCGACACCAGCACCTTGAGCTTCTGGGTATCGGGGTTGATCTCGCTCACCGTGGCCGGAAGCGTGGCGAACGGGCCGTCCATCACGGTGACCGACTCGTGCAATCTGCCCGTGACCGTGATCTGTAACCCGCCCAGTGGAAGCTTCTTTCCGATTGGTTGCCGGCCCGTGACTTGCACGGCAGTGGATACGGCAGGTAACGTCAGCACCTGCACGTTCAAAGTCTGCGTATTGAAACCCGGGTGTTACTTGAGAAATCCCAGCTTCGAACTGGTCGTCCCCAACCCGCAAGCGCCCAACGCCTGCGGCGGCGAACCGGTGGACGACGCCGTGTATTGG
>OFGV01000005.1_pt1 | contig 34102 bp, 28 predicted proteins | sample 1521911 | NCBI WGS metagenome assembly OFGV01 (sample SAMEA2553413, study PRJEB24118) | soil metagenome
GCTGGCGGATTCGCCATGCCGGGTCGAGGATACGGATTCCGAACTTCTCTGGCCGCCGCTCGAATGTAGAACCGGGGGTGAGGAAGAAGGGGCTGCCGCCGACAGAATCGAACCGGATAGGCGCCAGCCTGGATCTTTCATGGGGGTGACGGGGTTGGCCCCTTGGTGAGTGATCTGGCTTTTTGATCATGGTTTCCGTTCTGCGGGCAGGGTCAGGGTCCGGCTGTCGCGCCGGGGCGCCGGTTTCCACGGTCCGGGCGGGGTCTTTTCCTGTTGTCGGGGCGGCGGTGACGGGGTCAGGCCGGGGCGGGCAGGGCGCGGACGGCGTTCCAGGGGGCGATGATGTCCGGGTTCCATGGCCAGTCCCGGCGGAGGTGGAGCCAGCGTTTTCGCTGGCCGCGGGTCAGGCGGCCGGGGACATGAAGGAACCGGAACCTCAGCAGCTTGGGGGCAGCGTCCCGTAGCTCGCCGGGCGGCAGGGCGAGGTGGCGGAACGCGGCGAGGATGTTCGCGGCCAGGGCGACGGCCTGGGTCCAGGCGACGTTGATCGCCCAGCGCCGCGATGGCCACCGGTTCAGGCCGAGTGCTTTGGCCTGCTTTACATTGTTCTCGACGTGGACGTGGGAGCGGTGGCGGGCGTCCAGCCAGGCGTGCTGCCCCTGGCGGGTGTTCGTGGCGATCAGCTGGTACCGCTTGCCGAGCTTGATCTCCCGTTCAGTTGCCCGCTTGAGGTAGCGGGGGTGCAGCGGCTCCTCGCGGACCAGTATCCGCAGGCCAGGTATCTTCTCCGTCCATGCGCCCAGGTCGAGCAGGCCGGTCAGCTCCGCGACCCGCGTGCCTTCCAGGACCTCCCCGTCCTGGTCAATCCCAGGGGTCCAGGCCTCCCCGGGGATGCGGGCAATGGCGTCCATCTCGGTGTCCGTGCACGACCAGCCGACGGAGAACTCCCAGCGCCGGCCCCGCTTGCCGCCGTTCGCCGCGATGTGCTCAAGCAGCTCATGGGAGAACCCGGCACCGTCGAGGCGGAACAGCATGTTATGGCGGAATGGTCCCGGCAGCCGGGAGACCGCCAGGTCCAGCAGGGCCATATTGTCCGCCGCGCAGTTCGAGGTCGAGTTGCCGGGCCGCGGGTCGATGGCGAGCATGTCACCGGTGTTATCGCACGCCGCCAGGTTCGGGCAGAACCCGATACCGCCCTTATACGTCGATTTCGCGTTCTCCTTATCTGACCTGGCGAACACGATCGAGGCGTCCAGGTCCACGACGGTGATCCCGGTCAGTTCCCGCCCGGCGACCTTCAGCCACGGGAACCCCTCCGGCCGCGCGGACAGCAGCCCCCACCAATGGCGGCGGAACCGCGTCACCGCCGCGTTCACCCGGGCCAGCTGCAGATCACCGATCTCGCTGAGGGTCCGCCACACCGTCGGGACCGAGGGAACCGGCCCGATCACCGGGGCCAGGTGCGCCAGTGCCCGGAAGTCGCTGATCGCCTCGCCGCCACTGATCAGCGTTAATGCCAGGTCCACCAGGACCTGGCCCCGGTCATAGGCCGGATTGAACCCCGGCCGGCGCATCGCGGCGGACAGCCCGCCGGTCAGGCCCAGCCGCCCCGCGAGCAGCCGCGGCGGAAGGACTCCCGCGTGCGCGACCAGCCGCTCGTCATCACCGGCGAGCTCCAGGCCGCGAGCCCATGAAGTGCCCTGCGCGGAACACGAAGTACCCTGCACGGAAGGGGTGCACCCGCCTCAGCTTGATCGCGATTCTAGACAAACCGCATTCTGGCTGGTCGGATGCACCCCGCTCTCGTCTAAGAGCCTGTTGATAAAGCCGACTGTGGGGCAGGGCGGGGTCGCTCGCCGCCCCAGCGGGGAGGCTGGGGTTGTCCGTTTTCATACCTTGCGAGGCGTTTGGTCATGATGAAGACAGTGGCCCAGTAGACCATGGCCTCGTGGCTGGCGATGGTGCGCTCGTAGTCGCGGGCGAGGCGGCGGTAGCGCATGAGCCAGCCGAAGGTCCGCTCGACGACCCAGCGCCGCCGGATGACCTGGAACGTGTGCGGGCTGGTCCGCTTCACGATTTCGAGTGTGATGCCGGCTGCCGTCTTCATGAAATCGCGCAGCGGCTTCCCGTCGTAGCATGCGTCAGCCCACATCAGCCGCAGCGTGGCGAACAGCACGGCCAGGCGGCTGGCCAGGAGTTTCGCGCCAGCCTTGTCGCTGACGGAGGCGGCGGTCACGACGAGTGCCAGCAGCCAGCCCTCGGTGTCCACGACGAGGTGCCGGCCGCGGCCCTTGATCTTCTTCCCGCCGTGGTAGCCGCTGGTGTCAGCGGGAACGGTGTCCGCGCACTTCACGATCTGCGAATCGATAATGCACGCGGACGGCTCCCGGTTCCGGCCCCGGATCTCCCGCAGTCGCTCCCGCAGTCGCGTGACAAGGCCCTGCGGCAGCCCGCGCCTGCTCCACCGCTCGTAGAACGCGAAAACCGAATCCCAGGGCGGGAAATCCACCGGCACCGCCCGCCACTCGATCCCGTTCCGCACCACGTACGCGACCGCGTCGCACATCGCCCGCAGGTCATGGTCCATCGGCCGCCCCCGCGCCCGCACAAGTTCCCGCATTACCTCCCTGGCCTGCGGCTCCAGTACCTCCCACTCGCCATCGGACAGGTCAGACGGGTACCACCGCGACCGGTCGCGGCACAGGCAGCCCTCCGACCGGCAAGTGGCATTCCGCAGCGCGGGAAGGTAAACAGGCATCAGGCCTCTGGCTGGTGAGACGATTCGACACCTTCTCGCTACCAGAGGCCGTCTCCATCACGCCGGGCACGCCAGCCGACAGTAACCACACCGATACAATTACGTCTGCACTGCCGCTACATCCCCTTTATCAACAGGCTCTAAGGCCAGCCCCGTCAGAGACGATCACGCAGTAGTTCACCAAGTCCGGCCGCCGCCTTGGGGGCAGCCGGGGAACGGCCGCCCCCAAGGCCGGTGAGCCGGATCAGCCGCTGGCTGGGCGGGGGTTGGTGGACAGGATGTCGCGGAAGTCTTCGTAGATGAAGACCGGCCCGCCGACGTCGGGGTAGCCAGCTTGAGCGGCCTGGTGCCGTACTCGGTCGCCGAGGTTCCGCCGAAGGTGCTGGTGGTGCCAGGGATGTTCGGGCCGCCGAGCTGCCAGGCGCAGCGGTGAGAACCTTGTGGTTGCGGCGAGCGCTTGCGTGCGGGCAGACCGAGGTGATACGGGATGGCCGGATGCGGCCCGGAGCGCCTGATGATCCCCGGTCACCGGTAGAACGATGCCAAATAGGTGGTCGCCCGGTTGGCGCTCCATCCGGAGGCGGGCGTGCCGCGGCAGCACAGGGTTGCCCGCCATCATGCCGGGGGGCCAGGCTTTGCGCGGGGGCCGGATGCGGCACGGCCGGTGACAGAAGAGGTAGGGGCCGATGGTCGAAAGAGGTAGGGCAATGGTTGGGCATCTGCGGAGCTTGCGTGTCGTCACCGCGCTGAGCGCGATCACCGTGGCCGCTGCCATGGGCACCGCTGGCGCCGGTCCGGCCGGTGCTGCGACGGGCGCCGGGCCGACCGCGGCCTACCAGGTCGGCCCCATCACCGATGTCAGCATGTGCGGCGGCCAGAACGCCGAGGTGGAGCAGGCGGTCGACCCAAAGCTGGGTTATGTCTATGAGGAATGGATGGGCTGCAAGGGGATCGCCGTCGCCCGGTCCACCGACGGCGGGCGTACCTGGGGAGCGCCGGTCAACCTTCCTGGCACCGTCGGCTCCAACATCAACACCTGGGATCCGGCCATAGCGGTGGCGCCGGACGGCACCGTGTACGCCGCGTTCATGCTCGCCCGCAACAGCCAGTACTACCCGGTGGTCGACGCCTCGTTCGACCACGGGATGACCTTCTCCCAGTCGTCGTCGCTGGTCCCGCCGGATCCGAAGAACTGGGGAGACCGTGACTTCATCGCGGTCGGCCCAGATGGCACCGTTTACGTGACGTGGGACTACGGCCCGGAGCGAACCTCGATCACCTACATCTGCACAAAGGGCGGCAGTTGCGCGTTCGCCACCGGCGATCTCAACGTGGTGATGCAGAAATCCACCGACGGCGGCAAGACCTGGAGCAAGATGTCCGACATCAGCCCTGGCTTTCCCGCCAGCGGGGGGGACAGCGCGCCGCTGGTGGTCGAGCCGGACGGCCGCATCGACGTGCTCTACCAGGGCTACCAGATCACCAGCGCCACCACCTTCACGATGAACCCGGCATACAGCTACTTCACCTCCTCTGCCGACGGCGGCGCGACCTGGTCCGCGCCGGTGGCGGTAGGACCACAGGCCGGGACGATGTCCCTGTCGGAATGGTGGATCGACGGCGACATCGGGATCGACACAGCCGGCAACCTCTACGCCACCTGGGATACCCAGGGCACCAACCCGGATGGGTCCGCCAACGACATCGGCTGGCTGTCCTACTCCACCGACCACGGCGCGCACTGGTCGGCACCCATCCAGGTACCCCCCGACCGTCTCAACGTGCCCCACATCATGGAGGTGACCGGCGGCGGCAGCGGTATCGCCTACGTGAGCTGGCTGTCTAACAGCAACCCGGCCGGCTATGCACTGTATCTGCGCGCCTTCTCCCTCACCCGGGGCTGGCTGTCCGGGCCCGCGCAGATCTCCACCCACTACGGCGACAGCGCGGTCTGGCCGGGCGACACCACCGGCCTGTCCAGCCTCTCACCCACCGACGTCGTGGCCAGCTGGGGCAGCGACTACCCGGACCTGAGCGGAAAACAATCCGAGGTCTACGCGGCAAACATCGCAGCGACCCTGCCCTGACCGCTCGTAGCGCGCATATCAGCCAGATCTGGATCCTCAGCTTCCTGGCCAGCATCGAGCGGGTACGTGCAGAACGGACGGGTCGGCGCGCGTTCTCCCTGACCTTCTCCATCAGTCAGCGTGATGCCTTCCTCCGCGCCCGCCTTGAACGCGCCCGGCGCGCCCACCGCGAGGGGTATTCCAGCGGCCGGGGTCCTGAGCGAGGACGGGACCGGGCCGGCCCTGATTGAGATTTGATCAGGGTTGTCCCATGGCGGCTTCGTACTGCTGTACAACGCTGGCGGGATGCGGCCGCGGTTGCCGAGCGGTGTGGGCCCGGTGAGTGGCATAGCGCGGTGTGGGACGCTTGGCGTCGTGACGGTGAATGCGCGGGTTGAGCATGTCGGGAGCCTGCTGCGCCCGCAGTTCTTGCGCGATGCGCGCGAAGCCTGCGCGCGGGGGGAGCTCACGCCGGCTGGGCTGAAGGCGGCCGAGGACCGGGCGGTCCGCGAGGTTGTCGCCTTGCAGGAGGAACTCGGCCTTCCGGTGGTCAATGATGGCGAGATGCGGCGCGAGTCCTTCCAGAGCGAGTTCGCCGCCGCCTGCGAGGGCTTCACCGGCGTGGACGTCAACGCCTGGCTGTGGGGTGAGTGGCATTCGTCCGAGGTGGGTGATGCCACGATCGCGCGGCCCGCGGAGCTGGCGGTCATCGCGCCACTGCGCAAGCGGCGTAACCTCGCCGTGGAGGAGTTCACGTTCGTGCGCGGCTGCACCAGCCGGCAGGCGAAGGTCACGCTGCCGAGCCCGTCGCTGTTCGCCAACCTGTGGTCACCGCAAAGGTCCACCGGCGCTTACCCGACGCTGGATGCGTTCCTGGCCGACGTGGTGCAGGTGCTGTGTGACGAGGTCGCCGAACTGGTGCGGCTGGGCTGCACCTATATCCAGCTGGATGCGCCGCACTACCCGCTGCTGATCGACCCAGGCTGGCGCGCGTTCTATGAGCAGCGGGGCTGGCCGCTGGAACGCTGGCTGGGATATGGGATCGAGCTGGACAACGCGGTCATCGACGCGGGGCGCCCGGCCACGTTCGGCTTCCACCTGTGCCGCGGCAACCAGCTCAGCCGCTGGCTAGTGGCCGGCGGTTACGACGCGATCGCCGCCCCGGTGTTCGGCGGTGTTCACGCCGACCGGCTGCTGCTGGAGTACGACGACGAGCGCTCTGGCACCTTCGACCCACTGCGGCTGGTCCCCGGCGGCAAGGTGGTGGTGCTGGGCCTGGTCACCACCAAGACCTCACGGATCGAGCCGCTGGAACAGATCAAGGCCCGGCTCGATGAGGCGCGCTCGTTCATTGATGCCGAACGGCTTGCGCTCAGTCCGCAGTGCGGCTTTGCCACCTCGGTGGCTGGCAACGCCATCACCCGCCAGGCGCAGCGCGCCAAACTTGCCATGCTGGTCCGCGCCGCCGACGACTTCCTGCCCGCCCCAGCCGCTATCTGAGCACCCCGGTGCACAACGCGGCGTCACCAGCGGCAGCCCGGTTGCTGTCCGGTCACGGGGACGGCGCCATGGGGTGCCGGTAATGGTGGGCAGAGGCTACTCGGGGATGACGATGATCTTGCCTTTGGCGTGCCCTCCGCCGAGATACTGCAGCGTTTCGGGCACCTCATTCAGCCGGTAGCGGCGGTCGATGACCGTGGCGAGCTTTCCCGCCTGGCAGAGCCCGACGATGGGCGCCAGGGGCTGCGCACCTTGCCGGACGGCCAGGAGCCGGATCTTCTTGCCCGGCTCGCCCGATCACAGGCCCGATCAGCACGACCTGCAGGAGCGTAGCCACCGGGCCGCCGGCATACAGATAACGTCCCCCGGGCATCAGCGAGCCCTTGCAGGCGGATGCCGGACGGTGTGCGGCCAGATCAAGGATCAAGTGGTAGGTGCGCCCGTTGCTGGTGAAGTCGTCCCGCGTGTAGTCGATGACGTGATCGGCACCCAGTGAGCGCATGAACCCCAGCCTCTCGGCGTTGTCCACGCCGGTGACCCCGGCCCCGTTCAGCTTGGCCAGCTGGATGGCGTACATGCCTGAGCGACCGCCGGCGCCATTGATCAGCACCTTCTGCCCGGGCTGGACCTGTCCCCTGTCCTGGATGCCCTGCAGCGCGATGGCCCCCGCCTGGGGCAGGGCCGCGGCTTCCTCGTACGTCATGCCGGCGGGCATCGGCGCCAGTGCGGTCTCCGGCACGCAGACGGACTCCGCGAACCCGCCCATATAGCTGAGGATGTCTGCGAACACGTCCCCGCCTGGCCGGAAGCGCGTCGCGTTGCGGCCCGCCGCCTCCACCCGCCCGGCGATGTCTGACCCGAGGATGTGGTGTCGCAGCCGGAAAGGCAGGACCAAGCTGAACAGGCAGTCGCAGGTGGGACCCCATCCGGCTTCTCGCGGATCCAGATTGCGTGGTGTGCGGCTGCTGGCCCACATCCCCGCGTCCTCCAGGGTCCCACCTGCCCTTCCATACCGCCGCGGCCCACCCGCCAGCGGCAGGGCCGAATGTCCGGTATTGCCACGACCTGCGGCCGGTGACAGGCAGCCCGCGGAGATGCTGATCAGGCCATCCTTCAGCACCCGCATGATGGCGCTGGCATGCGACATCGCCGCATCGCCGGACCCCGGGCAGCCATGACCGCCGGGCGCAGATCACACAGATCTGAACGCTCACCGCCTACACCGTCATGAGTCAGCTGGCCGTCCAGATCGGCGGGACTGCGTGCGTTCGGCGTCCGCCACGCTGTGTGTTCAGATTTGCGGGAGGTCCTCGCGGGCCGGAAATCCGGTGCCTGGTCAGGCTGGCCCGGCGATGGCTGCGCCCTGTATCAAGGGATCGGCTGGTTGTGCCGGCAGCCGGCCAGCCGGTGGCGAGGGCTGGAGGCGACGAGGCGCGGCATGGCTGATGAGTGGCAGGCGATGGGCGGGGAGGCAGATCTCAACCGCGACATGTGGACCCATGCGAACGCCGAGTACACCCAAGCTCACGCCGCCCGGGCCTGGGCCTCTGATGAGATCACCTGGGGAATCTTCAACATCCCGGAGCGCCAGGTCGGCGTCCTGGGCGACGTGGCGGGCCTGGACGTCATCGAGCTGGGCTGCGGCACCGCGTACTTCTCCGCCTGGCTGGCCCGCCGCGGTGCACGGCCGGTCGGCGTGGATGTAACCCCCGCCCAGTTGCGCACCGCGCGCGAATGCCAGCGCCAGTCCGGGATCATCTTCCCGCTCATCGAGGCAGACGCCGCCGATGTCCCGCTTCCCGGCGCCAGCTTTGACCTGGTGATCTCCGAGTGCGGGGCGAGCTTGTGGTGTGACCCGGCCCGGTGGGTCCCAGAGGCCGCCCGGCTGCTGCGGCCCGGCGGCCGATTGGTGTTTCACACCACCAGCGTCCTGTCCGCCATGTGCCGGCCAGACGGCTCCGGCCCAGCGGGGACCGAACTGCTGCACCCCCAGCCTGAGGTGGCCCGCCTGCCTTCCCCCGGCGGAGGCGTGGAGTTTCACCCCGGCCACGGGGACTGGATCACCATCTTGCACGGAGCCGGTTTCACCATCGAGGCTCTCCACGAGCTCTATACCCCACCGGGCGCCACCGACCACCCCTACTACAACCTCGCCACCGCTGCCTGGGCCCAGCAATGGCCCGCCGAGGAACTATGGGCAGCACGCCTGCCAACCTGAACACGCCCGAATCGCGGCAGAAGAGTCACGTTCACCAGCCGATCGTCATCAATACAATGCTCCGTCCCCCCAAGGGCGAGGAAGACTGACCGGCGTCCCGCGGGGCATCGGGCCTGGGCTTGGGGCAGGATGGGCCGGTGCTGATCGTGCGCGCGACCAAGAAGCTGCTCGGCCGCATCGGCCCGCCCACCCTTGGAGAAGGGGAACGAGCCACCACCCTGATGGGCCAGTGGTACGCCACCGCCATGTTCTGGAAACCCCAAGTCGCGCTGTTCGTCAACGAACCAACGCTGCTGCCAGTGCTGATGCCACTGGCTCCCGCAGCGACCTTGCTGGACAGGTTCCCGCGGCAAGTCGCCGCGGTGCTCGCCGCCCACGGAACCCCACAGGCGGTCATCGATGAGGAACTGCGGCAGATGCGCGACCGTCGCCTCGCCAAGACCGCGAACCGCAGCGTCGTCGGAATCATGAACGAGTTCACCTTCCTCGCCGAGGCCTACCGCGGTGACACCCCCGTGCCGGATCTGCTGGCCCTTGCGATACGCCTGGCGACCACGCCCTGCGGCCCTCTCTACAGCAAGCATGTAAGCCCCGACCGCGAACTGGCCGCGCTGCTGCGCTCCTTCACATCACCAGCAAATTGACCGCGCCTACGCCCGCCGTGCAGATTGCGGCAGATACGGGCATGGCCGTAGCCGCCGGTTAAGCCGCCCGCGCTGTCCCGCGGGATCGGTGAAGCAGTCAGGCGCCAGGACGGCCGGGCCAGGGCGCGACGGTCTTGCAGCCGTAGTCCTCGGGCGCCACGTCCCGCACGGTCTCGGCGAACTGCCATCGATGGCCTGCCACATCCTCCAAGGTGCAGTCCCGCTCGCCGTACTCCCGGTCTGTGGGCGGTTCCAGCACGCGTGCTCCGTGTGCACGGGCACGCTCGAACTGGGCACTGACGTCCTCGACCCGGACACGGATGAGGTGCGTCACCCCATCGCCGGGTGCTGGCGTCCCGCCCCGGCGTTCAGCGACGATCACTGCCCCATCTGTGCCGATGCTCATCTGCGCCCGGTGACTCTCGCCGATCCGCGTACGCTCAGCGAAGCCGAACGCCGCGCTCAGCCACGCCACCGCGGCCCGCACATCCGGGTAGGCCAGGACGGGCACGACGGTCACTGGCGGGACCGACCTGTTGTGCTTCATCTACCCGACCCTGCCAGAAGTCACCGGATGGACACAGCGGCGCACGGATGCCCAGCTATCCCGCGGCTTCTTGGCCGGCAGGCCTGATGACCTGGACCGGCGAGCCAAATTCAGCCCTGACCGCCGAAGTGGCCCCCAGTCCCGTCATCGGCAAGATCGTCGGACCGAAATCGCGCACCAGGAGCGGCAGATCCGTGCGTTGCCGTGGCCGGACGATAGTGCATAAGCATCCAGGCTGGGCCACTCTCCCGTGAGTGCGTGCCGCGCGAGGCGGAAGCCGCCGACGCGCTGGTAGGCCCTTCTAACCGCGCGCCCCTACCCGCCGGTCGGAGCGGCTGTCCGGTACTCGTTACTCCCTGGAAGGGTTGTACAGATCAGGTGCTTCGGTGCTTATTCGAGCGGACGAAGGAGTCTTTCGGCGGCTTCGCGGACTCGGGCCATTGTGATGCCGGTCTGCTGCTGCTGTCCATGGCAGCTTGCTGCTGGTCGAGCCCGACCTATTACGCCGCGACGGCATGGGATCGTATGAGGACACCATTTCTGTGCTGGAGGCGGAACTTGCGGTGGTGGGGCGGGTGTTCGCCGGTCTGTCAGATGATGAATGGCGGCTGCCGACGAAGCTGGTGCCGGTTGACCCGGACCTGCCGCACTGGACGGTCTTCGAGCTTGCCGGGCACTTTGACATTGCCATCGGCCTGACCCGGATGCTGATCGCCGGGGCTGGCGCCAGCCAGCCGGCCCGGGACCGGACCGCTGGCGTTTTCCTTTCCTCGGTCCTGCGTGCAGGAGTTCAGTGACGTTGCCGATCAGGCGTCGCGGGTGGTCATCTTCCAGGCGCCGATGGCCGACCAGCCGATGATCCAGCCGGCGATGACGGTGATCATGGCCCAGGTGGGCATGGGCGGTATGTGCAGCTCGCGCGGGCCGCCGCCTGGCCCGATCGTGGTGCCTCCGGCCAGCGCGGCCGGTTTCAGCTGGTCCATGGCGACGCCGACGACGAGGCGCTCGCCGGTGATGAAGTGGGGCAGCGGGTGGTCGGCCAGTGCCGGGGTGATGATGATCTCCAGCACGATGAGAAGGATGACCGGCACGGTCCGCTGGCCCATGAGCGAGCCGAGGCCAAGCCCGACCGTGAACCCGATGACCAGGTCGAGCTCGAGCCACAGCCCGGCACCGGCCATGGCACCCGGCGACGGGGTGACCACGCCGGCGGGCAGCGGGCTGCCGAGGAACGCGGTCACCAGGCATGCCACGGTGAAGCCGGCGGCGGCCAGCGAGAGCAGGATGGACAGCCCGGCCGGGATACGGGCCAGGTAGAGGGCGAGCCGGGACCGGCCGGTGATCACGAGGTGGCGGAACATGCCGTCGGTCAGGTCAGCCGTCCCGGCGGTGGCGCCGAGCGTCGCGGCGACGATGAACCCGAACTCGTCCATCAGGGTGCCGGCGGTCGCGAAAGCGTCCGGGGCGCCGGCCGGCGCGTAGCGAGCCGGGTCGCTCAGGTGGTAAATCAGCCGGATGCCGTAGAAGATGACGGGCAGGGCTATGGTGAACGCCACCGTGACTGTCGTGAGGACGCGGCGTTTGCGTAGTTCCAGGAGCTTGGCGCTGATCAGGGGCCAGGTGGGCATCCATGAGCTGCGCCCGCCGGTGGCGAGGCTGTGCTGGGTCACTGTTCTCCTCCGAAGCGGCTTGTCACGGACAGGAACCAGTCCTCCAGCCTGGCGTGCGCGTGGCGGAGGCCGTAGACGGAGATCCCGGCCCCGACCAGGCGGCGGTTGATCTCGGCTGTCTGCTCGCGCGCCGGACCTGCGGCCAGCGTGACGGTCAATCCGTCCTCGCTGACGGCGATGCGGGATGCGATCGCGGGCTGGCCGAGGGCGCGTGCCGCCGCGGGCGGGTCGGAGCACTGGACCTCGACGGCAACGCTGGCCCCTTCTGTCAGCTCGGCGATGGGGCCCTGGTGGATGACCTTGCCGTGGTCGACGATGGCCACCTGGTCGCAGGTGCGTTCCACCTCGGCCAGCAGGTGCGAGGACAGCAGGACCGTCCGTCCCTCACCGGTCAGGCCGCGGAGCATGTCCCGCATCTCGTGGATGCCGGCCGGGTCCAGGCCGTTCATGGGCTCGTCGAGGATGAGCAGTTGCGGGTCGGCCAGCAGGCAGGCGGCCAGGCCCAGGCGCTGGCGCATGCCCATGGAATAGGCGGAGACCTTGTCGCCGGAGCGCTGGGTCAGCCGTGTCCGGTCGAGCGCCGGGCCGATCTGCGTCTCGGCGCCGCCTCCCCTGGCGGCGGCCAGTATCTTCAGGTTCTCCCGTCCGGTCAGGTGGCCGTGGAACCGGGGCTCGTCGACGATCGCGCCCACCCGGGCCAGGGCGCGGCCGCGCTGGGCGGGGACGGGGACGCCGAGCAGCGACATCGTGCCGCTGTCGGCTCTGGTCAGGCCGAGCAGGACCCGGATCAGCGTGGTCTTGCCTGCCCCGTTCGGCCCTAGGTAGCCGAACGCCGAGCCCCGCGGTACGAGCAGGTCCACGCTGTCGACGGCGGCCTGGGTGCCAAAGCGCTTGGTGAGCCCGTGCACCTCGACAGCCCAGTCGCCAGCCTGCGGAGCGGGCTGCCCGGCACGCGGATGCGGGCTGTCGCCATAGTCCGAAACAGTGGTCATGTGTCTCTTCCTGGCTGGGTCGTTGGCTGGTGCCACGGTCTCTGACCATCGGCCCGTTTGTCTGCGTCCGCTCGAATCGAACCGGTTCATCCGCAGGGATGAATGCAGGCAGCCTCGCGGCTGATGCACATGGCCTGGCTAGGCGTTACGTTCGGTGTATGCAGGCGGTTCGGCGCTTGGCGGGCGGTGACCCGGGCATGGTCGCCGATGCCGGGATAGCGATCGCCGGGGCCGGGCTGACCGCCGTCGCTGCGTGGGACCCGGCCGGCCTGGCCGGGACCACGATCGCCGGGCCGCCGTGGCTGCGGGCGCTGCTGCCCCTGCTCATGGGCGCTGCGCTGGCGCTGCGCCGCCGTGCGCCGCTGCTGATGTGGGTAGGGATATGGGCGGGCGTAGCGCTGCAGGACCTGATCACCAGGCACCCGCCGCAGGGCCTGGGCCTGATATTCGTCCTGTTCGCCGGCGGCTACTCGCTGGGCGCGCACGCCAGCCTGCGCCGCGCGGCCGCTGGCCTGGCCGTCACCGCCCCTGTCATGGCCCTGATCAGCCGTCTGGGCGGCGTCGGCATGGGCCTCTCCTTCATCCCGATCCTGGCCTTCTGGCTGGCCGGCGTGCTCGTGCGCGCCCGCAGGCGGTCCGCGGCGCTGGCCGAACGTAACGCGGCGCTGCAGCGGCAGGCCGAGCAGGCCGCAGCCGCCGAGCGCGCCCGGATCGCCCGGGAACTGCACGACATCGTCGCCCATCACCTCAGCGTGGTCGTGCTGCAGGCGGCCGGCGCCCGGGCATCGGGGAAGGCCGCCGAGGCGGCCCTGGAGAAGATCGAGCACAGCGGACGGCAGGCGCTGGCCGAAACCCGCCGCCTGCTCGGCGTCCTGCGCGACACCGACGAGGAGACCGGGCTCGCCCCGCAGCCGGGCATCAGCGGGCTTGACGCGCTGGCTGGCACTGTCCGCGCAGCCGGGCTGCCGGTGAACCTGGTCATCGACGGTGACCACACGGCGCTGCCTGCGGCCGTGGACGTGTCGGTCTACCGCATCGTCCAGGAGGCGCTGACCAACATCCTCAAGCACGCCGGAGGTGCCTGCGCAGATGTGACGATCGGCTGCGCGGATGAAGCGGTCACGATCGAGATCACCGACGACGGAACGGGGGAGCCCGGTAACCGGGCCCCGGCCGGCGGGCACGGGCTGGCCGGGATGCGCGAGCGGGCCGCGATATTCGGAGGCGAACTGCACGCCGGGCCGCGGCCCGGCGGCGGGTTCGCCGTGCGCGCCCGGCTGCCGCTAGCCGACCGCCTGCCGCTAAGGGACGGGCTGGCGTGATCAGCGTCCTGATCGCCGATGACCAGGACCTCGTCCGCGAGGGCCTGCGGATGCTGCTGGAAGCCGAACCGGACCTGGCCGTCGCGGGGGAAGCCGGCGACGGCAGCCAGGCGCTGGCCCAGGCACGGCTCCTCGACCCCGACGTGATCTTGATGGACGTCCGCATGCCCCAGATGAACGGCATCGAGGCCACCACCCGGCTCGTCCAGGACGGATCCCGGGCACGGATCCTGATGCTGACCACCTTCAACCTCGACGAGTACGTCTACCACGCGCTGAAGGCCGGGGCGAGCGGCTTCCTGCTCAAAGACGCCAGCCGCGAACAGCTGACCAGCGCCGTCCGCGCGGTAGCCGCCGGCGAGGCCCTCCTCGCCCCCGCCATCACCCGGCGGCTGATCGAGGACTTCTGCCGCGGCCCCGCCCCCGGCACCGCGGCAGCCACCGCGGCCGGGCGCCTCAGCGAACGCGAACTCGGCGTCGTGCGGCTGGTAGCCCAGGGCCTGTCCAACGCCGAGATCGCCGCCAGGCTCTACCTCAGCGAGGCCACCGTCAAGAGCCACATCGCCCGCATCCTCGCCAAACTCGATCTGCGCGACCGCGTCCAGGTCGCCGTCTACGCCTACGAACACGGCATCATCCGGCCTGGCCGCGGCACTCAACCCCCCGGCCGGGGAGCAAGACCTTAACGCGAGTCAGGCGGCGGCTCAGGGCTGGGCACCGGCCGAGCGGGGTGACATTGCCGACCGCGGCGAGTTCCTGTCTGACCTGGTCAAGTCCGCAGCTCGGCGATGAGCTTGCGCAAGACCCTTGCGGTGCCGCGCTCGCGGGCGAGTTCCTCCTTGATAGCTGTGGACGTGCAGGCCAGGGCCGGGGCGGCCAGGCCGCTGAAGAACTGCCGGTAGGACCGCAGCGCGCTGGGCAGGGTGACGATGTCCCGGCAGCCGCGCTGAAACAACAGGACCATCCTGCCGCTCCCGAGCATCCGGGAGGTGGCCGCCGGATCGGACAGTTTGCACAAAGCTGACGACCGGTAGAGCACGCCGGCTCGTACCCGCCCACCCCCCGTCGTCGCGTACCCGCCGATATCGCGCAAGTTCGGCACCGACCGGATGCCGATATTCGCGCCTGGAACAAACGGGTCATTGGCTGCCATATCCGCCTTCCTGCCCTAGGCCAGGGCGGGTGATCTCAGAACGAATGATGTCGCCGGGTCTCCACTTGCGCCCGAAATATGCGCCATACCTTCCTGGCTATATTCACACGGCCGAGTTCCCTGTTCCGAACCGGCCGCCGGACAAGGGTTTGCTCCGATGAATGACTGGCCATATTCGGGGTGCCGGCAAGCTAGCAGCAGCAATCGGGAAAAGGTGCACAATGAATGAGATTCCGGAATCCCTGCGCCAGGCGCCGGAACGGTGGCTGCTCGGGTTCACCGCGGCCGATCCGTACTCCCCAGCCGGCGACGGCCGTCCGTGGGGGGACGGCACGGCGATGGCGGCCCGTGCCTACGCGGGCGACCAGCCCTGGGACACCGGCAACGAGGTCACCCCGATGATCGGCGGTTTCATGGCGATGAACGCCATCCGCGACGCCTTCGAGAACGCGATCGACGAGGCCGGCGCCCTCGCGGGCAAGGGCAAGCCGCCCGGTCAGCGCGGCCATGTGTACATCGCCGGCTGGGAGTTCAACGCTCTGCGGGATACCTCGACGGCCAACCCGTGGGGTGACGGGCCGTGGCAACCCGGCATGACGGCCGGCGAGGACCAGACAGCCCTGGGGCTCGTGGTCCGCATGATGTCGGCTGGGATCGTGGTCAAGCTCCTGCTCTGGATGCCGGCCGCCAGCCAGCGCAAGATGGTGAGCAACCTCGCTGACGAGCACTGGGCGGTTGCCGCGGCCGTGCAGGACCATAACTCGAACCTGCAGGCGCTCTGGCAGCTGAGCCAGCCTATCGGCGTTGCCGCGCTCGACCTGCGCGTCGCCGCGCCGCCGCTGGCCGTGCTGCACCAGAAGGCGATCGTGGTCCGGGTCGGCGCCGTGAACGTGGCGTTCTGCGGTGGCGTGGACCTCGCGTTCACCCGCCGCGACTGCGGGCTCGTCCCCGGCACCTCGATCGGCTCAGGCGACTGGCAGTCAGGTGCCGCCATCCCGCGGCCCGGCGACGGCTGGCCCAAGCAGAGCCCGCCGCCGTACGGCGGATACCCGGACTACCCCTATCCCGGCTCCCCCTTGCTGGCGGCGGGACCCGGCCCCGAGAATCTGCCCGCGAATGTCTACGGCAGCGGCAACCAGCACTGGCACGACCATCACCTGCGGCTGGAGGGCCCGATCGTGGCGACGCTGGAGCAGCAGTTCGCCGAGCGGTGGATCAGGGACTGCAATGGCAGGGCCAGCGTCTTCGACCGCGACTCCGCCATCGACAGCGCCGGCCAGGTCCAGCTGACCAGCGCCGAAGCGATCTCGCACGGCAAGGTCGGGCGGCTCCCGCCCGCCGAGGCGGTAGCACCGGCCGGGACGGCAACGGTGCAAATGTGGCGCACAATCCCGCTGTGCCCGGGCATCAGCACCGGCCCATTCGCGCGCGGCGAGTTCACCGTCCTGGCCGGCCTGGCGAACGCCGTCAGCCAGGCAGCCGAACTGATCACGATCTGGGACCAGTGCTTTTGGAGCGAGCCGCTGGCCAGGCTGCTGGCCACCCGGCTGATGGCGAATCCCGGGCTGAGGCTGCTCATCGTCATCCCGCCGTACGGCAACGACACCGAACTGGCGGAGATGGAAATGACGCTCCGCAAGAACGCCCTGCAGGACCTGTGGCGCGGACTGGACAGCCATGGGCGGTCCAGGGTGGCGGTCAGGGACATGTGGGCGCGAGCCCCCGGGGTCGGCGTCTATGTGCACGCCAAATCGCAGACCTACGACGACCAGTTGCTCGTTTGCGGGTCCGCGAACTTGAACCGCAGGTCGACCGAGTGCGACGCCGAGCTGGACTGCGCCGTGCTGCACCCGCCGACTGCCCGGGCGCACCTGGCCAGCCTCTATTCCTGCATGACGGGACAGACGTGGTCCGATTTCAGCACCGGATGGCTCGCCCGCTACTGGGCAGGCATGACCAGTAGCGCGGCCCGGGACCTGATCAAAGACCCGTTCTTCGCCGAGACGATCGGCAGCCCCATGACCCCTAACGGCGTGCCGATGCCCTACAGCCCGGCACAGCCGGCCCCGTCCGAGCCCACCTCGATCGGGCCGCCCATCGAGTCGGGCACCTGCCAGTTCCCGGACTGCGCTGGCGACCCGCAAGCGCCCGGCCGACTGGACGAGATCACCTTCCTGCTGGAGCGATGCCACCACGGCACACACTGGCCCTGGCGCCAGGCAGCAACATGCCCACCAAGGATTTCAAACCAGGTCAGGCGCCCGACACCATCGCTGCCTGGCTGGAGAAAATGACTGCCCTACGCCAGCGGGCGGGAGTCCGACCCGAAACGCAGCGTGGAAGGCGTACTTGACAGCGTGAAGCCCGGGGTCCATTCGCGGGACACTGCTGTTGCTCCCGACCGCTTGCCGACCCCCTGTCCCGGCGGCGCGAGCAAGACCGGCGCCGCTGCAGAAGCCGGGTCGGGCGCAGGGACCGCCAGACAGGACCGTACAGATCGCGTCGTTCATGTCAACCCTGTGACACTTCCGTGTCTGAACCTAGTCGGACCCAGCGGCCGACGACTGCGTCGAAGCAGCTTGCTTCCTTGGGAGTTCCCCAGTAACCGTCGTGCGTGCGAAAGCCCTTCGCCTTGAGGACGTTCATCAACCCGAGTTCGTCGCTGCCATACCTGAGATTCTCGATGGGCCAGATCCGGCCGGCAATGGGTACCGGAGTGCCACCGTCTGTGCCGTCGGCATCGTCGCGGAAGTTGGATGCAAAGATGTCGGCCAAGTTGACAATGTTGGTCCATTTGAAGCGGTCTTTCACCAGGGCACCGCGACCGCCGAGGTAGCCGCCCCTGTAGAGCCGGACCGCGTCGACTGGGCAACCGATGGTTGTCAACGACTCCACTGCTTCTGTGAGCCGAGAGTTCGTGCTGGTTGCCATCTGCGCCGGGAACAGCGCATCGAACGCAACGAGGCTCCCGAAGCTGTAACCGAGAATATGCACCGCCCCAGACCAGCCGTTGTCACGCAAGCTGTCGACAGCTTCGGTCAACGTGAGCGTCACCGTCTGGCGGTGCCGTTCCTCGTCGAAATAACGCATGATCCGCTGCACGGTGGCTGCGAGCGCCAGGAGCCTCGTGCGCCACAACGCCCACCCACCGACGGTGACTGCTCCGGCGGTGAGCGCGACCGCCGATGCATTGAGGCCGAAGAAAGTCTTTACCTGTTCCGGCAGCCACGAGCCAGCACCCGCCGCGATCAGCCAGCTCAAGATCGCGACCACGGCGCAGAGCACGAGCGCGGTGACGGCGATCAAGCCGTAGAAGAGTTGCCACTTAGCAAGCCTGGTCTTGGCCGGATGTCGGGCCGCCCGTAGCAGCCCGATAAGTCCAGCCACCGCGTACAGCGCCGATGTCAGAGCTCCAGGTGGTGCCGCCGGCCCCGCTGAGGTTGATGGTGGGTCCATATGCTTGCGGTAGTCGAGTTCGAAGACGTGCAACACCGGCTCGTCGCGTGGATCCAGCACGGTCTTGCCAAGGACCAGGCCACGTGGGGCAGTTACGTCTTTCAGCCTGGCAGCGCTGTAATTGCCCTGATTCTGCCGGTCGAGGACTGCCGCTAGGACGTCTGTGACGCCGTCGGCCGTGTTGGCTGGATAGGTGCCGAGACCCGGACAGTAGACGAGGACAGGCTCGGTGTGCGCCGTGCCGACCGGTTGGATCATGTTCACCTTCCAGTTTGGCCGATCATTTTGGCAAATGCGGGATCCATCTCCAGTCGGCCCTGCGGGTGCTATTTGCACCAGCAGCCACTCGGGAAGTGGCTGGGCTGTGTAACGCCCATTCGCCGGGTTGGCCCTGGTTGGATGCTCGGCTGGCCGAATTGGCTGAGTGAAGATCTCGTACATGACCTCGGGTGCCCGTGTTAGGAAAGGCACCTGTGCAGGTGTGCGCCGCTCGGGGTTGTTTCGTCAAAGCTGCCTACCCTCCAGGCACGGGCCGTCAGGATAGCTCCGCCACGCTGAGCCTGATGGCTGCTAGGAGGTCTCCGTCAGTTCTCGGGCCAAGCAGGTTCTGACCGGCCGACGGCAGCGGGATGGTGAAGGTGAGCTGGCCGCTAGTACCTGGGTCAGGCTCGAGCGGCTGGGCGGTGATCGGGTCGGGAACCGATGTGACCTTGGGATTCTCTGATTGCCACGCCGCCCACAGGTGCTCATCCCCATCATCGTCGCTGGGGCCGACGTCGATGATCAGGGCGTCCTCCCATTCGGGCAGCGTCTCAAGATGGTTATGCCAGAAGAACAGGCCGTGCTCTTGCTGCAGGTGCAGGACACCCAGCTGCAAGGAGTAGCGGCAGCGCGGCGAGACCGTCTCCGGTGTCAGATTCTCCCGCTGCAGCTGCGACGCCCCCTGCGCGTCTAGCAGGAAGACACTGGCCAGGCACGCAGCTCCGCCGGGTATGCCGACTTGACCGGGCTCAGCGGTTACCGCGTCGTCCTCGGGAGTCGGCCCCGCCTGCGTGGCGACGTGTTTGCCAGCGACCTTGCCGAGTTCGATCGGGCAGTAGTGGGCCGCTGTCTGCTCGCTGAGCAGGACCGGCAGCCCGCGGATGCTGACCCGCACCTCGGCCTGCCAGACATCGATCACGTCGTCGTCAGTCGGCCGGGGCAGCTGGGCATTCACGAGCTCGGCGGTGGCCTTGCGGGTTCCGAAGAGGAACCGGCGCAGGTTCTGATAGCCCTCCTCGGAATTCACTTCCCCGTAGACGCCAGAGTGCGAACGGTGCACGAACGACCGGTTGGCATGGCGAACGTAGGCGTTGTCGATCTGCACCAGCCCGTCGCTCTTGGGGCCCACGGCCTTGGAGACAAGCCCGTAGTCCGCTGCGTTGGTCCCGATGAGGCAGAACACCCGGGCGGGGTCAAAGCCGCCTGCCAGGTCGTGGGCGTCCCAATCATTGGGACGGTCAGGCGTGTGCTGGAGCACACTGTCAGGGGTCAGGTAGCGGTACATCACGTCGTGGTTGAAGATCTCCGCCCCCAAGGGCGCGATCTCAGGAACCGGGATGTTCATGCCAGCGACGGCGAACGCGATACCGTTGTGCGGTGTGGCGAAGGTATAGAGCTTGCCGACGACATCGGCCGCTCGGCGGCCGGCATCCGGGCATACCTTCTGGATCATGCTGCGGCAGATGAGACCGCCCATCGAATGTGCGACCAGCCAGACCTTGGCTGCGCCGGTCTTATCCAGGACGAGATCAGTAAACGCGAGCAGGCCTTTCGCCGCGGTTGGAAGGTCGTAAGAAGCGGCTTTCCAGTCGAATGTGTCAGCGGCGGTGTCGTAGAAGCGGTAGACCCAGATTGAATTCGGTGGTTGCGTGCCTTTCCCGGCGCTCTTAAGATATGCCTCCTGGCCTCCGTGCACGACGACCCGGTAGTCCTCGTCCTCCATCAGCCGCACGAGGGGCCCCGCGAACTGATAGAATTGTGGCTTCCCATCTCCATCGACGCGGACGTGGGTTGCGCCGGCGTTAAACCCATAGAAGGGATCGTCGGTGGCGCTGTCAATCCCGGAAGTACCACCGGCGAAGCCCCGAATATAAATAATTGGACAGGCGCCCTGATCTGCCATCGATCCCCCTAGAATTGGGCTGTGCCCCTAGCATCATTACCCAAGGGTCATTCCGCATAGTTAACAGATCAGACGTTCATCGGACAGGGGCTTAGGTCCTTAGTTCGCGCTGGGTCACGGCAGTCTGACCAGAACGCGAGTTGCACGCCCGGTTCGGCAATCACACCAGCACAAATACCACCAGGCGGGCTCCGGCGGCAGGGCCGGTCAGGGTGCTGGCGGGGTTGTGCCGGCCGCTCAATCCCGGCAGGGCCCGCCGCGGTCGGCATTGGCCCCTGGGCCGGGCCCAGTTCGAGTCGGCCGGTACACGGCGGCGGGAAGTTTCCGGCGGATCGTGCAGCTTCCTCGTTGTTCCACACCACACTGACCTCGACTACCTTGCTCTTCGGTTCCAATCGGCGGACTCAATCGAGGTGGTCGCAGGCCGGCAGAGACCCTTGGCCCACTTTGAAATCGAGTTGATTCTCGCTGGTTGCCCGCACCTTTCACCGAAGATGCACGGTCCAGCGCCCCAGTTTCCCGGCAAGCCAAATCGACGTAGGGCCCAGGCGCAAGTCTGCGGCGGTTCTGGTTCAAGGGCGAGTCATGTCGATGGTTTCGTGGCTATGCGGGTTGCCGCGCACCGCGGTGACCGGCGTGCTGGCGCTGCGGCCCGGGTGATCGCCAAGGAGGTCCGCGGCCCGGTCGAGCAGATGCTGGCGGTCGTTCTTGCCTGGCTTTACGGGCACTGGCCGGCCACGTCGTGGGCTGCCTTTCGGCCGCGCGGTGCCAGGGTTTTTCGATTACCTTGCGGCTGAGCGGGGCCTGCGCCCGGAGTCGATCGTCAGCTACCGGCATCACCTGGCCAGCTTCGAGGCCTACCAGGACATGATCGGCGTCGCCGGGCTGCGGGAGTTGCCGCCGGCGATCCTCAGCGCGTTCGTGGCCGAGCACGCCGGGGCTGGGCTGGCCAAGAGGACGGTGCGCGGGGACTGCGGGGTGCTGCGCGTGTTCGGGAAGAGGTCCCTGGCTGACTCTGGCTCAAGGCGCTCCCATCCCGCAGAGCTGGGCCTACGCAGAGTGACCAGAGCCGTTCGCTCCAGGCCAACGGGCTGCGAAGCCCTGCCGGATCGGGCCTCGGCCTGGTGCCTGTCGGGTCTTCGGCGCGGCGGATGCATAGTGCTCTGTTCTGGCGCGGCGCGGTGCCGGTCATGGCTCGATGGTGATCTTGATCGTCCGGCCCTTGTCGTGGTCAGCGCGCTGGCGAAATGAGCGAGCAGTAATGGTGCGTTCAGCTATCTGGCTGCCCTGGGCGTGCGGTGATGCAGATCCGCGACCTCCTGGTGGGACCTATCACCACCCGGAGGCTGGTCACCGGCCGGATGATGGTTCTCAGCGCACAGCGCTCGCCAGGGCGGGTGGCTCAGGCGGTGCCGCCCCGCCGTGGCCGCCGGCTCGATCCACGGCCGCCGGCTTATCCCATCGTCGTGCGTACCGGCGCAGCGGCCCGTACCGGGCTCTGGCGTGGTACGGGCCGCTGCTGGGCCGCTGGGGCTGGCCGCCCCCGGCGGGCCTGCCGGGACGCGGTCACCGTTGCCGGATGTGGCCTTCTGCTAGAACGGGCGGAACGGGTTGGTGAAGTGTGGCCTGCTGCTGCAGGTGTAGCTGGGGGCCACGTTGGGATTCCCGCCGGTGTAGGTCGCGTCGGGGTCGGGGTAGGGGCACAGGGGGCGGGTCACGGGCTGGCCGTTGATTGAGCCGCTCGCGTCCAGGACGGCGGGTGCCTGGCCTTTCTCAACCCAGTTGATGACCTGCTGCATCGGGCTGGCCGGGGCGATGCTGCCGGGCCCGGGGGTGCCGCAGTGGGTGACGCCTGGGGCGGGGAAGTAGCGGAAGAACGACTCGGTGCCCCGGATTCCGCCGTTGGCGGCGAGCGCGTGGTTGTAGTAGTTGATGCTGTCGCCGGTGAAGATCAGCTGGTCGGCCAGGCCTTGCCACATGATCAGTTTCCCGCCGGCGGCCTTGAACGCGTGCAGGTTGGGGTTGGCCGCTGCGAGCGCGTAATCGTACATCTGGCCGGACTTGGCGAAGTCCTGCCAGTACTGCTGGTAAGTCTCGTCGGTGTAGACCCAGTTCGGGTTCTGCTTAAGCCACTTCTCGAACCAGTCGGCGCTCGGGACGAACGGCGCACCGCTCCACTGGCCGTTAGACAGCTGAGAGGTGCTCGCGAGCCCGATCCCCGTGGTACCGGCTGGGTAATCAGGAATGCCGGAGAAGGTCAGGGCGTTCCCGTTCGGCCCTTTGAGGAAGTACATGCTTGCACCGGGTTCGAGCCCGAACCAGACGGGCCGGCCGTGAAGCAGGTCGCTCTGCGAGCCCGAGCGGCGCGGTCCCTGCCAGATCTCCTGAACCACGAGGGCGTCGGCGGCCGTGAATGTGCCGCACGGCGTCGCGGTGCCGACCAGGCCCCGCAGCACGGCGAGCACGTTGCAGTTACGCGGGTCGAACACGCCGTCGACCTGGCCGTTCTGATCATGGCAGTGCGAGGCCAGTGCCGTGTTGACCAGGTCTTCCTTGCAGGTCGGCAGATAGTCGTGGTCCCACTCCATGACCAGTTGCGGCCACATCTGCGCGACCATGAACTGATCCCAGTTCAGCGCCGGCGCGCCCGCCAGGATGCCGTTGAAGTCCCTCGGATAGCGCTGCGCCTCCGACAGGCCCTGCCGCCCGCCCGTCGAGCAGCCGTTCCAGAACGAGTAATGCGCCCCCGTGCCGTAGTACTGGCCGACCACGACCTTCGACTCGACCGCCACCAGATGATGCGCGAGATAGCCGAAGTCATCGATCCGGTTCCAGTTCAGCCCCGGCGGCGGGCTGGAGTTGGTGACCCACGGCGAGATTAGCGCGTTCGGGTACCCCGTGTGCCCGCAGTCGTCCTGCGAGATCGCGTACCCGGCCGCCAGCCACTGGTCGCCGCTGAGGGTGACGAAGTTCGCCGGGCTGCAGTAGACGCCTCCGCCCCCGGCCATGTAGTTGCCGTTCCAGCTGTCGGGCAGGGTCAGATCGATGCCGATCATGCCTGGCTGGCCGCCGCGTGGGTCCGAGGTGTCGGTGATCTCGATCGCCACCTGGCAGCCGCTTCCGGCGACCTCATTCGCGGTAACGGTAGCCGTGTCAGACCCGGGCAGGTCGGGCAGCGACAGCCCCGTCAGCGATGCGCACGGCTCAGCCGGAGCCGTCGCTGCCGTGACCGCTGCGGATGCCCCCGGTGCCGCGATCGCCACCGGGATCCCCGGCAGGCCCACCGATGCCGAGACAGCCGCAATCACCCCCCCTCGCAGCAACCTGCGACCGCGCGATCCACCGCGCCTTCGTGACCGCCAGCTCCCCATGATGGTGCCTCCTTCACCGCCAGTACCTCGTCGTGTCACAGCGGTTCGGCCGGGGCCGGAACCGAGCCGGTAAAACAGCACGTTGGGATACAGCACGTTGGGATGACGCGTCGCATCGTGGCACTCTCAGCCTGCCCTCCCGCAGCGCGCGGAGATCTGCTCAGAGTGTTGAGAGAGCCTGTTCAGATGTCAATACAGCGTTCTAATATCTGGAACATGCCGCAAACGAACAACGCCGCCGGGTTCTCGCAATCGCTTGAGCGCGGCCTGGCGGTCCTCAGCTCCTTCACCCCCGACCGGCCAGCGCTGGGGATCAGCGAGCTGGCGCGCCAGCTTGCCCTGACCCGCAGCACCACACACCGCTACGTCGCCACGCTCGCCACGCTCGGCTATCTCCAGCAGGACGACGCGACCCGCAAATACCGCCTCGGCCCGCGCATCCTCGACCTGGGCTTCTCAATGCTCGGGTCGCTGGGGCTGCGCGAGATCGCGGCGGTATTTGCGGGTCGCGGGGATCGGGAGCGGTGATCGGGTGCTGGAGGTCGGGTGCGGAAGCGGCCAGCTCACGCGCTCCCTGGCCGGCCGGGGACTGCGGGTGACAGCACTGGAACCGGGCACCAACCTCATTTCGCTGGCCAGGCAGAACCTGGCAGGCGCCGGAGAGGTGGAGTTCGTGAACGCCCAGTTCGAGGACGCGCGGCTTGGCCGCGGGCGGTTCCGGGCCGTGTTCTCCGCCTCCGCGTTTCACTGGGCTGACCCTGAGGCCAGCTGGCAGCGGGCCGCAGACGTGCTTGTTCCCGGCGGAACGCTCGCCCTGGTGCAGTACTTCGGTCTGAAGGAAGCGCGCACCAGGCAAGATCAGGACGCCGCACTCGCGGCCATCGCAGCGGCCGCCCCTGACATCGCCGCCAGCTGGCCGGCCTACCGGGATCTCGACGCGACGCTCGCCGGGATCGAGCGACACCGCGACAATATCTCACAGGCCTGGTCCTGGCTCGGCAGCTACGACATAGGGCGAGACTACGCCGGCCGCCTGTTCGGCGATGTTCAGGCGGGGGTCATGCCGAAGCTCACCGAGTACACGCCGGACGAACTCGGCGCTCTCGTCCGCACGTTGTCGTTTTACACCCGGCTCTCACCAGACCAGCGCCAGGCCCTGGACCGCGAGCACGAGGCGATCTATCAGCGACTCGGCCGCCCGATACGCGCCAGCACGATCGCGGTTCTCCTCACGGCCCGGCGCCGCGCTGACCCGACCGGGGCGAAAGGACAGCAATGACACAGGCACCTGACCCTGCGCACTAGTCTGATAAAAGGCGGGATCCATATGCTCGCGCTCCGGCGAGGTCGTCGCAGCCATCAACGTGGCCATTCCCTGGTCACCCGTCACGATGAACGAGCTTGCCCGCCGGCTCGGGCCGACTGTTCAGGCAGCAGCGAACGAGATCGCGGCCCACGTGATCTGACAGCCATCCCGAGTCGGCGCATCACCACGCACACGGCGGCCCCTCAACCAGCGAAGCGCCCGAGCGAACCGGTCCACCGGTCGGCACGCCAGAATCGCCTTCTATGAACCGCCTCCAAGACGGCTGATAAGCACGCAAAAGCCGCGCAGATCGGCGGAGCTTCGCGCGGCTTCTGGTGAGAGTACCGGCTGCGCTCCGCGGCCAAGTGACGGAGGTCCGGCCAAGCGGCGAGGCGTTCACCGGCGTCGGGCTCGTACAGCTGTTCCCGGGCAAGCTGTGCCTGTGAGTTTCTCTGATGGTCGCGGCGAAGGGCAGCCGCCCGGATGCGGGCAGGCCGGGAGGTGAGCAGCGCGGCCCTGATCGCCGCGAGCAGCTCTTGGCGGTCCGCCTCGGCGGCCGCGTCGTTTTTCACCTGGTCCATCAGGGCGGTATCGAGGCGTTCGGCACCGATGCGGATCGCGCGCAGGCAGCCCCGGCTGATCAGCGCCATCAGCGACGCGAAGTGCCCGGTGGAGCGGGCGAACAGGTAGTCCGCCAGGCCATCGGCGAGCATGCCCGGATACCGCGCGGCCAGCACGAGCTGCCGCTCGATCGACAGCAGCAGCCGGCGCCACTGCTGGCGTCCCGGCTCGTCCTGGATGCTGAACGGGCGCATGGTCAGCGCCGTCGTCCGCCGCCCGAACTGGGCTTGCAGCGCCTGCTGCGGCGCCCGTCCCTCGGTCAGCAGGCCACGCCCGCTCACCCCGACCCCGACGTAAATGAGGGTGACGGGGAAGGTGTTGGCCAGGAACTTCAGGTGGTTGGCCATCTTCACCGCGTTGGTGTCGGCGTGGCTGGGTGCCAGGAAGTGGATGTCATCCACTTTACCGGCCGCCGGGCCGTCAGCACCTGCCCTGACCTGCGGTTACTCATAGGCTACATGTCGGCGACGGAGAGTGCTGGATGTTGCCGTGACTTTCTCGGCGTGCCGCAGGAGTGGCCGCTCATCAGCACTCGTGCATGCGGATCAGGGGCCGCATGGCCCTCCTGTTGGTGACTCCGCGCTTGCGCTCGGCGCCATTGCGGCGCTGATCTGGGCGTTGACGCTGACGGCCCGTGCGGCTGCCTCGGGGCTGAGATCTGCGGCGGCTCACTGAGACCAGCGCCATGATGGGCAGGCCGTTTTGCCGTGACCTGCCATGGGGTGTCGCTCACAGGGCAGATGCTGTCAGGACGGGTTGGCGTCGTCCCACTGCCGGAGGGCTCGCGTGCCGTAGAAGGTGAGCCACTTGGAGGGCTTGCCGGGCGGGACGTCGACGTCGAACCACGCTCGTCCTGGGTAGCGGTGCTCCTGCGTCCAGGTGCCGTCCGGGCGCCTCGCCGCGCGGATGATGCCGATCGCCTCTGCGAGCCGCGGGTCGGGCGGGACGCCGTCATGCCGCGCTGCGGCGAGGAAGTAGTCGGCGGCCTTGAGCACGCTGTACTGCCAGCGGAACGGGTAGGCGAAGGTCGTGGCCCAGGGGCCGACCAGTTCGCCCGTGGACAGGGTGCGGAGCAGCCGGCGCTGCAGCAGGTATTCCTCGCCGGCCTTGCGCGCCGCGCGCAGCGTGGTCGTGCCGCCGGTCGCGGCCTCGAAGTAGAGCAGGCCCTTCAGCACGTTGAGCGTGGAGTGGAAGGACGAGCGGGCCGAGCCTGTCACCCATTCGCAGTTCCAGCCGCCGTCTGCCATCTGGTGGCCGGGAAACCACCCGGCGAGGGCCGAGACGTCGGCTCCCAGCCAGGCGCCGCTGGCGAGCGTGTAGGCGTTGATGCAGCAGTCGGCCTCGCCGCCCCAGTATGGCAGGCCCTCATACTCCCAGCGGCTGTTCGCGGCCAGCAGGCCGGCCGTGCCCGCGAGGGCGGAGGCGTCCAGGCCCCAGTCGCGAAGGGCGTTGAGCGTCCACGTCGTGGCGGTCCACGGCCGCCCCGCGGCATCGGCCGCCTCCGGGCACTTGAAGGCGAAGCCGCCCGGGAAGAAAGCGCCGGCCGCCCACTGCCCGTCGGGATCCTTGAGCGCCAGCAAGCGCGCCCCGAAACCCCCGGTGGCCATCCGGGCGCCGGTAGCGCCCCACCCCCCCTCCCGCGCCCCCCCCAGGCCGCCGCCGACCTGCCAACGCAACGCCGGGTCGGAATCCAGCAGCCAATCAATCAGGCCAGCAGCAACGACCCCGCCCGCCAACATAGCAACCACAGCGCCCGGCCATCAGGACTCCCGCCGCACCGCCAAGGCACGGGTCAATTCCCGCAATGGCCACCGGGGGCTTCCAGCTCAAGCTCGAGGAGCCAGGCCCGGACATGCGCTCCAGTCCCGGAATCACATCGGTGTCGCTACCGCGTAATCTCCCAGAACCAGGGCGCTCTTCGCCATCAGGACCCCGAGGCGCCACGCCGCGCCCGTAACGCGGCCGCCAGCCCGGCTGCGGCAGGTGCCGCACCCATCAGGTGCGCACCCGGACACGCCATCACCAGCAATCCCCGCACGAAACCCCAGCTCACAGCGATGCAGAATCCACCAGCCTAAACACCCGATCATGCTGAACGGAGGTTATGTCGGTCGATCACCGCGTGTCGCCTTAATCATGAGGTGGCCTCTGCGGGAGATAGCGGTTGCCCAAGACCGTTGCCCCGGCAGGGGCCACCTCCATGGGTGGCCAGCCGAGGACCTGTTCGTCTACGTGTATGTGCTGGTCGATGGCGCGATCGGCTGGGGGCCGCGAGCGTCGCGGCCCGGCCCGGGTCGGCCTGCAGCGACGCCGGGTTGCTGACTATCGCGTTGGTGCCGCACTTGCTGGGCCGCCGTAGTGAGGTTGGTTTCCCTGGCCGAGGTGGCCCGCGACTGGGCGGCCCTGTTCCCGGCCTTGCCGCACGGAAGCGGCGCCTACCGGCGGATCCGCTGGCTGTGGGGCGTTTTCGAGCATTGCGTGGCGTGCTTTCGGGCCGACGGCCAGATTCAGCCGCCGGCCCTCCGGTTCAGGCGTCGCGTATCCGGAACGCTAGGCCCCCGGCGATCAGTGCTCCGCCGGCCCATAGTGCCAGCACGCCGAGTCCGGCCCAGGGGGTGATCGCGAGGCTGCGCAGGCCGGTGGTGTCCTGGATGGTCAGTCCCGCGACGGTGGGCGTCCATCGTTCGAGCCGGTGCTGCCAGTGCGCGTTCCCGATGAACGCCAGGAGGATCGGGAACAGGTACAGCAGCGCGAGCACGGTCCCGATGGCAACGGCCGAGTCCCGGATAACGGCGGCCACGCCGAGGCTCAGCAGCGAGATCAGGGCCAGGTACAGCACCGACCCGCACGCGGCGCGCAGTGTGGGTCCGTAACTCAGCCAGACCGGGTGGAAGCCGCGGGCCGCGGTGAACCCGTGGCCTGGCAGGATGAGGTGCCCGGCCAGCACCGACCCGAACACGGCCAGCGTCCCGGCGACCAGTACCAGCGCCGTGACGAGGATCGCCTTGGCGGCCAGCACGGCATAGCGTGCCGGCATGGCGGCGAGCGTGACCCGGATCATGCCGGTGCTGTACTCGTTGCTGATCACTCCCGCTGCCAGGATCGCGACCACGGCCTCGCCGAACTGGACCCCGGTCAGGCTGAGCTTGGTCGTGTCGACCGGGCAGACCATGCCTTGCGGGCAGTGGGTTGCCCCGACGGCCGCGGTGCTGACCGCGATGGTCAGCGCCGCGGCCCCGAGGAGCAGCCAGGCGGGTCCCGATACCGTGCGCAGCTTGGTCCATTCGGCCCGCAGCGCGTACCCCAGTCTGGTCCCGCGCCGCGCACCCGTGGCCAGGGTTGCCGCGGGCTGCGCCCGCACCGCCGTGCTCATGCGTCCCGCTGCCTGAGCAGGACGAATGCGAGGCCGAGCGCGGCGGCCGCCCACAGGCACAGCACGCCGAACCCGGCGTAGGGAGACAGCGGCCAATAGCCTCGGACTGTATCCACGACGCTGGTGACCTGCGGATACCGCGGGATGCTCTGCTGGATCGCCAGCCCGGCGGTCGGGGTCAGCCGGAGCAGCCACGCGCCCACGCCGGACGGGACGATGTTGAGGCCAGCCAGCAGGAACGGCAGGACGACGGTCACGACCGCGGCCGTGATGGCCGCCGCGCTGCGGCGCAGCACCGCGCCAAGGGCGAGAGCGAAGACGGCGGCCACGGCCAGCACCGCCGCGGTGCCGACGATGACCCGTGCCTCGGTCAGCGCCGGAACGGGAAGCAGCACCAGGCCCTGGTTCTCCTCTTCCGGGACGCCGCCCGCGATCGAGATCGCAGAGGCGATCAGCCCGGTCGCGAACGCCACCCCGCCGATCACGAGGGCCTTGGCGGCCAGTACCGCGCCCCGGCGCGGACTAGCGGCCAGCGTGGTCCGGATCAGCCCGCGACGGTACTCGGCCGTGAAGAACATCGCCGCCACGACCACGATCGCAATCAGCCCCAGGAACGCGCCCGCCAGGCTCTGCTCGATCGTGACGGTCGGATAACCGCTGCCGGGCCCGGGCGTCACGGGCGCGATGTCACCGGAGCCGGTCAAGGTGAACGTGCCGTGGGAATTACCGAATCCCGGCTGGCCCTGAGCCTGGGCGCGGGTCTGCCCGACCGGCCCGCCGCCGCCGACTGCCGTTCCGGTCCACGTGCCGCCTGGTGCCGCTCCGGCCAGGCTGACGTGATCGAAGACGCCGGTGGCCTGGGCGGGTCCGCCGCGGTTACTTCTCCCGCCGAACGAGTTCTGGGTCAGTGTGTAGTTGGGCGAGGTCGCGAACATGCCGACCTGAACCGTGGCGGGCAGGCCGGCCAACTGGACCGTGCTCACCTGCGTCCAGTGCGTGCCGTCCGCGGAGTCGTAGCCGGTAATCGTGTCACCGGAGCGGGTCAGCCGCAGCCAGCGAGGATGCGCCGCCGACGCATTGCCCGGCATGCCTGCGCTGTCCCCGGTGTAGTTGTACTGCATCCGAACGCCATTGCTGCCGGTCACCATCATCGCCGCGTAGGCGGAGCCCTGATGCGTACCCTGCTTGACGATGATCCCTGCCTTGGCCCACGACGCCAGGCCGGGCACCATGTAGCCGCTGCCGACCTGCACGGGCCCCCCCGTCAGGTTCGCGTGCTCGCCGGTCAGCGCGGTGACGCGCGCTGTGATGCTGCCGTTCCCGGTCAGCGGCTGGTGCACGAAGTAGAAGCCGTCGCTGACAACCTCGCCGCCTGGCCCGTGCGGGATCGGAGGAAGGCAGGCCTTTCCGGACTTGGGCGGGCCGCCGTTGATCTGGCACCCGATGTCGGCGTTCGCGGCCGCGAACACGCCGATGAAGACCATCAGCACAGCGGCAAGGATCATGCCGATCATCCAGCCGCGCACGCTGCGGAACTTGACCCACTCGGCACGGACGAGCCCGCCGAAGCCGGTGCCACCCGAGGCTCCGCCCGGCCCGGTAGTCGGCCGGGGCTGCGCGGTCGTCTGCGCGGTCATCGCCCGACCTCCTCGGCTGGCGCGGCATCGAAGCCCGCAGGGCGGAACTCGACCGCGTCCCTGGTCAGCTCCATGTAAGCCTGCTCCAGCGTGGCCCGGTGCGCGGACACCTCGGAGAACGGCACGGCATTCGCGCTGAGCAGCGCGACGACCCGCTCCGCGGGCAGCCCCGAGATCGTGAGCACGTCCCCGTCGCTTGCGGCGACGGTGGCCCCCGCGTTCTCCAGCACCGTCGTCGCCTGCGGACGCGCGGACGTGCGCAACGTCACCCGGTCCCCGGACGTGGCCGCGAGCAGGCTCGCCACGGTCGTGTCCGCGATGACCCTGCCGCGGCCCACGACCACGAGGTGGTCGGCGGTGTCCTGGAGTTCGCTCATCAGGTGGCTGGACACCAGCACGGCGCGGCCCTCGGTGGCCAGTCCGCGCAGGAAGCCACGCATCCACACGATGCCTTCTGGGTCCATGCCGTTGAACGGCTCGTCCAGCATGATCGCTGCCGGGTCGCCCAGCATCGCCGCGGCGATCCCCAGCCGCTGGCGCATGCCGAGCGAGTAGCCGCCGGCCCGGCGGCGTGCGACGCCGTCCAGCCCGGCCTGCGTGATGACATCATCGACCCGCTCTGTTTTCAGGCCCTGCGAGCGGGCCAGCCAGAGCAAGTGGTTACGGGCGCTGCGGCTGGGCTGCAGCGCGCCGGCGTCCAGGAGCGAGCCGATCATCCGCATCGGGTGCCGCAACCTCGCGTACGCCTGCCCGTTCACCAGGGCCCGGCCCTCGTCGGGCGCGTCCAGGCCGAGTATGACCCGCATGGTGGTGGACTTGCCTGCGCCGTTTGGGCCGACGAAGCCGGTCACCTGGCCAGGCTGGACGGTGAACGACATGCCGTCCAGCGCCAGCGTCGGCCCGAACCGCTTGCGCAGCCCGGTCACTTCGATCGTGGCGTGCATCACTGATCCTTCTCGGTCGGGTTGGAAACTTGCTGTGACCTGGTTCTACGGGAGCGGGCATAACATGGGCCGCACGCGAGCCGTTATGCCGTTGTTAGGTGCGTCAGGGCATGCTGAAGCGGATGGCAGGACCGAATCTCGTGAACAAGGTCATTGCCGGGCGAAAGGGGGCGGATGAGGCTGCGGGGCTGGTTCCGGCTGCCTGGCCGTACTGTCCGGGTACGTCTGACGGCGCTGTACGGGATCATGTTCGTGGTGTCCGGCGCATTGCTGCTGGCCATCGCCAGCGGCGTGGCCGTCGTGCGCTCATCCTCCGTATCGGAGGCGGTGCCGCATCCAGCCACCGCCGCGCCCGGGACTGCGCTCGACCGGGCCCAGGCCCGTATCCACCAGCTGCAGGCTCAGGTCCGGAATCTGCAGTCGCAGCTCACCGGTCAGCCGGGCCAGGGGCGGCTGTCACGCGACCTGCTGATCGCCTCGCTGATCGCGCTGGCCGTCATGACCGTGGTGGCGGTGGCGCTTGGCTGGCTGGTCGCCGGGCGCGCGCTCCGGCCCGTGCGCGAGATGACCGCGGCGGCGCAGCGCATCTCCGAGGACAACCTGAACGAGCGGCTCGCCATGCAGGGCCCGAAAGACGAGCTGAAGGAGCTTGGCGACACCATCGACGGCCTGCTGGAACGGCTGGAGGTCGCGTTCAAGGTACAGCGACGGTTCGTCGCCAACGCCTCGCACGAGCTGCGCACCCCGCTGACCACGATGCGGGCCGCGCTGGATGTGGCGCTGGCCAAGCCCGAGCCGGCTCCACCGCAGACGGTGGTGCTGGCTGCGCGGTTGCGCAGGCAGCTAGACAAGATCGACCGGCTGCTCGACGCCTTCCTGGTCCTGGCCCGCGCGCAGCACCGCAGCCTGCCCGGTCAGGCGCTCGTGCCGCTCGACTACATCACCGCCAATGCGCTGACCAGCCTGGCAGCCGCGATCAGCGCGCGGAAGCTGACCGTCCAGGAGACCAGCGAGCCGGGTGGTGCGTGGGTGACCGGAAGCGCGGCGCTGCTAGCCCGGATGGTTGAGAACGTTGTCGAGAACGCGGTCTGCCACAACACCGAAGGCGGCTGGATCCGTATCACCTCCCGAACCGTGGACAGGCGGGCCAGCGTGGTGGTAGAGAACGGCGGACCGGTGCTCGAGCAGGACCAGGTGCGCGAGCTGTCCCAGCCGTTCCGGCGGATCGGGGCGGACCGGACCGGCTCGGACCAGGGATCGGGCCTCGGGCTGTCGATCGTCGCCGCGATCGCCGAAGCGCATGGCGGCTCACTGGACCTGCAGGCGCGGCCAGAAGGCGGCCTGCGGGTCAGCGTCCAGCTGCCCGCCGCGGCGGGTGTTCCGGCCGGAGCGCGAGCGTGAGGATCCTGGTTGTCGAGGACTCGCGGTCGCTCGCCGAGGTGCTGGTGGAGGGCCTGCGGGACCAGGGCATGGCCGTTGACGTCGCGCACGACGGGCTGGAAGCAGCGGCGAAGCTGGACCTGAACGGCTACGACGTCGTGGTCCTCGACCGAGACCTGCCTGGCATCCACGGCGACGCCTTGTGCCAGATGATCACTGACCGGGAAGACCGGTCCATGGTGCTCATGCTGACCGCGGCGGGCGCGCCGGGTGACCGGGTCTCAGGCCTGGGCCTGGGAGCCGACGACTATCTCGGCAAGCCATTCCACTTCCCTGAGCTGGTGCTGCGCATCCGCGCGCTGGCCCGCCGGCGGCCAGCGGCCAGGGGTCGGATCCTGCGCGCGGCCGGGATCGAGCTGGACCAGATCCGGCACACCGTCGGCCGTGACGGGCGCCAGCTAGATCTCTCGGTCAAGGAGTTCGGCGTGCTGGAGGCGCTGCTGCTGGCCACGCCCGCCTTCCTGCGCGCGGAAGATCTGCTGGAGCGGGTCTGGGACGAGCAGGCCGACCCGTTCACCAACCCCGTCACGGTCACCATCGGCAGGCTCCGGCGCAAGCTCGGCGACCCGCCGGTCATCGCGACCTCCCCCGGGATCGGCTACCGGATCATTCCAGCTGACGGCTGATCGGCCGGTGTTACCAGGGCAGGGAGCCGTGCGCGTCACGACAGGTGCCGGTCGGGCCGTCAGGTCCGAGGCGCGCTCATTAGCGGCATGCTCGCCCCGAATGTTGCCCCGACAGCCTGGCCATTACTGCTTCCTCATCACTTATCATCGCGTTCCAACCTCCTTCCTGCCAGCTGGAGACTTACTGGCGTGATGACCTTAAGCTCGTCGTATGGCCATGCGCTTCGTGGTCCATCCGGCAGACCCGCAACCGCGCACGATCGCGAAGTGTGCCGATATCATCCGCCCCGGCGG
>OFGV01000006.1_pt1 | contig 32224 bp, 27 predicted proteins | sample 1521911 | NCBI WGS metagenome assembly OFGV01 (sample SAMEA2553413, study PRJEB24118) | soil metagenome
GCTGCCATCCCGCCCTACCCCAGCAGCCTCTGCCACATCGCCTGCCCCTTCCCGACCGCAGTGGGGAGCTTCGGAGTCCCGAACATGGGACTCGTGTGGCTCACCCGCTCCGCCGTGGCAGGTCTAGCCGGGTCGGGCGCCCCTCTCGCCTACCTCCTCAACCTGAAGCTGGCGGACCCCGCTCAGGCTCCGGCCTTCGTGGCCCAGCACCCGTTCACCTTTACCTGGCAAAGCATCCAGAGCGCGATCAACGCCCTGATCGGGATCGAGCAGGTGGCCCTGGGAGTCGGGGGATGGCTGCTCGGCCTCCTCGCCCTCGCCGGTCTCGGCGTCCTCGCCGGCCGGCGGATGACCGAGCAGTCGAAGCGAGTAGGCCTGCTCAAAGCCGTTGGTGCCACCCCGGCAACGGTCGCGGTCGTGCTCCTCGTGGAGCAGCTCACGCTGGCCGTGGGTGCCGCCACGGCCGGCCTGCTTGCAGGATGGCTGATCGCACCCCTGCTCACGGGCACAGGAGCCGGCCTGCTCGGCGCGCCCGGCGCGCCGTCGATCAGCGTGCCGGCCGTCATCATCATCGCAGTGATCGCCGTGGCGGTCGCCGCTATCTCATCACTCGTTCCCGCCATCCGGGCCGCACGCACCAGCACCGTCTCCGCCCTCGCGGACACGCCACGCGTCCCTTCCCGCAGACCACTGGTCATCGCCGTTTCCGCGCGCCTGCCCGTGCCACTTCTCCTGGCGTTGCGTCAGCTCTCACGCCGGCCGCGACGCGCTCTCCTCAACACCGCCAGCATCACCACCACCGTCACCGGCATCGTTGCCATCCTCGCCAGCCATGCCCATACCCCAATCGCCAACCTCACCATCAGCAACCTGAAACTTGACCGATTCAACGAGCTGACGGCCATCATCACCGTGATGCTGGTCATCCTTGCCGCTGTGAACACGACCTTCATCGGCTGGGCGACCGCTGCCGACGGCAGGTTCTCCTCCGCCCTGGAACGAGCGCTCGGAGCAACGGCCGGGCAAGTGACTGCTGGTCTCTCGATGGCAGCGCTGCTCCCAGCCCTGCCCGGCGCCATCATCGGGATACCACTGGGCATAACGGTGTACCACCTCCTCGCTTCAGGTACTCCCCTCGCCGTGCCCCCCGCATGGCAGCTCGCTGGAGTCTTCCTGGCAACCCTGCTTGCGGTCACCGTTCTTACCGCCATCCCATCCCGGCTAGGTGCGCGGCGGTCTCCAGCACAGGTTCTGCAAACCGAGTAGCTCACGCTGGTCAAGCCTCTTCCCACACCAGTCCGCGAATCACGGCCACATCGCAGTCGGGCATGAATGTGGGTGCCGCCCCCTCCATAATGGTGAATCTGTGCTCGCCGCCAATGTGCGGGCACGCCTCCGACCTGAACGGCAGATTCGGCGCTCGGTTGTCCCTCGCAAACCCGCATCCGTCACGGTGGGTGATCGACGCTGGACTTGAGCTTCGGCGCGCGTAGCCGCCGATCCGGTCGACGGTTGGCCTGGCGAACGTGAGTACTCGCGCCGCGCCAGATCCGGGCGTTACGGCCGGGGCTTGCGCGCAGTTCGGCATCGAGGATCGCCATCTCCAGGGCCGCCTTGGCCATCTGGTGGCCCTTGACCGGGGCCGGGATCGCCTGGACCCGCGCCGCCGTGACGGCCGGGGCCGCCGTCAGCATCGGTACCAGGTACCCGGTGATCACGGCCCGCGCGCCGGGCAGGAACTCCGGCTCGTAGAACGGCCCCGGGCTCACCGCGCAGTCCGCCCACCCGGCGCCTTCGGTGGTGTGCACGCACACCAGCGGCGCGCCAGGGCGGGATTGGTGCGCCGGATGGTGAGGGTGTTTTCGGGGATCCGGCAGCGGAGCAGGCCCGGGCCGGTGCCGGCCTGCGGCACGGTCCCTGGGGCGGGCTCACCTCCCGGGCCGGCGGCCAGGATCGTGCCGGGCAATTGCTCCCCGGCCGGCGCGGCCGGGCTGGGCAGGGGTGCCCGCAGATCCCAGGTCACCGCCAGCCGGTCGGTTTCCGGATCGTTCACACCGTCGGCGATCTGGCCGTAAAAGTCCACCAGATACCCGGTGCCCACGGCGCCCAGCCGGGAGATGCTGAACGTCGCGTTGCGGCGCAGCAAAGGGTCGGAGGTCCAGATCATCCGGCCCGCTCCTGCCTGCAAGGCCCAGGCGCGCCGGGCCAGCTTCAGCGCGAGCCCGGTGCCTGCGCCCCCGGCGTCCGGGCTGACCCCGGCGATCAGCGAGTAACACGAAACGCCGGCCGGCGGCCCGAACACGGCCACCGCCGCCCCCACAAGCCAGCCGTCCCGCAAAGCCGCGTGGACCCGCCCCCCGGCGTGGACCAGGCTGCGCATGACGTCGTGCGGCATCGGCGGCGCCTGTGGGGCAGCCCAGACCCGCGCGAACAGGTCTGCCACCCGGCGCAGGCCCGCCACCGAGTCCACCGCCTCGACGGCAGCCCGGGCCCGGGCCGCCGCTTTGGCCGCGTCCTGGCCGGCGTCATGTTGTGCCATCCCCTGAGTATCCGGCTTCTTCCCATCCCTGGAGCCGGTCAACAGGCTGCGTTCTCAGTGCGCGGCGGGGTGGGCGCGCAGCTGCGGATGGCGGCCGGTCAGCGCGTGCCGGGCGGTGGCGAGCAGCCACAGCGCGATCATCGCGGCCACAAGCGTGGCCAGCATGGCGTCGCTCGCCAGCACGAACGCGAGAATGCCCGCCACCAGCATCACGGTGCCCAGGGTGGTTGCCAGTGCGATGTGAAGACCGGACGGGCGCGGACCTTCCCGGGTGGCCCCGTAAACTTCGGCCAGTTCACGCTGGTTGGCCGTGCAGGCTGCCATGCCGAGCGCGAAGGCGATCACCGTCATCCACCGGGTGGACACACCCGGCATAAGGGCGTTGGCAGCCCACAGGGCGTACAGCACGGCCGCTGCGGCCACCAGCAGCGTGGCCAGTCCGTCTCTCCAGGTGAGGCGCATCACCGGCCTCCTCTCGGCCCCGCCCGCCAGCCACACAGGCCGCTTGCCGGGCGGCTACTTTCACGCTCCCGCCGCCAACCCCAGCGCGCCAGGTCCGATAGTCCCCTGCGCATCGGCGATCGGTCCCGCTTTCCCGGCTGCCCGCCCTGCCGGCCGATGACCGATCATCAACGAGCACGGCCCGGCGGTGCCGTACCGACCGAATTGGGCGCGGCTGAGGGTCGTTTGATGGCGCGTGCCGTCGTGCGCAGATCCGCCGGGCCCGGGCGTCCTAGGGTCCCGCTGCACCTCGACGGCACTGGCGGCCGGTGAGCTCGCCAGCGGCTCCTGGACGGCTTCGGATCCGGGGCCGGCCCGTGTTCTGCTGGGGTCAGAGCACTTTGGAGATGCCCGGCACCCGGGTCAGCGCGTAACCGGCCGTGAAGCAGGCGGCCACCCCCGCCGCTGCGACCAGGACGAACTTGATTCCGGGAGCCAGCGCCACCAAAGCGAAGGCCACCATGACCGCGGTGAGCACCAATGGGTGGATGACATAGGTCGCGTAGGACGCCCGTGCTGCCTTGCCCAGCATGACGCCGTGCGTGGGCCAGCGGCACCGCAGCCAGGACAGGAACCACAGTGTCCCGCTGACGGCGATCACGCCGTCGAGCAGTGCGAATGCCATCGTGGGCACGTCGGCGCCCATCGCCAGCGCCTGGTCCTTCCCCCGTGCCAGGACCAGATACAACATCAACATCATCAGGGCGGCCACGCCCGCTGCGGCCACCCGGCCGAGCCGCCGGGCCAGCGTCGGCGGGAAGTCTTCCAGCCACCCGGCTTCGGCCGTGTGCACGCCGGGGGCAAATAGCACGGCGCCCTGCGGCCACCCGCCCCACCTGAGGTTCAGGAACGTGTCGCCCATCACCGGCCACGGCTGCCAGACGGCGAAGGAACTGACCGCGATCGCCAGGGCCGCGGTGCCTGCAGACCGGGCCGCAGCGGCCGTCCCGGCTGTGCCGCCGGGCGAAGACACCGCAGCGCGGCGTAGGCGAGGGAGAAGGCCAGCAGCGCGGCGACGAACCACATCACGCTCACCTCCGTAGTGGCCAGGTAGGCAACCAGGCTCCGGTGCTCATGCCAGCCAGGGGATGTCCACCACGTAGGACGTCGCGGTGTGTGCGACGATGACACCGGCGATGACGGCCACCCGGAGGTTGTCCGCCGCTTGCTCTCGCGGGCGGCTCCTGGCGACGGTGTCCTGCGATGAGGCCATAACGCACCCCCCGCCTGCTACCTTCAGGATCAGCCGGTGGGTGATCGGCATCACAGGGACGAACGTCCCGCTATACGGCACACCCACAGCCCTGCCCCCATGGGCTGTCCCAGCGGCCTGCGCAGCCTGCACCACGAACCCACCGGCCAGGAGGTCATCTCAAGGCGGCCCGGCCATCGCACGCCAGTTGCCAGGAGCAGACACGATCACCCGATCTCCGCTGCCGGGAGCCCTCAGCCATGGCGATCACGCAGACGGAACCTGCAGATCACCCCGGTTCGGCGCGGTGCCGAACGGCATCCGGTATGCCGTGGCTGCCGCGCAGAACGGCGGTTACACGCGCGGCTGCTCGGCTTCCCGAGAATGCAGCAAAAGCACGATAATCTGCCCCAACGCCTGACGCGCTCATGCCCGGGGTGCCTTTCGGCCTTTCGTGCCGGCGCCATGCCCGCAGTGACATACCTGAAGGACCAGCAACGCTACCGGCCGACGTGCCGGCGCAAGTGAGTACCTGACCGGCAGCGCTGCAGACAGTCTGCCGCGCAATCTCAGCCAGGCGCGCGCCTGGCGATCGGCCTGGACTGTATGACCGTTCAGGGTCTACCCTTTGGGCTGCGGTTGATGAACCACCCGGTGGTATCTTGTGTGCGCGCGGCTCGCGTTCCGCCCCCCCGGACGCGAGATGGGGTGCTGGCGGCAGTAGCCCGGCCGGCTCGCACATGGCCAACCGGAGGGTTCCCGCCCGGTGAGCCTGCTGTGATGACAGTGGCCCTGTTGGCGGTCGCGGCCCGCGCCATGCCGCCTCGCGTGGGCCCCACGCCGACGCGGGCCGCTCAACCGTCCAAGCCCCAGCTGGGAAGGGCACATGGCCCCGCCGTCGTGTCACCCGATCGGGCGTCATGACAGTGTCGCCCTCGATCGGGAAGGCTGACTGTGCGCCAGCCCGCGATCTGATGACGCCGCGGCGCCCGGCCATGCAGTCTGGCGTGCGGCCGCTTCGCCTGGGGGCAGCTCCGGGGGGGCTTGGGTGTCCCGGGCCATTCACCGGTCCGGGGCACCCAAGCTGGGGCGGTCGGCCGCGGCGCGGGCGAATGACTTGTATGGCATGATCTCGCCCGGTTTGATCACGCCGTCCTCGATCGCGCGGGCGAGCAGCGCGTCCTTGCTCGGCGCGGTCCGCCCGGTGGCCGCGTACTTGGCGCGCGCGCGGCTGATGTACTGCCGGACCGTGTTCTCGCTGATCGACATGCGCCGCCCGACCGATGCTTTCGACATGCCCTGGAACCACAGCAGCAGCGCCTGCCGCTCCTGCTGCGACAGCGTCGGCCGGGCCGGGCGCTGGTCGGCGAGCATCGCCCTGGCCTGCGACCGGGTCACGTACGGCCGGTCGGCGGCAGCCGCCAGCACGGCCTCGACCAGATGGTCGCGGCCCTCCTCCTTGGACACGTAGGCGTGCGCGCCGTTGTCCAGCGTCTCCATCACGATCGCCGGATCGCTGTGCCCGGAGAAGGCCACCACCCGGTATCCGGCTGCCACCAGCTCGGGGATCTGCGTGGTGACCAGCTCGCCGGACAGCTCCAGGTCCAGGATGACCACGTCGGCCGGCGGCCGCGGCATGGCGCGGAGCCCGGTCAGGTCGCGCGCCGTCTGCACCAGCCGCACCCGCTGGCCGGGATCGGACCGGATCCAGGACGCCACCCCCTCGGTGACGACCGGATGGTCTTCGATGATCGCCACCGTCACCGGCTGTCCCATCGCGCCTCCGCCCAGAGCATGCCGCCGTCTTGCTGCTGTTCGATGGCGACCCCCTCGCCGACTGCAGGCAGCCGGACGACCGCGCCGGTATCGGCGACGAAGCTGACGGCGATTCCGTTGGCCACCGCCGCCAGGGTGATCCGCGCCTGGCTGCGCGCAGCGGTCAGGATCGCGATGGCAGCGTCGGTGATCACCCGCCGGGCCGGGCCGGGCACCTGCGGCAGCGGCCCGGCCGTCTCGATCTCGACGGCAACCCCGCGCCGCTCGGCCACATCGGCACTCGCGTGCAGTTCGTGCACCAGCGATCCGGGTACCTCATCGCCCTCGGCCAGCAGCCGGCGCAGCCGGGCCGCCTGGACCGCGCACCTGATGCGCACCTGCGCGTCGCCCGGGTCAGCCGTCCCCGCCGCCAGCTCGGCGACCAGCGGGACGGCGCTTTCCTGCAGCGCCAGCCAGCGGGCGTGCCGGGCGGCTCGGATGATCTCCGCGGTGGCGGCCCGCTCGCGCGCGGCGTGCTCACTCCGCGCCGCCGCGGCGGCCTGGCCGGCGGCGGCATCCAGCGCCCTGACCCCGGCGGCGACGGCCACCTGGGCGCCGGTCGACCAGGCCAGCACGGCGAGGAACCCGGCCAGGTCGGTGCGGTGCAGCCCGTCCCACACCTGCACGCCCAGGATGGCCAGGGCCACGGCGGCGAGGAACCACGCAAGCTCGGCGAACCGGCGGCGGAGCAGCACGAGCACGCCCGTCCAGCCGGCACTCCCCCACGCCCAGTTGACCGCCAGCATCTGGCCGGCCGGGCTGGCCGCCGCCGCTGCCGTACTGGCAGCCAGCGCGATCACGGCCACCGCCCAGGCCGGGCGCCAGCCGGGCGCTCCGCGCAGCACCAGGACCGACCCGGCGGTGATCGCCAGCGCCATGACCAGCCACATGGCGCCCTGGAAGGCGAACGAGCCGTAGGCCGGCCGGTCATGCAGCAGCTGCCCGCCCGCTCCGGCGAGATGCCAGCCCGCGACCAGGAAGACCACAGCGATGGTGAAGGCCCGCTGATAGCGGCCGGACATCATCGCCGTCGGCTGCACGGCGGTCATGCCGGCCAGCTTACGGTGACGGTCGTGCCCGCGCCGGGACGGCTGGCGATCGCGGCCCGGCCGCCGGCCGCCAGCATCCGCCCGGTGATCGACTCGCGGATGCCCCGGCGGGATGGCGGGGTGGCGGCCGGGTCGAACCCGCGGCCGCGGTCAGTGATCTTGACGACCGCCCAGCCCGCACCGCCGGTGACGGTCACTTCCGCCTGGCCGGTTCCCGCGTGCCGCTCGACGTTGCGCAGCGCCTCGCCGACGCAGGCGAGGAGCTGATCCGCGACCGGAGACGGCAGCGTGACCGGAACGAGCTTCAGCCGCACGGCCAGGTCATCGGTGCTGGCCGCGGCCCGCTCCAGCTTCGGTCTCAGGTCAGTCAGCGGCGCCAACCCGCCCGGCACGGCCGGGACGCCCGCGAACCCTTGCAGCAGGCGCAGGTCCCGAGCCGCCTGCGCGGTCAGCGCCGGGGACGGTTCGGCAAAGGCGCCGGCCGCGACCATGGTCAGGGTCGCCAGGATGGTGTCGTGCAGCTGGCGGTGCTGCTCTCGCTCGTCAGCGCGCAGCGCCTCCTCGGCCCGGATCTGCCGCTCGGTCTCCAGACCGGCGGCGACGATCACGTCCGCTTGCCGGGCGCCGCCACGGATCACCGCCACCAGACCGGCGGCGACGATCGTCTCCACCACCAGCAGCCAGGCACCGGCCGGGTAACCGGCGCCGAGCCCGTAGGCGATGACCACGATCGCGGCCCCGGGCAGCCCGAGCCACGGCCGCAGCGCGATCTGCAGGATGTACACCGACGTGCAGGCCAGCGGGAGCATCCAGGTCGTGCTGTCCTTGATCAGCACGGCCGGGACCAGGTGCTGCTGCGCCAGCGCCAGCGCCGAGATAACCGCAGCGTCGGCCAGTACCACGGTCGGCGTCAACCCGGACCGCCGGACCCACCAAGTGAAGAAGGCTGACCACAAGCACAGCACAGTCAGCGGCGCGCCCAGCCACCAGCCGGAGATCTGCTTCGTTGCGGCCAGCACAGCTACCGCGGTGAACAAGACCGCGCCGCCGAGGCGCAGGGCGATCGCATACCAGCCGGCCAGCCAGTGCAGGGCCTGGTCGGATGGCCCTGCCAACCGCGGGCGGCGTGCCCGCCTGCGGCGGCCCGCGGAGGGCTGGATCTCTCCACCGACGGAATCAGCTGCCGGTTCCACCGGACCAGTATGCGGCAGGACCACGGCACCGGGAACGGTGACGTTTCAACATCTGGGCCGGGCTGAACGACCTGCGGTTCTTCTTCCTGTTGAGCAGCATTCGTGCCAGTCAGCCTTAGCCAATGCCGATCAGGCGCACCGATCGCCTCCTCTGCACATCCGCTAACCACTTTGGCCAACACGCTTCACAGGTTGGCCAGTAGAGAACGCTGCAATGGAGCCGTTGGCCCCCCAGCAGGACGCGGCGGGCAAAGACAACCCATAGCCCCCTCCCGGCCCCGCTGTGGCACGATCGCGAGGACATCATCCAGCGCCTGTGCGGACTCAAGGAGTGACACCGGACTATCCCGGCAGGCGACAGTCACAAGAGTGCGTCATCCCAGGTCACAGGCCCATCACGCGCGCAAAGGAGCCGGGCTTCGGAATAACCCGGGAATCGGGGTAATACCGGTTATTCCGAGATCGGAATAACCGGTACCTGACCGCCGCCCCCGAACTGCTGGCGCTGGCCGCCGCCTGGCAGGACACCGCATGGTCGGCGGCGCGGTCATGACGCTGATCGCACCGACGTTGCAGGCGTTCTTCACCGACCGGCTCGTTCAGCAGCGTCAGGCCAGCCCACAGACCATCGCGTCCTACCGCGACACCCTGCGCCTGCTGCTCCTTCGTGCACCAGCGGACCGGGAAGATGCCCGCCCAGCTCGACTGGGACGACCCTGGACGCCACCACGATAGCGGCGTTCCTGAACCACCTCGAGAGCGAGCGGCACAACAGCACCAGGACCCGCAACCTGCGCCTGACGGCGATCCGTTCGCTGTTCTCCTACGCCGCCCTGCGCCACCCCGAGCACGCGCTGCTCATCCAGCGCGTGCTGGCGATCCCCCCGAAACGGTTCGGCAAGGACCGCCCGGTCGGCCCAGGTCAGCCGCGGGGTCTTGACCTGCCGCTGGATGACGGCGACCTGGTGCCGCAGGATCAGGATCTCCGCGTCCTTCGCATGGTCGGAGCGGGCGAGCAGGGCGAGCCAGCCGAACACGCGCAGCCCCGCCAGGTAAGCGAATCGCATTGACACGAGTACCGACAGTGCCTGATCGTAAGGTCCTCTCACAGCCAGATGCCCAACCCGACCGCCTCTCGTCCCGCGTGAGTCACCAGGTCAGCGGCCGTGGCAGGGTTATCGGCACCCACAGGTCGGCGCCGAAAGCACCTTCGACGGGCCGCTCCTGGCCGATGAGTCCACCCGGCCGTCGGCATACCCCCGCTCGGTCGATGCCGGGCACACCGGCCGGGAGCTACCAGTTGTCAGTTAACAGTTACTTGTCGTCAGTTGTCAGTCAACGGTTGACAATTTGCCTGCACGAGGACTAGCTTGCGCGCATGACTCAGAGCGGGCTTGACAGGCGGACTCTCCAGGAGCAGGCATTTCAATCCTTGCGATCCCGCATCATCAACGGTGACCTGCTCCCGGGTACCCGCATCGTTGAGGCGGATGAGAGCGCCCGGCTCGGGGTCAGCCGGGGAACGCTCCGGGAAGCACTGCGGGAGCTTGAACAGCAGGGTCTGTTAATCAGGGACCCGCGGCGAGTCGTCTATGTCAGGAAGCTCACTTCCAAGGAGATCATCGACGTCTATGGCGTCCGGGGTGCGTTGGAAGTCCTAGCTGCGCGCTCTATCTGTGAGGACGCCGACCCCGAATTGCGACTAGCCAACAGCAGGGCTCTTCGTCAGCACGCTGAGCGTCTTGCTGAGGCGCAGGCCGTCGGCAGCGCAGTCGACGAAGTAGCAGCCGACCTGAGCTTTCATGAGAAACTCTGTGAGCTTTCAGGGAATACCATCCTCCTCAACCAATGGCGGCAAATGGCGGCGCTTATACGCGCGATGCTAACCAGCGGGCACAGGCGGCTTTCTGCGGGCTGGTCACATGTGCCTGCATCGATACCCGAACACCACGTCCAGATAGTGGAAGCGCTTGAAGCCGGAGACTTCAAGCGCGTGTCCGAAATTCTCGTAACAGGCTTTAAGAGAAGCTCTGAATTTCTCGCTAGTTCTTCTTAGCTCCCGTATAGTAGATAGCAAGTTTGGGAGGTACTTAATGCGCCATCTCAGAAGGCGTTCCGGATTCGTTCTCGTGGCGGGTACGGCCTTGACGCTCTTCGCGTCGGCGTGCAGTAGCGGCACGAGTCCGAACTCGTCAAGCACACAGGTATCGAGCGGCTCAGCGTCAGACAGCGCCGGCGTCGCCTATGCGTCAAAACAGGTCAGCCTGTACGGCGCGGTGCCAACGTTCAAGACGCCCGGCCCGCCTGTAGACGTGTCGAAGGTAAAGGGCAAGAGCGTTTTCGTCATCCCGCTCGTCCCTAACCCCTTTAACCAGTCGATCCAGAACACCATGCAGTACCTGGCGAACAAGGCAGGCATCAAATACACCATCTACCCGAATCAGGGTCTGGTCTCGCAGTGGGTCCAGGCTTTCAACCAGGCACTCGCGCAGAAGCCTGACCTTATAATCCTGAGTACTGCGCCCGATCCGCGCGAGTTGCAGCCTCAGTTGCGTGCTGCCAAGGCGGCAGGCATCCCGGTTCTGGTGACCCACTTCTACGATGAGTCTTCGCCAGCGCCGCCTAAGTGCCTCGCGTGCGGTGCCGGAGTAACCGCCTTGGAGACTGCACCGTTCTACCGCGCGGGCCGGGCTGAAGCGGACTGGATGATCGCCGATTCGGGAGGCAAGGCACACGTCCTGATCGTCAGCTCGAATGACATCCTGCCCAGTCCGCCGACTGTAGCGGTCATCGAAAACGAACTAAAGGCGCACTGCCCCGGCTGCACTTACACCGACGTCAATGTCCCGGTGTCCGAGTGGAACACCAAGGTCGGCAGTACGGTATCGGCGCAGCTGCAGCAGCATCCCGACATCAACTACGTCGACTGCTTGTACGACGCCATGGTGCAGACGGCGGTCCCCGGCGTACAGCTGGCGGGGAAGGCCGGTCAGGTGAAGGTTGTGAGCTACAACGGCTCGACGTTCGCGCTGAAGTACATCCAGGACGGCAATGTCATGGGCATGGACGTGGGCGAGCCGACCGTGTGGATCGGTTACGCGGTAATGGACCAGGCATTCCGGATTCTCTCTGGAGCGGGTGCCCTGCCGAACGAGACGACGCCGATCCGGATCTGGGACAAGAGCAACATCGCCCAGGCGGGTACGCCGCCGTCCCTGACCCAGGGATACGGCAACGCCTACGTCGCTGGCTACGACAAGCTCTGGAGCGTGACCTGGCCGGGCTACACCGGATAGCGGCAGAGCCTAGACAAACAAGAGATCGAAACCGCATCGTCAGACCACATCCGCGGTTTCCCCTGGCGCCCCTTCGGTGCCGGGCGCCAGGGGAAACCGCCTGTAAGTTGTGCATGACGGGGCCGTCGTCACTCGCGTGGAGCTGAGCATGACGGAACGATCAGAAAGCGGTGCTACGCCGCCTCCCTACGTCCGGTTGTCCGGCATCACCAAAGCGTTTGGTGGTGTGCAGGCACTCGACGGAGTTGACGTCGACTTCGCCGATGGTGAGATCCATGGCCTGCTCGGCGAGAACGGCAGCGGAAAGTCTACGCTCATCAAGGTATTGGCTGGGTTCCATACCCCGGATGAGGGTGAAATCTTCGTCCGTGGTGAGCCCGTCGATCTTCCGATGAAGCCGGGAGCTTACCGCGACCTCGGATTCGCCTTTGTCCACCAGGACCTTGGTCTGGTGCAGTCGCTGAGTGTGCTTGAAAATGTGCGGATGGAACGATTCGCGGCGGCGAGGCGTTCGATGCACATTTCTTGGCGATCTCAGGAACGCATCACCACCGAACTATTCGAGCGCTTCCGAGCCCCTTGGATTTCCGCGCGCGCTACCGTCGCCGATCTGCGTCCCATCGACCGTGCACTCGTCGCGATCATCAGGGCGCTTTCCAACTTGGAACTGCGGGAGGAGGACGGCGGGGCCAAACCGGGCAACCTGCTCGTCCTGGACGAGCCGACCGCCTTCCTTTCCCGCGCCGAGGCGGACCAGATGTTCGCGACACTTCGCCATATCGCTGCGGGAGGCACATCGGTACTCTTTGTGTCGCACAAGCTCCACGAGGTTATCGACCTCACGCACCGCATCACCGTACTGCGCGACGGACGTGTTGTCGGCACACGACTCACACGCGACGTCGCGGAGAAGGATCTCACCCGTATGGTCCTCGGCCGTGACCAGATCAGTACCACGCCCGCACAGGCTGAAGTCTCCACTGCCGCAACACCTACGGCAGGTAAGCCACTGCTGTCCCTCCGCAAGCTGCGTATTTCTGGTCGCCTCGACCAGATGGATCTTGAGGTTCCTGACGGGCAGATCCTCGGGCTCACCGGGCTTGAGGGTTCTGGGTTCGAGGAGATGCTCTACGCGCTTTTCGGGCTCTGCACTCGACCTGTCTCTGGCAGCGTCTTGCTGGCGGGGGAAACCGAGAAACTCGCACGGCTGACGCCCGAACGTGCTATGGGCCTCGGGATCGCCCTAGTCCCCGGGGACAGGCAGACTCAGGGGTGCATCCCAAGCTTGGCTGTCCGCGAGAACCTTGCGGCACCTGTATTCGACACATTCTGGTCCGGCACGCACATGTCGTGGCGCCGGATCAATGCCGCGGCCAGGAAGCTGACCGAACAGTTCGACATCCGGCCGCGCGAAGTGGAGCGGGAGGTGGCGACCCTCTCAGGCGGTAACCAGCAGAAGGTCGTGCTCGCTAAGTGGCTTCAGATCAGGCCACGGGTGCTGCTCCTGCACGAGCCGACCCAAGGCGTCGACATCGGAGCTCGTGAGCAGATTTTCGCGTTCATCCGCGCCGCCACCCGGGAAGGCAAATGCACCGTCGTCGCCAGCACCGACTACGAGCAGTTGGAGCAACTGTGCACTCGCGTGCTGGTCATCGGCGATGGGCATGTCACAGCGGACCTGCGCGATCGCGAGGTCAATAAGGACAGGATTGCCGAAGAATGCCTCCTGAGTCAGCGCACCGTGATCACTAGGAGCGAGGCATGACATGACTACTCGGCATAATCTCAACGGCTCGGTGGAGCCCGAGACAGGCGTAGAGCCTGATCGCTCGGCGAGCGCCAGTGCGCGCACTCGTCGTATCCGGATCATGCGGCGGATCGAGGCTTCCGTGCTGCCGGCAGGGCTGGTCTTGGTCTACCTTGCCTTCGCGCTGGCAGAGCCGGGGACGTACCCGACCGTCTCGAACCTGGCCACGATGCTCGCATCGCAGGCTGTGCTCGTGCTTGTCACACTTGCGCTGCTCTTGCCGCTGACGGCGGGTGACTACGATCTGTCGGTTGGGGCCATGGTTGGCTTCTCCGCGATGATCATCGCTGAGCTCAATGTTCAACATGGCTGGCCGGTTGGGTTGGCGCTGTTGGCGGCCCTCGTGGTCGGCATCTGCCTCGGCGCGATCAACAGCTTCTTCACCATTACCGTCGGAATCGAATCACTCATCGTGACGCTCGGCAGCGCGACCGTGATTCAGGGCTTCACCCTGTGGATCAGCGGCTCCAACACTGTAAGCGGGGTTTCCCAGGATCTCGTGAACCCGGTCATCGTCTACCGATTCCTGAGCATCCCGCTTGAGTTCTACTTCGCGCTCGGTGTGGCGATCATTATGTGGTACGTCTTCGAGTACACGCCCTTGGGGCGTCGTCTCCTTATCACGGGCCGCGGACCGGTCGTCGCACGCCTTACCGGCATCCGCGTGAATCGCATCCGGGCTGGCTCGTTTGTCCTGTCAGGCCTGATCAGCGCGCTCGCCGGAGCACTTTACGCTGGGACCTCCGGGGCAGCCGCGCCGACCGGCGGCAGTGAGTTCCTGCTTCCCGCCTTCGCCGCCGCCTTCCTTGGCGCGACCACCATCTACCCAGGGCGGTTCAACCCCATCGGGTCGCTTATCGCCGTGTATTTCCTTGTATTCGGAGTTACCGGGCTCGAATTCCTTGGCGCTCCCGACTACGTGCAGGAACTCTTCTATGGCACTGCCCTGATCATCGCGGTCACCTTCTCCCAGATCGTGCGCCGCAAGGAGGCCAGCGCGAGGTCAGGCCGATGAGCGAGTCCGACGGTGGGGCACCACTCGATGAGAATGCGCTGGAGCAGCTCGCTCAGCGGTTCCTCCTTGCGCGTCGCACAGGACGGACCGCCGGGCCCGCGAGCGAATACACAATGCTGCGTGATACTGAAACCGGGCTGCGGGTGGCCGCAAAACTTGGGCAGATGCTGGCGGCAGATGGCATCGGCATATCCGGGCTCAAGCTGGGCGCGAATGACTCAGCCGCCCAGCGCGCGATGGGCCTGCCCGGGCCTCTCGTCGCTCCGTTGTACGAGGAATGGATGCTTCCGGCGCAGGCAGCGGTCCCGCTGTCCCGCTTTGTCCAGCCGAAGCTCGAGGCCGAGATCGGCTTCCGCCTCGTGAGAGGGACATGGGTCGCGCTCGCGTGCATCGAGATCGCTGACAGTCGGCTCAGCGGCTGGTCCGGCCAAGGCGGACAGATACTGGCGGACTTCGCCCTTAACGGAGCGATCGTGCGGGGGACGGATCTCGGTACGGCGGCGGAGACGTCATACGAAGTGCGCCACGATGGCGCACTCGTCGCCGCCGGCACGGCATCGGTGAGCGAGGCCAGGCGCCGCATGGAGAAACACGCGGCAGACGCCGGTGTGCGCTTCGTCGCCTCAGGTGCGCTGCACGCACTTGTCGACCTGGAGCCGGGTGCCTGGGCTCTGCGTTTCCGCGAAGGCGGCGAGGTCGCGGTCACAGTCACCGGCACGACCGCCCCGGAGTAATGGAGGTAATTGTGTTCGACCTGTTGCTCACTGGCGGAACGGTCGTCAATCACTGGGGGAGCGTGCGCGCTGATGTCGGTGTCCTTGGCGGAAAGATCGCCGCGGTGGCGGCACCGGGTGCGCTAACCACGGACGCCGCGGTGGTCACCGACGCGACGGGGATGTATGTCCTGCCCGGCGGAGTCGACGCTCATGTTCACTTCGACCTGAGTCTCACCGATGCCATGTCCGCCCAGTCCTCAGCACGCGGTAGCAGAGCCGCCGCATTCGGCGGTACCACTACCTTCCTCGACTTCTCGCTACAGCATGACGACGAGAGCTTGATCGGGAGCATCGAGGACAAGCTGGCCGCCCTGAAGACACAGGCGCCAGTGGTCGACTATGGCCTGCACGCGATGGTGACCGGTGACGTTCCCTTCGCTGTGATGGATGAGGTCGCCGACGCCATCAGCGGCGGCGTCAGCTCAATCAAGATGTTCACCACCTTCTCCGGCGCGTCAGCATCAGGTGACCTCTTCTCCGATGACGGCCGTATCTGGGGCGTGATGCAGTCTGCGGCCCGCCACGGCGGGATCGTCATGGTGCACTGCGAGGACGACTGCCTCATCAGGTACCACGTCCAGCGGCTGTATGCACAGGGCGAGCAGAACGGGCGGAACATCCACCGTGCGCGTCCTGAAATCGTGGAAGAGGCCGCGATCCGCCGGATGATCCTGCTATCGGAACGCTCGGGCAGCCCGCTGTACGTCGTGCATGTCTCATCTGAGCTGGGAATCGCCGCCATCGCTGACGCGCGGGCACGCCACGCTCCGGTCTTCGGGGAGGTACTGCACAATTATCTTGTCTTCACATCCGAGGACTACGCGCGCGAAGACGGCACCCTCTACCACAATTACCCTCCGCTCAAAAAGCCGGCGGACCAAGCGGCATTGTGGCGCAGCCTGAGAGATGGCAGCCTGGACACTGTCGCATCAGATGACTTCACGATTCCCCGCGCAGCGAAGCTGTCCGGCCAGGTCGTGGACAACGTTCCTGGCGGTCATAACGGGATCGAGACCCGGCTCAACGTGCTGTTCTCCGAGGGCGTCTGTGAAGGGAAACTCAGTCTCGAGCGGTTCGTCGAACTGGCATCTGCGGCGCCCGCGCGGCTGTTCGGGATCTACCCCCGCAAAGGGGCAGTCACGGTGGGAAGCGACGCCGATCTTATCGTGTTCGACCCAGCCGCAGAATGGATAGTAAGCCTCGATCAGCTTCACTCGGATTGCGACTACAGCATCTGGGAAGGACGAACACTCCACGGCAGGGTCCGTTCCACATACCTTCGCGGCCGACCGCTCATCCTTGACAGCAAGTGGGTAGGTGACGGCGTTACCGGCGAGTTCGTGCCGGCCGGCCATCCGTCATCATCGGACTCATCGAACTGGCGCTAGCGATGACTGCCGACCGTCCAAGCAGGGCACTATTCGACGGGTTCCACCGCGCGCCGGCCAGGTCATATCTATACGGGATTGGCTATACGGCGGAGGCGCTCGCCCGCCCGATCGTTGGTATCGCTCACTCGTGGACGTCCACGATGCCCTGCAACTTCAACCATCGCGATCTTGCTGCTGCCGCGGCGGCCGGAATCCGCGAAGCGGACGGCACTCCGATGGAGTTCTCTACGGTGGCCATCTCCGATGGCATCACAATGGGAACCCCGGGAATGCGCTCTTCCCTGGTCAGCCGAGAAGTAATCGCCGACTCCGTCGAGTTGATGGCCCGGGGTCACCTCTTTGACGCTCTGGTCTGCATTTCCTCATGTGACAAGACCGTTCCTGCGTGCGCCATGGCCATGACGCGGGTCAACCGGCCGGGCGTGCTCCTCTACGGCGGCACGATGCTGCCCGGCCTCTTCCGCGGCAAACGGGTCGCTGTAGGCGACGTATTTGAGGCCGTCGGCGCGGTCGCGGCTGGACGGATGTCGGTGGGGGACCTGGAGGAGCTTGAGCGATCAGCGTGCCCGGGCCCGGGTGCCTGCGGCGGCCAGTACACCGCGAACACGATGTCCATGGTGATGGAGGTGATCGGCCTCTCGCCACTGGGGGCAAATTCGGTGCCCGCGGTCGCGGCGGGCAAGCAGGATGCCGCGCGCCGCGCTGGGGCTATCGCCATGGAGTGCCTGGCAGCCGGTCGTCGGCCGCTCGACATCCTGACCCGGCAGGCGTTCCTCAACGCCGTGGCGGCCGTCAGCGCGTCAGGGGGCTCGACCAACGCCGCACTGCACTTGCTGGCGATGGCACGTGAGGCCGGCGTCCCGCTGTCGCTGCAGGACATCGACGACATTTCACGGCGCACCCCGCTCATCGGCGACCTGAAACCCGGCGGCAGATACACGGCGGCCGAGTGGCACGAGGCGGGCGGGGTCGCCGCACTGCTGAGGGAACTGGTTGCTGAGGGGTGCATAGATGGATCGACCCTGACGGTGACCGGGCGGACCCTCGGCGATGAAATCAGACGGCAGCCGCTTGGCCCTAGCTCGCAGGACGTCATACGGTCCGCCCAGTCTCCGCTTGCACGAGAGGGCGGACTGTGTGTGCTCACCGGCAACATCGCTCCTGGCGGTGCAGTGGTGAAAGTGACCGCGCATACGCCCCGGTACCACCGGGGCATAGCTCGTGTTTTCGACGGTGAGGACGCCGCCATAGCGGCCGTGCTGGACGGGCGCATCCGGGCTGGCGACACGGTGGTGATCAGGAATGAAGGACCGCGCGGTGGCCCTGGGATGCCCGAGATGCTGCTCGTTACCGCTGCGATAGTCGGTGGCGGCCTTGGGGATGATGTGGCGCTAGTGACTGACGGCAGGTTCAGCGGGGCGACACGTGGCCTCATGATCGGCCATGTTTCGCCGGAAGCAGCTGCCGGTGGGCCGATCGCCAGGCTTCGCGACGGCGATGAGATCGAGATCGACGTGGAACGTCGATCAGTCCGCGTGCTCAGCGTGGATCTGGCATCCCGACCGGTGGTGATCGGCTCCAAACCCCCGCCGGCACCAGGTGTCTTCACCAAGTACGTGGCGACTGTGGGTTCCGCGTCCGAGGGTGCCGCTACTACGGGCGGACTCCGCGCCGCAGCCGAGGGTTTCGGCGCCGCGGCCGACGGAGGCGTCGGCCGCCTGGACGCGCCGGAATCTCCTGCGGACTGAAACGGAACGAGGTGCACATGCCAGCACAAGATCTCTGCCTCGACGAGGATGGGCTCCGGCTGCGGCGTGCAGTCATTGGCGATGACTGGGTCGACTCGTCGCTCGATGCTGCCGACGAATTCACCCGGCCGTTGCAGGAGATCGCGACCAACAATGTCTGGGGAAACATCTGGACCAGGCCTGGGCTCTCCCTTACCTCGAGAAGCCTCGTCACAGTGGCCATACTGGTGGCGCTTAACCGTCCTGCCGAGCTTGCACTCCATGTCGCTGGCGCACTGCGCAATGGCTGTTCCCGTGATGAGATCCGGGAGGTTCTCATCCACTGCTCCGCCTACTGCGGCATGCCTGCGGCTGTGGACGCGTTCGCGGTAGCGCGAAAAGTGCTCGCCGACGCCGACGCCGTGGCTGCAGGGGGCAGAAGTGACGGCTAGCGCGCTCGCACAAGTGATTGACGACCTCGCTGCGCGTGAACGGACGTCAGTTGCGGAGATGGTGGGTGCCGCCGTTATCTGCGCACGGAAGTGGCAGCCGATCGTTGACTCTTACATCGAGATCGCGGACGACTCTGCCATGGCTGCAGCAGCTGCGGCTGTGCAAGAAGGGGCAGCGCTTAGCGGTATTCCAGTTGCAGTTAAGGACAACATTGACGTCGCGGGCATGGGTTGTACCGCTGGTTCCGGATTCTTCGCCGACCGGATAGCCACGGCCGATGCTGGCTGCGTACGCAGGCTGCGCGACGCGGGCGCGGTCGTCATCGGCAAGACCAACATGCACGAGTTCGCATATGGTGCGACGAACGACAATCCCTTCTTCGGCCGCTGCCGCAATCCCTGGAATCTCGATCGCATCTCGGGCGGCTCAAGCGGGGGAAGCGCCGTCGCAGTCGCCACAGACTCGTGCGTCGCGGCCCTCGCCTCTGACACTGGCGGTTCGGGACGGATACCGGCCGCGTTCTGTGGCGTCACAGGGTTCCGGCCATCGCATGGCGCGATCACCTGCACCAGGGTCTTCCCTGTCGCGTGGTCGTTCGACACCGTCTCGATTATGGCCAGGCAGGTCAGGGACGTTGCTGCGGTATTCGATGTCATCGCAGGCTACGACCCGGACGACGCGCGGTCTGCGCGCGAGCCTGCTGCCGCACGCGCCTGCGGCGCGGGCACCGCAGGCGCCAACCTGAGGATCGGCCTGGTAGGCACGGCCGACGCCGCGGACACGGAGCGCGAGATCTCCGCCGCGATCACGAGCGCCGCGGACGTCTTCGACTCGGCAGGCCACATGGTGACTGCCGTCGGAGTGCCCGGCCTGGGGGAAGCATTTGATGCCTGCGACAGGATCATGAAGTCCGAGGCGCTCGCGGTGCACCTGGAACGGATGGAGCGTCATCCGGAAGGCTTCGGCGAAGATATCAGGCGCCGTCTTGATCTCGGCAGGCGGATATCGGCCGCTTCTCTCGCTGAGGCTTACGACTACCAGGCCAGGTGGATCAGGCGCATTGAAAACCTCTTCGACGAGCTGGACATTCTGATTCTGCCGACAGTGCCCGTCTCATCTCCGCCTGCACAGGGCGCCGAAACCTTGTCCACAACGGCTCAGGTCGCCCGGCTGACTTATCCGTGGAGCCTCGCCCGGGTGCCCGCGCTCTCCCTGCCGTGCGGGCACACCAGCGAGGGAATGCCCATCGGCATGCAAATGGTCGGGGCGCGATTCTGCGAAGCAGATCTGTTCACGCTCGGCCGCCAGTACCAGCAGTCGACGGCATGGCACCTGCTCCGGCCACCGGAGGCCGTTGCGCAATGAGCGAGCCTGCGCGCCGACGCCAACGACGACCCTCGCGACGAGGAGGTCCGGCACATGCCTGAGCAGGTCAGGAGGTCACTGCCCCTGGAGGGGATCAGGGTGCTCGAACTCGGGGATTTCGTAGCGGGGCCGACGGCGGGACGGCTGATGGCCGAGTTCGGAGCGGAGGTACTCAAGGTGGAGAAGCCTGGAGCAGGTGACCAGGTTCGGCAATGGCGGCTGTACGGCGATGAGGTGTCGATGCTCTGGCGTACGCTCGCCCGCAACAAGAAGTCGGTCACGGTCGATCTAAGCCGCGCCGAAGGCGCGGAACTTATCCGCGTGCTGGTTAGACGGTGCGATGTCCTGATCGAGAACTTCCGCCCAAGCAAGCTGGAGTCCTGGGGCATCGGTCCTGACGTTCTTCGACGGGAGAATCCGTCGCTTGTGATCGTCCGGATCTCCGGATTCGGGCAATCAGGGCCATACCGTAATCGTGTAGGTTTTGGCGGCGTGGCCGAGGCCATGGGAGGGCTGCGCGGTACCACCGGCTACCCCGACCGGCCTCCTACACGTGTCGGAGTCAGCATCGGCGACACGCTCGCCGGGCTCTACGCCGTGATCGGGGCGCTGATGGCCCTCCTCAACGCGCGCCGCACGGGCGAGCGTCGCGGCGAAACCGTGGATGTAGCCCTAGCCGATGCCGTTCTTTCCGTAATGGAATCACTGATTCCCGAATACAGCGCGTATGGCGTTCTGCGCGAGCGCGCAGGAAACCGCATGGAAGGCGTGACACCGTCCAATACTTACCCGTGCCGGGATGGCGAGTGGGTGATCATCGGAGGGAATACGGATAGCGTCTTCCGCAGGCTCATGAACCTGATCGGCCGTCCTGACCTTGGGGCCGACCCGGAGCTTAGCGGCAACGATGGCAGGAACCGGAGGGCCGCCGAGCTTGACCGTGCTATCGGTGAGTGGACTCGCGGCCAATCGCTCGCGGATGCGGTCAACGCGCTCGTACGGGAAGGGGTGCCGGCTGGTCCAATCTACGACGCAGCCGGCATTGTGGCAGACGAGCAGTTCCGTGCGCGCTCTATGGTCGTTGAGGACACGACCTCTGTCCACGGGCGGCTGCGCAAGGTCCTTTTCCCCGGCGTCGTGCCGAAGCTTGAGTTGCACCCCGGCGAGCATCGCTGGCTGGGTCCTGAGCTTGGCGCTCACACGAGCGAGGTTCTCCTTGGTGTCGCAGGGTTGTCGCTGCAGGAGATTCAGGATCTGGCAGACAAGGGCGTGATCTGAGTGACTGGCCCCACCGCGCAAGCCGCAGAGGTCGTTGAGGTCGGGCTCAGGGACGGGCTGCAGAACTGGCCTGAGGTCGTGTCCACCAAGGACAAGCTGGCCCTGCTCGGGACACTGCTTGCTGCGGGAATCAAGCGCCTCGAACTTGGCTCGTTCGTTCGCGCGGACAAGGTGCCGCAGATGGCCGATTCCGCGGAGCTTTTCTCGACGCTGGACACCGGAACCCGCGACCGCGCCGAATTCATCGCGCTAGTGCCCAATCTCCGCGGCGCGAAAGCGGCGCTTGCGGCCGGCGCGACTTCGCTTCGTCTGGTCTTGTCGGCGACCGAGGGCCACAGCAGGTCCAACACCGGCCGCAGTGTCCAGGAAGGGGTCGCAGAGGCGGCGCGGGTCGCGGAATTCGTCGCCGGAGCAGCCTCCGCGAGCGGCCTTTCCCTGACAGCTGCCCTGGCGACCAGCTTCGTGTGCCCCTACGACGGCGTCGTGCCACCGGGAACAGTCGTCGGCATCGTCAGCCGCCTACTAGGCCTAGGCTACCGCACAGTCAGCCTGGCGGACACGCTTGGGCGCGCCAACCCGCAGCAAGTGACACGGACTGTACGCGAAGTGCGCGCTGCCCACCCCGGGCTAGTGCTCAACCTCCACCTGCACAACACCTATGGCATGGCCATGGCTGGAGTCGTGGCTGGCCTCGACGCCGGAGTGCGCAGCTTCGACGCGTCGATCGCGGGCGTGGGGGGTTGCCCGTTCGCGCCCGGCGCCGCGGGGAACGTCGCGACGGAGGATCTTGTGTTCATGCTGCATGAACTTGGCCTCGAGACCGGGATTTCCCTCGCAGGCCTTCGAACAGCGGTCGGCCAGTTGTGCGCGGTCCTCGGGTCGGAGCCGTCGTCGTCGGTTTCGCGCGCGCTGGGCTGGTCACGCCACTTCTCGTAAGAGCGATCTTCGCCGTGATCTTGCGCGGCACATGGAGGTGAAAGTCATGGCCACACTGACACTGCGCAACGCACTCATCGTTACGCCGACCGGAATCGTCCGGGGCGGCCTGAGCGCTTCGGGCGGAGTCATCACGCATATCGGTGCGGACTCCGGCCTGCCGCTGTCCGAGCAGGACATCGACTGCCGATCGATGTATGTGCTGCCGGGGCTGATCGACCCGCACGTTCACCTCGGCATCGGGCCGGGCGCAGGGCCGGAGAAATTCGAACGCGACTTCCGCACCGAGTCACGGGATGCCGCCGCTGGCGGGGTGACTACCATGGTGACCACCACCTTGTTTGGGGCACAGGACCGCACCGAGGTCGCGGAATTGGCCATCGAGGCAGGGAATCGGTATTCGATGGTGGACTTCCGGCTTACCTCCGTCATCACAAAGAGGGAGCATCTGGCCGAGATCCCCGAACTGGTGAAGAAGGGCATTCGCTCCTACAAGTTCTTCCTTGGCTACAAGGGCGCGCAGGCTGAGGCCTTCGGCATGGCCTCCGAGGGAATCTCGTGGGATTTCTTCTATCAGGCGTGCGAGGCGATCGGCAGCGCGGACGCGCGGGCATTCCCGACCATCCATGCCGAAGACCCCTATGTTCGCGATTTCCTCACCGAACGGATGCGCAACCGGCCTGCTCGTAACACGCTGCTACAGAGCTGGCTTGAGAGCAGCCCCAACATCCTCGAACCCATGCAGATTTACCCGGCGGCACTCATCGCCCACGAGGTCGGCACTCCCGTGTATGTCGTGCACACCAGCGCTGCGGAGAGCGTTGCGCTTATCAGGGACCTGCGCGACCGTGGCTGGGATGTCTACGGCGAGACGCTTGCGGCTTTTCTTTACTGGACCGCCCAGGAAGCCGACGCGCGCAACAAGGGCGCCATCGCGAAGATCCAGCCGCCGATCAGAACGACGAGGGACCGGGACGCATTGTGGGGTGGCGTCGGCGACGGCACCATAGCGAGTGTCGGGACCGACTGCCAGATGTATCCGCGAGCCTCCCGCCAGGGCGACTTCTGGGACGCGCAGGTTGGGCTTGGGCCGGGCATGGGGACACTGCTTCCCGCCACCGTGACCGCGGCGAGCAGGCATAGCGCCCTGGATTTTGAGTTGCTCGCCCGCGTCCTCTCAGAGAACACCGCCCGCCGGTTCAATCTGTATCCCAGGAAAGGAGTGCTGCAGGTTGGCTCTGACGCCGACATCGTGGTCTTGGACCCAACTTCGGCCGCTGACGTCGATCCAGCCAATTTGCAGAGCGCGGCTGGATATTCCCTTTACGAGAATGAGCGGCTGATGGGATGGCCTGAGCGCGTCTACGTGCGTGGCGAACTGGTCGCGGAGCGCAGCAGGATCGTCGCCGACGCTCCCGTCGGCAGATACATCCCATGACCCGCTGGCGGGCACCTGCGTTGCGCGGGGCCAGAGACATGACCGTGAGCCAGTTGTGAGCATCGGCCTGATCAGGCGTTACGGTGCTCTACGCCCGCTCACGCTGGCCCTGGCGGCGCTGGCTGCGGCGAGCTTCGCGAGCCTGACCCTCCTGGGACTCGCTCCCGAGATCCAGCGCTCGCTGGGACTGACCACGCTCGAGATCGGAGCTATCGGTTCAGTCATCTACCTGTCGGCGATGCCAGCGGCATGGGCGGCAGGTGTCAGCACCGCGCGTCTCGGCCTGGCCGCCGTTGTTTCGGCGTCACTGGCCCTGCTCGCCACCGGGCTGGTCATCTGCGCCGTCAGCACTGGCAGCATCGCCTTCTTCCTTGGGGTGCTTATCCTCGGCGCAGGCTACGGCGCCATTAACCCGCCGACCAACGTGCTTGCTGACACCCCGGGCAAGGAAAGAAGAGCCTTCACAGTGAGCCTCAAACAGGCGGGCGTCCCGCTTGGCGGCGTCCTCGCCGGGGCGACTGCGAGCGTCGCGATCCATTTGGGCGACTGGCGAACGGGGCTGCTCCTCGCCCTCATTGCCTGCACAGTGGTCGGCGTTGCCGAGGGAATCGCCCTACGCCAAACCCCACCAGCCGCCAGAGTGCGCGATCGCCCAGACGGATCCCGCCGCGCGGGCACCGCCCTCGACAGCGTCGGCTTCCTTCTCGGTGCAGTCCAGACAGCGACACTTACCTACCTGACGACCTACGCCGTCGCGGCGCGCGGGTACACCCCTGCCGCCGCCGCAGAGGCCTTCGCTGTCGTGCTCGCGGCCAGTGTGCTCGCGCGTCCGGCCTGGGGCCTCATCGCGGACCGGACCGGTGATCGCGCCCGGATCGTGCTCGCGGTATGCGTCCTCGTCGTCGTCGGCACCGCCGCGTTGATCCTGCTGCCTGACGGCGCAGTCTGGGTCAGTCTCCCGGTCGTCGGGGCGGCATGTGCCGGGTGGAACGGCGTCTACTTGACACTGGTCATGGAAACCGTGCCGCCCGCGCAAGTGGCCCGCCGTACCGGGCGTACCCAGGTCTTCATCAATGCAGGCGCCGTGTGCGGCCCGCTGATATTCGGCCTGACCGCGTCGCACACGCGTTCGTGGGCGGATGCCTGGATCCTGGTCGCGCTATCAGCGGCGATCGCTGGCGCGCTGATCCTGGCCGCGCATCGGAGGGTACCCATCAGGGACGCGTGCTAGTCCAGGGCCGCGCCGGTTGCGTGCCGTGCTCGGCGAGACGACCAGACAAGAGAAAGGTGTGACGAGTAATGACACTCCTTCTCCCCGCCGCCGACGGGGTGGCTGACCACGTCCAGCGCTGCTTGCCGGACGCAAGGATCATCAGGTACGGCGACGCAGACGGCATGGAGCTTGCCGACGTCACCTTCTATTGCCTGCCGTACATGGGCGACGCCGCGAGCCGTGCGCTGATAGCCAGGATGCCGCGGCTGCGAGTACTGCAGAGCCTCAGCAGCGGAGTCGATGACGTGCTCGGTGCGGTACCGCCTGGAGTAACGCTCTGCAACGGCCGCGGGCTGCATCATGAAGAAAGCACTGCGGAACTTGCGGTCACACTGATACTCGCCAGTTTGCGCCAGTTGCCTCTGTTCGTGCGGCAGCAGTCGCAGGCCCAGTGGGGGCATATCCGGACCGAGAGCCTCGACGGCAAGCGGGTCTTGCTAGTCGGTCACGGCGCCATTGGTGTGGCCATCGAGAATCGGCTGAGTCCATTCGGTGCCAGTGTGAAGCGTGTGTCCCGCACCGCTTGTTCCGGAGTCGCGCCGCTCTCGCAACTGGCCGCACTTGCTGCAACCGCCGACGTTTTGGTGCTCTGCATCGCACTGGCAGACAGCACCCGAGGTTTGGTCGATGCGGACGTTCTCGCTGCGTTGCCTGATGGGGCACTCGTTGTAAATGTCGCCCGCGGGCCGGTCGTGGACGCGGCCGCATTGGCCAGCGAACTCAAGAGTGGCCGCCTTCGGGCCGCGCTGGACGTTACAAACCCAGAGCCGCTGCCATCGCAGCGGCCAGAGTGGACGCTGCCAAATCTGCTCCTCACCCCCCACATCGGCGGCGACACTTTCGCCTTCGCACGCCGTGCGCCGCAGCTCGTGGCCGATCAGGCAGCACGTCATCTGGCGGGAGAGGAGTTGCTCAACATCGTAGTCCCGGTATCGGCATGACCAGTCTGCATCCGTATCAGTCCGAAGGGAGACCACGATGGGCCCAGCTGCCATGGCATCCCGTCGTCACCGCATCTGCATGATTCCTGGCGATGGAATAGGTCCCGAAGTAGTCGCACAGGGGGTCCGCACGCTGGAGAAGGCGTGCGCCGCGCATGCGGTCGCACTTGACATTGAGGAATACGAGTGGGGTGCGAAGTACTACGACAGGTACGGCCAGATGATGCCCGCCGACGCCCTGAGTGTGGTCGAGAGTTTCGACGCCATCTACTTCGGTGCGGTCGGGTCCCTGGAAGTCGCGGACCACGTCGCGGTCTGGGGACTGCTCATGCCTATCCGCAAGCATCTGGACCTGTTTGTCAACGTCCGACCGATCCGGTGCTTCGCGGGCGTAAAGACGATGCGCACCGCAAGCCCGCAGGACGTGGATATGGTTATCATCCGCGAAAACACCGAAGGTGAATATGCGAACGTGGGGGGTCGGATGTACCAGGGTGAGAACGAAATCGCGGTCCAAACCTCGGTTTTCACCCGGCGCGGGACCGCGCGGATCATCGATTATGCTTTTCGGCACGCCGCGCCCGAGCGCGGCGTGCAGAGCATCACGAAGTCCAACGCACTGGCATTCTCCATGACCATGTGGGATGAGGTCACTCGCGACGTATCCGCGCGGTATCCGGACATCCCATGTGAGCGGCTGCATGTTGACGCGGCGGCGTACCGGATGGTCATCGCGCCGCACACATTCCACACCATGGTCGCATCGAACCTTTTCGGCGACATCCTCAGCGATCTCGGTGCTGGCTTGCTCGGTAGCTTGGGGCTCGCCGCGAGCGCCAACCTGAACCCCGACCAGTCGAGGGGATTGTTCGAGCCCGTGCATGGCAGCGCACCCGACATCGTTGGCCGCGGCACGGCCAATCCGGTGGGCGCGATACTTTCCGGGGCCATGATGCTGGAGTTTCTCGGCGAGGACGAAATCGCAAATGACCTGCGTGGTGCGGTCGGCCAGGTGCTTGGCAGGGGACTGGGGACACCTGACATCGGTGGTGCCTGCAGCACGAGCGAGCTGGCGGACGAAATCATTCAGGCCCTGAGGTGAGTGATGCCGTGCCTGTGACCGCCGACGGCGCACCCGTATCATTGGAGGTGCTTGGAGAAATCCAGCGGCGGGTGCTGTGGCTTGCGACTCGCATCGTGGATGTGGCGAACCATGACCGCGAGAAGGATGAGGTCAAGGTTGGCGGGCACCAGTCGTCGTCGGCATCGATGGTGACTGCAATGACCGCTTTGTACTTCGCGCACCTTGATGCCGCCGACCGGGTTAGTGTTAAACCTCACGCGTCTCCCGTCTTTCACGCGATCCAGTATCTGCTCGGCAATCTCGAGCGGCGGTATCTGACGACACTGCGCGCCTTCGGCGGCCTGCAGTCGTACCCCAGCCGTACCAAAGACCCGGACCGGGTCGACTTCTCCACGGGCTCGGTAGGCCTTGGCGCGGTGGCCCCGCTGTTCGCCGCACTGGTACGTCGCTACGTCGACCAGCATTTCGGTGAGCGGCCGCGTAGCCGTTTCTTCGCGTTGACCGGTGACGCCGAGCTCGACGAGGGCAACGTGTGGGAGGCGATTGCAGACTCCGCCACCCATGGCCTCGGCAATGTGACGTGGGTGGTTGATGTCAACCGCCAGTCACTCGATCGCGTGGTTCCCGGTATCCGTACGCCACAGCTTGAGCAAATGTTTGGCGCATGTGGATGGCACGTTATCGAGGTCAAGTACGGGCGGCGGCTACAGGCGGCGTTCGCAGGCGAGGGCGGTGGCGCGCTGCGTAGCTATCTCGACGATATGCCGAACGAGCAATACCAGTCGTACTTCAGGTACACCGGATCTGAGCTTCGTGAGCGGTTTTGCCAAGGTGCTCCGCCTGGTGTCATCGATGCGCTCATGCGCATCGATGACGGCGATCTTGCCTCGGTCGTCCAGGATCTCGGCGGTCACGACCTCGGTGCCCTGCTCGATGCCTACCGCATGGCTGACGAGGCCACCGGCAGGCCTACCGTCATATTTGCGTACACGGTGAAGGGCTGGGGGCTGCCGGTTGCGGGCGACCCGCTCAACCATTCGGCGCTGCTCACCACCGGCCAGATCGACGAGCTACGCGTCCGGGCTGGTCTGACTGTGGAGACGGAGTGGGATCGCTTCGACCCGGATTCTCCGGCGGGGCAGTTGTGCGCCAGGCGGCGTGCCCACCTCGCCCGGGCCGAGCCGTCACCCACCCTGAAGATCCGTGTGCCAGACAAAGTGGAGGTAACCTCCCCCGGCAAGCATGTCTCCACGCAGGAGGCGTTCGGCAGGCTGATGCTTGGGCTTTCCCGCGATGACGCGGTCGCGCCGTATCTCGTCACCGCCGCACCCGACGTAGCTGTATCGACGAACCTCGCCGGGTGGATTAATAAGGTCGGTGTCTATTCCGCCACGAGCACGCAAGAGTGGGAAGGCACCGACACGCTGCTGCGCTGGCGCCAGTATCCGCGTGGCCAGCACATTGAGCTGGGCATTAGCGAGATGAACCTGTTCCTGCTGCTCGGGCAGCTCGGCTTGGCCTGGGACCTGTCTGGTCAGCCGCTGCTGCCAATAGGAACGGTGTACGACCCCTTCGTCTGCCGCGGTCTCGATGCATTCATCTACGGCGTCTACAGCGGCGCACGGTTCGTCATCGCAGGCACGCCAAGTGGCATCACGCTGGCACCTGAGGGCGGCGCGCACCAGTCGACTATCACGCCCTCGATTGGATTGGAGCTGCCAGGCGTCACATCCTGCGAGCCTGCGTACGCTGGTGCGCTTGACTGGATGCTCTGCGACGCGCTGCGCCGGATTGCCGCCGGAGAGCCGGATTCCTCGACATACCTGAGGCTCTCCACCCGTGCGATTGACAACGCACCGTTTGAGGCCGCGTGTCGGCGTTATGGCGATGAGAGGCTGCGTAAGCTGGTCCTTTCGGGTGGCTACCGTCTCCTAGCCTGTGAGGTCGAGGGGCCCGCCGTCCATCTCGTGGCGAGCGGTGCTGTGCTGCCAGACGTGCTCAGTGCTGCGGCCGAACTCGCCGACGAGGGTGTGCGCGCGCACGTCGTAGATGTGACCTCGCTGGACCGGCTATACCACCAGTGGCGGTCGGCGCTGCGTGATGGGCTGCGTGCTGCGCGCGAACCTGCTATGCCGCCACTCCTGCGGGAACTCTTCCCCGAGCGCGGGCCGGTCGTCACCGTCCACGACGCGGCCACACATGCGATGGCCTGGCTCGGCTCCGCGCTCGGCGTCCCGTGTGTGCCGCTCGGAGTAGACGCCTTCGGGCAGAGCGGGCGCGTGGCCGACCTGTACCAGGAACACGACCTAGCGCCAGGCCACATCGTAAACGGCGCACTTGCCGCCCTGTCAGTCAGCCGCCAGCAGGCCCGGGAATGTTGAACGCTCTGGATGAGGCATGGTGAACCCCGGAGGTCTGCCTGGCCATGGCACCCAGCGTCAGCCGATCCTGCCGCCAGCCCTCCTGGCCGGGCTACCGACGCCCTGCTTGCTCGTTGATCTGCGTGCGGCCGATCGGAACATCTCGGCAGCCGCGCGGTTGCTCCGTGGCACGCGTGTCAGTCTGCGTCCGCACTTCAAGGCTCACAAGTGCACCCAGCTGCTGCGGCGACAACTCCAGGCGGAAGGCTGCTTCGGAGCCACCTGCCAGACGGCGGGTGAAGCCGAGTGCCTGTCCGAGGCTGGATTCCCTGACATCCTCGTGGCGAACGTGATCGCCGATCAGTCCTCCCTCGCCCAACTCGGGCGCGCCGCGCAATCGGCCCGCATCACCGTCGCGGCCGATTGCCTTGCCCACGTGAACTTGCTGCAGCAGGCCGCCGCTGCCGCAGATGTCACTTTCGACGTGCTTATAGAACTCGACGTCGGCCTCGGCCGATGCGGCCTCCCCCTGGGCAGTCCGGATCTGGTGCCGCTTGCGGCGATGATTGGCCGAGCCCCCCGCCTGACATTCCGTGGCATCCAGGCCTACGCCGGGCACGTGGTGCTGCGCGAGGGCCGAGAATTGCGACGGACGCTTTCCCAGCAGGTTGAACTCCACGTGGCCACAGAACTCGACCGGCTGACTCGGGCTGGGCTGAGCTGCCCGGTCGTGACTGGGGGTGGCACAGGCACTCTGCAGGTCCTTGGCGAGAGCGAGGTGTTCACCGAGGCGCAGGCCGGTTCCTACGTGCTGCTGGACGCTGCCTACGACCAGCTGGGGTTGCCGTTCGAGCCGGCCCTGTTCTGCGTGACAACTGTGATCAGCTGTCGCGAGCGAGAGACAGCCGTCATCGACGCAGGCCTGAAGGCGCTGTCGGCAGACCGCGGTCTACCCATCTCCGTCAACGATGATGCCCGTGTCCTCGGGCTGTCCGACGAGCACGCGCGGCTGGCCATCGCAGCTGACAGCAATATCGCCGTGGGCGACAAAGTAATCCTGATTCCCTCACACGTTGACCCCACGGTAAACCTGCACGACATGCTGCACGTATTTGACGGCGAGCAGTTGGCCCGATGGCCGGTCGATGGACGGCGAGTTACCCGCCTCCGGACTCAGGAGTCTCGTCCGTGACGTCGCCCAGCGAGGATGACCTGATCTTGCCGGACACAGCCAACAGCAAGACGACTCTCATTGGGATAGGGACGCGGTCAACGGGCACACCGCGCCGGAGGCACCGGCGGAGTCGGACGTTCAATCGCGACCGGCGAGGCCGGTTGGGGCAGGGGCCCCGTCAGGAATTGTTCGAATAATCGAACATTGGCAGTGCTAAGGGAGTCTGCTGGGAGCCAGCGACGCCAGTTGCCAGGCGACGCCTAGCCACACCGAGCCAGAGTCGCTGCAGGTAAACAGCTCACTGGGCGACGTCTGGCACCGCTAAGCGACGGCTCAAGCCTGTATGGCATGTCAGAGGTCATGAGTCCGGGGATCACAGGTCTGCGATTGCCGGCGGCGCACACCGCGCGACGATGATCTGCGGGGGAGTGCGGCCACCGTCACTGCGGGTGCCGCGGACATGGGCTGCTAGCCATGGTGACCCGCGTGTCTTGGCCGCCCTGCGGAGGGCACGACTCGACGGGGGATCCGGGCCGGTCCGATTACCGCTCATGCCGCTTTCCGGTTAGAGGTGACCAGGGACTGTCTGGTTGCGTCAGCGGCTAAGGCAGGCGGCCGGTCGTCTGCCCAACCTCGATCAGGTGCCCGTCAGGGTCGCGGATGTAGGCGCGGATCTCCCGGCCGTGGTCCTTGGGCTCGGTGAGGAACTCGGCACCTCGCGCAGACCACTCGGAGTACGCCGCAGCGATGTCAGCCACTCTGATGTTGAGGAACGCACTGGCCCGGCTCGGGTCGCCCGGAGTTGTCAGCGTCACCGTGGGCTTGTCGTCGGTCGGGCCACCTCCCACATTGAGAATGAGCCAGCTATTCGCCAGCTTCATGATGACCGGGTCGCGTTCGAGCACCACCGTCGCCCCGAACACCGACTGGTAGAAATCCCGGGACCTGTCCTGGTCGGAGACCACCAGGAAGTGGGTGACGAGGAAACCGGTCTCCGGGGCTGGGAAATCGTCCTGACCCATCTGAACCCCCGTTGCGGATTGACGGCACAGCGCCAGCGCTGACCGCAGCTATCAGTCGCATCTACCCAACCATGAGGCGCCGCCACCGGCGCACTGTCATGCCGCTCTGTGAGTCACCGTGTTTGATCATTTGCGGTCAGGTCCGCCGGGCGGGGGGCGTAAGGCGTCGGCTGGGCCGGGGGTGCGACAACCAAGTACGGCCGTCCGCACATCGAGCAGGCCAGTCTGTCACCGTCGGAGGTCCGTTCGGTGATCTCGTGGCAGTAGCAGCACAGTTGCGTCGAGCCGACCATGACCATCACCATGGTGCCGCTGCGAAGGTGCGAATGCACGCGAGATACCGGTCGGCCAATCGTCACTTCGGCGTTGACACCGCACGAGTCGACCGCTTCTGCCGCGACTGCGTGCAGTGTCGGCTCACCGTGACCTCGCTCGCTTTGGTCGGAGCGGTCTCGGGCCCGCCTGGTGTCAAGGGGCAGCAGGTTCTCGTGGCCGTCGTCAGCCTGGCGCCTGTGCGCGGAGCGCATGATCGGCCTGTTGCCGGCTGGTAGTTCCGTGGCATGATCGGCCCAGGTTCTCCCCTCTTTGGTCTGGGAGGC
>OFGV01000007.1_pt1 | contig 29201 bp, 31 predicted proteins | sample 1521911 | NCBI WGS metagenome assembly OFGV01 (sample SAMEA2553413, study PRJEB24118) | soil metagenome
CCACACGCGGCACCGGCCACGGTCCTCTCCTTATGCGCGGACCCGAACCTCACCTACATCCGCCTCCTCTACGCCTAATTCCTGGCCACCTCCAAAAATCTATTTTCTCCTTAGTAGTCTCCCTCTTTCATGCGGCTGGTGAGGTGCCACTTTGGCGCCTTGTTTGATCTTGAATTTGCGCTGGGCTCGTGGCGCTGGGCCAGAACGCGCGTCGTGCCGCCTGCGGCGGGGCCTGGGATGGTGCCCTGGACGGGCGGGATCGCTGCTGGCTGGCATGCTGGCGGCAGGTGGTGACGGTGGAAGCGCGGCTGGCGGGAGGCTGGTCAGGCGAACGCGGCGCGCAGCCGGTGGAATCCGGCGGCGATCTGGGCGGCCCACCGCCAGGTGCGGTCGATCTTCAGGCGCATCTGGCGGGCGGAGCGGGTGAACCGGGCGGCCACGTGCAGGACCCGGTAGCGGAACGCGGCGATCTCGCAGCGGGCCAGCGACGGCACGTGCGCGAAGCAGATCAGCTTGGCCCAGCAGACCAGGTCAGCGGCGGCGAGCACGGCCTCCAGCCAGGCGCTGTTCGCCTCCCGGCCCCGGCAGGGCAGTTCCGCAGGCCCGATGCCTTCGCCTGCCGGATGCGGTCCTCGACCCGGGCATGCTGGCGGTGGCGCAGTTCCAGCCCGGCGGCCTGGCCCGGGATCACGCCGCGGGGCGTGCCGGTGAGGAACGCGGTGATGCGGTGCCCGTCCACGCCGGTGAAGGTGAGCTGGGCGCCGGGGTGCGGGCGTTCGTTGCGCAGGATCAGCCGCGAGCCCTCCGGCCAGGGTTCGGAGGGAGGCTGCACGGAAAAGACCCATACTCTCACATAAACGGATATGGGACCTCGCCTTGCAGCCCACCCTACGTCCGGCCGCGTGCAATGACGGATCCCCCCTGCTGGTCGATACGCACATGGCCCGCGTTGGGGAAGCTGGGCCAGTCCGCGGGCGTCCAGCGGATGTCAGCGGTCCCGGTAACGTATCCGGCGTTCCTTCTTGTCCCCTGAGGAATGTTCTTCACCTCCGCATGGGTGGCGTCGATCATCGCGATCATAGGTGCCTTCCCGGGGGCAGGCGATGGTCATCAAAGGCGGTCACGATAGCAGCCAGGCTGGCATAAGCGGGCATTGCGGATGTTGCTTAGGGCAATTACTGTTCTCTGCAAGGCCTGCTCACGCCGGCGCCAAGTCACCCTCGGTGACCTGGCGACCTCAGCTCCCCGGCTGAGGCGCCGCCCGGCTGCGGCGAGTGCGGGGTCGGCAGGCATAGCAGCTGCCGGACCAGACAAGGAGGCGCGCCAACATGAGTCTGCTCGGAGACACAGTTGTTTACATACTCGTTCTGCTCGGCGTACTTGCCGTCGTTGCCGGGATCATGTACGGGGCTGCGCACCTGCGGAAGCACTCACCGGAGTAGTTCCACACCCGCGCCACACGCGCTGGGGCAGGGGTCTGGTACCCAGCAGACCGCCTGAGCGTGGCCGGTGAGCCCCAGCCCGCGCCCAGGCGGAGCAGGCGGTGTGGACGATCAGAAGTTCCGTCCGCACTTTTGCAGATGGGCAGGATCCGAGTGTGGCGGGAGCATCGAGTAGTTGGTAGGTACGGGTAGACGTACCCGGCCAGCCTCCGGAATACGGCATCGCCGCTCCACCCAGGGGGAAAGTGGTGATTCACACAGCGGGAAAGTACAGCAACCGGTGTAGATCTGGCCGGACTGGCGTGCACGCTCTGGGACGGTGACCTGCACGGGTGCACTGCGGTGGACCAATCAGACCCGGCGAAAACCCCTCGGGATCAGGCGGGCCGTCTGCGTCCGGATTGCGGAGCCGGGGGAAAAGGCGGGGCACGCGTACCCGGAAGTCGCGGTAGGTGCTGAGCACGATGCCGATGACGGACCCGAAGATGGCCGACAAGCCGAGCAGCCAGAAGATGTCACACAGCATGAGCGGATGGCGGACGATCGAGTAGAGCCCATCGGTTCGCAGTGGCTCGCGGCGGGCCGGTGCGGTGAGCGGCGCGACGCGAAAGACCGGAGTGGTGAAGAACAAAGAACGCGCGGCACTTCGGCGAGAAGAACGACCGGAACCCCGAAGCGGAGGCTGCGCCTCTGGGCCCGGGTCCCCACGATGCCGAACGCCAGGCCCCATCCGGTGGCCGCCACAAACGCCCAGAACCACGGATCAGCTAACGGCACCCGCTTCACCTCACCACTCCTGCTCGTGCAAGCCAGCCTGCCCGGCTTCGGGCCCCGGGCACGTCAGCTTTACTTGATCCTGCGGTGGCCCTTGGGTTATCCGGCGCCCACTGTCCGGTGAATGGTGGTCCCCGGTGCCGGGCCAGGTGTCAGTCCGGCTCGAGCCGCAGGACCGGGACCTGGCGGCCGACGGCCCGGTAGTCCTCGTCGCTGCCATCGACGGCGAAGCCCATGAAGCGCGACAGGCTCCGGGCCGCCCGCCGATGGCGCCGGGCGTAGTCCACCATCACCTCCGCGGCCTGATCCGGCGGCACCGGCACCGCCCGCACCGAGATGACGCGGGCACCCAGCTGGATACTGGCGCCCGGGTGGGCCAGCAGATTGCGGTACCAGTCCGAGCCCGGGCCAAACCCGGATACCACCGCCACTGCCCCGCTGACCCGGTCGTGTTCGGCCACCTCGACCACCACCTGCCGCACCCTGCCGGACGTGCGGCCGATGTGATTGATCAGGACGAACCGGTGGCCCAGCAGCCAGCCGAGCCTGGCCCGGTACAGCCAGACCGGCAGCCGGTACAGCAGCCGCCTGACACCAGCCGGGCGCCCTGGCCGCTTCACGATCTCCACCCGGCCATCATGACCCAGGCGGCATGCCCCCATCAGGCCGGCGGGGTCAGGGCCGGGGTGAACCGGACGCCCCCGGCCACTGGCCAGAGCCGGATCAGCATCAGGTCCTGCGTGGCTGGCCGCTGAGAGCGAGCTGCGCCAACTGGCCGCCCCGGCGGGGTGGACCGATCGGAAACGCGGGTACGCAGAACAGCCAGATCGGTGCGGTAACCAGGAATGGACGGCTTGATAACGCTCCCGCCCCTGTCAATGCCTCTTTGTGTCAGGGGTTTCTGCGGGGTTTCTTGTTGTTGGAGAGGTGGGTCTTCGCTGCCGCGGCTGGTGGCCGGGGTCATAGGGTGACGGCGGGGTCCGGGAGTGGCTTGGCCGAAGAGCCGGCATCTGGGGTGTGAGCCGGCCGCGCTGGCGGCAAAGTCGTTCCCCGCGTGCCCTCCCGGGCCTCTCAGCGCGGGCCTGCTGCGGCCCGGCGGGCGTCGGCCTGGAGGCGGGCGAAGATGGCGTCGCTGACGCGGCGCTTGAGCGCACGCAGCGCCTCTTTGGGGGTCTTGCCTTCGGCCAGCTTGCGGTCGTAGTAGGCGCGGCCGTCGCTGTGGCGGTAGCGGATCTGGGTGACGGCGGTCATGTGGATCACGTGGTTGAGCCGCCGGCTCCCGCGCCGGCTCAGCCGGTAGATCTTGCGGCTGCCGGAGGAGACCTCGATCGGCGCGGTGCCGCCCCAACCCGGGTTCTCCCGCGCCATCTGCCCGATCAGCACAGCGAGCTGGGCATCGACCGGCGGCCGGCCTCCTCGTGCAGGACAGGTTCACCGCCAGCGCACCGGCCGCCGATGCCAGGCCAACAGCGTTGCGGGCGTGACCAGCCGGTTCATCCGCAATGACGCGGGAAGGCACCGCCCCGGCGGCCCGCAGTACTCCTAGCTGACGTCGCGAATGGCGTCAAGCAACTGGCTCACCTCGTCGCCGCTGGCCAGTGCGCGGTCCAGGCCGGAGCGCTGCAGGGCCGCCAGGGCCTTGTCCGTCCCGGCCACCTCGAGGTCAGTCATCGCGATCAGGTGATCCAAGCTCAGTAGCTCGAAGAATACGCTGGCGCGGTAGGGCCCGGTCAGCGAGCCGGCGAAACGTTGCCGGGCGTGCCGGAGCGAGTCGGCGCGGGCGGCCATCCGGTCCCGGTAGTCGGCCAGCAGCCGGCAGGTCTCCTCCACCGGCAGCAGGTTCCCGAGGAAGAGCCGCATCATCATGTGGTGGTGCATGTCCGGCGCGGTGATGGAGCCACCGAGCCAGTGGGACAGTGCCTCGGAGCCGGGCGGGCGCAGTGAGTACAGCCGCTTGTTGGGCTTGCCCTCCTGGACCACGTACTCGTGCTCGATGAGTCCCCGCTTCTCCAGCTCCCGCAGCTTCGGGTAGATCTGCGTGCGCGGTGTCTCCCACCACGGGGACAGCGCGCGGGCGTTGTGCCGGTGGATCTCATAGCCGGTCATTGGCCTGATGCTCAGGAGGGCGAGCAGCGCCACCTCCAGCTCGGACAGCTCAGTCTGCGGTGACGGCGCGGTGACCAGGATCGTTTCACTCGGCTCTTCGTCGGCGCTGCGTGCTGCTCTCGTCACTCCTCCAGTTTGCCCGGTCCCGTAGGCCCGCCGGACGTTGTCCCGCCGTCCCAGGTGGCGGGAGCAACGGAACGGCCCATGCGCTGGCCGCCCCCGGAATCAGGCGGCCTCTTGACATAGTACGTTACCAGGATAGTGTGGGATCGTACTATAGATGAAGCTCGCGGAGGCGCTTCATGGCCAGTCTGATTCGTGTGCTAGATGGGAACGCAGAGCGTTATGCCAGCCGCCCGGCCTGCATTGTCGGCACCGAAAGCCTCAGCTACGCGGAGCTGCGGGATGCCTCATGCCGTTTTGCCAGCTCGCTGCTCGACCTGGGTCTCCAGCCGGGGGACCGGGTCAGCCTGTATCTCCCGAACTCTGTCTCCTACATCATCTGCTACCTCGGGGCGATGCGGGCCGGGCTGATCGCCAACCCGATCAACAGCGTGTTCACGCCACACGAGGTGGAGTACCTGCTCACCGACTCTGCGGCGGCCGCGGTGATCAGCACGCCGGAGCTGCTCGGCGGGCTGGCGGATGTCCTGCCCCGGACCGCCGTCCGGGCCGTGATCTGCGCCGGTGACGCCGCGGGGCAGCCCGGCGCGGATGGCTGGCATGCGGTGGCTGAGATGCTGGCAGCCGAGCCAGCGCCGCTGCCCTACCCGGACGATCAGGCGACAGCCTGCCTGCCCTACAGCTCGGGAACCACCGGCCGGTCCAAGGGGATCCTGCACAGCCACCACTCGCTGGCTATGCAGGCCCTGCTGTCAGCCAACCACCTGCAGATGCGGCCCGGCGACGTGCTGGCCCAGGCACTGCCCCTGGTGCACCTGTACCCGGGGAACATCATCATGGGCGGGCTGCTGGTCGCGGGCGCCACCATGGCCGTCCAGCCGGTCTTCGACCCGCCCGGCTTCGCCTCGCTGCTGGCCGGGCTGCAGGCGACCTCCTGCGCGGGCGTGCCGACGACTTACGCGATGCTCTGTCAGCTGGATGAGAAGTTCGTCGCGAGCCTCGACCTGTCCGCCCTGCAGATTGCCTTCAGCGCGGGAGCGCCCCTGCCCAGCCGGGTGCGGTCGGAGTTCCAGCGGCTGTTCGGCTGCCGGATCCTTGACTGCTACGGCATCACCGAGGCGGCGGGCAACCTCACCGCAACCCTCCGGTTCGGTGACTCGCCGGAGCTGTCGTGCGGGGTGCCCTACCCGTTCACTGAGGTCCGGATCGTCGACGCCCACGACGCCGAGGTGCCGGATGGCGCGGTCGGCGAGCTGATCGCCCGCGGCCCGCAGATCATGAGCGGCTACTGGAACCGCCCCGCCGATACCGAGATCACTCTGCGCGGCGGCTGGCTGCACACCGGGGACCTGGCCCGTCGGGACGCCAGCGGCTTCTTCTACATCGTCGACCGCGCCAAGGACGTGATCATCACCGGCGGGTACAACGTCTATCCGGCGGAGGTCGAGGAAGTGCTGCAGTCACATCCCGACGTGGCTCTGTGCGCCAGCTTCGGAGTTCCCGACCAGGTAAAGGGCGAAAAGCCGTGGGCCGCGATCGTGCCGCGGGCCGGGGCGCAGCTGGATGAGGCAGCGCTGGAGAAGTACTGCCGGCAGTATCTCGCGCCCTACAAGGTACCGCGCCGGTTCCTCCTGGTTGACGCGCTGCCGCGCAGCCCGGTCGGCAAGATCCTGCGCCGCGAGTTGCGCGCCCAGTTCGGCGCGGGCGCCGAAGCCGCCCAGGCGCCGCTGCCATCAGCCACCGCTGGCTCCCCCTGAGCCCCTATGCCCAGGCGCTGACGCCCATCCCGAGACGGAGAGCAATGACCTGCTACATGTTCCAGCTGACAGTCCGGCCCGGCCAGCACAGCCGCCTGCGGGAACTGAACGAGCAGTACGAACCGGTCCTCGCCCGGGTTGCTGCGGGCATACACGGCCTGAACAGCATCGAGAAATGGCTGCTTGGCGCGGTATACATCGAACGGGTCGACTTCGACGGCGAGTTCGCCGACTTCGCCAAGCAGCTCACCGCGGACAAGGAAGTCCGCCAGTTCCTGCGCAGCGTCGGCGAGTGCTTCGCGGAGTCGCTGAAGGAGATGCCCGCCCGGGAAATGTCCTGCCTGCAAGCACTGCCCACCTGACCGGCCGTCCGCTCGCCGTGGCCGCGGCCAGGCGGACGGCCCGCTGAAGAAAGGAGCACACGGTGCCGTACGACTACGGACTGTTCATCGCGGGGGAGGAGCGGGCGGCTGCCTCGGGCGCGACGATCCAGGTGACCAGTCCCGCCACCGGCGAGACCATCGGCAGTGTCGCCTGCGCCGGCCCTGCCGACGTCGCCGCGGCGGCGGCCGCCGCGGCGGCCGCCGCCGGGAGCTGGGCCGCGACCAGCCAGGCCAAGCGCGCCTCCTACCTGTACGCGCTCGCCCGGGCCGTCACCGAGCACGCCGACGAACTCGCCACCATCGAGACCCGGGACATGGGCAAGCCGATCACGGTGAGCCGCAAGGTCGACCTCCGGTCGGCGCCGGAGGCGATCGAGTACTTCGCCGGCATGGCAGGCAAGATCGAGGGACGGACCGTCCCGGTGCCCGGGCGGTTCCTGAACTACACCATCCGGGAGCCCTACGGCGTGGTGGCCGGGATCATCCCGTGGAACTACCCGCTGCTCCAGGCCATCTGGAAGATCGCCCCGGCGATCATGGCCGGGAACACGGTCGTGCTCAAGCCCGCCGAGCAGGCGCCGCTGTCCCCGATGGCCCTGGTGAAACTGGCCCACGAGGTGGGCATCCCGCCGGGCGTCATTAACGCGGTGCCCGGCTACGGCGCGGAGGCCGGGGCGGCGCTGTGCAGCCACCCGGATGTCTCGCTGATCGCGTTCACCGGGTCGGTGGAGACGGGCCAGATCATCCAGCGGGCGGCGGCTGACCGGGTGGTGCCGGTCACCCTGGAACTCGGCGGGAAGTCGCCGAATATCGTGTTCGATGACGCAGACCTCCGGTCCGCCGTCGCCATGGCCTACGCCGCCATCTTCACCAACCAGGGCGAGGTCTGCACGGCCGGATCGCGGCTGCTGGTGCACGAGTCGATGCACGACCAGGTGGTGGCGGGCCTGCTGGAACTCATCGAAAAGCAGACCGTCATCGGCGACCCGATGGATCCGGCCACCACCCTCGGGCCGGTGCTGGACGCCGCACAGGTCAAGCGGGTGCCGGGCTTCGTGGGCCGGGCGGGAGACGCCGGTATCACGCTGCTTACCGGCGGCGGCACCATGCGGGTCGAGGGCCTGGCCAGCGACCTCTTCTTCGAGCCCACCGTGTTCGACGACGTGGACAATGGCAGCGAACTCGCCCAGAACGAGGTGTTCGGGCCGGTGCTCGCCGTCATCCGGTTCGGCTCGGAAGACGAGGCGATCGAGCTGGCGAACGACGTGCCCTTCGGGCTGGCTGCCTCGGTGCAGACCCGGGACATCGGCCGCGCACACCGGGTGGCCGCCCGGCTCAAGGCCGGCAACGTGTGGATCAACAGCTGGGGCAACGTGCACTCGGCATCCCCGTACGGCGGCTACAAGCTCAGCGGGCACGGCCGCGAGATGGGTTTCGCGATCATGAACGCGCTGACCCAGGAGAAGTCGGTCTGGGTCAGCACGCGCTGACCGGCATCGGGGTGCGAGCCTGCCGGCCCGCGGGCCAGCATCCCTCGGGCCAGCACCCCTCGGGCCAGCACCCCCCGGGCCAGCAAGACCCCTCGGTCACCAACAGAGTGGAGGAACTGTGACAGCGACACTCGACGTCGCCGGGCAGCAGCCGGACAGCCCCCCGGCGAGCTGGAAGGAGACGATGGCGGTCTTCCTGGCCCGGCAGATCCGCGACACCGACCGGATCTGCTCCGGGGCGCATACCGAGATCTCGTTCGCCGCGACCATGCTCGCGCAGAAGATGCACGCCCCGAACCTGAAGCTCCAGCTCGGCGGGGGTGCTTTCCTGTGCAACGTCGCTGGCGTGGAGGTAGACGAACTGCCGAAGACGTCCGTCGACTACCGGATCATGGGCTGGGCGGAGGCGTATTTCGAGCACCACGACACCTTCAACCACTACGGCCCGCCCGGCGGCCGCGACTACTACGAAGACACCGACAAGTGGCGCTCCACCAACAAGTACTTCTTCGCCGACAAGTTCTTCGTCGGCGGCATCCAGGTGGACCGGCACGGCAACACGAACCTGATCGGGGCCGGTGGGAAGGGCAGGTTCAGCTTCCGCGGGCCCGGCAGCGTCGGCATCAACGACGTCACCACCGTCCGGGACGCGTTCGTGTTCATGACCGCGCACGACAAGCAGCGGTTCGTGGACCAAGCCGACTACGTGTCCATGCCCGGCCCGAAGACCTACCGGGAAAAGGATCTTGCCGGCAACGGACCACAGTTCATCGTCAGCCCGCGCTGCGTGTTCGACTTCTCCGGCCCGGACCGGACCGCCGCCCTGGCCGGGCTCTTCCCCGGGCACAGTGAGGAGGAGGTGGCGGAGAACACCGGCTGGGAGATTGTCCGTTCTGCCCATTTCGTGGAGCTTGAACCGCCGTCCGCGGCCGAGCTGCACATCCTCCGCACCGCTATCGACAGGAAGGGAGTGCTCCGGAAATGAGCAGGGGAGCGCAGCCGCTGCAGGCCGGCCCGATCGAGCTGCCGGACGGCCCGCCGCCGCGCCGTGAGGTGGTAAGCACCGCCCGGGACGTGGTCGCCCAGATCTCCGACGGCCAGGCCGTGGCCATCGGCGGATTCGTCACCGCCAACCACCCGATGCCGCTGGTCCGGGAACTGATCCGGCAGGGCAAGAAGAACCTCACCATCATCGGCTCGGCGACGGGCGGGCTGGAGATCGACCTGCTGCTCGGCGCTGGCGTGGTCGGGAAGCTGATCGCCCCGTACTGCGGTGCGGAACTGTACGCGCCGCTCGGCAGCTGCTTCCGGACGATGGTGGAAAAGGAGCAGGTGGAGCTGTGGGAAAGCTCGGAATACATCCTGTACGCCGGCCTTCAGGCCAAGGCCATGGGCCAGGAGTTCATGGCCTGGCGGGGCGGCATCGGCACCAGCATCGTCGACCTCAACCCGGACCTGAAGGTCTTCACCAGCCCGCTCGGCGACGGGAAGGAGTACGTCGCGGTGCCGGCGATCTCGCCTGACTGGGCGTTCCTGCACGTCGGCTGGGCAGACAGTTACGGCAACGGCCAGCACCCCGGGGCCCGGTTCGGCGACCGGATCATGGCCCGGGCCGCGGACCGGGTCGCCCTGACCGTGGAACGGCTGGTGTCCAATGCCCACATCCGCCGCAACCCGATCATGACGTCGGTGCCGTACGCGGACGCGGTCGTGGTCGCGCCCTACGGGTCACACCCCTACGCGTCCCACGCCTTCTACGCGGAGGATGGCGAGCACATCGAAGCGTACGTGCGGGCCACGGCCGGTTTCCGCAAGGGCGACCGGAGCGGGCTGGACGCCTACCTGGACAAGTATGTCTTCGGCCCGGAGAGCCACGACGACTACCTGGACCTGGTGGGCGGCCGCACGCTGCGCGCGCTGGAAGCCGAGTATGAGCACTTGACGCTCGGTCGGCACAGCTTCGACGTCTTCGGAAGCGATGGCTGAGCCGTCCCCGCCGGTCCGGTCGCCGGAGCCGGTCCGGCTGCCGGACGGCAGGGAGGTCAGGGGTCGCCCACTGCTGCCAGATTCCTGGCGCCCATTGGCGGCCGGCCGGTGCGAACTGCTCGCCACCAGGTGCCCGCGGTGCGCCGCCCTCACCTTCCCGGCCGCCCAGATCTGCCCGCGCTGCTGGAACCGGGACGCGCTGACTGCTGAGGCCGTACCGGGGCCGGGCACGGTCTACGCCATCAGCACCGTGCGGACCAGCGAGCCCGGCATCGAGGCGCCGTACCGCATCGGCTACGCCGACTTCGCTGGCGGCCTGCGGATCTGTGGGCGGTTCACTGGCCCGGAGGTGGACGTGAACGAGGCGGTGGATGTCGTGGTCGCGGTGCTCCGCGAAGAGCCGGAGGCCCCGCTGCTGGGCTGGGCGTTCCGGAAGGCGGCATTCCCGGAGCCGGCCATTCCGGAGGCAGCCTTGCCGAAGACAGGAGCATGAGATGGCAGAGGTGTATCTGCACGGAACCGGCATCATTCCGTTCGGGCGTTACCCGGACCGGACCCTGGAGCAGCTGGCCGTGCCAGCGGCCTGGGACGCGCTGGCCGCCTCAGCGGCCTCCTCGACGGACATCGACGCCGTGTACTGCGGCAACGTCTACGGTGGGATGCTCCCGGCCCAGCGCATCGCGGCAGGCCTCGGCCTGACCGGGCGGCCCGCGTACAACGTGGAGGCGGCCTGCTCCAGCTCCGCAGTGGCTCTGCATCTTGCCGTGGGTGCGATCCGGGCTGGCGAGCTGGACACGGCTCTCGTCATCGGAGTGGAGCAACTCTCGGTCTTCGGCGGGGGCACGCTCCGGCTCAACGCAACTGATCCCGACGTGGCTCAGGGCCTTACCATGCCGGCCGTCTACGCGATGCGGGCACAGCGTTACCTGCGGGCGACCGGGGCAACGGTCGAAGATCTGGCCGCTGTGTCGGTAAAGAACCACGCCAACGGCGCGCTGAACCCCAACGCGCAGTTCCGCAGGCTGACGCCGCTGGATGAGGTGCTGAAGTCCCGCCCGATCGCTGACCCGCTGACGCTGCTGCAGTGTTGCGGCAGCGGTGATGGTGCGGCGGCCGTCGTGGTGTCCCGGCACCGGCCGGACGCCCGCACCTGGCCGCGGGCAGTACAGGTGACCGCCTCAGTCGTGGACTCGGGCACGGTAGGAGCGCACGACATGACCCGCGAAGACCTGACCACGAGGGTGGCCGGGCAGGCTTACGCGGCAGCGGGAATCGGGCCCCAGGACCTCGGCGTCATCGAACTGCACGACGCGTTCACCATCGCGGAACTGCTCTATTACGAGGCGCTAGGCCTGTGCGGCTACGGCGAGGCGCCGGGGTTGCTGAGAGAGGGCGTCACCGAACGTTCCGGCCGGCATCCGGTCAACGCGGGCGGCGGTCTGCTGTCCCGGGGGCATCCGCTCGGGGCCACGGGGATTGCGCAGGTGGTGGAGGTGGCTGGGCACTTGCGCGGCAGCACGACCACCCTGGAGCACCGCCCCAGCGTTGGGCTGACGCACTGCACGGGCGGTGGGATCTCCGGCTACGACCACGCTGTCTGCAGTGTGCACGTGCTCGCTGTGAACTGACCGCGCCGAAGGCTGTCCGTCAGTGTCGCTGCTCGCAAGGCACGCAGGACGGCGCAGGCCCCGGCCACGGACGGTGATCGGTAAACGGAGATGACCTGGCTGCGGTGGCCTTCGAATGCGGTGACCTGATCGCCAGATTCAGGATCCCAGATCCGGATGGTGCGGTCGGGCTGGCCAGGGTTTCTACGCGGCGCCGCTGGTGCGCCTGTCAGCGTGGGCTCCTCCGCGTCCACCGCGCCGCCGTTAATGTCTCGCCCGGGCCGCCCCACATCGACACTTCGTCACCAAAGGCGCACCCGTCATCGCAGCCCACCCCGAACTGGATGCGCGCTGTTCCGGCTGACCAGCTCCCTGACCAGGACCGGTCCCTCACATGGTGGGGCAGTGGCTGGTGGCCGGCGTGGCGGTGGCAGCGTTCGTACCCTCCGAACTGTGCCCGGGTCACTTCGTGGCCGCGGGCAAGCTCACGCAGGCTGAGCTTCTCGCCCGCTGCCAGGGTCATGGGCGGCTCCTTTTGCTGCCTGCCCCTCCCCGCCTGTTTTCACCCCGCCGGGGTTGTTTTCTCGTCCGCTGGCCAGTCGGCTGGAAACTGCTGGTCGCAGCCGGGCTCTGCGGAAGTCAACCCGCCAGCGCCGGTCATCGGCGACGGTGATGGCGATGTCGGCGGTGGCTGGATCCGCGGGCTCCGGCACGAGATGGGCGACCCCGACCGGCTCCTCCTGGCCCTCCGGCGGCAACACGATCAGCACGAGCGCAATGTGATTCAGCCCGTCAACGCTGCCGGCAAGCCGCCGGATCAACGGGTCATCGAGCCCCACCCAGCGCCGTGAGGAACCAATGTCGGTGTCGAATCGGGCGATAGCCGACGGAACCCCTCCCGCAGCACCTCACCACCGGCTGAGCCGCGACCGCACCGGGCGGTGCTGTGCGGCGCCCCGCCGAATTCGCCTGCACGCCAGCTGTAACGCGGCTTGCCTGCCTGCTAGTTAGTGAAACGCCTCACATGCAGACACCACATCGGCAAACACCAGGTGCACCTACGATTCGGTGCGGCGCCCGCGGATACCGGTTTCCCAGCGGGGAGGCTGGCCCTGCAGGAGGTGCGGGGGTTCGTGGACACGATCACCACGTGCCAGGACTCCACTGCGATCTTTGGGCGGCGAGGCATTGTCCAGCGCCATAGCGGGGCGACCCAGCGCCTCCCGGCCAGGTCCGCAGGCACCGGGATCCTTGTCATCTGGCACCGCCCCCTGTGGCCAGCCCCACCCGAAGATCTATGAGACACGCCCGTGGTGAGGATCTGGTGCCACCCGGCCTCGCCGCGTTACTTCTTGTGCGCGACCCCGGCCCACAGAGCAGCTGGGCTGGCCGCCTCCTCCTCCGTGGCAGGCCGCCATTTCGACGCCTGCACCAATCCTGGTTTCACCAGTTCCAGGCCGTCAAAGAACGTCGCCACCTCGGCGCGGTCACGGAAGGTGACCTTCTCGGCCATCATCTGGTTAAGGACACCGGCCATCTTGGCCATCGCCTCAGCGTCGATGTCGCTGGCCGGATGGGAGAGCGCGAGATAGCTGCCGGGCGGCACGGCGTCCATCAGCGTGGCCACGATCGCGTGCGGGTCGTGCTCATCGTCGACGTGCTGCAAGATGGCCATCAGCATCACCGCGACCGGGCGGCTGAAATCCAGCAGCTCCCGCGCACCGCCCAGAATCTTCTCCGGGTTGTGCAGGTCGGCGTCGATATAGTAGGTGGCCCCCTCCGGGTGGCTGTCCAGCAGCGCGCGGGCATGGGCGAGCACGACCGGGTCATTGTCGGCATAGACGACGCGGGACTGCGGCGCCACCGACTGGGCGACCTGATGGGTGTGGTTCACCGTCGGAATGCCGGTGCCGATGTCCAGGAACTGGCCGATACCGGCCTCCCCAGCCAGGAAGCGCACCACACGCTGCTGGAACGCGCGGTTGGCACGCGCCGACAACACGATATTGGGGAAAGCCCGGATCGCCTGGTCGCCAGCTGCCCGGTCAGCGGCGAAATTGTCCTTCCCGCCCAGCCAGTAGTCATACACCCGGGCGACATGCGCCACGTTGGTATCGAATGAGACCGGCTCATCCGGGCTCCCGGAAACCTGGCCCTGGCCCCACCATTCGTCCGCCATTGAACCTGCCTTCTTCCCGGTACCGTCCTGCCGTTCGCCGCTAGCCTAACCCCCCGCGTCTGCGCCGGTGCCGGCCGACGGGGCGGGAGCGTCATGGGTTCCACCATCGTGGGCGGAACCGCTCCAAGTGCCGCGGCTAGCCCGCCGGCCCTTACGTGCGGGGCCTCGCCGACTTCGGCTCGGCGGCTTGTCATAGCCAGGCCCGCTCCACTCTGCCGCCCGGGCCCTTATGAAGGCTGACGGAACCTAGCACATCGCAGGGCCCAGCCCGGGGGGATAGGCTGGGCCCTGCGCGGGAAAGGACCTTCACCAGGGTTAACGCCTAGCGCTCCGTGTCCGTTACAGCCGTTCACGGGCAAGGCCGTCATCGGAGCCAACGGGGGCCGCCGTTGGCCGCGATCCGGAACTCGTACTCCAGTTCTGCCAGCGTGGGGGCGCAATGGGCCTGTGAGCGGCCGCCTGGCAGCCTGCTGTGGGCGGTGAGCGCGACCTTGCGACGATCCGCGCCCTGCTCGCCGACGTCGCCGCAGCGTTCACCGGCCCCGCGGCAGGTCAGCAACTGGTGACTGCTTCGGACCAGGTGCGAAAGCGGGTGACTTAGCCATTGCGGTGGGCCTGGAACACCGCACGTACCCCAGCACCGGTGCCCCGATACGACCGCAAACCGCTCCCCATCATGCTCATACAGGCAGGCAGACAGTGACCGGCGGCAAAAACTCACCATGGACGCAACGCCGGGTGGGGCCCAATCCGGGCGCCAGCGCAGGCCCATGGCAGCGCCCGGCCCGCTCCCACGCCGCGACCGATGACGCGGCGGCCTGCCTGCTGGATTCATTCTCGTGACCCATAGCGCCTCCGGTTCATGGAGGTGTAGCACTGGTGGCATGGGTGGCCGGCACGAGGCGCCGAACAGCACCGATCCGTTGGTGGGCGTGGTCATCCTCGCCCTGTTCGCGATACTGGCAACCGTCATCCTTTTAGCCCTGGCAGGTGACTGACATGCGCCCCCGTCATGACCAGGCCAGCCCGCTGCCAGTGCGCTCAGAGGTAGTCCACCGGGAGTGGCTGCCGTGGCCGGGGGACGGTCTTCGCCTCTTCCGCCGTGTCCTGGTGCTCAGCGAGCATCTTGTGCTCGATCTCGGCCAGTTCTGCAGCTTCAGCGAGAACGGTCTCCCCCGTCTGTTGCATAGCCAGGTCAGTACCTGTCTCCCCGGCAGGGGCACGCTGCACTCCAGTGCCAGAACGCCTCGAGCCCCGGACGGCGGACCAAGCGTGCAGTATCCCGGTCACGCGGGCATGCCGCACCCGGCGGAATAAGTTGCCCATGTCCTTCCCCCCACCCTGGCTCCGTACCCTTTGACAAAGGCCAGCGTTCCCCATGCGCCGATTGCGGCGCAAACCTAGCACGATCCCGGGCTTGTCCACGATCCGGTCCCGTTCAGCCTGACCATCGTCAAGTCCCCTGCGGTCAGCCCGCTGCGGGTTAGCAGAGGGCTTCGGGAACGGATCGGCACGAGGCGACCCGTCGGCGTCTCTTCCTTCCACGTGGCAACGCCCTGGTCGCGTTGTGCTGCAAGCGGCAACATCGCGGGTAGCGCCACCCGGTGCGATGCGCCCCAGGCGGTTATTGAGAGAGGCGGCAGAACTGTTTCACCTGGCCGGCATATCCGTACCGGGGATTCTGATCAGAAGGGGGCTCCCAGAGAGGCTCCGCCTCGGACCGCCGAGGTTCGTGGTTCCGGTAGCGGCGTTACCGGGCGCGGGTTCATGCTCAGAGCCGTGAAGAACGTGCTGGGGTAGCCGGGGTGACAGGCCCGGTGGTGGCGCTTGCGCCCGATCCGGCGGTGGTGACCGCCGCGGACGTGGTGGCTGGTCACGTGGGGCTGGGCATTTGCCGCCTGGACCGGCTGTATCCCAACGTTCGCCACACCGCACTCCCAGGCACTCGTCACCTACCAGCCCGCCAGCCGCTACTGGGCACTGCAGTGGTATTGAGACCGGGATCTTCCTCGCCGCCGCGCTGGCCCTGGCCGGGCTGGCGAGGACGGCGAGCACGCTGCGGACATCACCCGCCCCACCGGGCACTTCCGGCCATCCGAGCAGGTAAAGGCGATTCCGCGGTTCATCAAGATGGAGGACGCACGCCTATGCTGCCCCGCGTGCGGTGTTGTGGGTCAGGCTGCCTATACGGCGATCAGCTCAACATGGATGTTGGCGGCCTCGGCTAGGTCGCTGAGATCGCTGGGGTCGGAGGTGAGGATGTCATCTCCATCGCCGGCCAGGCACACGACGGCAGCGTCAATAGCATCGGATTGGCCACTGCGGGCCAGTAGCATCCCTGCCCGGCGACCCAGGCGGTCATCGATCGGCGCGACCTCGACCCCTGCGAGCAGCCGGGCGACCAGGGCTTGCTTGCCGTGTCCGCCACGCCAGGCCTGGGCGACCACGCCCCCACAAGTGACTGGCAGCCGGCCTGCCAGGCGTTCACGCTTGACCAGGGCCACGACGTCGCGGTCACCGTGCTCGACCGCCACGAAAGCCCCCGCATCCAGCACGAGCATCAGGCAGCCCCACGGCCGCCAGGCGCCCCGGCACGGCTCCTGGCCGGGCGGCCGCGTACCACCACCGCGCCGGCCCTGGCCCGGCGGGCGGCATCGTGCATCTCCTGCTCAGTGATCACGCCATGTTCAGCCTCATAGGCGGCCAGGAAATCATCGAGAGCGGCCAGCCGCCGGTCATGATCGGCCTTCAGCCGCAGTGCCTCGTTCACCCAGGCGCTCACACTCTCCGCCTGTCCCCGGGCGACTGCTTCCTGGGCCACGGCTACAAGCTCGGCGTCGACCGACGCAGAGAGCCGCTCTTTAGCGCTCATACTGCAATGCTACATCTCTGCTACAAGTGTGGTAGCCGTCTCCGGGGCCAGGTTGGCCAGTCTCTGCCACCGTAGGCGAGCCAGCAACAGAGCTCGACAGGTTACCCTCATGCCGCGGCGAGAGCGGCAGACAGGGGTCGATCCTGCCGATGGGCGTACCGCCTGTCCGGTGTGCGGCGGATGGGACGGTGTGCCCATCCGCCGCACGGTGTGGCCAGGCCCGGACGAGGGCGACGCGGTTGTTATCTGCGCCGAGGGACTCAATCCTGGCCCCGGCCTGGTCGCCAGCACGCGCGTCGGTCACTCCCCGGAGGAGCCCGGGGACGCCGTCACCCGCCTCGACCAGGCAGCCGAACGGCAGTGGCTTGGTGACAGTCACGGGGATGAGTCGCCAGCAGCGTGCTGAACGGAGAACTTGCCCAGCCGGGTGCTGGTCCGCTGTGGTGTGCGATGTGATCACCTCCTCTCCTTACTGGACTCTTGCCGCCTGTGGCTCACCCCGCGCTCCTTCAGCGGGCATTGATCGTGCTCGTGAGCAGGCTGCTGTCAAAGGATGTGAATCTGGCGAGCGCGCGGCGCGTCTGACAGCCAGCACCTCGCAGCAAGGACATCCAGGGCAGATGACTACCGGTCTTGCCATCGGCGCGGTCACCATGTCACCGCGACCGGAGCCTACCTGCGGTGAGGGCGGCCTGAACCTGGCCTCGCACACCGCCTACCAGCGCGGACTGGACGGCATCATCCGGGCCGGCCCGCTGGGTGACGTGCCTGGGGCCTCCAATCTGATCAGGGTGCGCCTCCTCGACCCTGACCAGGCACCTGCCGCCGATGGCGCGGAGATCACTGTCCGGGAGGAGAATCTTGCAGCCCGGGCGGGGCAGCAGCCAGGGACTGCTTCGGGCCCGAGGCGAAGGCGGCTGATTTTGCCGTTGCGGCTGGCCCGGAACACGCCGCGCACCCCGGCGCCGGGGCCCGACACAACCACGAACCGCTCACCATCATGCTCATACATGCAGGCAGTGACCGGCAGCTCACCAGGCCGCCCGGCTCCTGAGGACGCCTGGGACGACAGAAGCCACGCGGCCAGCGCACGGGTACACGCCCGGCGATCCCGGTCCTGCTCGGCAACAACTGTCACATCCGCAGGAGCCTAGCCCGGCCTGCCCTGAATCGTTCAGAACATGACAAGAAACTCACCCGGAGGTAGCGCATCAGCCGAACGCGAAGCGCACGGCTCAACCGGGCGCCCACCGCAGACTGACGGTCGGCGTGGCCCGCGTTCACATCCCGGCCGGCGAGGCGCCGAGGTAGCCACTGGTTCCCGGTTGCCCATGGCGCGGCGGTTCATGCAGGTGCAGCACCTGATGGCATGGGCGGCCAGCATGAGGCGCCGGGCAGCACCGATCCGATGATGGGCGTGGTCATCCTCGCGCTGCTCGCGATCCTGGCAGCCGTCGTCCTGTTAGCCCTGGCCGGTGACTGGCTCATCACCGTCATGACCACAGCCTTCCGCCGCCAGTGCTTTCAGCCGCAGTCCACCGGGGGTGGCCGTCGCGGCGGCGGAACGGATTTCGCCTTTTCGGCCGCGTTCTGATGCTCGGCCATCACCTGGTGCTCGATGCCGGGCAGCTCTGCCGTCCCCGGCCCGCCTGATGATGAACTGAGCCCCTGGACATCTCGGGGGTGATGCCCGAGGGCGAGCCGAGCATAATCCCCGGCCATGGCCCGCAGCAACCGTTTGCATGTGCCGAAATACCCTGGTTTGGCCGGCGGTATACGAAATCCCAATGCCGATCCTGCACGGGTCTATTCGTGTGCGAAAAGACTGCCCCCAGGGCAGCTGGCCATGAACGGCACGCCACATCAGGCAGAAGAACGAAGCTCGCCGCGTATCCCCCGGACTAACGCGGCGGGCCTCGCTCTTCCTCCGGGCCAGGTTATGTTGATCGCCCATAAATCACAACATCATAATTGGTAAAATTACGCACCGTGGCAACACCGGCACGCTTGATACATGTATCGATGCGGGGTAATCCGGGAAACGGGCCCCAACCGATATGGTCCTTACGGTCATGATGCGAAGCGTATCTCCGGTCCCATCTTGCATCGTGTGGCAACTGTGACAATCCGTGCTCTGCTCGCCGACGTCGCCGCTGCGCTCACCAGCCCGGCTACAGCAGCCGAGGGCCTCGTTGTGCCCGGCCGCCAGACCAGGCCCTGCCACCGGGCAGCACCGTCCTGACCAGCTGCCCACCCGCCGGATGAGGGAAGAGGCGTCTGTGCGGCGCAGGATCCGCGCCGCCCGGAGGTCAGCAGCCAAGTAACTGCTTCGGGCAGCTGCGAAGGCGGGTGACCTTACCGTTGCGACGGCCTGCAGCGCCATCGCGGTGGCCTGCTGCGCCACGATGGCCGCGGGCGCACTGGTCCCCCCTCCGACGCCGACTGCCGCGCGCTAGCCGACATCGTCTGGGCCGCATCGGGCTACGCGAGCTTCCAAATGACCCTGCTGGCGGCCACTGATCGGGTGGGTGCGGCTACGATCCGCCGCGCTGGCGCCTGCGAGGCCGACGATGTGGTGGAGTCCTCCATCCGCCTGGCGCGTGCGGGTGACGCCTGGTACGTCGCTGGCGAGCAGCCCGGCGAGCCGTTCGGCGTCGCCGGAGCATGAGACCGCCGCTGGCCGGCAGCTTCAGGGCGATGCTTTCGGCGGAGCCCGGGCTATGCGTCACATCTGTCACTTTTCGGCGGGTACCCAGACGTCCCCGCCCGGCCTGCGTAGCACGAAACCGTCCCGGCCGACCAGCACTGCTACGTCGTTGGCGTATGCGCGGCCATTGTCGCTGTCGCACACTACCGCCCGGACAATTCCGGCCGCACGTGTCCGGTCTTGCTCGACTTCCAGATACACGCCGGGCCGGTCAAGCTGTATGCGGTTGATCATGCGTCCCTCCAAAAGGAATGGTCATGCCCGCGGGGGCGGCACGGGCAAGGCCAGGCCCTGCACTTGCGGCGCGCCCGCCGCCGGACTGTCGCTCCCGGTTCCGGCCGTTGATTCCGGCTGCCGGCATTTGACGGCGGTGGCGGCCGGGTCCGCGTTGGCCGCATCCGGCCCGGCACCGTTCGGCCAGGCCTTGCCCGGGAGCGCCGCTGACAGACCGCAGCCCTGGGGTGCTGTCTGGCCGCGCAGATCCTGCCCGGCGGGCGGCGCGGCCCGGATCGGTAACCGGGCCTGTATCGGTGGCTGCGGCGGTGCGGGGCCCGTGGGCCGCACCAGCAAGGCATGGTAACCCTCTCAATCGGATCCTCCATGATCGGGCCTCGCGCTGCTGAGCTGGCGAGGAGAAGACCGAAGCGGTGGGGACGGCACCGCAGCTCGTTGCCGGGTCCGCTCAGGTGCTGGCTGCCGGTGGTTGGCTGGTGGGGGTTATGCCCGGGGGCCAGCGACGCTGGCGTGTCAGCCTGCCTGTAGCGCTGACCCGGTAGACCGCCAGCACCTGTGTGGTGGTTCCCGTCACCACCGCGTAGCGCCTGCCATCGTGTTCACATAGGTGGCTGCTCACAGCCGGGGCAGGTGCCACGCCGGCGTGGAGTGCCCTGGCTGATAGCAGCCACGCGGTGAGTGCCCGGTTGCGCAGCTGCCGGTCGTGGACGGGCCCGGTGCCGCTCATGCTGTGAGCCTGGCATGAGAGCTGGTTGCCCGCGTCCCGCTGGGATGGGTCATGCCGGACCAGCCTGCCGAACCCAAGGCATTCCCACCGGCCGATCCCGTGCCGCCAGATGGCTTCGCAGCACGGGCACCGGTGGGCTGGCATCTCCGCTCCGCCGGGCACCACCATGTGGGGGGTGAGCTGCACGTCAGGGCAGGCGGGGCAGCAGTTATCAGACCCCCTGACCACGACCTGCCCGCCGCCGCTGACCGGTGCCAGTTTCTCGGTGATCACGTACGGGCGGGTGGCGGTGTGCTGCGCGGGGCATTCCAGCACACGGCGGAAGGTCACGGGTCCTCACCGTTCGTAATTGGGCTGGAGGCGGCGCGTGCCGCGAAATGGCCAGGCCACGGGGGTACAACGTCGTGGCAGGCCGGAGCGTTACACGGCGCGGTCACCTCCCTGCCCTCCCCTGGCGCAGGCCGGTGGCTTCCCGGCATCGGCGTGCCAGCCCCGCCGGGATGTCCGGCAGATCCCGGGCGTGATGACCGTGCACCACGATGCCTCTACGGCGCGTGTGCTGCGGACGGGACCGACGTTCCCTATTCTTCCACTGCTACACACCGGATCAGAACCGCGCGGCACACGGGGAACCGCGTGGCGCTGGCCGGCTGCTACCGGCCGCCGCTTGGCCGCCTTGGTGCCGGCCTGGACCGGGCTGTCTTGAGCCGCGTGGCCACAGCGACGATCCGCGCCCTGCTGCGCAGCGTTGCCGAAGCGGCCGCCAGCCCCGAGCACGCGCCCGCCCACCAGGAAGGAACCGGCCCGCGCACCAGGAAGGAACCGGCCCGCGCACCCGGATCACCACCTCGGCCACCTCCGCCGTGTTCATCCTCGATGGCCTCGCTGCCCAGGCGCCGGTGGGCTCAGGGAGGGAACAGCCCGCTGGCCGACCTTATCTAAGACATACGTCTATATAAGGCCTCGAGGGGCAGGTGAGGGGCACAGCCGGGCCGACCCCGGATTTCTGACCTGCGCGAAGCGGAAGATGGCCCGCCTGCCCGTGCCGGGCGCGGCTTTGGCGATCTCACATCCGTTCTGGCTGCGATACCTGAGGCCAGCGGGTCATTGCTCAGCGGGAGCGCTAGGTGTCAACCGTGACGACGGGGCCGGTGCTCATGAATTCGTATGTCGTCGGCGTTAAGGGTTGCGGGTGGCCGTTCCGCGCAGGTGTGGTGTGGCTGGCATGGTGAGGCGGGTGTCGGGGAACCGGAACGGGTCCAGGTGGTCGATGGTGAACCCGGTGGCCTGGATCGCGGCGGCGGTGTCGCGGCTGGTGTGGCAGCCTCCGCCCAGCGCCGGCCCGATGGTGGCGTCGAAAGTCGCTGTACGCGGCGCAGGCCTGGTGTGCCGGCGGATGGAGTGGTTCGCTCTCACACTATGTGCTGGGCGCTCTCCACAGAGTCTCGGCTGGCCCATGAGACGGACCCGCGATAGCAGCGTGCTGGTGGCTGGGCATGGGGTGGCGGCGGCATCGCCTGGCCGGCTGCTACAGCGGCACACTTTCGCCGCACGGGTCCAGCGGCCCGGTGCGATAGGTCCAAAGTCCCTCCTCCCTGCCTGTAGAACGGCCATAGCTTCTGTTTCGTAGCGGCATGAATGATGGGCCGAACGTGCATGCCCGTCGGCGAAAACCCAGCCAGGAGCAGGGAGCAGACCGCATGAAGACTCTCATCATCTGCAACGACCCGCCCTATGGCACTGAGCGGTCCTGGAACGGGCTGCGCCTGGCCGGTGCCCTCGCCCGCCGACCCGACGTGGACGCGCGGGTCTTCCTACTGGGAGATGCCGTCGGCTGCGCCGTGGCCGGACAGAAGGTGCCCGACGGCTATTACCACTTGGACCGGATGATCGAATCAGCCGCCCGCCACGGCGCCGAGGTCGGCTGCTGCGGGACCTGCCTGGATGCCCGCGGTATCACCGGGGAGCTACTGGTGAAAGGCGCACATCGCGCCACCCTGGAGGAGCTGACCGACTGGACGCTCTGGGCGGACAAGGTCATGACGTTCTGATGCCGCCCCAGGCCCTGCCGTTTTAGGTCGTGGGTGGACCGGCCACATGAGGCCGGGTTTCGTACATGCGGATGGCGACGGTGAGCCCGGAGGCGGCGGTGAGGGCGGCGACGACCCAGATGGCCGCGAGGATGCCGAACGCGTCGGCGATGACCCCGGCGAGCAGTGCGCCGACGGCGAACCCGCCATCACGCCATAGCCGGTAGACCCCGACGGAGCGGGCCCGCCAGGTAGGGTGGGCGACGTCGCCGATGGCGGCGAGCAGGGTGGGGTAGACCATGGCGGTGCCGGCGCCGAGCAGCACGGCGGCCACCGCCCACACCGTGAAGGTGGCGCCGAGGGCAACGAGAGCGATCGCTGTGGCCTGCACCCCCATCCCGGTGGCGATGAGCCATTTGCGGCCGATCCGGTCCGACAGCGCGCCGGTCGCCAGTTGCCCGGCGCCCCAGACCGCTGGGTACAGGGCGGCGAGGATGCCGATCTGGCCGACGGTCAGCCCATGACGGGTGAACAGGATCGGGAACAGGCCCCAGGCCACGCCGTCGTTGAGGTTGTTGACCATGCCCGCCTGGCAGGCGGCGGACAGTGCCCGTTCGGAGAAGCTCGTCAGCCAGGCCACCTGCCGGGTGGTCAGGTGCCCGCCCAGGTGGTCAGCGGCGGCGACGTGCCCGGCAGCCTCGTGCCGGGCGTGGCCGTGGGTTTCCCGGACGGCGGCGGCGGACAGGCCCAGGCCTAGTGCGATGTAGGCGGCGCCGAGCAGGAACGGGGCCGGGCGCAGGCCGTGGGCGGCGGCCAGGTACCCGGTGGCCAGGGCGGTGATCGCGACCGCGCCGTACCCGGCGGCTTCGTTCAGGCCCATGGCCAGGCCGCGGCGGGCCGGGCCGACCAGGTCGATCTTCATGATCACGGTGGTGGACCAGGTCAGGCCCTGATTGACGCCCAGCAGCACGTTCGCGGCCACCACCCACCACCAGTTCGGCCCCCAGATCAGCAGCGCCGGGATCGGCAGCGCCACCAGCCACCCGGCGACCAGCACCGGCTTGCGCCCGAACCGGTCCGACTGGGTCCCGGCGAAGAAGTTGGTGATCGCCTTCACCGCGCCGAACGCCAGGATGAAGGTGAGCGCGCTGCTGAACGCGGCCAGGTGGAAGGTCTGCCCGGCCAGCAGCGGCACAACCGTGCGCTCCTGGCCCAGCGTCCCGCCGACCAGCGCGTTGACCGCCACCAGCAGTGAGAACTGGGCCAGGTTGGCCCGCAGCCCCAGCCGGACCCCAGGACTGGGCGTGGCGTTTCCTGGCTGGGCCGGCCGGGCAGGCGCGGCCGGGGCCGGGTCGGGGATGGTCACGCGTTTACCTCCAGCGCCCGGCCGGTGGCGCCGGCCCAGTCCGGCGGGCCGCCGTCCACGACGGCCACCCCCGTGTGCCCGGCCCGTTCCAGCACGCTGGCGGCGGTGGCGGCACGCTCGCCGTGCCCGCACATGGTCACCACCCGCCGGCCCACCAGCCCGGCGGCCCCGGCGGCGAGGGCCCCCAGTTCGATGCTGGCCGCACCGGGCAGGTGCCCGGCGGCGTACTCGCCAGCCTGCCGCACGTCGATGACGGCGGCCGGATCCACCTGCCCGGGGGTGAGCAGTGGGGTGGCCGCGACCGGCTGCCCGGCGGCTTCCCAGGCGGGCATGCCGCCGGCCAGGGTCCCGGCGAGGGTGTCGTATCCGATCTTCAGTGCCTGCCAGATGACCTCGCCCAGGTCCTGGCCGGGCCCGGCGACGATGATGAGCGGGGTGGCGGGGTCAGGGACGAGCCAGCCCAGCCAGGTCGCGAACGCCCCCCGCAGCGGGATTGCCAGTGATCCCGGGATGTGACCGGCCGCGTAGTCGGCCACCGGGCGCACGTCGATGACCTGCCCGCCCTCGTTCTGAAGCGCGCGGACCTGGCTGGTGGTCAGCGGGACGAGCGCGGGGGCAGATGCCACGATGGCCGGGCCGCGCCGGTTCTCCTCGGGCAGCCGCAGGAAATAGCCGGGGAAGGTGCCCAGGCTGGCCAGCAGCGCCTTGACGAACGTGTCCTCATCGCCGGCCGCCAGCAGCGGGTTGGCGGCTTTCTCGGCCCCGATGGTGGTGGTGCGCTCCGCGCCGGGCGGGGCGGAGCAGAACGACCCCGCCCCATGCGTCGGGAACACCGGCGTCACATCGGGCAAGGTGAGCAGCCGGCCCAAAGAGGCGTACTGGGACCGGGCCAGCGACTCGGTCTGCTCCGGGCCGGACAGGTCAGTGCGGGCAGCCGCGCCCACCAGCAGCGACCCCCCCGTGAACACCCCCAGCACCTGCCCGCCGTCGACCAGCAGGTAAGCCACATGCTCAGCGGTATGGCCGGGGGTGGCCCAGGCGCGCAAGGTCAGCCCGCCCATGTCCACCTCATCCCCGTCAGCCAGCCCCCGGTGACCGAAGGTACGTGCCCCGGAGGCGGACGCGAGGATCTGCGCGCCGTCGGCGGCGGCCAGCTGCAGCACCCCGGACAGGAAGTCAGCGTGCAGGTGCGTGTCGGCGGCGAACGCGATCTTCAAACCGTGCCGGTGGGCGGCCGCATACACCGCCCGCAGGTCCCGCGGCACATCGACCGCTAGCGCCTGCCCATCCCCGACGTCGGCCAGGTAGGCGGAGTTGCCCAGGCCTTCGTCCACGATGGGCACGATCTTCGTTCCGGCCACAGCCAGCTCCTCCCAGGCAGTGTGCGTGGATGAGCCCACGCCGCACAGCGCATAAGCTACACTATTCCATAGATCTATAGAACATCATAACGGAGCTGTGGAGTTCTGCTGGCGCGGGCCGGCCGGAGCGAGATGCCACACTGGCGCTGCACAGTCGGCGAGCAGGCTGATGCGGCGGCCAGCCTGGCAAGCATGCCCCAGTGTCCCGGGATGGCAGGAAGGAGCGCCCATGGGTGACCGGCAGCGCAAGGCAGAGCTGTATGAGCAGTTCGCCCGCGTCGGCAAGGCCCTGGCCAGCCCGAAACGGCTGGAACTGCTCGACCTGCTCGCCCAGGGCGAGCGCAGCGTCGAGGACCTCGCCGCCGAGGCCGGGCTGGGCCTGAGCACCTGCTCGGCCCACCTGCAGGTCCTCCACCACGCCCGGCTGGTGACCACCCGCAAACAGGGCACCCGCGTCTTCTACTCCCTGGCCAGCGACGACGTCGCCCGCCTCTACGCAGACATGCGCGACACCGCTGCCTCACTGCTCGCTGAGGTTGGCCCCGCCCGGGACGCCTACCTGGGCACGGACGTGGAAGAGGTCTCCCGCGACGAACTGCTGCGCCGCGCCGGCGCGGGGGATGTCATCGTCCTGGACGTACGCCCCGCCGCCGAATTCGCTGCCGGGCACATCCCTGGCGCGGTCTCCATCCCCATCAACCAGCTCGGGCAGCGGCTCGCCGAACTACCGGCAGGCACCGAGGTGGTCGCCTACTGCCGCGGCCCCTACTGCGTGTTCGCCCACGACGCCGTCCGGCTGCTACACGCTGACGGCCGTACCGCCCGGCGCCTGGCCGACGGCCTGCCCGAATGGCGGCTCGCCGGGCTACCGGTCGCCGCCAGCGGGGCCGTCCAGCCAGTTCGCACGTGACCAGGTCTGCCCGTTCCGAAGGACGCATCGTGACGAAGCGAACTGATCAGCCGTGGCCCCGGCGAGCTGACGTGGCCGTGGTCGCCTCCTGCGGCTGTCTCCCAGGCTTTGGATGCTGGGGCGCGGGAAAGGTAGTGGCGAACAGGGCAGGTCCGGCGGGTAGCTGGGGGGACACGATTCACCGGACCCATGTGCGTCGGCCTGCGGGCCGGCGGCGTCGTCAAGATCGGCCTAGTAGATGAGCGTGAAGTAGACGGCCTTGCCCGTGGGGGTCCGGTAATAACCCCAGCTACTCGAGAGGCTCGCGAGCAGCATCAGCCCGCGTCCGGTCTCCGCGTTGGCCGGCCCGTCCACCGGCATCGGCAGGACGGGCGATGTGTCGTAGACATCAACGTGTAACTGGCCGTAGGCGCAACTGATAACGAGCTCGATGGTCTTGCCCGCCTCATGCCTGAGGGCATTGGTCACTAGTTCGCTGGTGAGCAGGACCGCGACGGATGAATCGACGGGGACATCCCAGGCGTAGATGGCCGCCCGGACCTGGCTGCGGGCGGCGGCCGCCGCGGTCGGCCCTGCGGTGAGCGTGATGCGCAGCTTGCGTCGCACGTTCGGGCGGGTACGCGCCATCGTGTCCATCTGGGTTTCCTCGCCAGGCCGGGTCTGAGCTGGTCTGGGATGGCCCAAGTCACTCTGCGCGGCCAGCCCGGGGGAGATCCGATCAAGCTGTTGACGCTTGACGGTGCGGTTGCAGGACAAATACTGCTGCAAGTTGCACGCAGAGACATCGGTCAGGTGACGGATGTTTGAAGCCGTCACCATGACCAGCGAGCCAGCGCGGGCCTGACGGCACTGGTAGCGCGGTGCTGATCGACATCGATGGTGTGCTGACCGTCTCGTGGAAACCGCTGCCTGGCCAGCAAAACTGCTGACCGGGCAGCGCGCCGGTTCCCGGTGCACGGGCTGGTCGAGTTCGGCGTCTGGCAGGCGAGCCCGCGATTCGCCGAGTCATGAGGATCGTGACCATGGCCCGGGCGGTCGCCCCGCATCCGTATTGGACGCGGTGACGATCCGGGATGCCGAGCACTAGTCGTGCGCCGTCATCTTCGAGGAGCTGCGGCTGGTCGCCGGTATCGCAGCGGGCGACCCGCGCAGCCCGGGCTAGTGGGGACGGTCACGGGTGGATCGCATCGACGATGATCCGGTGGGCGTGGAGCCGGACAGTCACGCGGGTTTCGCGCTCGCGCTGTGCGTCGGGGTACACGTGGCCGTAGAAACACGGTGCACCCTGACCGGGCGCTCGTAGCCGCGATGAGGTACGTCAGGATCACCGAGCGCCTGTCGGTGCGGTTCGCGACGAGCGCGGGCCCGTATCTCCAGCGGCCAGACACGCCTTCATGAACGCTGCTGGCGCCGATGCACGGCGCAACTACGTCTGTGGCTGGCCGCACAGTGTGGTCGGCGCTCTGGTGACAATCGCGCGTGTAGCCGCCGATCGGGGCGACAGCTTGGTCACCAGCGTGGCCACCCGTGCTGCGCCCGAACGGGCGTTCTGTCGCCGTTGAAGGGCGAGATGCCCGGGCGGGGTGGCGCGTGCACCGCTGGCACCTGCCGGACGGCCATTAGCGAGCTGATGGCGGATGCCGGGGTGGAACCGGGATCCGGTTCAGGTCGTGGGCCAGCACGACCTGACCGCCGAATGCCATTGCTGCTTCCCCGGTGAGCCGCTGGTCGTCGCCGGAGTCGTAGCGCTGCGAGAAATGGGTGAGGACGAGCAGCCGCGCCTGGGACTCGGCCGCGATGCGGCCGGCCTGCCCGGCGGTCAGGTGCCCGTATTCGCGCGCCAGCGCAGCGTCAGCGTCGGCGAAGGTGGATTCGCAGACCACCATGTCCGCCTGGTCAGCGAGCGTGAACGCGGCGTCACACAGCCGCGTGTCCATGATGAACGCGAAACGCTGGCCCCGCCTCGGTTCGCCCACCTGCTCAAGTGTCACCAGGTGGGCACCGGCAACGAGGCGGCTCTGGCGCTGCAGGCGCCCGACGTCGGGGCCGGTGATGCCCCAGGCGGCAAGCTTTTCGGGGAGCATCCGCCGCCCGTCCGCCTCCACCAGCCGGTGGCCGATGGCCGGCACGATGTGCGACAGATGCTGGGGCTTGCAGGCAGAACGAGGACGCCTGAATCACGGTGCCCCCGCTTTCGACTGGTCGTTCCCGCAGGTTCGCCGTGTCGCGGAACAGAGCCGCCTGCCTGAGCCGCCTGAACACCTCCCGGCTTTGCGCCGGGTAGCGGACGTCAACGACGTGCGCCACCTGGTCCAGCGACATCCGCTGGAGCACGTCTGGCGGGCCAAGACAATGATCCCCGTGGAAATGAGTGATGCAGATGCGGGTGATCTTGGCTCGCCGTGACCCCGGCGAACAGCATCTGCCGCTGGGTTCCCTCTCCTGGGGCGGACAAGAACCCTTCGCCGTCCCATCGCAGCAGGTAGCCGTTGTGGTTGCGGCTGCGGGTGGGCGCCTGGCTGGCCGTGCCAAGAACACCAGCTCGCGGTTGGACACGGCACCCGGCCCTACGCCGGGCGCAGGGAAAGCATCCGCGCCGCCATGAGCATCTCGGCTGCCAGCGGCAACGAGATCGCGACCCGCTGCACGGTCGCGTTCCACGGTTCCACTGCCCGGGACGCGAACAACACCACAGCCGCCGTGCTGATGAGCGCAAGAACCGCAAGGGGACGGCTCAGGGCCACCCAATCCGGGTCGTGGCGGAAGGGCCGTGCCAGCACCAGCGGCGCAGCGATCATCGCCGCGTATCCAACACCGCTGACCAGATCATGTACCTGGTTGTGCCACGATTCCCCGGCAAAGCCCGGGCCTTCCCGGTGCCCCTGGAAGCCACTAAACGCAACCCCGCCCGCCTAAAGCGAAGCAGCGAGCCCAACCGCCGCAGCGGACCCACCGACCTCGGAATGCCGGCCATCAGCAATCCCCCATAACCGCCGCCATCCCCTTCCACCAAATTCATAGGAGAATACGTAAAACGGACAAAAATTAGTCCGGAAAAGGTCGTGCGGGTGCAGGTCCGGGACGAGGGCGGCGCCGGAGGCACGCAGCGGCAGCGCCCGGGGGTCGGCGGCCGCGTGGCGGGAGCCG
>OFGV01000008.1_pt1 | contig 28279 bp, 27 predicted proteins | sample 1521911 | NCBI WGS metagenome assembly OFGV01 (sample SAMEA2553413, study PRJEB24118) | soil metagenome
CGACGTGACCCGCCCCCGCCTCATCTTCATTCTCCCTACGTCCGCTGTGGCAGTACTAGGGACAGTGACTGGCGGCGCCGCCGCCCGGGCGAGCCGCGCTGCCAGCAGCGCCGCGACGTCCCGGATCGGGCCGCCGGTCCCGCGCGGCACGCTGCGGATCACCGGAGACCTGCGCGATGGCGGCACGGTCACCGCCCGCGGCCTGTCCTGGCGGCCGGGCCGGCTCCCGGCCACCGACCGGCTGCTCAGCTTCGAGGTCGGCTACGCCTGGGCGGCGTGCGCGCACGGCAGCTGTCGCACCGGCGCGGGCTCCACGGGGACCCCGTTCGCGGCCCGCAGCTATGTCGTCGGTCACGCCGACACCGGGCGAGTGCTGCGGGGGACGCGCACCGCGCGCGATGCGCTTGCCCGCGTCGCTGAAGCTCTCGCCCGCCCGCTTGCGCCGCCGCAGCAGCTCGTAGGCCTCGCGGTCCAGGGCGATCGTCTTGATCTCCATGTGTGACTACATACAGAAAGTGTGTACATGACTATATAGATATCGACGAGAGAGGCGAATGGGTGGAACGATGGTTCCGGGTCGCCGGCCGCGAGGGCCCCGGCTCATTCCTGGGACTCGCGGACGGGCGGGTCGGCCCAGGACAGGCCGAAGGGGAATGGCGCCGCGCTCGCCGGTCGGGGGTCCGCGAGGATCCCGTCGTGCAGGTACGGCAGGAGCCTCGGGGACCGCCCCGCGGGAATGGGCGCGCGCACGCTCCCTCGGTCGTCGACCGCGAGCAGTCCAACGCCTTCCGCCTGGAAGCGCCACCGCGCGCGGTACGCGGACGAGGCGGCGGCCAAGGGCATGGCCACCCACACGCGGTCCGCCGCGAGCTGGTATGCGATGGCCTGGCGGAGCGCCTCGCGCCAGTCGCGCATCTTGAGTTCCACGGCGACCAGAGCGTCCTCCCGCGCGCCGAGGAGATCGGCGCGGCGGCCCAGGATGGGCACCTCGAGTTCCACGCGGTAGCCCGCCCCCTCGAGCCATGCGGTGACCGGTTCGACGAGCTGAGACTCCAAGGTGAAGGACGTGGACTGCGCCATGGGAGGTCATCCGATAAAAGGCGTGCGGTCCGAATCAGTCTTCGTCCTCGTCGCGCAGCACGTTGCAGTAGCCCGAGACAAACTTGCCGATCTCCCCGGTCACGGGGTCGTAGCTGTGACGCTCCAGAGTCCCGATGTCCCGTCCGTACACGTGGACACTGTGGGACGGCCTGGAGGACACGTTGTCGATCCGGTGGATTCCCCGGTGGCCCAGGACGGTCACATGCCCCTTCGCGTTGATCCGCTCGCTGACGAGCCTCAGCGTCGCCCGCTTCGGGTCCGAGCCGTCGTCCGTCCTGCGGAAGATGGACTCCCGCTCCTGTCCGTCGTACACCCCGACGACGGCCCAGGTGAGGTGGTCGTGGATGCGTGTCGCCTGGCCGGGACGCCAGACCAGGGCGACGACGGAGAACGAGCCGTCCGGCTCGACGTGCAGGGTGAACGTTCTGTGCCGGTCCGGGCCGCCGAGCCGCTGGTCCGCGGTGAGCAGGTCAGGACCGGGCAGGTGCTGGCTGAGCTGGGCGGCGGCGAACTGCGCTGTCTGCTGCCAGCCGGTGCGGGCATGGACCGCGCCGCGTACCGCGGTGCCCGGGGTGGGCATCGGATCACCCTCGGCCGGGATCAGGTACAGGTCGTCGCCTTTCCTGACATCGACGATCCGGGTCTGGACCCCACCCCAGAGCAGGACGCCGTGATCAGGTGGCTGGCCGCCACCACCGGGGTAGAAGGCCGACGTATCCAGCACGATGCCGTCGGGGCCCGACGCGAGTACCACCGCGTCCCAGTCGCGCAATGTCTGGTCGTCGAGTTCAAGCCGGTGTGTCCGCCAGGAAGCCTCACTCATGGGCGCAGCCTACTGGGGTTTCCTACCAGGGGCCGTAGGGACCCGAACTCGTCCCGCCCCGGAAGTCCCTGACCTTGGGGCGCACGTCGGTGAGGTAAATGGCAGCGGCGACGAAAGCGGCAATCGGCAGGATCCCGATCAGCGACATGCCACCGCCGTACACGGCGGTGCCCAAGCCGATAACGGCCGCCACCCCGAGGATGATCAGCCAGAGCGGCTTGGTCTGCTTGCCCGCTGCGGGGAAGGCCCCGGCGGGCCGGCGCACGGCGTCGATGAAGGCCCACGCCTCGACGACGAACGCCGCCATCGAGAGGGCCCAGAAGAACAAGTAGAGCGGGGTCATAGCACCGTTAAACACGGTTCCAGGCTATCCGGTCTGGGCAGCCGGTGGGCCGCGGCGGAAAGTGATCGTTGCGCGGCTACCCGGCCCGGGCGGCCAAGGGCCGCTGCGGGTGACCTGTGCGGTCATTCCCGGCGACCCCGGCCATCCGGGCCGGGTAGCATGGGCGATCAGCGGTGGCTGGCCTTGGGGTGGGCAGCCTTGGGCGGGCTGGTCTTGCCGTTGAGTTCAGCCTTGCCCTGGGTGGCGGTCTCGCCCCCGGCGAATGCGCGCTTCCCGAGCTTGGCCAGCCGGTCGTACTCACCAGCCGCCCTGGCGCGGGCAGTCGTCACGTACTCGGTCGCCCGGGTGGACAGCGAGGACACCGAGGCCTCGTGGCGCCACTTGGCGACCCGGGTCGGGAGTTCACGCAGCGTCTCGGAGGCGAGCAAGCCGACTCCTGCCGCCGCGTGCACGGGCTTGCTGTCAGCAAGCTTGCGCATCTCGGTCCTGACATCGATGGTGTTCATCGGTTCTCACCTTCCCCGGCCTGCCTTGCGCGGCAGGCCATCTCCTTCGTCCGCCAGCGCTTTCGCGCCGGACGCCTTCTCTGCTCCGGCCAGTTCCCCATCCGCTTGTGCTGCCGCATCCGCAGCCGCTGCGCCGGCAGCCGGCACTGAGGCCGGCCCGGCGTTCTGCGCGGTTTCCCGCCGGAACGACTCGTAGATCTCCAGCAGCACCTGCTTCTGCCGCTCGGCGAGTTCGGGGTCGGCTAGTATCGCCGCCCTCACTCCCGAATCGGGCCGCCGGTCCTCCAGGATCCCCGCCTGCACGTACAGTGCTTCCGCGGAGATCCGCAGGCCCTTGGCGATCTGCTGCAGGATCTCGGCGCTAGGCCGGCGCAGGCCCCGCTCGATCTGGCTGAGGTACGGGTTGGACACACCCGCCGCGGCGGCAAGCTGACGCAGCGATATCTTCGCCTGCTCCCGCTGCTCGCGGATGTACTCCCCGATGGAACTGACGCTTACTGGACTCACACCTATATTTAACCACAGATTGCTTGCAATTGCAAGCACCCGCAGCTAGCACCGGCGCCCGGAAACGCCCAGAACCAGGCAATACTGCCAGCCGGTTCAATCCGGTCTAGCAAGCACCCACACTATCTAGCCCCTCCTGCTGCCGGTGCCCCAGCCCAGCCAGACCAGACCGGCCGGACATGCCCCACCGTCCGGCCACCGCCCTGCACGGGAACGCTGGCGATCCGGCCCAGCGCTGCCACGTCCACCCCATCCGCCGCGGCCACGCCGAGCGACCGGAGCAGCGGCACGATAATGGCCGGCAGGGCGCGCGCCGCACCGTCCTCGATCTTGATGGCGCCCGCGCGCCCGTCCGGAAGGGCGAACGCCTGTACTCCCTCCGCACCCGACTTGAGCAGCAGGCCGGGGACCGCCTCCATCAGCGCGCGTTCGGCGCGGGTGGTCCCCGAGGCCCAGGCCGGGTGAGCCCGGATGGAGTCAGCGACCCGCCGCTCCGGCGATCCCGGCTCCGCCATCACCAGCGCGCGGAAGGCCCGGGCCAGCCCGGTCAGCGACAAGGCGAACAGGGGCGCACCGCAGCCATCCACGCCGACGGTGGGCACCGTCTCCCCGGACAGGTGCTCGACCGTCCGCCGGATCTCAATCTGCAGCGGATGCTGCGGGTCCAGGTAGGTGCCGGCAGGCCAGCCGGCCGCGGCACACGTGGCCAGCATGGCCGCGTGCTTGCCGGAACAGTTCATGTGCAGCCGGTCCGGCTCGCCACCGGAGCGCAGCAGTCCCCGCATGGCCTGATCGTCGAGGGGAAGGGCCGGCGGGCACCGGAGCGCTTCCACACCGAGCCCGGCCGCCGTCAGGATTTCGCGCACCCCGGCGATGTGGAACTGCTCGCCCGAGTGGCTGGCAGCGGCCAGGGCGAGCAGTGGGCCGTCCAGATCCAGCCCGCACCGGAGCATGCCGGCGGCCTGGAGAGGCTTGTTAGCGGAGCGGGGGTACATGGCCGCGCTGACCTCGCCGGCCTGCAGCACCTTCTCCCCGCCGGGCCCGGTCACCACCAGCGCACCCCGGTGCCGGGATTCGGCGAAGCCCGACCGGATCACCTCGGCCAGGACCGGGTTGTCAGTGACGGGGGGTCACCCCTAGCAGGGCACGGGCCTGGTCCGGGCTCATCGGCGGGCGCTGTGCCAGTGCCGCCAGGGCAGCGGCGCGCTCCACCAGTTCGGCGTTGCCGGTCACCGGGCGGCCGCGGGCGAAGCTGACCGTGTCCTCCATCCCCACCCGCAGGTGCCCGCCCGCCGACAGCGCCGCGAACATGACCGGCAGCGTGCTGCGCCCGATGCCGGTAGCCGACCAGGTCGCCCCTTCCGGCAGGGCCGAGACAGCCTGCACGAGCGTGGCGGCGTCTCCTGGCATGCCGCCTGGCACACCCATCACCAGGTCACAGTGGACATGCCCACCGTGGGGGGCGCCCAGATCTGCCAGCAGCCGGTGCAGCGTGGCGACGTGGCCGAGGTCGAAAAGCTCGAATTCAGGAACCACCCCGAGTTCCTTGGTCCGCTGGTAGAGGTCACGGATGAAGGGCCAGGGATTGCTGAACACCTCATCCCCGAAGTTGACCGTGCCACAGGTCAGCGAGCAGGCATCGGGCGCGGCATCGAGGACGGCGAGCCGGCTGGCGAAGCTGTCGGTCACCGCGCCACCGGTGGACAACTGCACGATCAGGTCCGTGCCCTCCCGCAGGGCCACGACCGTGTCGGTGAGGCGGGCCAGGTCCAAGGTCGGCCTCGCCCGGTCATCCCTGATGTGCACGTGAATCACCGCTGCCCCGGCGGCCTGGCATTCCTTGGCGGTGGTGACCAGTTCGTCCAGGGTGACTGGCAGCGCCGGGACCGCGGATTTCTCGGACTCAGCGCCTGTGGGCGCGACCGTGATCAGCGTTGCAGTGTGGTTCGTCATGATCCGCAGGATGCCCCTTCTGCGGGCCGATCGTCCAGCGACACCCAGCGGCCGCCCAGCGGCGACACCCGGTCCCGGGCTCCGCTGACGCTGCCCGGGGTTCGATCGCACCCGGCACTGTCTGGTTTCCGGATTACCGGTTCTCCGGATTACCGGCTTTCGTGATTACCGGCGGTGTGGTAACACCTATCCACCCTTGCTGACCGGATCGGGGCCGGCCGCCCGGTTTGCCGACGGGCCAGCTGCCACATCCGCTACGCCCGTCGCGTCCCCCGCACCCGGGTACGCGGTATCGAGATGCTTGCGGGTGAACTCGAGGGCCTCCGCCAGGTCCGCCAGCCTCGCCTCGCGCGTGGCCGCCCGGCGGGTGTTCACCTCGAGTACGACCGAACCGGAGTAATCCCCAGCCGCCAGCTTCGCCAGCAACGGCCCGCAAGGCTGGGCCCCGCGGCCTGGGACCAGGTGCTCGTCGCGGTAGGACACACCGCTGCCATCGGCCATGTGCACGTGCACCAGCCGGTCACCCAGGTCAGCGGCCATGGCCAGCGCATCTGACCCGGACACCGCCGTGTGGGACAGGTCCAGCGTGACGTGCGGGGAATCCATCAGGACCGGATTCCAGTGCGGGGAGTAGGGCGCCACCTCGGCACCGCCGGCCCGCAGCGGATACATGTTCTCCACGGCGAACACGACATCGGTTTCCTCGCGCATCCGCGCCAGCCCGGCGCCGAAATCCTTCGCGTAGTCGCGCTGCCAGCGGAACGGCGGATGCACGACGACCACCCGGGCCCCCAGCTTCTCCGCCACGTCCTTGGCCCGCACGAGTTTGCCCCAGGGCTCGCGTCCCCATACCCGCTGCGTGATGAGCAGGCACGGCGCGTGGATGGCCAGCACGGGGACGCCGTGATAGTCCACCAGCCGCCGGAGCACATCCACGTCCTGGCTGACTGCATCGGCCGAGACCATCACCTCAACCCCGTCATAACCGAGGCGCGCGGCGACCTCGAACGCGTCCGGGGTCCGGTCCGGGAAGACCGACGCGGTGGACAGCGCAACAAGGGGTCGCGGGGCCTTGACGGCGCGGCTCAACATGACTCCTTCCCCCCAGGCTGCCTGGGGCGCTTCCGCTCGGCCAGCTTATGCGGCCCGCGGAGCCGCAGCGTTCACGCCCTTAGTCATAAGGAGTGTCGCACCCGGTCAGTACGGTGCGGGTCATGGGAAAGTCATCCACGGGGCCGGTATTCCGCTGCACCGAATGCGGCTGGCGCAGCATGAGATGGTCGGGGCGATGCGGCGACTGCCAGGCGTGGGGCACCGTCGAGGAGGCCGCCGTTCCAGCCCTGGCCCGCACCAGGCTCGGGCCGGCTGTGCGGTCGGCCGCCGGGACCAAGGGCGCTGCCGTCCCGATCACCGAGATTGATGCGCAGGCCGCCCGGGTCCGGCCGACCGGCCTGGACGAACTGGACCGGGTGCTGGGCGGCGGGCTGGTCCCCGGTGCGGTGGTCCTGCTGGCTGGCGAGCCGGGGGTTGGCAAGTCCACGCTCTTGCTGGAGGCGGGAGCGCTCGCGTCGGAGTCGGGCAAGGTCCTGTATGTCACCGGCGAGGAGTCGGCCGCCCAGGTGAGGATGCGCGCGGACCGGATCGGCGCGGTCGGCCCGCACCTCTACCTCGCCGCCGAGACAGAACTGTCCGCCCTGCTGGCCCACGTGGAAGCTGTCTGCCCGCAACTGCTGATCGTCGATTCGGTGCAGACCATCATCGCCCCCGGGATCGACGGAACCCCAGGCGGGGTGACCCAGATCCGTGAAGTCACTTCCGCGCTCATGGCCGTGGCTAAGCAGCGGTCGCTGACCACCGTGCTGGTCGGGCACGTCACCAAGGACGGGGCGATCGCAGGGCCCCGGGCACTCGAGCACCTGGTGGACGTGGTCCTGCATTTCGAGGGGGACCGCCACGCCCAACTGCGGATGGTGCGGGCGCTGAAGAACCGCTTCGGCCCGACCGATGAGGTGGGATGTTTCGAACTTGGCGAATACGGGCTGATCGGGCTGCCGGATCCAAGCGGCTTGTTCGTGTCGCAGCGTGGCGCGTCCGTGCCGGGAACCTGCGTGACCGTCACCCTGGAGGGCCGCCGGCCACTCCTGGCGGAGGTGCAGACACTAGTGGCCGGGTCCACCCTGGAGATCCCGCGCCGGGTCACCTCCGGCCTGGACTCCGCCCGGGTGGGCATGGTGATGGCCGTCCTGCAGCGGCGTGCCGACGTCAAGCTTGGCAAGGCGGACGTGTACGCGGCGACGGTCGGCGGGGTGCGGCTGACCGAGCCGTCCGTGGATCTCGCGATCGCGCTGGCCCTCGCGAGCGCCGCTGCGGATCTGAGCGTCCCGGCTTTGGTGGTGGCGATCGGGGAGGTCGGACTGGCCGGCGAGGTGCGGCGGGTGCCAGGCGTGGCCAGAAGGCTCGCAGAGGCCGAACGCATGGGTTTCCGGCGGGCCATCGTTCCGGCCGGTGCGGCCGGCCTTCCGGCGGATGGGGGCACTGGAACGCTCACCGACGTCCGGGAAGTGGCAGACGTCAAGGGAGCGATAGCAGCCGCGCTGGGCGGCTGACCCGGCAAGGGCCGGGCGCCAGCCGGCTACGGCGCGCCTACTCCCGGCCCGGCCAGCACGATGACCAACGTGTTGCTGTGCAGGCGACCGCTGAGCGCGGTAGCCGTGTAGGTCCCCAGGCGGGCCGGCCGGCGGGTACCCCGGCAGCCAGGCGCTGAGGTTTCCCGATCCCAGGACGCCTGGAGAACAACGGGTACGCCCCTGGTCAAAGTGACTGCCCGCGATCCGCTGCCCTGGACGCAGTCGGACGATTCCCAGATCCGCGCCGGACCGTACGTGATGACCACGGACACGAACCCGGCTCCCAGCTTGAACCTGCACGGCCGGCGGGCGACGGAGACCACGTCCACGGCGAACCGGGGCTTTTGCCCACTGCGGTACCAGTACCGGGACGTGAACAGGCTGAGCACGACGCTGCTGGCGGCGCATGCTCGCCGCCCGCCCGGCCCCGGCAGCGCTGGAGTTGGGGATGGCTGCCGGGTCAAGCTGGAATGTGCCCGGACGGTCCCCGACGGGCGTGCACTGGGCGTGTTCGCGGCCCTGGTAGCTTCGGCACCACTGCTGAGCATCCCGCTGACCGACACCGCGAGCAGGCCGGGCAAACAGACGCCGAGCACGAGTACGAGCACCCGGCGTTGCCAGTAGACGCTCCGCGGGACAGGCCCCTGGGGTGGGCGCTTACCGTACTGGCCCATATTCCGGAGTATGCGAGATCATCACCAGATGTCCCCGCCGACCCGCCGGCACGCCCCCTCGATTGCCGTCCGGCCCGGCCTGCGCGCTCGCCGGTTCTGGGCCGGGCGTGGGATGATCTGATCGTCATGGCAGGCAGCCAGGTGGCGGCGATCTTGCGCTGGTACGCCTCGCAGGCGCGGGATCTTCCCTGGCGCAGGCCCACCGCGGGCCCGTGGGCGGTGCTTGTCAGCGAGGTCATGCTTCAGCAGACGCCGGTAGCGCGGGTGCTCCCCGCATATGAGGCCTGGCTCGCCCGCTGGCCCACCCCGGCTTCGCTGGCAGCGGCCTCGGCGGCGGACGCGGTGCGGCAATGGGGCCGGCTGGGGTATCCGCGCCGCGCGCTTCGCCTGCACGGTGCCGCCCGCGTGATCTGCGAGCGGCACCGCGGGGAGGTCCCGGACTCGGTGGACGACTTGCTCGCGCTCCCCGGGGTCGGCGCCTATACCGCCGCCGCGGTGGCGAGCTTCGCTTTCGGCCAGCGGCATGCCGTCCTCGACACGAACGTGCGCCGGGTGCTCGCACGGCTGGCCAGCGGCCGGCCATGGCCCGCGCCCGCCGTCACGGCAGCCGAGGGGGCGCTGGAACGGTCCCTGCTTCCGGCGCGGCAGGACCTGGCGGCGCGCTGGTCGGTCGCGGTCATGGAACTCGGCGCGCTGGTCTGCACCGCCAGCCGGCCAGGGTGCGAGGCCTGCCCGGTCGCTGCCGGGTGCGCCTGGCACCTGGCGGGCCACCCCGTGGGTGCCAGGCCCGGCCGCCAGCCCTACGAGGGCACCGACCGGCAGTGCCGCGGCCGGCTGCTCGCCGTCCTGCGCGATGCGGACGGGCCGGTCCCAGCGGCCAGCCTCGACGCCGTCTGGCCCGATGCGTCGCAGCGTGCCCGCGCCCTGGCCAGCCTGCTCGCCGACGGGCTGGCCGACCACCGCCCAGATGGAGGGTATGCGTTGCCGGACAGCAGGTGACCCGGGCCCTTCGGGCCCGGGTCACTGTTGCGCAGCGGGGCAGGTTAGTCCTGCTGCTGGGTGCTAGCTCCGCTCTCGACCTCGGCCAGCGGCGCGTCCGTCAGCATCCCGGGCTTCGGCACGCCCTTGAAGGTGAACTGCGCGTCCTCGCCGGTGCCCTTGACGTCGACCATGATGATCTGGCCAGCCTTGAGCTCACCGAACAGGATCTTCTCGGACAACGTGTCCTCGATGGACCGCTGGATCGTCCGGCGCAGCGGCCTGGCGCCCAGCACCGGGTCGTAACCACGCTGAGCGAGCAGGGCCTTGGCGGCTGGGCGCAGTTCCAGGCCCATGTCCCGGTCCTTGAGGCGCTCGTCCACCTTGGCGATCATCAGATCCACGATCGTGACGATTTCGTCCTCGGTGAGCTGGTGGAAGACGATCGTGTCGTCCACCCGGTTGAGGAACTCAGGCCGGAAGTGGTGCTTCAGTTCCTCGGTCACCTTGGACTTCATCCGGTCGTAGGAACCCCGCGACTCGCCGGCCCGGGCAAAACCGACCGAAACACCCTTCGAGATGTCCCGGGTGCCCAGGTTTGTCGTCATGATAATCACGGTGTTCTTGAAGTCCACCACCCTCCCCTGGGCGTCGGTCAGGCGCCCGTCCTCCAGGATCTGGAGCAGGGAGTTGAAGATGTCCGGGTGGGCTTTCTCGATCTCATCGAACAAGACCACCGAGAACGGCCTGCGGCGCACCTTCTCGGTCAGCTGGCCGCCCTCCTCATACCCGACATAACCGGGCGGGGAGCCGAACAGCCGTGACACGGTGTGCTTCTCCATGTACTCGCTCATGTCGAGCTGGATCAGCGAGTCCTCGTCACCGAAAAGGAATTCGGCCAGCGTCTTGGATAGCTCGGTCTTCCCCACCCCGGAGGGGCCAGCGAAGATGAACGATCCACCCGGGCGCTTGGGGTCTTTCAGCCCGGCCCGGGTACGCCTGATCGCCTGCGAGAGCGCCTTGATCGCATCGTTCTGCCCGATAACGCGCTTGTGAAGCTCGTCCTCCATGCGGAGGAGCCGCTGCGACTCTTCCTCGGTCAGCTTGAACACCGGGATTCCGGTGGCGGTGGCGAGAACCTCAGCGATGAGTTCCTCGTTGACTTCGGCGACCACGTCCATGTCGCCGGCCTTCCACTCCTTCTCCCTGGCGTCCTTCTTCGCGATCAGCTGCTTCTCGTTGTCGCGCAGCTGGGCCGCTTTCTCGAAGTCCTGGGAGTCGATCGCCGACTCCTTGTCCCGCCGCACCTGTGCGATCTTCTCGTCGTACTCGCGCAGGTCCGGCGGCGCGGTCATCCGGCGGATCCGCATCCGGGAGCCTGCCTCGTCGATCAGGTCGATCGCCTTGTCCGGCAGGAACCTGTCGCTGATGTAGCGGTCAGCGAGCTGTGCGGCCGCCACCAGCGCGCTGTCGGTGATGGAGACCCGGTGATGGGCCTCGTACCGGTCGCGCAGGCCCTTGAGGATCTCGATCGTGTGCGAGATCGTCGGCTCGGCCACCTGGATGGGCTGGAACCTGCGCTCCAGCGCAGCGTCCTTCTCCAGGTGCTTGCGGTACTCGTCGAGGGTGGTCGCGCCGATCGTCTGCAGCTCGCCCCGGGCCAGCATCGGCTTGAGGATCGAGGCGGCATCGATCGCGCCTTCGGCGGCTCCCGCACCCACCAGGGTGTGCAGCTCGTCGATGAACAGGATGATGTCGCCGCGGGTCCTGATCTCCTTGAGCACCTTCTTGAGCCGCTCTTCGAAGTCGCCGCGATAGCGCGACCCGGCCACCAGGGCGCCCAGGTCGAGGGTGTACAGCTGCTTGTCCTTGAGGGTCTCGGGCACCTCGCCCTTGACGATCTTCTGGGCCAGGCCTTCCACCACAGCGGTCTTGCCCACGCCGGGCTCGCCGACCAGCACCGGGTTGTTCTTGGTGCGCCGCGACAGCACCTGCATGACGCGCTCGATCTCTTTCTCGCGGCCGATCACAGGGTCGAGCTTGCCCTCGCGGGCACCCTGGGTGAGGTTACGGCCGAACTGATCGAGCACCAGCGAGGTGGACGGCGCGGACTCGGCCGGGCCGCCGCTGGCGGCTGGTTCCTTGCCCTGGTAGCCATGCAGCAGCTGGATGACCTGCTGGCGGACCCTGTTCAGGTCGGCGCCGAGCTTGACCAGCACCTGGGCGGCAACACCCTCGCCCTCACGGATGAGGCCGAGCAGGATGTGCTCGGTGCCGATGTAGTTGTGGCCGAGCTGGAGGGCCTCACGCAGCGAGAGTTCGAGCACCTTCTTGGCACGCGGCGTGAAGGGAATGTGCCCGGACGGCGCCTGCTGTCCCTGGCCGATGATCTCCTCAACCTGCTGCCGTACCGCCTCCAGGCTGATCCCCAGCGACTCAAGCGCCTTGGCCGCCACGCCCTCGCCCTCGTGGATCAGGCCAAGCAGGATGTGTTCCGTGCCTATGTAGTTGTGGTTGAGCATCCTGGCTTCTTCCTGCGCCAGGACCACAACCCTCCGGGCCCGGTCGGTAAACCTCTCGAACATCTCGTCGCTCCCTCACAGAGCGGTCGGGGAGGCCCTGATGTCCGGCCCCGTCCTTCCGCATGGTAGCCCGCATGCCGGATGACGCGGCGCACGATTTGTCGTGCATGAGAAATCGTTCCCCGGCACGGGGGCGTTCATCCCATCCAACCCCTGCTAAGGGGGGCAGTGTTCCCCGCTACGCCGGGAGCGAACGCACATCCGGGGGAACAGGAGCGAACGCACGCCACCGAATCAGCGAAGGAAGAATCCAGTGGCCGCTAACCCAACCCGCGGGCGGGCCAGTGGGCAGGGTGCCCGCACCGGGGTTCCTGGGGAATCGCGCGGGGGTTCAGCGGGTCGCGCGAGGAGTGGTTCGTGGGCCGCGGGGAAGCGAGAGCGGCGCGGTCAAGGCCCGCACGCGGCATCTGGGTGGGCGCGGGACGGCTGGGGTTCCGCGCCCGGCCCCCGCTTGCGGGCCATTCCGCAGACCTAGTGCGTGGATTCGTACTCAGCGATGATCGCCGCCGGAATCCGGCCGCGCTCGCTGACCTTGTGTCCGCGCTGCTTCGCCCATGCCCTGATTTCCGAACTGCGCTCGCGGCCCGGGCCGGTCCGTGCACGGCGCCGACGGCCACCGGCCGCACCGCTAGGCCTGCGCGCGTGTTCGACGTACTGCCCGAACTTCTCTCGCAGTTCCTTCGCGTGCGCTGAGCACACGTCGATCTCGTAGGAGGTTCCGTCAAAGCCGAACGAAACCGTCTCGGATCCTTCGATCTCGCCGTCGTGGGGAAGGTCACACACGACCGTCACCACTGTCTTCTGAGCCATGGGAGCCAGCCCTTCCGCTGGAGCATCTATTTATTGGGTGCCAAACATATACCAGGACTGTTGTGTTTGACAATTCGGGGCCACACGATTCGCCGCCGAGTTCACACGACCAAGCCGGGTAGACGCGCCGGATGATTGATGTAACTCTCCGTAATCAGGTATCGGATGGGTGCCATCAATCGGGCAGATGCCCTATCGCGGCCTTCCGCGAGCGTTCGGCATGGGCGAACTATGGCTTACCGCGGTCCGGAGACGACACCGCTTCAGGATCACCAGTATCGGCATTCCTGGCGTCATCATGAATATCGGTCTCGCTGTCGCGATCTGCGGGCTGGCTACCTGCTCCCATCTGCCGGCGGAGGAAGAGCACCACTCCGATCAGGAAGGCGCCGCACACAACGAGCGGCGGAGTCAGTGCCGCGAGATCCCGGAGCATGCCCGCCTCCTTTCCTCCGCCCTGTTCGACGTTACTGCCCTACCTGGCATTGTGGCCCACCGCGTTGTCCGGCCGTGCGGCACCCTCCCTCAATGCGCCCACTCGGATGCATGCTTCACGCCGGATCCGGGCCGGGCCGGGCCGGGCCGGATGCTCATAGCGCCGGGCGCGGAGCGGGGTCAGATGGCTCGTGGTGCCGGGCAAACGGGCGGCCTCGCGGTGCCGGCGTCCGGCGCCGGGCCCGGCACGGAGCCAGATGCCCGTAGTTCCCGCACAACCGGGTGGCCTCTCGGTGCCGGGTGCCGGTGCCGGGCTTGCGTTTCCATACGTTCTCGGGGCCGGACACGGATCGGGATGGATACCGGCGGCCGGGAAGGCGGCCGGCCTGGATCAGGCCAGGCAAGAAAGGTGCCCACGGTCTGGCCGGCCGCGTGGCAGTATCGGACGGCGTGTTCCATGCGGATCTGCACGTCCACTCCCGCTTCTCGCGCGCCTGCAGCAAGAACTGTGACGCCGGAACGCTGGCCTGGTGGGCGGTGCGCAAAGGTGTCACGGTGGTCGGCACCGGCGACTTCACCCACCCGGCGTGGGCAGCCGAACTCGCCGGAGCGCTCATCCCCGCCGAGCCAGGGTTGTTTCGCCTGCGTCCCGACCTCGAGGCCCAGTTGCGGCGAACTTCACCGTCCAGTTGTGACGCACACGTGAGGTTCCTGCTCTCGGCGGAGATCTCCACCATCTACAAACGGGACGGGGTCACCAGGAAAGTCCATCACCTGCTGTATGCCCCCACGTTCGAGGCAGCGGAAAGAATCTCCGCTGCTCTGGCCAAGGCCGGGAACCTGGCATCCGACGGCCGCCCGATCCTCGGCCTGGACTCACGTCACCTGCTGGAGATCACGCTGAACGCGGGCCCGGGGTGCTACCTCGTCCCCGCGCATATCTGGACACCATGGTTCGCCGTTCTGGGATCCAAATCGGGGTTCGACGCGGTTGCCGACTGTTACCAAGATCTCGCCGGGCATGTGTACGCGGTGGAGACCGGGCTGTCCTCCGATCCGCCGATGAACTGGATGTGCTCGGCACTCGACGGCTACCGCCTGGTCAGCAACTCCGATGCCCATTCGCCACCGATGATCGGCCGGGAAGCTACCACATTCAGTACGCCTGTGGACTACTTCGCTATGGCTGATGCGTTGCGCACCGGCGACGGACTCACCGGGACCATCAACTTCCATCCGGAGGGTGGCCGATACCACCTGGATGGGCACCGCAAATGCGGGGTCCGGTTCGAACCCGGTCAGACCAATAGTCACGCTGGGACATGTCCTGGCTGCGGAAAACCACTCACCATCGGCGTGCTGCACCGGGTGACCGAACTCGCTGACCGCCCGGCAGGCCACCGCCCGCCGGGAGCCGCAGAATATTCCAGCCTGGTATCCCTGCCGGAGATTGTCGGTGAAATCTCCGGCAGCGGCCCCAAGACCAAGAAGGTCACAGCTGAGGTGGACCGGCTTGTCGCCGCCCTCGGCCCGGAGTTGCGAATCCTGTGCGAAGCAGACCTGGCCGACATCAGCCGGGCCGGGGGCGGCCTGCTCGCCGAAGCGGTCACCCGGTTGCGCCGGGGAGAAGTGATCAAGGAGGCAGGCTACGACGGCGAGTACGGCGTCATCCGCTTGCTGCGTCCCGAGGAACTGGTCAGCCACGGAGCACTGTTCGACCTGCCCGGCCTGGCCGCGGCCGCCGAGCCTGCTGCTCTCGCAGCCACCGCACTGGACGGCACCCGGCCAGCCGGCCAGGAGCCTGGCCGGATCAGCCCCCACGGGGACCAGCAGAGCGCTGGGGAGCCGGCACCACCGGGCGTTTGGCCAGAAGGAAATGGGATCACCGGGTCGCTGCTCGACGGTCTCGATCCCGATCAGCGCGCGGCGGCTGAAGCGCCGGGCCCGTTGATGATTATCGCGGGGCCGGGCACCGGCAAGACCAGGACCCTCACCCACCGGATAGCCGCCCAGATCGCCGAACGAGGCGTCACGGCGCAGACCTGCCTCGCCCTCACCTTCACCCGGCGGGCTGCCCAGGAGATGCGCGAACGGCTGGCCGCGCTGATCCCGCAGCAGGCAGGCCAGATCACGGTGACCACTTTCCACGGGCTCGGCCTGATGATCCTGCGCGAGCACGCTGCCCGGGCCGGGCTGACGGCCGGGTTCACGGTGGCCGACGAACCGGCCCGGCTCGCGGTCGCGGCGGAGATCGCTGGCTCGGAACGCGGCGCAGCGCGGCTGATCGCCGACGCGGACGCCGACCCGCAGCGCCGGGCGGAACTCACCTGCGCCCTTGCCGCCCGCGACCTCATCGACTTCGACGGACTGGTGGCGGAGCCAGCCGCAATGCTGCGGAACGACCCCGTCCTGGCGGCGGCATTGCGCGAACGCTGGGCAGTGATCAGTGTCGATGAGTACCAGGACATCGACGCCAGCCAGTACAACCTGCTGCGCCTGCTCAGCGGGGACGGCGCGGGGCTGACCGCGATCGGGGACCCCGACCAGGCCATCTACGGTTTCCGCGGCGCGGACGTGCGCTTCTTCCTGCGCTTCGCGGAGGACTACCCGGGGGCCACGACCCGCTCTTTGACGCGGAACTACCGGTCGGCCCCGGCGATCGTCACCGGCGCGCTCCAGGCAGTTAGCCCAGCCACGCTGGTGCCAGGCCGGATGCTGCGGGCAGTGATGCCCGAGGGCCCTGCCATCACCTTGCACGAGGCCGCCGACGAACAGGCTGAAGCAGGCTGGATCGCCGCGGCTATCGACCGGTTGCTGGGCGGGTCGTCGTTCCATTCCATTGACAGCGGACGGGCGGACGGGCACGCGACCAGCGGGCTGGCCCTCGCCGACATCGCGGTTCTGTACCGCACCGACGCCCAGGCAGGCCCGCTCGGCCAGGCACTCACCCGGGCCGGTTTGCCGTTCCAGAAGCGCTCACACGACCTGCTGCAGCGCCGGACTGCCGTGCCGCAGATCGTACGGGAGATGGGCCTGGCCGACCCGGCTGGAGGGCGCGGGACGGCTTTCCAGGGGCGCGGGACGGCTTTCCAGGGGCAGCAGAGCGGCTCTGCGGGCGTCCCAGGCACCGGGCTGCCGGGGGCCCCAGGCGGCTGGCTCGCGGGCGCCGCAGGCGCCGGGCAGGTCGCCAACCGGCTGGCCTCTGCGGTGCGCAGGCTCGCCGATCGAGCGCTGGACGGTGCGGCCGCGGTGGATCTGCTCGCGGCGGGTGAAGTGCTGGCTCCACTTGCCCGCAGGTGCGGCGACGACCTTGGGTCCTTTCTTACCGCGATCGCGCTCGGCGCCGAAACCGACGCCCTGGACCCGCGCGCCGACGCGATCACCCTGCTGACGCTGCATGCCGCCAAGGGGCTGGAGTACAGCGTGGTGTTCCTGGCAGGGTGCGAACGAGGCCTGCTGCCGCTGTGGTGGCCAGGCGCCCGCCCGGCGGCGGCTACCAGGACACCCTCGTCCGCGGGAACAGACCCGGTCACCGGGCCAGACCTGGCCACCAGCCCGGACCTGCCCACCAGCCCGGACCTGCCCACCGGGCCAGACCTGGCCGAGGAGCGCCGCCTGCTGTTTGTCGGCATGACCCGGGCGCGCACCCATCTGTACCTCACCTGCGCGGCGAAGCGGCGCAGGCACGGCACAGTGCTGGCAGCGGGGCCATCACCCTTCCTGGCCGCGATCTCCCCGGCGTTGCTGTCCCGCCCGGCCCAGCCGGCGCGCCGCCGGCCCGCTGACCGCCAGCTCCGCCTCTTGTGAGAGCCGCATCGGCGGTGCCCCGAGTGGGCTTGGCGGGTCTGCCCCGAGCTGCGTTCGGTGGCTCGGATCTGATGGTGCCGGGCTGGCCGCTGGTCCCAGGGAGCGAGGGTGAGCAAGCGAAACAAAATCTCTTTCGCCTAGTCAGCAGGATGTCAGAGGTGCTCGCCACCGTGTTCCCATAACCGATCGCCCGGCCAGGAGGTGCCGCCGGTGGCAACACTCGCGTGGCCCGTATGCGCAGACAACGCAGGTCCAGGGCCGGACCTGAACCGGCCGGACCTGGGCTCGAGGGTCCTGACGTCTCCAGCCGCCGAGCCAGCCGCGAGTTGATCAACCGGGTAACCCTCATCGTGCCCGTGGAGCTTCTCGAGCCGGGGGCAGGGCAGCCGAGCCACGTCCTTGGCGGGCTGGCCAATGGCGGGCTGGCTGCGCAACTGGCGGCAGCGCTGGCCCCCGCCGCGAAGGTCTGTGCCCGCCTGCCAAGCTCCCCCGTCGACCACCCTGGCCGCCCCCGGTGCCTGCTCGCACGCGGAGTCTGAGGCTGGATACCCCCCTCGGCCAGCGCGGACTCATCGAGGCCCGGGACCAGACGTGCCGGCGCCCCGGATGCAGGCAGCCTGCCTGGCACACAGATCTTGATCACTCGATCGCCTTCGACAAGGGCGGGCTGACCTGCTCCTGCAACCTCGGCCCAACATGCAAGCGATAACTACACAGGTATTGACCGTTACCCTGCGATGACCTGGGCGTAGTTCGCGAGCAGGTTCTTGACCGCATCGGTGACTGGTGGGTCCGCGTCCGGCGCGGCCCAGAGGTAGGTGTCGTGTTCCTGGAGCCGCACGGGTCCGGTGGCGGTGACTTCGATGATGAAGTTGAACTGCCGACTCTTCTTTCCGCTGGCGGAGGCGTAGTCGAACCTGCCGAGGTAGCCCGTGATCGCGCCCATTTCGAGGCCGGTTTCCTCGTGGACTTCACGGCGAAGCGCAACGTCGAGCGTCTCCCCTGGCTCGACGTTGCCGCTGGGGAGTTCGTAGATGCCTCCCATGAAGTCATCCTGGGGGCGTTTGAGGAGGAGTACGTCGGTTCCGATGGCGATCACGGCGCCGACGACGAGCTTCCGTACTCCCTCTCGGCGGGCTTCGTCGGCAAGCTGGGTGAGCAGTCCTGGGTCGATCATGGCTGTCATCCTGTCAGGTCACGGTAGTGGTCGGTGACTTTGGTGAACGCGTGGGTGTAGGCGTCGGCCAGCGGGATGTCTTCTTCCCGGTGCCAGACGGGCAGCTTCAGGGCGTTGCGGTGGAAGGCTTCTGCCCTGGGAAACTGGCCGGGCGCGTAAGTGGGCAGGTCGGCGCGGTGCGGGAGCAAAGGCGCGGGAGCCTGGAACAGTGGATGCAGGTTGAGCGGGCAGGTCGACCCGGGACGGTCGACCTCCAGGCATCCTTCGGCTTTGAGCGCGCCGTAGAACCGTTCGATGGGCAGCCCGCCGAGGTCGTCTGGCTGGTAGCGGAGGACCATCCCGTACCAGGAAGGCGTGACTCCGTCGGGCACGTCGAGGACGGTGATGCCGGGAAGGCCCCGCAGGGTTTCGCGCATCCGGGTGGCGATCGCTTGCCTGCCGTGGAGGTTGTCATCGAGGTTGGCGATCTGGCTGAGCGCGATGATGGCGGCGAGGGGGTGGATGCGGAACTTCAGGCCCATGCCGGTGACGGCGTAGGGGTAGAGGTCGTGGCTGGGCGGGATCTCGGTGCGGCAGCGCTTGTTGTAGTGGCCGTGCAGCAGCACCCGGTAGAAGATTTCATCATCGTCGGTGAGCACGAACCCTCCTTCGCCGGCGGACAGGGGCTTGGGGCCGTTGAGGCTAAAGGCCGCCGCGTCCCCGAAAGTCCCGGCTTTGCGCCCGGTGATTCTTGCCCCGGCAGCGTGTGAGGCGTCTTCGAGTAGGAGGAGGTCGTGATCGGCCGTAATCGCGGTGAGGGCGTCCATGTCGGCCGGGGTGCCCCACATGTGGGTGACCATCACGGCAACCGTCCTGGGTGTGATGCGCTGCTTGACGTTGGCGGGGTCGAGGTTGCCGGTGTCGTTGCAGTCGGCTAGCACGGGGATGGCGCCGAGGTGCAGCAGGGGTGTCGCGGTGGCGTAGAAGGTGTAGGCGGGGACGATGACCTCGTCACCAGGGCCGATGCCGCAGGCGGCGTACACCGAATGCAGCGCGGCGGTACCGGAGCTGGTGAGGACCGCATGCTTGACGCCGTGGTAGTCGCACAGCGCGTCTTCAAGTTCCGCGATGACCCCTGACCTGTCATAGATCGAGATGCCCGCTTGCAGTTGCGCCAGCACCGCGTCGGCGGTGTCGCTGGTCAGATGCGGCCAGGTGAAGTGCGGCGCGGGCGCGGTAACGGCGGGTGTGCCGCCGAGGAGCGCGAGTGGTGAGGTCATGACAGTTCCCGGGGGCTGATGTAGGCGCGCTGGCGGGCGGATTCGTAGCAGGCGGCGATGAAGCTCATGTGTGCGAGGTTCTGCTCGGGGCCGCTGGTGTTGGGCCGCAGTCCGGCGATGACACGGCAGAAGTGGTCGATCTGGCATGTGGCGGCGGAGGGCCAGGACTGTTCACGGGCCAGCGACTCGATCACTTCCCCATCGTTGGTCAGCCGGCGGATTCTGCCGCGTTCGAGGTGGACGATGCCCTTGCTGCCGACCAGGCGGATGTGCTCGGTCTTGGGGCCGATGAACCGTGATAGCAGCAGTGAGCCGTACAGGCCGCTGTCGTAGCCGAAGTGGATCAGTGCGGTGTCCTCGGCGTCGTAACTCACGTCGGGCCGGGCGGTGGTGGACAGGTCGGCGAGGACGCGGTCGGGCAGCCCGAAGTACCAGAGGATCATGTCGATGAGGTGGTAGCCCATGTCGATGATGCAGCCACCGCCCGCGCTCATAGCCCGGCCCCGCCAGCCTGCGCCCGGGTCTTCGACGTGCAGCGTGTACTGGGCGTCTACCACGAACGGTGTGCCAATCTGGTCAGCAAGCTGCAGAAAGCTGGTGTAGATCGGGTTGAAGCGCCGCTGCAGGGTGACCATGAGCTGGATGCCACTCGCGGTGCACAGCGCGGCCAGGTCCCTGGCCTCGGGCAGGCTGGTCCCAAACGGTTTCTCCTTGAGCACGTGGACGCCGTGCTCGGCGGCGGCTTCGATGACCGCGCGGCCGGCATGGTGGGGGACGGTGACTACCACGAGGTCGAGTTGCTCGGCGGCGAACATCTCGCGGAAGTCGGTGTAGCCAGTGACGCGGTACTGGTCGCGCTTCTCCCGGAGCAGGTCGGGGTTCTCGTCGCAGACGGCGGCCATGACGGCGCCGTCTGAGGCGAGCAGGCCGGGGATGTGGTCGTCGGTCGCCTGCCGGCCCAGCCCCACGACCGCGGCCCGCAGACTCGGAGCGGCCCCACTGGCGGTGAGTGGCCGGTGTTCTTGGAGTAGCTGGCGCATGTCCTCGCCTTCCTGCGTGTTCACCCGGTGCTGCCTTGTGGGCAGCCGGTTGACCCGGCCCGGTCAAGTTCGCACCACACGACCTTGCCGCCCTGGTCCGTGGGGCAGTAGCCCCACTGCTTGCTCAGCCCTGCGACCAGCAGCAGCCCTCTCCCGCCTTCCTGGTCTGCGGCTGGCTGGCCGAGCCGGGGCGGACGGAGGTCGCGGTCCCAGACCTCGATGAACAGGCTGGTGCTGGTCAGCCGCAGGCTCACGCTGATCAGGCTCAGCCGTGTGGTCAAGACGGCCAAGGCTGAAAGGTGCTGCGTGGTCCCGGTGGCCTTCACGGCATTGGTGACCAACTCGGATACGACGATCTCGGCGGTGTCCGCCAGATCCCCGCGTATGCCCAGGCGGCGCAGGCAGTGCGTGGTGAAGAGACGGGCACAGGGAACCGCTGTCGCCACGGCGGCCAGCGTCAGCGCGGGCACCACCTGCTCTGGGGATTCCAGCCGGGCGGCCGTGGCGCGGCCGACAGCGGTCGGCTCCCGCTCCCGCATTTCACCAACCTCCGTTGCTCCTGGCTTGTCAGTGTTGTGGCCATTGCTTGCGATCCGTGGTGGGCCGTAACCTGCATGCAACCGGCCCGATAGGGTCCGGGCCAGAGCAGAAGCGGCGCAGAAACGACGCATCGTTGCCGCACGGGGCCGCGCTGCCTGCGCAAATAAGGAATGCCGCAACGGAATGCGGGAGGGCCAGCGATGGCGGGGAGGCGGACGCAACTCGCGCTGCGCCGCAAGGCGGTCGGGCTCAGCCAGGAACAGCTTGCCGAGCGGCTGGGCGTGGACCGCTCGACAGTCGTCCGCTGGGAAAGCGGAGAGACCCTGCCGCAGCCGTGGCTGCGTCCCAAGATCGCCCGTGCGCTTCAGGTCTCAGTCGCTCATCTGGGCGATTTGCTGGATGACGAGCACGCGCTAGATGAGCAAGCGACGGAACGGTTCGAGCGTGTCACTGCTCACCCAGCGAGCGTCGATCTCGTCACCGTGGCGTGCCTTCGTCGGCAGATCGCCCAGCTCGATGCCCGATATGACCAGGTGCCCTCAGCGTCGCTACTGCCCGAGGCCGGGCAGTGCCTGGGGCAGGTCAGCTTCCTCGCCGGGCACGCCCGCGGCGGCCAGGTCCGCCAGGCGCTGCATCTTGCGGAGGCCGAAGCCGCCACGCTCATGGGCCAACTCGTCTGGGACGCGTCCCAGCGCCGCGACTGCGCCACGGCGATCACCTGCCTCGGCCGTGCGATCATCGCTGCCCGCCAGGCCGGTGACCGGGTCGCGGAGGGGCGCGCATTACTGCGCAAGAGCTTCGTCGCCCTCTACGGTCACAAGAACCCCCACGATGGGCTGGCCCTGGCCAGCCAGGCCGCGCAGACTACCGGCGCGGTGAGCCATATGCTCACCGGGCTGGCGGTCCTGCACACCGCTGAGGCGCACGCGATGCTCACGGACACCCGCGCCTGCGAGCAGGAGATCGCCCAGGCTGAGACCCACCTCGGCCAGGTCAGCGACGACGACCCGGCGATCGACCTGTACTCCCCGTCCCAGCTCGGCCGCCTGACCGGCTCCTGCTACCTCTTCCTCGGCCAGGCCAGGAAGGCCGCGCCAGTCCTGGAAACCACCGCCACGGCAGCGGCGGGCCGGTCGAAGTCACAGGCCATCGTCTACGGTAATCTCGCGCTCGCGTTCATCCGCCAAACCAAGATTGACGAGGCGGCAGCGGCCCTCGGGCAGGCCATCGATATCGTCGAAGTCAACCGCGGCGGCGGCGGGCTCACCCTCATCTTCGGCGCGGCTCGGGAGCTACGCCCCTGGCAAGACTCCCCCGCCGTGCGGGATACCTATGACCGGCTGCTGACCTTGATGACCGCCGTATGAGGAGCCGTCGTGACCGCCACCGGTAACGGCACCGACCAGGCCAAGCACGCCATCCGCGAGCGTGTCTGGGCGCTGCTCGACGCTCACGGCGCGGTTCGGCCGCCCGGGGCGCACGGGCACATCCCCAGCTTCGTCGGAGCGGATCAGGCCGCCGAGCGGCTGGCCGCCCTGCCCGCCTGGAAAGCCGCCCGCGTCATCAAGGTCAACCCGGACAAGGCCCAGCTCCCGGTCCGGGCAAGCGCACTGGCCGACGGCAAGACCGTGTACATGGCCGTCCCTAAGCTCGCCGCCGAGAAGCCCTTCTACCTGCTCGACCCCGAGATCCTCCCCGTCCTGCCCCGCGAGGCTGCGGCCAAGGAGACCGCCGCACGTGTCGCGCCCCAGGTAGCTCTCAGCGAGATGCGGCCAGTTGACCTCGTCGTGTCCGGCAGCGTGGCCGTCAACCATCAAGGCGTGCGACTCGGCAAAGGTGCCGGCTACTCCGACATCGAAGTCGCGTTGCTCGCCGAAGCCGGGCTGCTCCGCCCCGAGACAGTGATCGTCACCACCATCCACGACCTCCAGGTGGTCGATGAGCCGCTGCCCGAAACCGAACACGACTTCAGCGTCGACCTCATCGTCACGCCCAGCCAGGTAATCCCATGCGGCCCACCGCGCAGACCCACCGGCCTGTACTGGGATCATCTCGACCCCGGCAAAATCTCCGCGATTCCCGTGCTCACCCAACGGTCCGCGCCGAACAGGTAGGCGGTCAGGAACGGGCCGGGTGGCATGACGATCCAGGCATCCATGTCCGCTGTGCCCTGGGGCAGGCAGCCACAGCATGGGAACGACCTACCCCGGACGGCGGTCGGTGGAAGACTGGGCGGACCCGCCGGGGAGCCTCACGGTTGGTCAGGGCACGGCGCGTGGCGAACGCGATCTTGTGGGGGTCGGCAGCTTGCGTGCTCTTGCGTCAGGTTTCCGGCATGACCACCGATGAGTCCCGCTTGCCCGCGGAGGCGCGGGCGCGCGTGCTCATCGATGCGCAGTTGCAGGCTGCTCGATACGCAGTGGCAGGCTGCCGGGTGGGCGGTGCAGGACGGCGGGGCGTTGAACCTGTTCGCGGGGCAGGGGGTCGCGGTGCGCGAGGTGGTGATGGCGCCGGGTCATGGCCGGGTCGACTACCTCCTATACGTGGACAAGCGGGTCGTAACGTTCCCAGCACGCGCACCCCGGCGGCCCGATGCCCGTAAGGAAATGCTTGCGTCTGCTTCGTCAGGCAGCTAGCTCTGCTGCGGCCAGGTGACCGTGACTGTGGCCGGGTCGAACGCACGCCGGGCGCCCCTGCCGGGTGAGTGCAGGGTGATTGTCGTCAGCGTCTTGATGACGGCCCGTTTACGGGCCAGGTCCAGCAACTCCCACGCCCCGGCGGCGCTATCGCCGGCGATCAGCGGAGCCAGGACGCTCTCCCGGGCCGCTTCGGCCAGTTCGTCGGCGATCTCGGCCAGCCGGGCGTTGCCCTGGTCGGTGGCGGCGAGCATCTGGGCGCGACTGATCCGCCCCAAGGCGCGGCCGGCGGCCATCTCCTCCAGGTCCGCGCGGATCGCTGCCGCCTCCTCCCGCAGCCCAGTCACATCCACCCCGCTGTCCGGCGCGGTGATCAGGTCCGCGGCGTCGGGGCGCGACAAGCGGGCGATCACGGTGCGCTCGATGAACTCCTCTACCAGGGCGGCCTGCCGCGCCACATGCCCCTTGTAGGCCGTATCGCGGCCGGGTGGGGCGCACCGTTAGATGTGATGCCCCGTATGCGACGGCGTGCCGGTGACCACGTTCCCGTACGGGCGCAAGGCGAGCCCGCCGAGCAGAGTGCGCACTCCGCGCGGGGGCTTGCGGGCGGGTCTTCCAGGATCGCGCGGACCGCCCGCCAGGTCTCCTCCGCCACCAGTGGCTCCCACTCGCCTACCCCGACGATCTCCCCCCGGTACACCGACAGCCCTGCGATCCCGGGGTTAAGCAGGATGGTGCGGATACTGGTCCGGGTCCACCGCCCAGCCTTCGACTGCGGGGGCACCAGGCCCGCTGTCGCCCATTCCCTCATGACGCCGCTGAGCGTGCCGCCGCCCAGCAGGGCCTTGCACGCATCCGCCACCGCCTGCGCCTCGTCCGGGTGGCGGGTGACGTGGTCCTCCTGGTAGCCGAAGGGGCGAGGCGTGCCCGTGCGGCGCTGGTCGGCGCGGGTGGCCTGCTCGTTAGCTTCGCGGTGGCGGGCGCCCTTGCGCTCGGTCTCCGCCTTCGCCACCGACGTCAGCAGCCGGCCCTGATCGCGGGACAGGTCGACCTCCCCGGACGCGGCGGCCAGCGCGGCCCCGGTCTCCAGGCAGATGTCGATCACGTCTTCCAGGTCGCGCAGGTTACGGAAGAACCGGTCCACCACCGGAATCACCACATAGCCGGTCTGCCGCTCGCGCAGCATCCGCAGGACCCCGGCATACCCGGCGTCCTTGTTCCGGCTGCTCGCGCGCATATCGTTGTCCCGCAAGACGCGGATCACGCTCAGCCCCCGTCTTCGTATGGATCACACCCTCTGGGCGACGGTACGCCATCACCCCGGACACATATCCGGTGTGATCCGCGGATGGCGGTCACAGCCGCAGCAGCATGCGCGTGTTGCCCAGGGTGTTCGGCTTCACCCGGTCGAGATCAAGGAACTCCGCCACCCCTTCGTCATAGGAGCGGAGCAACTCCTCATAGACCTTGTGCGAGACCGGTGCCCCGTCAATCTCCTTGAAACCGTGCCGCGCGAAGAAATCCACAGCGAAGGTGAGCACGAACACCCGGCTTACGCCGAGTTCACGCGCACTGCCCAGCAATGCCTCGACCAGCCGATGACCAACGCCATGCCCCTGGCAATCGGCCCGGACCGCGATCGTCCGGATCTCCGCCAGGTCCTCCCACATGACGTGCAGCGCCCCGCAGCCGATGATCTTGCTGTCGCCGGCACGTTCAGCCACCCAGAACTCCTGCACGTCCTCGTACAACGTGACTGTGGCCTTGGCAAGCAGCCGCCCGGACTCGACGTTCTCGTCCACCAGGCCGCTGATCGCCCGCACGTCACGAGTTCTTGCATGTCTGATCGCATACTCCATCGCCCGCACCCTAGCGTGACGGCGGCCGCACCGCCCGGACAGTCGGCAGCAGTGCCGACCGGAGCCCCGCGGCTGCCCCCGGGAGGAACCGGTGCCGGGCTGCTCTCCTGCGCCCATCGCCGCCGCAGCGACAATTCTCCCCACGTACCGTCACCGCACACTCACGGATTGGCTCAAAGGTTGTTGCGCAAAACAGCCATGCACATCACACGCAGATCACGCTCACGGATCATCCTTCATTGTGCAGGTGCTGACCTGCACAGACGTAGGCAAAGCAAGGGCTGCTAACCCTCTTCGCCAGGAGCGGACCGGCGCACTCCGGCATTCGGAAACGGCCGCGTAGTCCCGTCCTGTATGCAAAGATTCAGTCGTTCAGGCCTGCGGCTGCCTGTTGCCCCGTTATTGTGCGGCGCAGCCGTCCTGGCATACCTGCCCTGCGCCAAGCACGACCCGCCAGCTCCTGGGCGAGCGAGGCGCCCAAGGAGAGGAGAGTCCGTGGAGCACTTGCCTCCCCGCAGGCATAGATCAAGTGGTCCACGAAGGGTTCGCACGAACGCGACGTCTATCCGTGCCTGGCGGCGGGTAGCCACGCTCGTGGGCACAGCCACTGCGGTCAGCCTGGTTCTCCCGCTCGGCGTCAGCGCCGCAGCCACCAGCCGGCCGATGCCCAGCCTCCAGAGCCTGCTCGCGCGTGCGCGCATACTGTCAGACCAGATCAACACGCTCGACGAGGAGTACAACGGACTCCGGATCCAGCTCACACAGGCCCGCACCGAGGCCAAGGTCGCCCAGCGCACGTACGCAGAGGATCTCGTCCGGCTCGGCGCCGGCCAGGTCAGCGTCGGCCAGCTCGCCGCCCAGAGTTACATGAACGGCGGGCTGGACACCACGCTGGAGATGCTGACCAGCAGCAGCCCGCAGACCGTGATCGACCGTGCTGCGATCATGCAGCAGCTCCAGCGGGAGAACGGTGACAAGATCGGCCAGCTGGCGGCCGCGGTGGCGGCGGCGCAGCGGGCCAGGGAGACCGCGCGGCAGCAGGGCATGCTGGCGGCCCGGCTGGCCGCCCAGATGGCTGTCAAGCAGCAGGCGGCCCAGAAGAAGATCAATCTGCTCAACAGCGCCGTATTCGCCAAGGCCATGGCCGTCTTCAGCCAGACCGGCAAGTACCCCACCATCAATCTCCCGACCGCGAACACGATCGGCGCCCAGGCGCTCCAGTACGCGCTCAGCCGCCGCGGCGACCCGTACGTGTGGGGGGCAGCCGGGCCCAACGCGTTCGACTGCTCCGGCCTGGTGCTGTGGGCCTACGCCCAGGTCGGCATCAGCCTGCCGCACTTCACCGGCGACCAGTGGAACATGGGCGTGCACGTCTCGCGCGCCGACCTCCAGCCCGGTGACCTGGTCTTCTTCTACGCCGACATCGGTCACGTGGGCCTCTACATCGGCAACGGCCTGATGGTGGACGCGCCCGACTTCGGTGAGACCGTCCAGGTGCAGCCAGTCATGTGGGACGTCTACGTGGGCGCGGTGCGGATCGTGGGCTGAGCCCACGACCGTCCGTGCCCCGGCTGAGCCCTTAGTGGCTCGCCGAGCCCTCCGGCCCTCCGGCCCGCCCCGGAGGGCCGGAGGGTTCAACCGTCGACGGGGGCCTTCAGCCTGGCCGGACCATCGGGAACAGAATCGTCTCCCTGACCGTCTCGCCGGTCAGCATGATCATTATCCGGTCAATACCCACACCTACCCCGCCGGTCGGCGGCATGCCGTACTCCAGCGCCCGCAGGAAGTCCTCGTCCAGCTGCATCGCCTCGGGGTCGCCCCCCGCCGCGAGCAGCGACTGTGCGGTGAGCCGGGCCCGTTCCTCGACCGGGTCGGTGAGTTCGGAGTAGGCGGTCCCGATCTCGGTGCCGAAAGCCACCAGGTCCCAGCGTTCGGCCAGCCGGGGGTCCTTGCGGTGCGCGCGGGTCAGCGGTGAGACCTCGACCGGGAAGTCCCGGTAGAAGGTCGGCATCATTGTCTGCCGCTCCAGCAGCCGTTCGTACATCTCCAGCACGATGTGGCCCCGGTCCCACCCGGGCTCGACCGGCACACCCGCCTGCGAGCACAGCTTGCGCAGGTGCTCCTCGGTGGTGTCGGGCGACACTTCCTCTCCCAGCGCCTCCGACAGCGCGCCGTGCACTGTCTTGGCGGGCCACTCGCCGCCGATGTCGTACTCGCTTCCATCGGCGCGCCGCAGGACCGTGGTACCGAGCGCGGCCATGGCCGCGCGCTGGATCAGTTCCCTGGTCAGGGTGCCTATCGTGTTGTAGTCCCCGTACGTCTCGTACGCCTCGAGCATGGTGAACTCGGGGTTGTGCGTAGCATCCGCGCCCTCGTTGCGGAAATTGCGCCCGATTTCGAAGACCTTCTCGATGCCGCCGACGACCAGCCGCTTGAGGTGGAGTTCCAGCGCGATCCGCAGGTAGATGTCCATGTCGTAGGCGTTGATGTGGGTAGTGAACGGGCGGGCGTTCGCCCCGCCGTGCACCGGTTGCAGGACCGGCGTCTCCACCTCAAGGAAACCGCGCGTGTGCAGTTCCTCCCGGATCGTCCGGGTAACAGCGCTCTTGATCTCCGCTATCC
>OFGV01000009.1_pt1 | contig 28246 bp, 33 predicted proteins | sample 1521911 | NCBI WGS metagenome assembly OFGV01 (sample SAMEA2553413, study PRJEB24118) | soil metagenome
GCTCGGGTCGGGCCGATGGTGTCGCTACGGGGGCATGCGAGCCACCGGGCGGCCCGTCCGAAACCTGCACGGGGGGAATGCGTCCTGCCGCGGCGAGGTGTTCAGCGTGGTCGGCGGGTTCCGGAACGGCATCGGCCGTTCGGCCAGCAAACGGCCGCTCGGATGCGAGGAGACCGAATTCTGCATCCGGCTCGGGCAGCATTCCCCGGGCTCGGTCCTGATGTTCGACAACCGTGCCATGATCCGGCACCTGGTTCCCGCGGCCCGGTGCCGCTTCTCCTACTTCCGTGCCCGGTGTTACGCCGAGGGGGTCTCGAAGGCGGTCGTCGCGTCCATGGTCGGGGCCGGTGACGGCCTGTCCGCCGAACGGCACTACACCACCAGGACGCTGCCAGGGGGGATCGCGGCGGGATTGGCCGATTTTGTGCGTGGCCACCCGGCCGGCCTTTCCCGGGCCGCCGCGATCGTCGCTGGCCTGGCTGCCACGATGGCCGGCTACCTGGTGGGCTCGCTGGGGCGCCGGCCATGGCAGCGAGGCCGGTCCGGCGTCCCGCCGGTTCCCGGGCTGGCACCAGGCAGTGCCCGGTGAACGCCACCCGCACCCCGGTGCCCATTCTCATGTACCACGAGGTGGCCAGCCGGCCGGACTCGGCGAGCCCGCTGGCGGTGCCGCCCGCTGCCTTCGCTGCCCAGCTCGCCTGCCTGCAGGCGGCCGGCTTCACCACCATCACCGTCTCGGAGCTGGCCGCCGCCTTCGCCGGCGGGGCTGAGTTGCCGGAGCGGCCCATCGCGCTCACGTTCGACGACGGGTACGCGGATTTCCACCAGACCGCGCTTCCGTTGCTGCAGCGCTGCGGCTTCACCGCCACCGTGTTCGTGACCACCGGCTGGGTCGAGGATGCCGGGCCCGTGCCGAACCCGAGGCCTGCCCGGATGCTGAGCTGGCGGCAGGTACTCGAAGTGTCCGCGGCTGGTGTGGAGATTGGCGCGCACAGCCACACCCACCCCGAACTCGACCAGCTCGGCGGCGCCCGGCTCGCACGCGAACTGCGCGACAGCAAATCCCTGCTCGAAGACCGGCTGGGTGGCCCGGTCCCAGCCCTGGCCTATCCGTTCGGCTATTCCAGCACGCGGGTGAGGCAGGCTGCCCGTGCCGCCGGCTACCAGCACGCCTGTGCGGTCGCCAACGCGATGGCGGACGCGGGCAGGGACCGGTTCGCCTTGCCGCGGCTGACCGTCCGGCGGTCCACCCGGCAGCGGACCTTCGATCAGATGATGCGGGGACAGCACGTGCCGGTGATCTTCGCCAAGGACCGGTCCCTGACCAAGGGGTGGGCGATGGTGCGGCGCACCCGCGCGGTCGTGCGCGCTGTGGCGGGCGGCAGCTAGAGCCCGAAGCGCTGGGCCACGCGGGGCGCGCTGGCCGCCTGGCGCAGCGGCTGCGCGCCGATGATGCCGTCGATCAGCCGGGTGAGCGCATAGTGATCGGCAGGCTGGCTCATCACGGCGCCGGATACGCCTGGCGCGATGAGAACGAATGGGACCTGCTGGTTCGTGTCGCCCTCATCGAAGACGACAACGATCGCCAGCTGCCCTGACTTCCAGTCCGGGCCGGACTGGAGCACAGGTATCCAGCTGTGCAGCCAGGCATCCGCCTGCCCCAGCGAGCCGTCGTGACCGTCGTGGGCCAGGCTGGGCGTGATCAGGCCGATGGTGGGCAGCCTGCCGCTGCGCACGTCCGAAGCCAGTGCCCCACCGCCCGGATTGCCGGCCGGGACGTCGCCGGCCCGGCAGCCGGCGGCCTCGCTCGGGAAATAGGCCCACGGATTGTGGTTGACGTCGTAGGTCCCGCTGCTGCTGGTGTCACACGGCTGGGGCATGGACTCCTCATAGGCGCGGGCGGTCTTACCCAGTGCCAGCGCCTGGCCGAATACCGATGGCCCCGGATAGGTGCAGCCGTTACCCGGATCGCAGTCCTGGGGGTTGTTGAACGAGGACCCGCCGAAGATGGCCAGGTAGTTCGGCAGGCTCGGGTGGCTTATCGCATGCCACGCGGTGGCGTGCCCGTATTGCCGGGCGAGGTGCCACAGGTACGGCATGCCAGTGGGAAAGACCTCCGAGTTATTGTGGTTCTCCTCCATGATCACGAGGATCTTGCGCACCGTCCCGGCGCTGGTGCTGGGCGTGAGCGACGGGCTCGCGGTGGTGGACGAGCCGCTCGGGGGGACCGTGCTCACGGCCGGCGCCGGGGTGACGGCGGAGGCGGTGGCGCCCGTGCTGGGCGTCGTGCCCGGGCCGGGAACGACGCTGATGACGACGCGGCCCAGGCCGCAGCCGGCCACGAGGGTGCTGCTGGCGATGACGGCGGCGATCGGTAACCGGCTACGCCATCCTGGGCTCGACACGGATCCCACCATAGTGCTTATAGACCGGTTGTGAAACCGCGATCACATACAGTTTTACGCCAGCCGGGGTTAGCGGCCTGCGCGCCCAGCGGGCGGGGGCTGGCACGGTATTAAGATCATTGGCCATGCGGGTTCTGGTGACAGGCGGTGCAGGGTTCATCGGCTCGCATCTTGCCGATGCCCTGCTGGCCAGGGGCGACGACGTGATCGTGGTGGACGACTTGTCGGCCGGCCGGGTCGCGCGGCTTGACCCGCAGCTCACGCTGCACAAGGTGAGCATCACCGATGCCGGTGCCCTGACCGCCGTGGTCCGGGCGTCCCGCCCGGACCTGATCTGTCACCTGGCGGCGCAGATCGATGTCCGGGCGTCGGTGGACTTCCCGGCCGCTGACGCCCAGGTCAATGTCGTGGGCACCGTGAACGTGCTGGAGGCCGCCCGCAGCGTGGGTGCACGGGTGCTTTTCGCTTCCTCCGGCGGGGCGCTATACGGCCGGGACGCACCCATCCCGTCGCGGGAGGATGTGCTGCCACTGCCGGAATCGCCCTACGGGATCGCCAAGTACTGCGCCGAGCAGTACATCGGCCTGTACAACCGGCTGCACGGCACGTCCCACTCGGTGCTGCGGCTGGCCAATGTGTATGGGCCGCGCCAGGACCCGGCCGGTGACGCCGGGGTGATCACCATTTTCTGCGCCAGCGCACTGGCCGGCGGAACACCCACCATCTACGGCGATGGCGCCCAGACCCGTGATTATGTCCATGTCGGTGACACGGTGAACGCCTTCCTCGCCGCGGCCGACCGGGGCCGTCCGGGCACCTGGAACATCGGCACCGGGGTCGAGGTCAGCGTGCTGGACCTGGTGGCGATCATCGGCGACATCGGCGGCCGGCCGCTCACACCCAGGTTCGCCCATACCCGGCCTGGTGAACTGCTGCGCAGCGCGGTGGCGGTGGACCGGCCCGCCAGCGAACTGGGCTGGCGGGCGCTCACCCCGCTGGCCGATGGCGTGCGCGGCGTCTACCACTGGATCGAGGCCGGCGCCCCCGATCGCGCCGCCTGCTAAGGGATCCCGGGCCGGACGAGCGGCCTTGGCCTGCATATATGTCCGGTAGCGGTCCCTTCCTGTCCGGCGGCCCGCTCCGGCTGGCGGCGGCCCTGCCACCGGGAAGCCGTTAGGCTTGCCCGCATGTCCCGACCCGATGGGCGCAGCCCCGATCAGCTGCGCGAGATACGGATGACCCGTGGCTGGCTCGAGCACGCCGAAGGGTCGGTGCTGGTCGAATTCGGCTCCACCCGGGTGCTGTGTGCCGCCAGTGCGACCGAGGAGGTGCCGAGGTGGCGGCGCGGCAGCGGGCTCGGCTGGGTCACCGCCGAGTACGCCATGCTGCCACGGTCCACCAACACCCGCGGCGACCGCGAGTCGGTCAAGGGCCGCCTCGGTGGCCGGACCCAGGAGATCTCGCGGCTGGTCGGCAGGTCGCTGCGCGCATGCGTGGACGCCAAGGCGCTGGGTGAGAACACGATCATCATCGACTGTGACGTGCTGCAGGCCGACGGGGGCACCCGCACCGCTGCGATCACCGGCGGTTACGTGGCACTGGCGGACGCGATCGCCTGGCTGCAGGGCCGCAAGCGCTGCAAGGGTAACCCGCTGGTGGCATCGGTGGCGGCGGTCAGCGTGGGCATCGTCGACGGCCAGCCCCGGCTTGACCTCTGCTACGAGGAGGATGTCGCCGCGCAGACGGACATGAACGTCGTGTGCACCGGGGACGGCAGCTTCGTCGAGGTGCAGGGCACGGCGGAGCAGGAACCGTTCAGCCGCGAACTGCTCGGCCAGCTGCTGGATCTCGCGGTCGGGGGGTGCGCGGACCTGTCCCGGCTGCAGCAGGAGGCGCTCGCCCGATGACGGCTGCGGCCAGGATCATTTTCGCCACCCGCAATCCCGCCAAGCTGGCCGAACTGCGCCGCATCCTGGCCGCGGCCCGGGTCGGCGTGGAGGTCGGTGACCTGGAGGAGTTCCCGGAGATGCCCGAGGTGGCCGAGACCGGGCGCACCTTCGCGGAGAACGCGCTGCTGAAGGCGCGGGCGGTGGCCGCGTTCACCGGCCTGCCCGCGATCGCCGACGACTCCGGCCTGTGCGTCGACGCGCTCAACGGGATGCCCGGCGTGCTCTCGGCCCGCTGGTCCGGCCCGCACGGGGATGACGTCGCCAACCTGCGGCTGGTGCTCGGTCAGATCGGGGACGTGCCGGCCGGCCAGCGGGGGGCGCACTTCGCCTGCGCCGCGGCGCTGGTACTGCCGTCGGGAGCCGAGCATGTCACCGAAGGCACCGTGCAGGGCTGGCTGACGGACTCCCCACGCGGCAGCAACGGGTTCGGGTATGACCCGATCTTCGTGCCGGACGGGTCCGAGCTGACGACCGCGCAGATGAGCGCGGAGGAGAAGGACAAGATCAGCCACCGGGGCAAGGCGCTCCGCGCACTTGCCCCGGTCGTCGCCGCCGTGCTGGGCGGTTAGCCGGCCGGCCAGTGGTCAGCACGGCGGCCAGCGGGCCAGTGCCCGGCCAGCGGTCAGCACGGCGGCCAGCGGTCAGAGGCCCGGCATGGTGGCCACCTGGCTGGCGGGCGGCAACTGGACGTGCACTGGCTGGTTGATCGAGGTGACCAGCATCGTGGTGGTGATCGATGTCCCGTTCCCCGACTCGGTCTGCACCAGCTTGCGCACATTGTGCTGGCCATCAACCCAGATCGTGAACTGGGAGGCTGTCATCCCCGACGCGGAAAGAGCCGGCCCCATCATGCGCCGCAGGCTGGGGGACAGCCGGCTCAGGCCCGCCGCGATGTGGTAGGTGCCGGTGTACTCGGTGGTGGGGACCCCGTTGATCACCTGGGTGCCGACCTGGTGCACGTCCGTGGATGCCGCGAACATCTGCGCTTCCGCCAGCGGGTTGCTGGTCTGGAACTGCTGGAACATCGAGGCCAGATCGAGCCCGGAGGTGTTCCTGAGCGAGGAGAAGTCGAGCTTCACCCAGGGCTTGCCCACCATTTTGGCCAGCGCGCTCATCTTCATGTAGATCGTGTTGCTGGTGAGGATGATCTCCATGCCGCCCGGCAGCGGCAGCTGGGCGGTGCTGCCGGAGACCGTCTCATCAGGGACCAGGGTGGGTTTGGTCTGCATCGCCACCGAGCCGTTCAGGGACGACGCATTGGTGCCGGTGGCGGTGATCGAGATGGTCGACGTGTATGACGTGACCTTGCTGGCCTGGCTGGCCGCGATCGCCAGCGCGGCGGCCGCCGGGCCTGAGTTCCCCTGCCCAGCCGTGGTGGAGTGCCCGGCTCCCGCGGGGGAGGCCGTGGCTGACGGGGTTCCGCCGGTCGAGCAGCCGGCTGCGACGGCGGTGGCGGCGCAGATCGCGACGACTGCCGCTGGACGGGCAGCAGGCCGGCGCAGGCCGCGGATGCGGGAAAGGGCAGCCGGCGAGTCAGGTCCGGTGCGCGAGAACATGGTGCAGCCTCCTCTAAACCCGGCGTATCCCCGATGCCGGTCCTAGACATGAGGAAATGCCCTGTCGGCCTGCGACACTATACGGGGGGCCGGATGCGGGCTGTAGCCATTGGGCCATTGGTTGCTGCGCGCCAGGCCATCGGCACCGGGGCTGCCGCCGCCACCGGTACGGTAGGAGCGTCCGCCCGAAGGGAGCACGCGTGAGCGAGCACAAGCTGGCGCCTGGTGACAAGGCGCCGGATTTCACCTTGCCCGACGCCTACGGCAAGCCGGTGAGCCTATCGTCGCTGCGTGGGCAGCAGGTCATCGTCTACTTCTACCCGGCGGCGATGACTCCTGGCTGCACCAGGGAAGCGTGTGACTTCCGGGACAGCCTCAGCGCCCTCGCCGCCGCCGGGACCACGGTGCTCGGGATCTCGCCTGACGCCCCGGCCCGGCTGGCCAAGTTCCGCGATCGCGACCACCTGACCTTCCCGCTGCTGTCCGACCCCGGTCACGAGATCCACCAGGCCTACGGCGCCTACGGGGAGAAGATGCTGTACGGCAAGGTGACGGTGGGAGTGATCAGGTCCACATTCGTGATCGACCCGGACGGCGTCGTGGCCAAGGCGTACTACAACGTCAAGGCAACAGGCCATGTCGAGCGGCTGAGAAAAGACCTGGGCATCTAAACGCGGGAACCGGGCAGCCGTGCCGCCACCCAGCGCGGCGCCGTGCATGGCCCGGCGAAAACGCTGCTCACCCCCTGGGGCCGTAGCCCAATGGCAGGAGGCGCAGGATTTAGGATCCTGACAGTGTGGGTTCGAATCCCACCGGCCCTACAAAAATGGCACTCGCCGTGACATAAGTACCGCCGATTCGGAGCGGTCCCGGCCTAGCATGGGCTCAGCGAGCAATGCGATGACGCGTGCCCGATCACGCCGGCATTCGGCGGTCTGAAGCTCCCGCTCGAACCGGAGCACTTCCGCGACGTCGCTGTCCGTGGTCACCGGCTTCCCTGAATCGGCTCGTCCGCTGCTCTCGTCCTTCCACCGGTGAGGGCTGGCGGCAACACCCCCCGATCATGCGAACGACCGCCCTGGCGGCGATGAGCGGGCGCCGCGCCGCAGTGCCGGCCACGGGCTGGGATACTCGCTGGGTGCTGCCCGCTGATAATCATGTCCACTCGCAGTGGTCGTATGACACGTTCGGGCACGCGTCGATGGTGGAGGAGTGCCAGCGGGCTGTTGACCTGGGTCTGCCCGGGATCGCCTTCACCGAGCACCTGGACTTCACCGACTACGGAGCCGGTGATGCGATCGCCACGATGGGTGTCAGGCCTGGATGGTGGGATGCGATCCGGCCGCTGGATATCACCGGCTACGCCGCCAGTATCGAGGAGTGCCGCCACCGGTTCCCTTCGTTGCGCGTCATGTCCGGGGTGGAGGCGGGGGAGCCGCACCTTTTCGCGGGCAGTACCAGCGCGGTCCTGGCGGCAGGTTCGTTCGACCGGGTGCTCGGCTCGCTGCACGCGCTCGCCTGGGAGAACCGGCTGGTCAACGCCTCGTCACTGCTGCGGGTACTGCCTGCCGACGAGCTGATGCGCCGCTACTTCGCTGGGGTGGTCGAGCTCATCGAGGGCAGTCAGGCGTTCCAGGTCCTGGCCCATGTGGACTACCCGCGCCGGCACTGGCCCGTCAGCGCCGGCCCGTATCCGGAGGACGGCTTCGAGGAGGAGTACCGGGCAGTGCTGCGCGCCCTCGCCTCGTCGGACCGGGTGCTGGAGATCAACACCTACAGCCCGATGGCTTCGGTCACGCTGCTGACCTGGTGGCGGCAGGAGGGTGGCACCGCCGTCTCGTTCGGCAGCGATGCCCACATGTCCGCGCGGGTCGGCGACAAATTCAGCGAGGCAATGAAGGTGGCCGAGGCAGCGGGCTTCGGGCCAGGCCGTGACCCCTGCGGCTTCTGGACGCGCTGAACCACATTCCCCTGCTTCACGGCACGGGACCAATTACAGGTCAGCTCGGGTCTTTCGCCCGCTGCCGTGGACGCTGAACCCGGCGAGAGTAGACGAAGTCATGCCGAGAATTGCCGTCATCATCGGGAGGGAATTCGTGAACCGCCCTATCCGGTGGGTCGCCCTGCCCTTATCGCTGAACGTCATGCTTGCCCTGCTGGCCGCCTGCGGACAGGCCACTCAGCCGCCCCAGCCCCGGCCTGCCCAGTCCGCCACCCAGTCCGCCACCCGGACCGCGCCGTCCGCCACGTCCTCGCCGGCGGTCATCGCGCCCACGGGGAACCCCAGCCCGTCCGCGCCGTCCGAGGCTGACCGGCTCGCCGCGTTTTTCGCCGCATCGGCGCAGCTCGACAACCAGCTGCACCAGGCTGCGGCGCTCGTGAACGGGGACATCGGCGCCACGAGGATCCTCATCAAGCCGGCCACCAAGGCGGCCGTCGGCCAGCTGCAGACCACGGCCGTGACGCGTGCCATCCCGGCCGGGCTACCCCACCGGCTGCTGGGCCCGGTCCTGGCGGTCTACAACGACCTGGAATCGCGGCGGCTGTCGCTGATGGGTGCGGCACGGTACAGCCCGCCGGCCGTCCCCAGAAGCAGCCCGGAGGGGCAGGCGATACTCCGGTGCCTGGGCAACGGAGGCCCCGCCGCCGCGCGGTACGACGGCGATGTGAGCGCCGTGCGGGACCAGGCCCAGGTCATGCCGCCGGTAGCTGTGGCGGCGCCGGATTCCCGTGCCGCAGCCGAGCTCACCGTGTGGACCACGTTTGTCCGCCTGGCCCAGAGCGGGTGCGGCGGATGCGGCGGCCGCGCCCCCGCCCCGTTGCCGCCGATCACCTGGCATCCGAAGAAGGAACTGGGTGCGGGGACAGGCAGCTATACGAATGGGACGGTCGGCGGCATCGCCTTCCTGGCAGAGTACCGACTGGGCCAGGGCTGGAATGTCCTCATCTACGCCTGCTGACCAGGGTGAGCCGCATGCGCTCACTGCGTTACGAGAGGGGAGGGGAACCGGATGGCATCGGACAAAGACGAGCTGGAGCATGTGATCGGCTGCGAATTGCGGCTCCTGGATCCGCAGGTCCGGGCGTCGGCTACGGCGATCACCGCGTTGCTGCACGAAGACTTCCGCGAGTTCGGCGCCTCAGGGCGGGTCTGGGACCGCGACTCGATCGTGCCAGCCGTGACGGCTGACCCAGGCCATGAGGTGAGGGTCGACGACATGACGGCGGTGTGGCTCGCGCCGGATGTGGTCCTGCTCACGTACCAGGTCTCCCGCCCTGGCGGCCTCACCTTGCGCAGTTCGGTGTGGCGCCGGGACGCGGTCGGCTGGCGGCTCTTCTTCCACCAGGGCACGCTCCAGCTCTGATCACCGGCGGCAATCGTTCCGCCGGTCCGCGCGCTGGCCTGGCGCACCTCAGCCGCCCGCGACGAACGTGCCCCGGCCCGGGAACGTCTGGATCAGCCCTTCGGCCCGGAGGATGCCAAGGGCATGACGGACCGTCCCGCGCGAGACGCCGTGCTGTCCCATCAGGTAGGACTCCGAGGGCACCAGCTGCCGCGGGGCCAGTTCGCCGGAATCGATCGCCCGCCGCAAGATCGCCGCCAGCTGAAGGTATAGCGGCGTCGCGTCGAAGTGATCAACCGTCACGCGGTCAAACTAGTTGACCTGCCAGGATGTGTTTGACGGGTGGTACAGGCTAGACAGGTTAGACATTCTGAACATCTATCCCGTAGGCTGCGTTTACCAGGCAGGACACTGGGGATACGGGAGAAGGGATGGCCCGGGTACACCGGTTGGACGGGGAGGAGTGACCATGACTGACCCCAGCCTTGGCAGCCCGCTCACACCGGGCGAGGAAACCGCCTCCCGCATGCGGGCCATCGCCGCTGAACTCGCGGCCCACGGCCTGAGCGCCCGTCTCCACGACACCCGCGGCACGCTTGACCTGACCGCGACCGTGCATCCACCCGGTCAGCGTGAGGCCGAGATCGTCATTGACGAGGACGGCTACACAGAGTTGCGCTACTGGAACGAGCCAGGCGCGGGACCGGCCCAGATCAGCGCCGTCGCATTACACCTTCTCGCCGCCGCCACCGGCCGGCAACTGCCAACAGCATGATCGCGGACGATTGTGTGCGCTATTGAGGCTGTCGCACAACTCGTGATCTTGGTTTGCCAAGGTGCCTGCTGGGCTGGCCCTCAGGGGCGACCCCGGATCCGCTGGGAATTGTGCCAGGCCGGGATGCTGACCCCGGCGGCGGCTCACTCCGGCCGTATGTACTTCGGGTCGTAGGCCAGCCAGTCGCTGGAGCCACCCGGCCACTGGAGATGGGCATACCAGCGGTCCTCGCGGTGCCGCCAGCCGAGCACCGTGGCGCAGCGCCAACTGCCATCGGTGAACTGCACCCGGGCTGCCCGGCCCCGGCCCGGCCGGTCCCACCCCTCAGGTTCATCTATGCGGGGAAGCATCGGTTCCGCAGCCATAGCCGATAGTTTCGCATATAAGTTCGATCTAGTCTCACTATCACCTGGGGTCACGGAAAACTTCAGCGAGCTGCCGGTCAGAGCTGGAAGCGGCTGCCGACTGTGTTGGGGATGAAGGCCTCACCGAATCTGCGTGACATGGCGTGCTGGGCACGCCAGCCGGTGCAGTGGGCAGGCACCAGTACCTGCGGGTTCATCGCGTGCAGGTCATCCAGGACGCGGGGGATGAGCGGCTCGAAGAAGGGCCCGTTGAGGTGGAACCCACCCATGGCGGCGTACAGCGGCTGGTCGCCGGTGAGCCGGCGGGCGTAGCGGCAGATGTTGACGATCCCGGCGTGACCGCAGCCGGTCAGCACGATCAGCCCCTTGCCCCGCACGTTGATGATCAGTCCTTGGTCGTCCAGGACCAGCGGGTCCGGTTCCCAGCGGTCGCCCAGCCAGGCCTGCTGGGGCGGGAAGCCTGGTTCGTAGCCGGTGACCCGGGGCACCTCGCCGGTGATGAGCACCGAGCCGTCCAGCAGGAAACTGGGCTGGGCCTGTTCCACGACGGTGAACCCGGCGTCCGCCAGCGCCCGCTTGCTGACGCTGGGGATCTCCCGTGGCTCGATCCCGGGCAGCAGCACCCGGCGCTGGCGCCAGAAATGCGGGTGGATGAGTACCGGCATGTTGGCCCTGCCCAGGGTCCTGATCAGGCCTTCGATGCCGGCGGTGTGGTCGAAATGGCCGTGGCTGCAGACGATGGCCTCGATCGAGCCGGGATCGATGTCCAGCCGCCGCATGTTCTCCACCACGCCGTCCGGGCTGGTGCCCGCGTCGAACAGCACCCGGCGCGTGGATGCCCCCTTGTGCACGGTGACGAGCATCGAGAACCCGTGCTCGGCGATCAGCGCATCGGGTGCCTCGCCGCCCGCCATGATCGCGGCGGAACGGTTCGGGATGCCGCCAGGGCCCGGCCGCCTGGCCGGCCCCTGGTCGGGCATGAAGATATCGGTGAGGTTGTCCATGAGCGTCATGATCTCGACCGAGTCCACCGGCTCCAGATCGATCTGCTCGACGGGCCCGGCCTCATGCAGGACAGGAGGAATCCGGGCGGGCTGGCTGTGGTCATCACACATGGGGGCTCCCGGCTCATTGAGGACAGCAGAACTGTATTCGCCGCGGTAGCGCCACCGGGGCAGGCGGCGCGGGACAGGCGGCGCGGGGCAGGCGGCGCGGGGCAGGCGGCGCGGGACAGGCCGCGCGGGACAGGCCGCGCGGGACAGGCGGCGCCGGTTCCGCGCGGGACCGGGCCGGGGGCCGCGGGATACTGAATCGTGTCCACACCCGCTCTGGAGGCGGCCGAAGCGGCCGGCCTCACTTACCGCGTAATCAGGCACGGCCCCGTGCGCAGCCTGGCCGAAGCCGCGCAAGCGCGCGGCGTGACTCCCGCCGATGTCGTGAAGACGCTGGTGGTGCGGCGCGGCGAGGACGACTTCCTGTTCGTGCTCGTGCCCGGCGACCGCGCCATCTCCTGGCCGAAGCTGCGGGCGTTGCTGGGAGTCAGCCGCCTGTCCATGCCGGACGCCGGGCAGGCCAGGAAGGCGACCGGGTATGAGCGCGGCACGATCACGCCCTTCGGGTCGGTCACCAGCTGGCCGGTGATCGCCGATGAACGGGTGCGCGGCCGGGAGATCACCCTTGGCGCGGGCGAGCATGGTCTCGCCCTGGCGGCGGCCGCCGGCGACATCCTCCGGATCCTGGACGCCGTAGTCGCCGACATCTCCGACCCGGAACCAGAACGCGCGCCCTGAAAGCCAGCGTCGCAGCCCGGAATGACGTGGTTGATATGGGTCGTGGTCCTGCCCCATATCGACCATGTCGTTGGCGATCGACCTGGCCCGCGCCAGGCGTGGTCGGTTAGGGCTGGCATAACGACCTGAATCGGCCACGGCCCGCAGGGAGCCGGCCCGCCCGGGATGAGCCGTGGCCAGAAAAGGCTGCTATCACAGCCCAACATGACCACGTCCGCCCGATCCAGGCTCGCCGCGTGGTCAGAAAAGGCTGCTATCAACCCAAAATGACCACGTCCCGGCAGACCCCCGCCGCCAGCGCCAGGGGAGATATCCGGTCATAGCAGCCCAAATTGACCACGCCCGCGTGGCGCTGACTGGGAGCAGGGCACGATGTGGTTGTTCTGGGTGGTGATGGCATACTCGCCAAACGGAAGTTCGAACAGATCGCCCACCCGGAAGTCAGCCTCCGGTGTGCGGGCACGCGCGATTGAGGTCAGCGCCTGCGGCGCATCGAGGCCGGATACCTGCGCGCCGCGTCCCGCGGCGACGGCAGCCGCATAACCGGATCCGCGGGCGATGTCGAGCAGCCGTGTTCCCTGGCCCACTCCCAGCTGGTCAAACAGCGTCTCAAGCAGCGGTCCCGCACATAACCCGGCGCCCCAGGCAAAACCCCCGCGACGGGCGGCATGGCAGCCGCATAGGCTGATCGCCGGCCTTACGAAGGACACCCAGGTGCTGCTGACGATCACCAATACCTCACCTCCTGCCACAGACATCGGGTTCGTGCTGCACAAGAATCCGGCCGCGGTGCGCCGCGTGGATATGGGGTTTGGGGTTGCCCACGTCTTCTACCCGCAGGCGGAGACCGGCAGTTGCACGATCGCGCTGCTGTGCGAGGTCGACCCAGTGGCACTGGTGCGCCGCAGCCGGGGCGGGCCGTTCCCGCTCGCCGCCTACGTGAACGACCGGCCATACACCGCGTCCTCGTTCCTGAGCGTGGCGCTGCGCAAGATGTTCGGCACCGCGCTGCAGGGCAGGTGCAGCCAGCGGCCGGACCTGGTGGAGGAGCGGCTCGACCTGTCGGCGCGGCTGCCGGTGCTGCCGTGCCGGGGCGGGGAGCCGCTGCTGCGGCGGCTGTTTGAGCCGCTCGGCTACCAGGTGAGCGCCAGGCCGGTCCCGCTCGGGCCAGGACTGGACGGGTGGGGTGACAGCCCGTATTACGACGTCCGGATCACCGCCACCTGCCGGGTCCGCGACCTGCTCGGCCACCTGTACGTGCTGCTGCCTGTGCTGGACGACGACAAGCACTACTGGGTGACCAGGGACGAGATCAGCAAGCTGGTGGATGAGGCGGGGGAGTGGCTGGCCAGCCATCCCGAGCGGGACGTCATCGTCCGGCGCTATCTGCGCCACCAGTCACGGCTGGCCGCCGACGCGCTCGCCCGGCTGGCCGACGAGGACGGGGCCGGTGCCGGGGATGCCGAAGCTGACGACAGCGACGACGAGGCCGGTGCCAGGGTGCCGGCCGGTCCTGGGGACCAGGCAGGTGCCGGCGGCCAGGGCAGCCCGGACCCCGTGGTGCACACCCGGCTGCGGGACCTGCGGGTAGCGGCGGTGACCGTGGCGCTGACCGCGGCGGGCGCGCGGCGGGTGCTGGACCTGGGCTGCGGCGACGGCCGTCTGATCGACGCCCTGCTGCGCAACGGGCAGTTCGAGGAGATCACCGGCGTGGACGCCTCCGCCGCCGCCCTGGACCGGGCGGCGCGGCGGCTGCGGGTAGCTGAGATGGCTCCGCGGCAGCGGGAGCGGGTAAAACTGCTGCTGGGTGCGCTGACCTACCGGGACAGCCGGCTGGCCGGCTACGACGCGGCCGTCCTGATGGAAGTGATCGAGCACGTTGACCCCGCCCGCCTGGGCGCCCTGGAGCAGGCCGTGTTCGGTGAGGCTGCTCCGGCCACCGTCATTGTCACCACTCCCAACGCCGAGTACAACGTGTGCTACCCGGGCCTGGCGGCGGGCGTTATGCGGCACCCGGACCACCGGTTCGAATGGGACCGGGCGCAGTTCCGCGCCTGGGCGCAGGGGGTGGCCGGGCGGCACGGCTATCAGGTCGCCTTCGCGCCGGTCGGAGAACACGACCCGCAGGCCGGGCCGCCCACCCAGATGGCGGTGCTGACCCGGTGAAGACCATCACGATCCCGAAACTGTCATTGGTCGTGCTCGTTGGCGTGACCGGATCCGGCAAGTCGTCCTTCGCGGCCCGGCATTTCCGGCCGACCGAGGTGCTGTCCTCGGACTTCTTCCGCGGCCTGGTCGGCGACGACGAGAACGACCAGTCCGTCACCGCGCAGGCCTTCGAGGCGCTGAACGCGGTGGCCGCGCAGCGGCTCGCGCTCGGACGGCTGACCGTCATGGACGCGACCAATCTGGATGCGGACGCGCGCCGGCCGCTGCTGGCCCTGGCCCGGGAGCACCACGTGCTCCCGGTGGCGATCGTGCTCGACATCCCGGAGAAGGTCTGCCTGGAACGGATGGCGGCACGACCGGACCGGAATTTCGGTCAAGACGTGGTCAGGCGGCAGCGCAGCGCGTTCTCGCGTTCACTCGGCCGGCTGGAGCGCGAAGGGTTCCGCCGGGTGTTCGTGCTGCGCGGGGTGGCCGAGGTGGACGCGGCGGAAGTCGTCCGCGAGCCCGTATGGACGGACCGGTCGGGTTCCCGCGGGCCGTTCGACATCATCGGCGACGTGCACGGCTGTCACGCCGAACTGGCGGCCCTGCTGGACCTTCTCGGCTACCAGGCCGGCCAGGACGGGACCTGGCGGCACCCGGCCGGCCGGACCGCGGTGTTCCTGGGTGACCTGGTCGACCGTGGCCCCGGCACGCCTGGCGTGCTGCGCACTGTGATGGCGATGGTGGCGGCGGGCTCCGCGTTGTGCGTACCGGGCAACCACGAGCACAAACTGCTGCGGGCGCTGCGCGGCCGCGATGTCAGGATCAGCCACGGCCTGGCCGAATCGCTGGCGCAGATCAGCGCCGAAGGCGAGGAGTTCCGCCACCGCGTTATCACGTTCCTGGACGGTCTGATCAGCCACTACGTACTCGACGGCGGGCAGCTGGTGGTGGCACACGCGGGGCTGCCCGCGCAGATGCACGGGCGGGCGTCCGGGGCGGTGCGGGCCTTCGCCCTGTACGGCGAGACCACCGGCGAGACCGACGAGTACGGCCTGCCGGTCCGCTATCCGTGGGCGCGCGACTACCGGGGGAGCGCGCTGGTCGTCTACGGCCATACCCCCGTGCCCGAGGCGGCGTGGGTGAACAACACCATCTGCATCGACACCGGTTGCGTGTTTGGGGGGCGCCTCACCGCCCTGCGGTACCCGGAGCGTGAACTGGTCTCGGTGCCCGCGCAGCGGGTCTACTACGAGCCGGCCCGGCCGCTGGTGGCGCCCGCCCCGGCCGCGGGCGGGCCGGCCGGGACAGCTGGCCTGGCGGGAGCGGCTGGCCTGGCGGGAGCGGCTGGCCTGGCGGGGACGGACGGGCAGGGCTGGCTGCCCGATGTGGCGGACGTGCTCGGCCGGCGGGCGGTCGAGACCGGGCTGCGCGGGCGGGTGACCATCCCGGGGCGCAACGCGGCCGCGGCGCTGGAGGTGATGAGCCGGTTCGCCGTCGCCCCGGGCTGGCTGATCTACCTGCCGCCGACGATGGCGCCGGTACCGGCAAGCGAGCGGCCTGGGCTGCTGGAACACCCGGCTGACGCGCTGGCCGTCTACCGCCGGGACGGCGTGCCGGCCGTGGTGTGCGAGGAGAAGCACATGGGCTCGCGCGCGGTCGTGATCGTCTGCCGGACGCCGGAGGCGGCCAGGGACTGGTTCGGCGCGGACGGGCCCGGCATCGTCTACACCCGCACCGGCCGGCGGTTTTTCGCCGACGCGGCGATGGAGGTGGCGCTGCTGGAGCGGGTGAAGGCAGCGCTGGCAGCCGCCGGGCTGTGGGCGGAGCTTGGCGACTGGGCCGCGCTGGACTGCGAGATCATGCCCTGGTCGCTGAAGGCGGCCGACCTGGTGCGCGGGCAGTACGCACCCGTTGGCGCCGCGGCCGTGGCCAGCCTGACCGCTGCCAGCCAGGCCCTGGCCGCAGCCGGGGCCAGGGGCCTGGAGGTGGCCGGGCTCAGCGAGCGGACACAGGCCAGGCTGACGGCGGCGCAGGCCTTCACCCGCGCCTATCACCCCTACATCTGGCCGGTGTCGTCGCTGGACGATGTGCGGCTGGCGCCCTTCGTGGTGCTGGCAGGCTCGTCCGGCACCTGCCTGCATCGCGATCACGCCTGGCACATGCACATCGCAGAACGCCTCGCGCGAACTGACCCGCTCATCACGCCGACCCGTCACCTCGCGGTGGATGTCAGTGACGCGGCTGCCGAGCCGGCCGTGACCGCCTGGTGGGAGGAGATCACGGGCTGCGGTGGGGAGGGGATGGTGGTCAAGCCGGCCAGCCCGCTCACCCAGGGACGGCGCGGCCTCGTCCAGCCCGGGGTCAAGTGCCGTGGCCCCGAGTACCTGCGGATCATCTACGGGCCCGAGTACACCCTGCCGGGCAACCTCGGCCGGCTGCGGGAACGCAACCTGGGGCACAAGCGATCGCTGGCCCTCGGCGAATTCGCGCTCGGGGCGGAGGCGCTGGAGCGGTTTGTGCGCCGTGAACCCGCGTTCCGCGTGCACGAGTGTGTGTTCGGCGTGCTCGCCCTGGAAAGTGAGCCGGCCGACCCGCGGCTGTAGGCAACGAGGTGCCGTTAAGAGCAAGCTGTCAGCGATTGCGCGGCCAGCATGTGCCCGAAGGACGGGCCCAAAGGCCCTGCCACCTGCCGCCCGGTGCGCGCTTACTGGAGTTCAGACGGTATGGGAGGCGCGCATGCAGCAACGGGTGCCAAGGAGGGCATGGTCCTCACGCAGGGGAGCCGCCCGGCGTCCCCGCGTGCTGGTCGAAGACGACCATCGCTCCCTCGCGATCTCAGATTTCTCCATGTTCGACAAGGCGGGCTTCGACGTCGCCGTGTGCTCGGGGCCGGGCGGCAGCCCGCGGGACTGCCCGCTGTTGCGTGGCCAGGAGTGCGCTGCGGTGGCCGGCGCTGACGCCGTGCTGCACGGGCTCGACCCGGAACTCGGCATCGCCGCAGCCATCCGGCGACGGCATCCGGACGTCGTGGTGGTGGTTGAACAGCAGCGGCGCGCGGACGGGAGCCTGCCGATGGTACCCGATGGATGCGTGCCACTTGTCTAGCCGTGCTCGGTGAACGGCCAGGTGGACGCGCTGCGCCGGGCACTGGCCAGCCGCCGCGCCTGAGGCTGGCGCGGCCGGTGACCGCACGGCGGCGTTAGGCTGCGGACTGGAGGAGGGCGCCGCCATGGAGTTCGAGCACATCCTTGTCGACAGGTCAGGCGAATTCGCGACCGTCACGATGAACCGGCCGCAGCGGCGCAATGCCCTGTCGCTGGCGCACATGCGGGAACTGATCACAGCGTTCCGTCAGATCGGGGACAGCGATGCCCTGGGCGCCGTGCTGGCCGGAAACGGCCCGGTATTCAGCGCCGGGCACGACTTCGCCGACGTCGCCGACGCTGATCTGCCGGCGGTGCGCTCGCTGCTGATGACCTGCACCGAGCTGATGGATCTCATCCAGCAGGTCCCCCAGCCGGTGGTGGCGCGGGTGCACGGGCTGGCCACCGCGGCCGGCTGCCAGCTCGTCGCGACCGCCGATCTCGCCGTGGCCAGTGAGGACGCGGGTTTCGCCGCCCCCGGGGGCAAGGGCGGCTGGTTCTGCCATACCCCGATGGTGGCGATCGCCAGGAACGTCGGCCGGAAGCGGGCCATGGAGATGGCGCTGTCGGGCGACGTCATCGACGCCCGGACGGCACTGGACTGGGGACTGGTCAACCAGGTGGTTCCGGCCGGGCAGCTCGACTCCGCCGTCCAGGACCTGCTGGAACGCGTCACCCGGGGGTCCGCGGAGAGCAAGGGAATCGGCAAGCAGGCACTCTACGCCCAGATCGATCTCGACCAGCCCAAGGCCTACGCCTACGCGGTCGAGGTGATGGCCGCGACCAGCCAGCTGCCCGACGCGCGGGAGGGGATGCGCGCCTTCCTGGGCAAGCGCAAGCCGCAGTGGCGCCGCGGGCGGCCATGAGACCGCCCGGCGCCCGCTAGCGGGCGGTCCAGCCGCCGTCGACCAGGATGGTCTCGCCGGTGATCAGCGAGGCAGCCGGGGAGGCGAGGAAGACCACCACGCCTGCCACCTCGACCGGCTCACCGATGCGGTGCAGCGCGGCGATCCGCTCAATCACATCCGCCCGGAACTGCGGGTCCGACAGAGCCGGTTCGGTGCCGGGGGTGCGGATGAACGTGGGTGCGACCGCGTTGACGGTGATTCCGTACTGGCCCCATTCGATGGCAAGGCACCGGGTCAGGTGGGCGATAGCGGCCTTGGTCATGCAGTACACCGATTCGCCGGGCAGCGCGACCGCACCGGCTTGCGAACCAAGGTTGATGATCCGGCCGTACCCCTGTTCGATCATTACCCGCCCGGCGGCCTGGCTGGTGAAGAAAGTCCCTTTAAGATTGACCGCCACGGTCGCATCGAAGTCTTCTTCCCGGACTTCCCGGGCCGGGTTCCCCGGCGCGACGCCGGCGTTGTTGACGAGAATGTCGAGCCGGCCGAACCGCTCTACGGCCTTGGCCACTGCCGGACCGATCTCATCCATCCGGGAGATGTCCATCTGAAGTGGCAACGCGCGGCGCCCAAGCCGCTCGATCTCCCCGGCTAGGCCCGCGCCCGTTGCCACGTCACGAAACCCGAGTGCGATGTCCGCACCGGCCGCCGCCAGCGCCAGCGCGATCGCACGGCCGAGGCCGCGGGCCGCCCCGGTCACCATTGCGACCCGGCCCGGCACCTCAAACACTGGCAGCACACTCATCCAGGACTCCTCAGCAGTTGCCGTCGCCGTTGGCGGATGTTTCAACCCCACTGAACAGGTCTTTCCCGTTGGATGCAGGGCATTTGACCCGGGAGTGGGTGGCCGGCAACGGCAACTGGCGCCGTGCCGGGCGGGGAGTGCCGGCTGGCGGCGCCAGGCGTTCTGGCGCAAGGCCCGGGCTGGGGATTACAGGCCGGCGAGCAGGTCGGTCTCGGTGATGCCGGGGCCTTGCCCGTCCCGGATGAACCATTCCGTGCCGAACGCGTACCGGAAGCCCTCCTCCGGCATGGCCAGGAAGAACGACGCCTCACTGATCTGGCTGGCGTGTGCACGCATGGCGCGGCGCTTGTGCTCCAGGTAGGGCGAGACGTCCACAGCGGCGGTGACCACCGACTCCGGTTTGCCCCAGTCCTCGGCCTCACCGAGGTCGGGGCCGTCGAGCCCGGGCGCGGCCGCCTGCCCGGGGAACGCCGCCATGCCGCGCATCATGTGGTCGCGGTTCATGGTGTTCTGGTAGACGCGGGGGGTGCCGGCCAGTTCGGCGGCACGCATAACCACCCGGTGCACCTGGATGTGGTCGGGATGACCGTAGCCGCCGATGTCGTCGTAGCAGGTCAGGACATCCGCACACTCCTCTTCGAGGATGGCTGCCAGCTTCTTGGCGGCGTCGTCGACTGGCGCGGTCCAGAACGAGCCGGGGGCGGTGTTGGCCGGGGTGCCCATCATCCCGGAGTCGGTGTAGCCGAGGAACTCCACCCGGTGGGCACCGAGGATCTCCGCTGACGCCTGGGTCTCGGCGACCCTGCGCTGCCACAGTTCCTCGCCATCGGTGAGGAAGCCCTCGGGCACCTCGCCGTGCTCGCCGCGGGTTGCCACCACCAGGACGACCCGGTGGCCCTCCTCGGCCGCCTTGCGGATCACCCCGCCACAGGCGATGCACTCGTCGTCGGGATGGGCATGGAACGTCACCATCGTGGCCATGACGTTGACGCTACCCGAGGGGCCGGACAGTATCAGTTGGTGCCCGTTGTCGGCCAGGATCAGCCCGTAGTGCTGCGTCTCGGTCAGCACGACCTTGGCGTCCTTGCAGTACGGCGCGGAGCTGGCGCAGAAACCGGCCACGTTGAAGCTGGCCTTGAGGCGGAAGCGGGCACCCATGGGAGGCAGGCCCGGGTCCGGGCCCGCACCGGCCTGGTGGCGGGCGGGCCAGATGAAGGCCGATTGTGTCTGCTCGGCGGCCTTCACGATCGACGGGGACACGGCAGCCGCCGCGGCCCTGCCCGGAACCCACGCCGAGTTCTGAGCACCACATGCCCGGCGGCGCTGGCCCGGGGCTGCTGGGCACGCCGGGCGGGCGGCATCAGGCCGGCTGGGCGGGTGGCCATTCCTGCGGGATCATGGGGTCCTGCACGATCTGGACAAAGGAGCCCCATGATCTTTATCACGGCCAAATTCCGGGTCCGGCCTGAGTATGCCGAACGATGGCCAGAGATCGCCGGCGAGGTCACCCGGGCGACCCGCGGCGAGCCGGGCTGCCTGTGGTTCGACTGGTCCCGCAGCCTGGATGACGCGACCGAGTACGTCCTCGTCGAAGCGTTCCGCGACACCGAAGCCGGCGCTGCCCACGTCCAGTCCGAGCACTTCCGGGCCGCGCAGGCAACCCTGCCGCCGCACCTCGCCGAGACGCCCAGGATCGTCAACTTCACGATCCCGCAGGATGACTGGTCCCTGCTGGGCGAGATGGCCGTGCCCGAGCAGGCCTGAGCCCGCACCAGCCGGAATCACCGGCATCATAAGCAGCATGGCAGGACGGGGAACACCGGCGACCGCGCTGCTCGCCAAGCTTGGCATCACGCACTCGGTCCACACCTACGAGCATGACCCGCGGCACGGTTCCTACGGCCTGGAGGCCAGCGATGCCCTGGGCGTTGCACCGGAACGGGTGTTCAAGACGCTGGTGGCCGAGGTGGACGGAGCGCTGACGGTGGGCGTGGTGCCGGTAGCCGGCCAGCTCGACCTCAAGGCGCTCGCCGCCGCCACCGGCGGGAAGAAAGCGGTCATGGCCGGCGTGGCCACGGCGGAACGGGCGACCGGTTACGTCGCCGGCGGCATCTCCCCGGTGGGCCAGCGCAAGCGCCTGCCGGTGGTGATCGACTCCTCCGCGCTGGCGTTCCCGACGGTCTTCTGCAGTGGCGGCCGCCGCGGGCTGGAGATCGAGCTCGCGCCTGCCGATCTGGTCAGGGCGGTGGGCGCGAGCGTGGCGGTCATCGCGCAGCCGGGCCCATCCTGACGTTTACCTCGCGCATGATGGCGCCGCGTTCAGCCGGGTCGAGCTGGTCGATGTACAGCTCACCGCGCAGATGGTCGGTCTCGTGCTGCAGGCAGCGGGCCAGCTCGCCGGTGCCGCTGATGGTGACGGGCTGTTGCTGCAAGTCCAGGCCGGCCACGGTGACCTGGGCGGCCCGCCGCCGCATGGCGCTGACACCCGGTACGGACAGGCAGGCTTCCAGGCCTTCCTGGCTGCCGCTCAGCCCGGTGATCCGCGGGTTGATCACATAGCCGAACTGGCCGTCCAGGTTGTAGGCGAACAGGGCAAGGCTGGAGCCGATCTGGTTCGCCGCGAGCCCGGCACGGCCGGGGACCTGCACGGTGTCGAGCAGATCGGAGACAAGGCGGGCCAGCGCCTCATCGAAGCTGGTCACCGGGTCGCAGGGCGTACGCAGGACCGGGTCGCCCAGCAGCCGCAGTTGCCGAATCATCACCGCGCCACCTGGTGCTCGCCCGTGGCGGCCAGCTCGCCGGTCCGCTCGGAGCGGGCCTGTGCCAGGCCAGCTGGATCGTGGTGCAGGCCTACCTCCGGAAATGCCTCGGCACACGGTTCATGGTGCCCCTGGGGGTAATCGCGCAGATCAACCTAACACACGGATGCTCAGATATGAGTGGTTCTATGCCCGCAGGCGGGCATGCACGTCCGCGATGGCCTCGGAGGTGCCGGTGAACAGGATCGCCTGGATGCCAGCCTCGCGGGCAGCCTCGACATATGGTTCCACGTCGTCGAGGAAGACCATCTCCTCCGGGCGCACGTCGAGACGTTCACAGGCCAGATCGAAGACCCTCCGGTCCGGCTTGGCGACGCCGGCCTCATGGGAGTAGATGATCAGGTCTGTCATCTGCTCGAACCCGAAGCGCTCCTGCTCCCGTTCCCGCGCCCCGACGAAGCTGTTGCTGATGATGGCCGTCCGGTAGGCGGGCCGCAGGCTGGTGAAGTAGTCCGCCAGTCCGACGTTGAGGGTGCCCAGATACTCCTCCCACGCATCCGCCATGAAGGCGGCCACGTGGGCCGGGTCCAGCCTGAGGAGTTCGCCGATCCGCTGGTGGACCTCGTCCAAGGTGACGGCCCCGATGCCGCCCGCCGACAGCACGCTGTGCAGGCGGTTTTTTATCCCCCCGGGTGCCAGGCCCAGCCGGTGGTCCCACTTCTCGTTGACGCCGAGGAAGGGGGTGACCGCGAGCACCCCACCGATGTCGAAGACCACGGCCTTGACCGCCACGACGTCAGTGTGCCCCGTTGTGACGCGCCCTACCAAAGCCTGTCGATGGTGCCCGGGTACAGGGCGATGCGGCTGTGGCGGAAGGACCGGGCATGTGCGCATGCCCGGCGGGAGAAGAAAGCCGCCATGGTGACCTTGTCGAGCTGGTCACTGGGGAACGGCTGCTGTGGTGTGCCCCCAATCAGCACGGTGCCTCCGAGGCACTGCCAGCCGGCGCTCGCGTAGAACCCTCGCAACGGCCGGTCACACGTGAAGATACCCAGGTCAGCGCCACTGGCTTGAATCGCTTCCCGGGCAGCGGTCACCAGTCGCCTGCCGTGACCACGCCGGCGGTGGGCGGGGCTGGTGACCACCGTACTCAGGCCACTGGCGAGGTAGCGGCCGCCGTCGTGGGCCAGGTGCTTGGTCAGGATGTCCAGCGCCGCCAGGACGGTGCCGCCGTCATCAACGAGCACCATGGACAGCGGGCTGAGCGCCGGGTCGTGGGCGACGCCCGGCCTGCCCGGGTCATTGCCCGGCCAGGCATCCTCCTGCAAGGCGGAGACTTGCTCGCGTACGGCGGCGGGCATTTGCGCCTGCGGCCAGCTGCGGACACGCGTCCGCGGTCCCGTCATCCCGGACCTGGTCCGGCCCAGGTGGTCACCAGGCGTCGATGTGGTCGGTGAGTTCTGCGAGGCTGGTGATGACAGCATCGGGGGCCGCGCCACCGAATGCTGGCACGTCATCATTGGGGATCAGGACAGCACGCATGCCCGCGCCCTTGGCCCCGTGCACATCGTCGTAGGGCCGGTCACCGACGAAGACGCACGCCGCCGGGTCGTCAACGCCGACCGCGGCCATCGCTGCGCGGAATGCCTCGTGATGCGGCTTCGCCCACGGGATCTCGCTGCTGTAGACGGCGCCGTCGATCAGGTCCATGACCTCGTCGCGCAAGAACACCCGCTCATGGGCGCTGCGTGGCCACATCGTGTTGGACAGGACCCCCACCTTGATGCCCCGCTCCCGCAGGCCCTGCATGAGCGGCACGGCGTCGGGGTCGGTGTAGGTGTGCGGGTCCCATGCCTGGAAGTAGCTGGCCAGGAACTCCTCGGTGGCGCTGACCCCGGCGCGTTCGAAGACCTGGGCAAGGGTCGCGCTCTGGTGTGATCTCCCGGTCACCTGCCACAGGTCCTGCTCGGCAGTACGGATCGCGGTCGCGACCTCCGCCACCTGCCCGGGCGGGAAGTGCGGCTCGCAGACGCTGCGCCACAGCGATTCATGGTCGACCGGATGCCACGGGGTGAGCGTCCCGCCCCAGTCGAAGATGACCGCTCTGACCGCCATGGTCCGCATCTTATGCGCTCTCCCCGGCCCCAGCCGGGTGGCGCGGGCGGCCTGCGCCTCCTATACGCGCTGGCCCCCCACCCTGCCCGCATTTTGCCTACGGCTCCCACCTGGGCGAGCACCCCCCACCTGGGCGAGCACCCCCCACCCTGCCCGCGCTACGTGGATGGGGGGATGGGGGGTCCGCCGGGCTGTGAAGCGGCACGCACTGCGGTGCGGGCGCGGCTGGTCTGGACGACCCGGATGATGAGGAGGACGGCGAGACCGGCCAGCCCCAGGATGATGAGCAGTGCGCTCGGCAGGGCGACGCCGATGATCCCGCCTACGACGCCGGAGCCGAAGGCGAGCTGGCTCCCGGCGGGCAGCGCCGGGCTCCCGGGTATCACGATCGCGAACCGGCCACCGTGGGAGATCTGCATGTTGAGCACGGCCCGGCCCTGATGCGAGCCGTACTCGTACGTGACCGAAGCGTTGTATGGCGAGAGGCTCTGCACGGCGGCGGGCGCTGCCACCGGCACCACCCTGATCCGGAAGGAGGGGATGTTGCCCGAGTGGGCACCCGGTCCTTCGTAATAGATCACGTAGCCGCCGGGGTGATCCAGGCTGATCTGCCCACCGGCGGGAAGTGGCACCCGCTGGAAGGAGTCGATCTGTGAACCGATGGACAGCAGCCCGATGACCAGCCAGGCCATCCCGCCGAGGAAGACCAGCAGGGGCACCAGATACCAGATCCGGCCTGGCCGCACCTTTGCCGGTGGCGCGGCCAGCGGCGGCCCGTACGGTGGCGGCCCGTACGGCTGTTGCGCTGGCGGCTGTTGCGCTGGCGGCTGTTGCGCTGGCGGCTGTTGCGCTGGCGGCTGCTGCCCGTAGGGTTGCCGGTCCTGCGGCTCTTGCCCCCGCGGCTCTTGCCCGGACTGCCCGCTGCCCAGAGGCGGGCCAGGTGGAGCCCCCATTGATCCCACGTCCTTCGTTTGCCACTCCAGGATAGCTGACGCCCATTTTGAGGCTAATAAACACGTCTGTCACATATTGGACGTCGCGGGCTGCCCGTGCTGCCATGGCTCCAGGCACACCCGGCGCAATGTTGGCCGCGGCTTCTTCTCGCTGTCGACAGGGGTTAGCGGAGCGCCTTTAATGTCGCCGGCAGGATCGCCCGGCGCTACCCGCCCGGGCGGCGGGGCACAGGAGGGACTCATGTCACAGCACCAGCGTGGCCGGCCGTGGCAGTCGGGTTCGTCGCTGCCCGCGCTCACGCCTGTCCTGGCCGGGTCGCTGTCGCGGTGCTGACCGTGCCGGGACTCGCCGTGACCGGGGCCGCATCCGCGTCGGCCGCCGCCGGCCCGGCTCCGCCGAACGGCTGCCACCTCGGCAACGGCGTTAAGCATGTCATCGAGATCACGTTCGATAACGTGCACTTCTTCCGTGGCAATCCGAACGTCCCTTCCGACCTCGAGATGATGCCCCATTTGCTGAAGTTTCTTGAGGACAACGGCACATTCCTGTCCAACAACCACTCCATTGATCGCACGCACTGCCAATGACAGCCTGACCACCTACACCGGCCCGTACGGCGACCGGGCGGGCATGCCGGTCAGCAACTCCTACCAGGCGTACAACACCGACGGCAGCACCGACCCGGCGGGCTCGTTCGCCTACTGGACCGACCCGGTCTTCGACACCGCCGCCACACCCAACCCAGGTCATGACACCAATCCGTCCATGGTCTACTCGCCGGTCCCGCCAGCGACCGCGCAGCACCCACCCGCGCCGAACACGCTGACCCCGGCCCCCTGGGTTCCCTTCACCCGGGCCGGCTGCGATGTCGGGGAGGTGGCCACCGCCAACATGGTCCTGGAGAACACTGCCGTCGATATCCCCAAGGTGTTCGGTGCGAACTCGCCCGAAGCCCAGCAGTTGGCTGCCGACTCCGATCCCTTCAAGGACGCCGGGACCGCGGACTATGTCGGCCTTGGGGTGCACTGCGCCCGGGCAGCGCCTTCTGCTCGTCCGCTCAGGGGGTCACGTACGGCCAGACCACGACCAGCCCGACCGCGGTAGCAGACGTCCTGCCTGATGAACCCGGCGGGTACCAGGGCTACCAGGGGCTGTCCGGCCACCGGTACGTCGCTCCACAGTTCGGAGCGGGCACCGCCAGCCTGACACATAACGGATACGCGGTAACGAATGCCGCCGGGAACCTGGTCGACGAGAACGGCAACCAGATCAACGGCGCGTTCCTGTCCGGTCACCCCGGCTTCCCCGGATTCGGCAGCATCAACGCCGCCCAGACGCTGGCCTACATGGCTGACATGCAGGAGTCCGGCGTCCCAGTGACCTACGGATACATCTCCGACATCCACGGGAACGAGCACATCCCCGGCCTCAGCGCGTGCGTGGGCCAGCCCTCCGTTCTGGGTAGCGGTAACGCGTGCTACGTGGCCCAGGCCCAGTATTACGACCAGGCCTTTGCGACGTTCTTCCAGCGGCTGGCCGCCGACGGGATCACGTCGAAGAACACCCTGTTCCTCGTCAGCTCCGACGAGGGCGATCACGAGGCTGGCGCCAATGTGGGCCGGACGATCCAGCCCACCCCGGCGAACTGCGACGGGGCCACCGTCAGCGGCACTACGGTCACCCCTGACGTGGCCTGCACGTACCCGGCGGGATCGTTTGGGGAGCTTGACGCCAATATGACCGGGTTGCTGGCAACACAGGCCGGCGACACGACCCCGTTCAGTCTCGAAAATGACACAGCGCCGGAGTTCTACGTCACCGGACAGCCCGCACCGGATGCGGCGCCCGCCCGCACGCTGGAACACGACGTGGCCTCGCTGACGGCGGGCAACCCGTACTCGGGAAACCCCAGCGAGAAGATCACGAACTGTCTGGCCGACCCGGTGGAGAAAAGCTGGGGCCACCGTCCCGCCTGGGCGGCGGCCCCGCTCCGGCGGTTCATGATCTCGGGGATTTCCCGGCGAATACACCCTGGGAAATCCCTGTGATCATGGAATGGGGGTGATTGTTTCGGCGTGTGGCCGAGCCTGGCGTGCGGATCATCGTCCGGCCTGGGAGACTGGCGGCAGGAAACCTCCGGGGACGAAGGGATGCTGGCCATGGCCGAGGCGAACGGCAAGGTCGCCGTGCGTGATCCGGACGCGCTGATCAAGGAGATCGAGCGCACCCGTGAGAACCTGGCGCGCACCATTGACGCGCTCACCGAGCGGGTCAGCCCCGGACACGTCGCACGCCGCACCCTCAGCCGGATCCGTGAACAGGCATCACGTCCCGAGGTCCAGGTCGTGGGCGCCGTCGCGGGTGCGGCGACCGTCGCGCTGGTCGCCTATGCGCTGTGGCGGCGCCGCAGGTAACCGGTGCGCGTCAGGCGAGGGTGGGCTTACTCCGCTTCGCTGGTCAGCTCGGTATACTCGGCCGCGGTCAGCAGCCCGGTCGGCTCCACCCCGGCGTTGTCCAGCCGGACCTTCATCAGCCAGCCTCCTCCGTAGGGGTCGGAGTTGACCAGCCCCGGGTCGTCGTCGACGTCGGCGTTCACCTCGGTGACCTCGCCGTCGACGGGGGAGTAGATGTCGCTCACGGACTTGGTGGACTCGACCTCGCCGCACGGCTCACCGGCCGACACCCTGGTGCCAGGCGCCGGGACGGACACGTAGACGACATCGCCGAGGGCATTCTGCGCGTAGTCCGTGATGCCGACGGACGCGACGGGGCCGTCGATCGCCACCCACTCGTGTTCTGCGGTGTATTGCAGTTCCGCGGGAATCGTCATGGTCGCTCTCTCCTGTGGGAATCGTTGGCGCCGGCCGGGGGTCAGCGTGGCCGGCGGTAGAACGGCAAGCTGGTGATCCGGGCCGGCTCCGCGTTGCCGCGGATGTCCACGGCCAGCCGGCCCGGCGTGGTCTCCTCCGCGGCCAGCCGCGCGGCTTCTGGGTCCAGGTAGGCCATGGCGATCGGCACGCCCAGGGTGGGCGAGGGAGCGCCGCTGGTGATGGTCCCGCAGGGCTGGCCGTCCCACAGGACCGGGTAACCATGCCGGGGTACGCGGCGGGTCCCGCTGATCAGCCCTGCCAGGACGTGCTTGGGTGTGGCCTGCGCCCGCGCGGCCAGCGCGGCACGGCCCACGAAATCGCCCGGCCTGCCCAACCCCCCCCCCCCCCCCAGGCCCGGCTCCGACCGGGGCACACCGACGCCCCGTTCGTTTCCGGCCACCGGCAAGCCGCGAC
>OFGV01000010.1_pt1 | contig 26512 bp, 29 predicted proteins | sample 1521911 | NCBI WGS metagenome assembly OFGV01 (sample SAMEA2553413, study PRJEB24118) | soil metagenome
CCGGCCGGGTCAGCTTCAGCCACTCCAGGTACACCTCGCGGGCCTTGCCGGTGTCCACCGCGATGTCGCCGTGCTGGTCGCCGGGGCCGGCCGGGCGCACCCGTACCGCCTGGTGCCAGCAGTGCATCCCGGAGACCGGGTCGGGGTGGACGGGGAAGGTCAGGTTCTGGTGGACCCCGGTGTCGCTCCACCAGATCCGCTGGGTGTCCGGGTCGGCCGATTCATGCGGGGCGACCGCCGCCTGCCGCTGCATCCGCCAGCCGTCCTCGCCGCGGTGCAGGCTGACCGTGGCCATCAGGCCGCCAGCCCCGCTCGGGCCTCCCGCCAGCCGCCAGCGGCCCATGTGGTGGCTGCACGCCACGACGCCGGGCCGGATGCCCTCGGTGATCCAGGCCTTGGCGACGAAGTAGCCGATGTCGGTCTCCACCCGCACCAGGTCGCCGGTGCGGGCCACGCCCAGCCGGGCCGCGTCTGACGGGTGGATCCACACCGGGTTGGTGTGGGCGAGTTCGTCGAGCCACTTGGCGTTCGCCGACCGGGTGTGGATCTGGGTCGGCAGCCGGAACGTGGACAGCAGCACCAGCTGGTCCCCGGCCAGCCGTTCCGGGTGAACATGGCTCTTGATGTAGCCGGGCAGTGCGTGCTCCGGCCAGCCCCACCCGGCCAGGGTCGAGGACCAGAATTCCAGCCGCCCGGATGGGGTCGGGAAACCGCGGCGCACCACGCCGTCGATCTCCACCCCCACCGCCCGCCGGCCCTGCCCGTCGGGTTCCGGCGCGCCCATGGGCACGATATTGGGACTGAACGGTTTCTCGGCGCCCGTGTACACCCGCCCGGTGGAGGTGATCGCCACGTCGGCAAGCTCATCGGGCGGGACTTCCCGCTCGTAGGTGGCCCCCTGCCCGGAGGCGATCTCGAACGCGCCGTACCGGCGCATCCACTGCAGCGGGGTCAGGCCCTCGGCGGCGGCCCGCTCTGGCAGGCCGGGCACCGAGTTGGCGAACATCCAGCCGTAGTACTCGTCCACCGTGAGCTTGGAACCCGGGTGGGCGCGCGACTCGTGGTACTGCCGGATGCCCAGCGAGCCGTCCGGGTCGATCCGCCAGGACAGCTCGATCCAGAACTCGTTCTCCGCCCACACCTCGCCCGGGTTGACCTGGCGGGTGTCGGTGACGGTCTCCCCACGGCGCCCGGCCGCCGCCCGCAGCACCGGCTGCCGGAACCCGACCCACTGGCCGTCGTACTGCTCGTAGGAGTGGGTGTCGTGCCGCTCGGAGCCGTGCCCCATCGGCAGCACGTAGTCGGCGAAGTAGGCCGACTCGTTCCAGGTGGGGGTGAGCGCGACGAAGCAGCCGACCTTGCTCTCGTCGGTGAGGGTTTCCATCCAGGACAGCCCGTCCGGGTTGGTCCAGACCGGGTTGTACACGCGGATGAAATAGGTGTCCAGCCTGCCACGGCCCTCGGCGAGGAAATGGGGGAGCAGGAACGACATCTCGTTCTGCGCCAATGGGTATTCCAGCGGCCAGGTGAGGTCCTGCCAGACGCCGGGGTGCGGCGGGGTGTGGATGGGCTTGGGCACGAACTTGTTGAGCCCGTTCGGGAACGTGCCACCCTCGGTGGCCACCGCCCCGAGCAGGGCAGAGATGAGGAACAGGGTGCGGGCCACCTGCCACCCGCCGAGGTTGCCGGCGGCGGCCGAGCGCCAGACGTGCGCCGAGAAACGGCTACCCGCACCGGCGACGATCTCCGCGACCTGCGCGATCACGGCCGCGTCGATCCCCGACTCGGCGGCGGCGTAGCCGAAGGTGAACTGCGGGTAGAGGGTGGCCAGCACCTCCTCGAACGCCTCGAAGGTGACCGGCTTGCCCGGGTGGCAGGCCTGGAGGTACTCGGCCCAGTTCCACCACTTGCGGACGAACTCCCGGTCGTAGCGCCTGGTGGCGATCAGGTGCTGGGCGACGGCGAGGTTGATCGCCGCCTCGGAGCCGGGCTGCGGCGAGAGCCAGTGATCGGCGTGGGTGGCGGTGTTGGAGAGCCTGGTGTCAAGCACGATCACCTTGGCGCCACGGGCCCTGGCGGTGGTGATCCGTTGCGCGTGGGGGTTGAAATAGTGACCGGCTTCCAGGTGGGAGCTGATCAGGTAGATGACCCGCGCATTGGCATGGTCCGGGCTGGGCCGGTCGGCGCCCATCCAGAACTGGTAGCCGGTCCGCCCGCCGGACGAGCAGACGTTGGTGTGGGAGTTGTGGCCGTCCACGCCCCAGCTCGCGAGCACCCGTTCGGTGAAACCGTCCTCACCGGGGCGGCCGATGTGGACCATGATCTCGTTCTGCCGCTCTTCGATGATCGCGGCGCGGATCCGGGCGGCGAGCGCGTCGAGCGCCTCGTCCCAGCCGGTCCGCTCCCACTGGCCGCTGCCGCGCGGGCCGGACCGTTTCATCGGGTACAGGATGCGGTCGGGGTCGGTCACCTGGTTGAGGGTGGCCGGGCCCTTGGCGCAGTTGCGCCCGCGCGAGCCGGGGTGCTCGGGGTTGCCCTCGAACTTGCGCACCTGCCCGGTGTCGCGATCCACATAGGCGAGCAGCCCGCAGGCCGATTCGCAGTTGAAGCAGGTGGTGGGCACCAGCAGGTAGTGCCGTTCCTTGCGGTCCGGCCAGGCCCGCGAGTCCAGTTCGGCCCAGTCGTCCCAGCGTTCCCTCGGCGGGAAGGAGGCCAGGTGAATGCCGCTCGGCCCCTGGTAGAAGGTCTCGCCGCGGGCGGTGACCGCCTGCCGGGCGGCGGACACCCGGGCGCCGAGAGCGTCCAGCGCGGCTTCGTTCACGGAAACCACCTCCTTCCTTTTCCCGCCCATCAGGCGAGCGGGACTGACTGGCCGGCCTGGACGTAGGCGTGCTCGTGGGCGAGCAGCCCGGCGAGCGCGAGCGGGGCGGCCGCCACCCCGATCCAGGGCGCGGCGACGGCGGCGGCGATCAGCACCAGGCCCGGCCAGAAGAACCGGGCGAATCTGCCGCGCACCATCTCCTGGGTGGCGAGGTGCGCGTGTGCGGTCACGTGCGGCAATGTGGTCTCGCCAGCCACCAGCAGCACATGGGCGGCAGCGGCGATGGCGAGAGTGATCTCAGTGGCGCCAGCCGCCCGGCCGGGGGCGAGCCAGGCCACGATGGGCAGCATCGCCGCCGCGCCGGCCAGCACTGCCTGGACCGCGAGGTGGGCGGGCAGGAGCGGGCTCTGCCACAGGTCGCGGGCCTTCGCCTGGGCGAACAGGTACGCGGTGTAGACCGCGGTCGCCAGTGCCAGCGGCAGCCCGAGCCCGGCCAGCACCTGCCGGGCGCCGGTGGCGCTGAGCAGGGCTGCCAGGAAGTACAGGGCCACCACGCCGCCGTAGCCGCCGATGATGAACGAGCCGCGCACCAGCCAGCTGCGCCAGTGATGCCTGGTGAAGATCAGGTAGAACCGCAGCGGATGCTTGAGGTCCCAGATCAGCAGCGCGCCGGTGATCGCCAGGAACGCCAGCGCGCTGACCGGCGCCGCCCAGCGGATCGCTGAATTGCCCCAGCCCAGATAGCCGAGGAAGGCGAGAAGCACAGGAACGCCGAACACGCCGGCCGCGATGCTCTTGGTCCAGGTGTAGAGGCTGACCCGCCACCCCCAGGGGGCGTGGTGGGGGATGTCGTAGGACAGCAGCGCGGCAGCCGAGGAGCTGGGATGGCCGGGGTGGCCGGAGGCGACGAGTTGCGGGTCCGGCGCGCCCTGGGTGGCCCAGGCGAACAGGCCGCCGTCGGGCCGCCGGGCGGCGAGCGGGTCCAGGGTGGCCTGGTGGGCGCCCTTGTAGTAGACGCCCGGCCGGGTTTCCTTCTCCGGCCGGCGCACCTGCACGGGCTGCCGCTCGACGATCTGGGCGACCGGTGAGGTGGGATCGTTCAGGTCGCCGACCAGGATCGCCTCGGTGGGGCAGACGGTGACGCAGGCCGGCTCCAGACCCATGTCCAGCCGGTGCGCGCACATGTTGCACTTCTCCGCCGAGTGATCCTCCGGATTGATGAAGATCGCGTCATAGGGGCAGGCGGCCATGCAGGCTTTGCAGCCGATGCAGATCCGTTTGTCGAAGTCGACGATCCCGTCCTCGCGGCGGAACATCGCCTGGGTCGGGCAGGCGGCGACGCAGGGCGCGTCGGTGCACTGGTTGCAGCGGGTCACCTGAAACGCGCGGCGGGCCTGGGGGAACACGCCGACGTCCACGGACTTGACATAGGTCCGGGTCACCCCGACCGGGACTTCGTTCTCGCTCTTGCAGGCCGTGGTGCAGGCGTGGCATCCGATGCACTTCGTCTGGTCGAGCACCTTCAGCCACCGGGTGGGCTGATTGCCTACTGGCGCCATGCTGGCGACGTTACGTTCGGTTACATCTGCCGAACAGCCGGGCAGTTCTTGTATCTGTTACAAAGGCTGCTTGTATGCGGGAGGGCGGGCCAGGGGCCCGCACGGCCGGTGCCGGTCAGCGGGGTATTCCGGCGCTGGGAATGGCGAAGCTCAGCACCAGCGCGACCACGGAGATCCCGGTGATGGTGAGCGTGATGAGCAGAAGCCGGCGGTCGTGCCTGGGGCCGGAGCCCGGCGTAATGGGAAGCCGGCCCAGCCACCAGGCGACGGCGGACAGGACCAGGATCGGCAGGCCGACCAGCGGGCGGAACTTGAGAATGGCACCCCCGACAGCCGCGAAGGAGATGGCCGTCCGCGTCCAGGCCAGTTCGGTCCGTTCGCGGGCCAGCCCTGGGTCGGCGTCCTCCATGTCCTCGGCGGGCGCTTGCTGCTTCAGGGTGCTCTCATTCAGTGAGCTCTCACCCCGGAAATCAGCGCGAGCACGGTCGCGACCAGGGCAATGGCCGCGATGGCGATCGCCAGGAAATGGGGGAGGCGGGAGCGGTTCAGCGGTTCGCTGCGGCGCAGCGCCCGCTGGTTCGCCTTCCACTCGTAGTAACTGATTACCGAGACGGCGCAGCCGAGCAGGATCAGCGGGGTGCCGATGACGTGCCGCCCCCAGGGCACACCGGGGAATGGCGGGAGCAACTGGACGATCGCCAGCCCCCCGACCACCAGGGCGAGCGAGGTGCGGCTCCAGGCCAGGAAGGTCCGCTCGTTGGCGAAGGTGAACCGGGCATCGGGTTCGGTGCCCTCCTCGTCCGCCGCCCTGGGTGCGGCTTGCTGGGTGCCGGGTCCGGCTGGCCGGGTCGCCGGTGCCTGGGCGGGCGGGGTGCCGGCGGAGTTCTGGGCGGGCGGGGTGCCGGCGGAGTTCTGGGCGGGCGGGGTGCCGGCGGAGTTCTGGGCGGGCGGGGTGCCGCTGGCGTCCTGTCCGTCGGTGTGCTCGGTCACTCCGCTCCCTCCTCGCTGAGGTTCCTCGTGCTGCCCCGCACACTGTCACACACGATCCGGCACAACTGCTCGATGCTGTCATCGGTGATCCGGTACCGGACGGCCTGGCCATCACGGGTCCGTGCCGCCACACCGCCGTGCAGCAGGCGGCCAAGATGCTGAGAGGCGTTGGCCGCCGAAGTCCCAGCCGCGGCGGCGATTTCGCCGACCGTGCTCTCGCCGCGCTCGTGCAGGACCCGGACGATCCGCAGCCGGGTCGGGTCGCCGAGCAGGGCGAACCGCCGGGCTACCTCGTCGAGCATGGAATCGGGAACAGCCAGCATGAGCAGACGTTATGTACAGGGCTTTCAATTTGTCAATGAATCAATTGATAGCTTACGATATTCAGTTGCGGTCAACGGCCGACCCGGGTCCGCTGCTGTCGCAGCGACCGCTGGTGCAGCGGCCGGCCCACGCCTCCCGCCGTCGAGGTGACCCGGCCGGATGGGTGCCTGACAACTGAAAGGAGGTGGCCGGGAAACGCCGCTCCCGTCATCACCTCGTACCATCGAGGCTATGAGCGCCGATTTCCCGCCCTTTGACGGCCCCCGGACAGGGCCGGGCGGACGGGATGTGGCGTGCTGATGGTCCCGGACATAGGGTCACAAACGCGCTCGCCGCGCCGTGCCTGCCGTCCTGAGAAGGAGTGAGCGTGCCACACCTGGACGCAGCAGAGATCAATGAACTGCATGCGCGGGTCTGCAAGGCCCTTGCCGACCCGACGCGCCTGCTCATCATCAACGCGCTACGCGACGGCCCCCGGTCAGTCGGTGAGATCGCCGAAGCGCTGGAGATCTCCCAGCCGAACGTGAGCAGGCACCTGGCGCTCCTGCGGGATCGCGGCATCGTCACCACGCAGCGGGCCGGCAGCAACATCTTCTACGACCTGACGAGCCCCAAGATCGTGGGCGCCGTTGATCTCCTGCGCGAGTTCATGACCGAGGTACTCGGATGGCGTCCCGGTGTGGACCGGCTGGCCGCCGAGCCGGCGGTGGCCGCGTCCACGAAGTAGGAATGCCGTGCAGTATGGGGGGCCCCGCAAAGCGCGGGGGTGTGAGCTTCGCCTGGTGCCGGCCAAGCGCGTGATGCCTGCTGGCCGCCCCCGGACCGGAGGGATGTGCCGCCATGCCGTCCCCTGACGCGGTGGAGATCTACCAGTTGTACGCGCGCGTCTGCAAGGCACTCGCAGACCCCAAGCGCCTGCAGATCATCAACGAACTCCGGGACGGCCCCCGGCCGGCCGGCGAGCTCGCGGCTGCGCTGGGCATCTCCCAGGCCAACGCCAGCCAGCACCTGGCCATTCTGCGTGACCGGGGCGTGGTGAGCACCCGGCGGGAGGGGACGCACGCTTACTACGCGCTGACCAGCGACAAGGTCGTGCAGGCCGTCGACCTGCTCTTCGAGTTCATGATCGAACGCCGCCCAGTCACCCCCGGCCCAGCCGTCAGCTAACCCCACCCGCCCACTGCCCGGTCACGCGGCCCAGTCGCTTGCGCTGGGTCCGGCTGCCTGACTGCCGGCCGGCCTTGGGTCACAGCAGGTTTCCCCGGTTCCCCGGGCCAGACACGGGTCACGACTAGCCCCGACTCGCGGCCAGACGTGGTCGTTTTGGGTTGGATCACGGCCAAAACGACCACGTCGGGGTGAAGGCTGGCTTGACGTGGTCGTTCTGGGCTGCTGCCGCGACCCAGATTGACCACGCCGGCAAGGGGGCTGGCCTGGCGTGGATGGGCGTGGTCGTTTTGGGCTGCCATCACGACCCGGAACGAACACGCCGGGATGAGGGCTGGCCTGGTGTAGGTGGGGACGTGGTCGATACGGGCTACTCACAGCCCAAAACGACCACGTCACGGCGAGAGCCGGGCTGGCATGGCTGGGACGTGGTCATTCCGGGTTGCGATCTTGACCCTCATCGCCGGCGACATGGCGGGTGCCAGCGGCGAAGGGGAAGCGGAAGGTTGCGGGGTCCAGTTTGGGCTCGACCGTGCGCAGGGTGTTGAGGAAACCCACCGCATCGGGCGCGCACAGGCGCCATGACTGTGGGTCGTCGTACCGGCGCAGGTGCAGGCTTGCCAGGCGGCTGACCACAGCGCCACACGACGCGCAGCGCCCCTTCCCCGCGTGGCCGAACTCCCGCACGGCATCGTCCCAGCAGGCCTGGCAGGCCAACCCCGCCGCGTCGCGGAGTTCGGGCTTGCCGGGGTGGTAGACGAAGCGCACGCCGTCCCTGGGACCAGTGAGCAGGCGGCCACAGATGTCGCAGCACAAGTTGTTGATCGTCATGACCCCAGGAACCGAACGAAGCGGAGAGCAATCTCTCCGAAACTCTGGACAAACCCGGTTGTAACACATAAGCATATGTGCAAGTACGAATGTGTCCTAGGTCTCACTAGCGACCATCAAGCTACCCCGGATCATCCCGAGAGGAACATCGTGGCCGATTCTCCCGCCCCGGTGGCAGACCAGGTCCTGGACTGCACGGGCATGTCCTGCCCGCTCCCCGTGGTCAAGACCTCCCAGGCGATCAAGACCATCGAGCCAGGCCAGGTCCTGGAACTGCTCGCCACCGACCCCGGGGTCGAGCCCGACATGAAGGCGTGGAGCGGCCGGACCGGCAACGAACTGCTGGGCATCAGCAAGGAAGCCGACGTCTTCCACGTGCTCATCCGCCGGGTCAAGTGACAGGGGACGCGCATGTGGGCCGGTGACTTCGACGCCAAGGTCCTCTACGTGCAGACGCACGGGATCAGTGACCCCGGGCGCTGCGCGACCCCGTTCTTCCTGGCCGCCTCCGCGGCCGCGATGGAGTGCGAGGTGATGATCTACTTCACGATGTACGGGCCGACCTTGCTGCGCAAGGACATCATCGACAAGATCGGCCCCAAGGGCGAGCACGGCCAGCCGCTGCGCTACTTCATCGAGCAGGCCACGGATCTTGGCGTCCGCCTCCTTGTCTGCCAGCCTTCGCTGGATCTCAACGACCTGAGCATCGACGAGCTCATCGACGGCGTCCAGATGATCGGCGGCGCCGCCTTCAACGACCTCGCTATCACCGCCGACGCAGTCATTAGCTTCTAGGTGCACCCATGACGCAGACCGACGCCGCCTACAAGGCACGTGACGTCACCGGCTACGCCGACGTTCCGCATGAGGAGAAGGAGCGCCTCTTCGACCAGGTGAAGGCCGATCCCCGGTTCGGCGACTACCTGTACGGCTGCTACGAGTGCGGTATCTGCGTGGCGGTCTGCCCGTCGGCCAGGTTCTATGACTTCAGCCCGCGGCGGATCGCCCAGGCCGCAGCGCGGGAGGATGCCGAGCTGGTCTACCAGCAGATGCAGGAAGACATCTGGGAGTGCTCGCAGTGCTTCTCCTGTGTGCGCTGCCCGCGCGGGAACAACCCAGGCGGCCTGATCACGATCATGCGCGAGGTGGCCGTCAACAACGGCCTGGCCTCCGCCAAGGAAGCGCTGGTCGGCTACTCGCGGATCATCTACAAGATCATGTCCACCGGCACCCAGGTGTCACCGGACATGCTCCAGCAGGACGCGTTCCCCGACTGGGGGCCGGAAACCGCTGACGTTTCGGCCAACCTCGACCTGTGGCGGCGCGCGCTGCCACCGGAGACCCTGCACACCACGAACACTGGCTGGAAGGTGGCCGACTCGACGCTGATCGAGCTCTACCTCATCTGGCTGCACACCGGCGCCCTCGACATGATCGAGGACGTCGACCCGAGCCTGCACGCGATCCTCCAGGAGGTCATGGAGGAGCGCCTCGAGGAGGAAGGGATCGAGCCATGACGACGATTCCGGTTGAGGCCCTGCTGCGCAAGAAGGAGCACTTCGAGCGGGGCGAGGATCGCCGCGCGCTGGAGGATCCCCGCGCCGAACTGCTTGCCCTGGAGGCCGAGGGCGAGCTCGTGGTGCAGAAGATGGACCGCGAAGCGATCTCCATGACCACCAAGTACGGCCGCGAGAAGCGGATCCAGAAGTCGCACCTGTGGCACCACAAGTCGTGCGGGCAGTGCGGTCACATTCCCGGCTACTCGACGTCGATCTTCTGGGTGATGCGCAAGCTCGGCTACGACTACCACGACCCGCAGGACCAGACGTCGTGCACGGCCTGGAACTACTACGCGAGCGCTACCTCCAACTCGGCGGCCCAGGCGGCGGTCGCCGTGCGCAATTTCGCGGCGGCACAGCAGACCGGCTACTTCCCGCTGATTCACTGCGGTACCTCCTATGGTCACTACAAGGAGGTCAGGGAGGAACTGATCCGCCACCCCGAGCTGCGGGCCGAGGTGCGCGACATCATGGCCAGGCTCGGCAAGCAGCTCGTGCTGCCCGAGGAGATCATCCACTACTCCGAGTGGTTCTACGCGCTGCGGCACGAGATCGCTGCCAAGCAGGTGCGCGACGTGTCCAGCATCGTGGCCACCGTCCACCCGGCCTGCCACTACTACAAGCTCGTCGAGGGCGATGCCATCTACGACCCGGACATCTACGGCGGGCAGCGGACCGCCGTGGTGACCGGGCTCGCCCAGGCGCTCGGCGCCGAGGTGCGCAGCTACTCCACCTGGTTCGACTGCTGCGGTTTCGGCTTCCGGCACATCCTGGTGCAGCGCGACTTCACCCGGTCCTTCGCGACCTTGCGCAAGATCGAGGTGATGAAGGAAGAGGCCGACCCCGATGTGGTGCTCACGCACGACACCGGCTGCGTGACCACGCTCGACAAGAGCCAGTTCGCAGCCCAGGCGCACGAGCGCAACGTCGGGGTGGCGGTGCTGAGCGACGCCCAGTTCGCCGCGCTCGCGATGGGTGCCCATCCCTACAAGGTGTGCCAGCTGCACTGGCACTCGGCCGACTACCGGCCAATGCTGGAAAAGATGGGCATCGACCACGAGAAGGCATGGGCGGAGTTCCAGGCCGATATCAAGCGGCTCGAAAGCGGCGAGAAGCGCTTCCTCGACTGGGATGACGTTGACGGCTAGCACTACCGGCGCCGCGGCAGCAGCGCCGTGCGATCAGCACATGAGGTGATTGATGTCCTTCGATACGGTGGCCGTCATCGGCGGCGGGCCCGGCGGCCTGCGCGCGGCACATGGTCTCGCAGAGATCGGCGGCAAGGTCCTGCTCATCGAGCAGCGGGATTTCCTCGGCGGCACGCCGATCGCCGAGAACTACGCAGGCCTTACTCCGCACGGTGAGCCGGCCAGGCCGCAGATCCAGCGGATGATCGACGCGGTGACCGCACACCCGGACGTTGACGTGCGGACCAGCACGGTCATGACCGCTGCCGCAGGCGAGCCAGGTGCCTTCACCCTCACCCTGCGTGGCCCGGATGGCGAGCAGCAGGCGGAGTGCGGCGCGATCATCATCGCCACCGGGTTCGGCCATTTCGACCCCGGCAGGGAAACGCAGATGTACGGGTACTACGAGTTCCCCGATGTGGTCACCCTGTCCGATCTTGAGGGCATGCTCTCCGAGCACCAGGTGGTGCGGCCGTCCAACGGCCAGCCACCGGAGCGGGTGTGCTTCATCCAGTGCGTGGGCAGCAGGGACCGCCATATCGGCAACGAGTACTGCTCGAAGGTCTGCTGCGGCGTCGCGTCCAAGGAAGCGATCGAGGTCAGGCAGCTGCTCCCGGACTCCAAGGTCTACATCTTCTACATCGACATGCGGATGTACGGCTACTGGGAGAACGAGATCTACTGGCCTGCCCAGGAGAAGCACCACGTCCAGTACGTCAAGGGGATCATCAGCGAGGTGCTGGCCAAGGGCGACCGGCTGCTTGTCCGTGGTGAGGACACCACCATGGGGCGCCCGATGGAACTCGAGATGGACATGGTGGTGCTGTCGGTGGGAATGGAGCCATCGCCAGGGACCCGCCAGGTATCGAAGATGCTCGGCGTCGAGCAGAACAAGTACGGCTTCGTCGACGCGGTCGCCGTCCCGCTCGACACGGTTTCGACAAGCCGGGAGGGAATCTTCGCCTGCGGCGCCGCCCTCGGGCCTGCCGACCTGGAGGACTCCGTGTCGTCAGGGGCCGCGGCTGCCATGAAGGCCTTCGCGTTCCTGCGTTCCCGCGCCGCCGCGGCAGCGAGCTGAGCGAGCCGACCATCATGGCTGGTCCCGTCGTCGACACGCTGAGCGCTCAGGAGTTCCGCCGCGAGATCCTTGACCGGATCACGGTCGATGAGCTGCAGGCCATCGCGGCTGGCCTGGAGCGCAAATCGCTCGCGATGCGGGACGTGCTGCTGGCGGGAACCGTGCTGGACCGGGCGGCACTCAGGCAGGTTCTGAGACTGATCTTCGCTGCCAGGCGCAAGGCCGACCAGATCCTCGACACGGTCGGTCCCGAGCGCCTCGGCGCGGCCATCGCGGACCTGCTCGACCACGATCACGACCTGGCCGCGCGGTTCGACCGGTTCGACGCCGTGCTGTCGGGCCTGTCCGGCCTGCCGGCGCCCGTCTTCGACCTGCCAAGTGAGCTGCTCCATTTCACCCACCCCAGCCAGTACTGGCTCTGGACCAGGTGGCTGTGGGATCCGCGTACCAGGACCGGAGCGCTCGGCCTGGTCACGACCGACGATGTCGACCTGACCGAAGGTGCCAGCAGGGGCGAGGTCTACCTGACCGTCGGCCGGGCGACCGCTTTCGTCAACGAGACAGGCAAGGCCGCCGGGTTCACCGACGCGGCGCCTGGCCTCTTCGGCACCGACATGTTCCTCGCCGCTGTCTACGGGGTCTACATGTACACGGTCCTCCGGATGCGGATGACACGGGAGTTCAACGAACTCGTGCCGCAACTGCCCGATCTCATCCGCCGCTTGCTCGGCGTCTACTACCAGGAGGCCAGCGATGCCCATCGGAGGGCGTAAGGTCCCGCCAAGCGCCGTCGAGTTCGAGTCAGCGACGGTCGCCTCCCCGATCTCCGGCCGTGAGGTCGAGCTCCCGGCTATGTGGAACCGGATGTTCGAGCCGCGGGTGCTGACGACCACCGGCCCGGACGGCTTCGAGAAGATCTCGGCGCTGCCGGGCGGCGAGTCGCTCGAGTGGTGCTACGGCTGCGGCAAGTGCGTGCCGGTCTGCCCGGTGGACATGGTGGGGGAGTACGGGCCCCGCAAGCTGCACCGGAAAGTGCAGACCGGCGTCGACCTGCTGGCCGATGACGACCTGTGGCTCTGCACCACTTGCGGTAACTGCCTGCGGGTCTGCCCGAAGGAAGTCGACATGATCCAGATCATGCCGGCCGTCCGCGAGGCCGCGATGACCGAGGGGAGCAGCGTCCCCGGCGAACTGCAGGACGTGTTCGAGAAGACGTTCAGATACGGCAACGCCCTGGGCGAGAACGCGCGCCGGCGGGCGCAGTGGACGAGGGCAGCGGGTGTCCCGGTCAGGATCCTGCCCACCGAGCCAGCCCCGGTGGACGTGCTCTTCTACGTCGAGGACTACTGGAGCTACCACCCGCGCGGCCAGGACGCGGCGCGGGCCTTCGCCCGGGTCGCCACCGCGCTCGGCATCGACTGGGCGATCCTCGGCCACGAGGAGAAGACGGTCGGCGACTCACAGCGGCTGGCCGGCGAGCAGGGGCTGTTCGACTCGCTGGTGGAGGACGTGACGGCGACCCTGGCCAAGTACGAGTTCACCAGGATCGTGACCCCTGACCCGCATGCGTTCAACGCGCTGGTCAAGGAGTACCCCAAGCGTGGGCACCAGTTCGACGTGCTGCATTACACCCAGCTGCTGGCACCGCTCGTCAGCCAGATCAGCTGGGCGAAGGAGCTCAGCCTCAAGGTCACCTTCCACGATCCGTGCTACCTCGGCCGGCATAACGGCGAGTACGACGCACCCCGCACCCTTATCGAGGCCATACCGGGCGTGGACCTGGTGGAGATGGGCCGGTGCCGGGAGAACGGCTACTGCTGCGGTGGCGGTGGCGGAGGCATGTGGCTGGACGGGTTCACCAAGAACCACGCAGCCGAGCGGCTGTCCGAGCGCCGGGTCAGGGAGGCTGCCCAGACCGGAGCCGATGTGCTCGTGGTCTGCTGCCCGTACGAGGTGTCCAGGTTCGAGGACGCCGCCAAGTCGACCGGGAATGACCAGCTGCAGGTCAAGGACATCATCGAGCTGATCGACGAGGCGATGGGACTCGGGCCTGCCGGTGAGTGACGTGCTGCGGGTGATTGACTTCGGGCGGGTCACGCCGCTGCGCTCGCAGACCCTCTGGCATGCGGTCGCCTACGGGGTCAGCGCCGGCCAGCCCGCCACGCTGTCGTTCGCCCGCCCGTCCGGCCCGTACGTCTGCCTCGGGTACCTGCGGGATAGCGCTGAGGTCGACCAGGAGTACTGCCGCTCCCACGGCCTGCCGGTCTACCGCCGGATGGTCGGCGGCGGCCCGGTCTACCTGGATGACGGCCAGCTCTTCTTCCAGATCTGTGTGCCAGCCGGGAGCGTCTCGCCGTCGCGCAAGGACGCGCTGCGCGCGCTGCTTGAGCCGGCCGTCGCCGCGTTCCAGGCGGCCGGCATCGCCGCCAGCCTCGACGACGACGGCGAGATCTGCCTGGGGGACCGGAAGATATGCGGTCACGGGGCCGGGCAGATCGAGGACGCGGTGGTGGTCTGCGGGAACCTGATCGAGGCATTCGACCACGAGCGGGCCACCCGCGTGCTCGCCCTGCCCGACCTCGTGCAGCGGGCCGAGACGCTGCGGCTGATGCGGCGCTACGTCGCGGCGACTCCAGCCGAGCCGGCTGCCTTCCGGACGGCGCTCACCGCCGCCTACGCCAGCGGGCTTGCGCTGCGGGCCGTGCCTGGTGAGCTCAGCCAGACCGAGCTCGCCGCGGTGGCCGAACTGGACGGCCGGTTCACCGCGGCCGAGTGGCTCGCCGGGCCGGACCGGGCGGGCCAGTCCGGCAGACAGGGACGGCAGGTCAAGGTACGTGCCGGGATCTGGACATTCGCCGCCGAGACGGGCAGCGGCGCCAGGGTCGTGGCCAGCGTGGTCAAGGGCAGGCTTGACCGGGTCGTGCTGACGGCGCCAGGAATGAATGGCCAGGCACAGGTAGCGGAGCGCGCCCTTGCCGGGGTGCCGGTCTCCTCCGCCGCCGGCGTGCTCAGCCGGTTCGGCGGGCCGGGACGCGAACTCGCCGCGGCGCTCGCCGGGGCCGAAGGGAGACTGTGATGAGTCGTTCCGGCGCTGCTGGCCCCGCCGCGCTGCGCGAGGTGCGCGGCTTTGCGCTCGCGCTCGACCGTGGTTACCAGCCAAGCACGCACATGTGGGTCAAGCTGACCGGGCCCGGCCGGGTCATGATCGGCATGGACCCGCTCGGCATCGAGACCAGCGGCACGCTCGCCCAGCTCTCCCTGCCCGCAGCAGGCGCTGAGCTGACCGCGGGCCGGCCATTCGGCCAGCTTGAGGCGGTGAAGTTCGTAGGACCACTGACCAGCCCGGTGTCCGGCACCGTGCGGGCGGTCAACGCCGCGGCCGCGGCCGACCCCGGCCTCGTCGAGCGGGACCCGTTCGGCGACGGCTGGCTGATCGAGGCGGAACTGGCCGATCCGGGCGAACTCGATGCCCTGCTCGCCGATACGGAGGCGATCACCGCCTGGTATGCCGCCAGGATCGAGGAGTACCGGCTGACCGGGGCGATCGCGGAATGACGGGGGAACCAGCGGTGGCCGCGCCGCCAGACCAGGCATGGGCCGAGCCGTTCTCGCCAGCGGCGGTGCGGCGGGCGAACTTCCCTGACGTGATCGACTTCTACGCGCCGGGCCTGAAGCGGTGGCAGACGCCGGAATGGACACCGGAGAACCCGCGCCGGTTCCTGCCCATCTCGGTCACCGGTTCCGCCTGCGCCCTGTCCTGCGACCACTGCCAGACGAAGGTGCTCGATGGCATGATCTCGGTCCGGGCCGATCAGGACCTGTTCACCCTCGCCCGCCGGCTGCGCGCACAGGGCAGCGAGGGGCTCCTCGTCTCCGGCGGGTCAACCAGGACCGGCGAGGTGCCGCTGCTGCCGCATCTGCGGCACATCCCGCGGATCAAGTCCGAGCTGGGAATGAAGGTCATCGTCCATTCCGGGGTCGTGTCGCCCCGGCTCGCCGCCGGGCTGGCGCAGGCGGGCGTCGACGGGGTAATGCTCGACATCATCGGCGCGGACGAGACGCTCCGCGACGTGTACCACCTGGACCTGACCGTCGCCGACATGGAGAACTCGCTCCGGCTGCTGTCCGGCGAGGGGCTGCGCATCATCCCGCACATCGTCCTCGGCCTGCACTACGGCACCTTCCTTGGCGAGCACAGGGCGCTTGAGATGCTCACCCGCTATCCGGTCTCCACGCTGATCCTCGTGGTGCTGACACCGCTGAGCGGCACGCCGATGGAGCACATCCCGCCGCCACCGACGGACCAGGTCGCCGAGTTCTTCGGAACCGCCCGGCTGGCTGCCCCGGCGACGCCGATCAACCTCGGCTGCGCCCGGCCGCTCGGCCAGGCCAAGACCGACCTCGACCAGGCCGCGATCGACCTCGGGCTGAACGGCATCGCCTATCCGGCCGACGGCGTGATCGCATACGCCGCGTCCCGGGGCCTGGCACCGCGCCTGTTCGAGTACTGCTGCTCGCTCACCTGGACCGGGGACAGCGAGGAGAGCTATGCGAAGGTCGAGGTGGGCGCATGAGCGGCAGCGGCGGCTGGCTGGGCCTGGCAGGCGCGCCGGGCATGCCATGGCGGCTGCTCGCCGACGACGGCGCGGAAGCGGCGCCCGGCCTGGCGATGGACGAGGCGCTGATGGCCAGGTACGCGCGCGGCAAGCCGCCGGCGCCGCCGGCGCTGCGCCTTTATACCTACCGCACGCACTGCGCGCTGATCGGCCGCTACCAGAACCTGGACGCCGAGGTCGACCTCGCGGCCTGCGCGGCTACCGGCACACAGGTCAGCCGCCGGCCCACCGGTGGCGGCGCGATCATCATGGGCGCCGGGCAGCTTGGCGTGGCGCTGACCGGCGCGGCTCCGCCTGACCGGCGCCCGCGCGAAATCATCGAGGAACTCGCTGGCGGGCTGATGACCGGCCTGGCCGAACTCGGTATCGGTGCCGTGTTCAAAGGCAAGAACGACCTCGAATCGAACGGGCGCAAGATCGCCGGTCTCGGCCTGTATCTCGACCAGTCCGGGGCGATGCTCTTCCACGCCAGCATCCTGGCCGACCTGGACATCGACTTCATGCTCCGGGCGCTGCGGATCCCCGCCGCCAAGCTGGCCGACAAGGCAGCGGCCGCGATAGCGGAGCGGGTCACGACAGTGACCGAGCTGACCGGCCGGCCCTGGGACGGTCCCGCGCTGCGGCCGGTCATCGCCGCCGGGATCGCCGCCGCCTTCGGGGCCGGGCTTGAGCCGGGCGAGCCTGAGGCAGCCGAGCGGGCGCTAGCTGCCACTCTCGCCGCCGACCGGTACGCCAGCGAGTCCTGGCTCACCGACCGCAGTGCCGCCCTGGACGGCAGCGGCTCAGCCGCCCTGAAGACCCCGGCCGGCCTGGCCAGGATCTACCTCACCACCCACGGCGACCTGGTAAAGAACGCCATCGTCGTCGGCGACTTCAACGAGCTTCCCGCCGCTGTCGTGGAGCTGGAGGCGGCGCTGCGCTGGCACCGCCTGGACGAAAGGACGGTCATGGGAGCGGTGTCCCGATCCGGCGCCGGGCAGGCGCTCGGCGTCCCGCCCAATCAGCTTGTCGCGGCGGTCCTGCACGCGGGACGGCAGGCCGTCGAGCGGCTAGCCGCAGCGCCCGTCCGTTCGGAAGGGTCGTGCTACTTCCCCGAGCCGACGGGGAGCCGGGCATGACGGGTGTAGCGGCGCAGGCGCGGGCCGGGGGGAGTGGCCCGGAGCGTATAAGAGCCGAAGGCGAAGCGCAGGGCCGCTCCCCCCGGCCCGCGCTCCCCCTCCTGACCACACCGGCCAGGACCAGCCCCGACTACGTCCGCATCTCCTACGCCAGCGCCGTCGCACTCCGGATGAAGTCCGGCCGGTTCAGCCGGGAGTTCGATTTCGGCGGCATCAACCTGCTGCTGAACTACGACGAGGGCTGCCTGTCCGACTGCGGGTACTGCGGTCTGGCCCGCACCAGGTCAGTTGATTACGGCGACCAGTTCATCCGGGTGGAGTGGCCTCTGGTCAGCACGAATGAGCTGGTCGCCCGGATGGCCGACCACGAGTCAGAGCTGACCAGGCTGTGCATCTCGATGGTCACTCACGGTCACGCCTACGCCGACACCTGCGACATCACCCGGCGGATCGCCGCGCGGGTGCGCACGCCACTGTCCATCCTGGTCGCGCCGCCGACCCTGAACAGGGAGCGGCTGGAGACCTTCAAGGCCATCGGCGTGGACATGATCGGGATCGGGCTGGACGCGGTCACCGAGGAACTGTTCCGCAATATCCGGACCGACGTTCCCGCCGGCGGGCTGAAGTGGGAGAAGTACTGGGAGGTCGTCACCGACTCCAGGGAGGTCTTCGGGCCGTGGAAGGTGAACGTGCACACCCTGGTCGGGCTCGGTGAGACCGACCAGGACCTGATCGAGCTGTTCACGGCGCTGCGGGACAAGGAGATCTTCTCCTACCTGTTCTGCTTCAACCCCGAGCCTGACTCGCGGATGGCCGACCACCCCAAGTCCCCGCTGGTGCGCTGGCGCCGGGTCCAGCTTGCCAGGCACCTGATCGAGACCGAGGGCTACGACCTGCACCAGTTCGATTTCGACAGCGATGGCGGGCTCGTCCACCTGCGGGCCGGCCGGTCAGCGGTGGAGGCGGTGGTCAATCAGGGCGTCGCCTTCATGACCAACGGCTGCCCGGGCGAGAAGGGCGAGCCCGGCTGCACCCGGCCGTATGGCTCGTACCGCCCGGCCGAGCCGTTCCGCGACTACCCGTTCCTCCCTTCCGCAGCCGACCTGGACGAGATCCGGCAGCAACTGCGGCTTGATGAAGTCCTCGGATAGATAAGGCAGGCAGCCGTGCGAATAGTTGTCCCGATGAAGGCAGTACCCGACCTCGTCGAGGAGATCGAGCTCACTCCCGACGAGACCGGCATCGACCGTGAGTTCCTCAAGTTCGTGGTCAGCGAGTGGGACGCGCAGGCGCTGGAGGAAGCCCTTCTCGTCAAGGACTCGTCCGGGGCCGAGGTGGTGGCCGTCGGCCTGGCCAGCGATCCCGATATCGACCAGGCGCTCTACACAGCGCTCGCCAAGGGAGCCGACTCCGCCGTCAAGATCACCAATGGTGAGGACGGCACGGCGCTGACCGGTGACCGGGCCGCGCTGCTGGCCGGCTACCTGGCAGCCGAGCCGGCCGACCTGGTGATCACCGGTGTGCAGGCCGCCGACGACATCGACGGCCAGCTGCCGCCGATGCTCGCCGCCCACCTCGGCCTGCCGCACGTGTCGGTGGTGATCGGGGTCGAGGCCGCAGGCAGCGCCGTCACAGTCCGGCAGGAGTTCGCGGGCGGCCGGGTGCACGAGCTGCAGGTGGGGCTCCCCGCCGTGATCGGCGTCCAGGCGGCCAGGCAGGCGCCGCGGTATGCCCCGATCACCCGGATCAGGCAGGCAATGCAGGCCGGAGGGCTGCGCGAGGTGGCCTCCGGCCCGGCGCAGGCGGCCCCGGCACCCGCGGTGCGCCGCATGTTCCGGCCTGAGCAGACAAGCCATGCGGAGATGCTGACCGGCAGTGCCGACGATGTGGCCGGGGCGATCGCGGACCTGCTCCGCGGCCGCGGCCTGGTGAAGGGGTGACTGGCGCGATGAGCGGCAATGTGCTGGTGCTCGCTGAGCACGAAGGCAAGCAGATCTCAGAGGGAACCTACGAACTGCTCGGCGCGGCCCGCGGCCTCGCGGCAGCGCTCGGCGGAACGGCGGAGGTGGCGCTCTTCGGGCCGCGCGAGCTGGCGGCCCAGCTTGGCGGCGCCGACACGGTCGTCAGCGTGGATCATCCGGCCCTGGCCGAGTACCTGCCCGAGGCGTACGAGCAGGCGCTGCTCGCGGTTCTGGCGGCGCGGTCACCGCGGCTGGTCCTGATGTCGACGGCGACGCCGGGACTCGATCTCGGTGCCGCCTTGGCGGTGCGCTGGCAGGCGCCGCTGGCCGCCTACGTCACCAAGCTGGAGGCGGCGGACGGCGCGATCGTCGCCACCGCCGCGATCCTGGGCGGGAAGGTGCTCGCCGAACTCGAGCTGACCGGTGAGAAGGCCATCGCGACCGTCATCGGCGGCGCGCTCCCGGTCACGGCCGGCCAGGCGGCAGGAACGCCCGAGGTGGTCGACATCGCCCCGCCCGCCGGGCTTGACCAGCGGGGGATGAGCCTGCTTGAGGGGACAGGGCCGCAGGCCGGGGAGGTCGACATCACCACCGCCGACCTGCTTGTCTCAGTGGGCAGGGGGATCGAGTCGCAGGACAACCTGGAGCTGGTGGCCGAACTCGGCGACGTGCTCGGCGTCCCGCTGTCGGCTTCCCGCCCCGTGGTCGACGCCGGCTGGCTGCCGAAGACCCGCCAGGTCGGCAAGTCGGGCCTGAAGGTGAAGCCGAAGGCGTACCTCGCCTTCGGCATCTCGGGCGCGCCGGAGCACCTGGAGGGCATGCGCGGTGCCGACCTGATCATCGCCTGCAACACCGACCCGGGGGCGCCGATCTTCGACGTCGCTCACTACGGGACCACGGTCGATCTCTTCGACCTCGTTCCCGCGCTCACCGAGAAGCTGAGCCAGTGACGCCGCGGGCAGGCATGGCGCCGGCTGGCCTGCGGCTCCGCAGGGTTTAGGGAGGAACTGTGCTCATCCGAGTTCTGGCCGGCGCGGCGATCATGCTTGCCGGGCTGGGTCTGGCCGGGGCGCGGCTGGCCTGGCTGGCGCGCCTCGTCAGGCTGGGGGCGCCAGCGCCCGGCCGTCTCGCCGGCGCGCCCGCCCGCGTCACCGCGGAGCTTGTCGAGGTGCTTGGCCAGCGCAAGCTGTTCAAGCGCTGGCGTTCGGGACTGCCGCATGCTCTCGTGTTCTGGGGATTCCTGATCCTGCTCTTCACCATCATCGAAGCCCTGGGCAACACCTTCATCAGCAAGGACTTCGCGATACCGGTGATCGGGCACGCCAGTGCGCTCGGCTTCACCGAGGACCTCTTCACGGTCATCGTGCTGGCCGGGCTCGTGGTCTTCAGCGTGACCCGGCTCCTGGACTCACCGCAGCGCAGGGGCCGGTCGTCCCGGTTCTACGGCTCGCATACCCGCGCGGCGTGGATCACGCTGACGATGATCGCGCTGGTGATGATCACGCTGCTCGGCTACCGCGCGGCGCAGGTCAACACGGGTGACTTCCCGTACGGCAGGGCCGCGTTCGCCTCGTACTGGCTGGCCGGCGTGCTGCAGCCGCTCGGCACCAGCGCGAATGCGGCGCTTGAGACGTTCTTCCTGCTCGCGAATGTCGCCGTGATCATGGGGTTCGGCGTGTTCGTCACCTACTCCAAGCACCTGCACATCGTGATGGCGCCGTTGAATGTCGTGTTCTCGCGCCGGCCGCGGGCGCTGGGAGCCCTCGGCGAGCTGCCAGCCACGGCCCCGGCGCAGACGCCACAGCTTGACCTGCTGACCTGGAAGCAGCGGCTCGACACGCTGACCTGTACTGAGTGCGGGCGGTGCCAGTCCGCCTGCCCGGCCTGGAACAGCGGCCAGCCGCTCTCGCCGAAGCTGCTCATCATGGGCCTGCGGGACGGCCTGATGTCGGCGGGGGTCCAGTCCGCCCGGTCCGGCGGGCCGGCCGACGGCGGTCCCGCGGCAAGTGGCGACGGTACCAGCGAGGCCGCCGCCGCGGCGGTGATCAGCCCGGAGGTGCTGTGGTCCTGCACCACGTGCGGTGCCTGCGTCGAGCAGTGCCCGGTGGACATCGAGCACGTCGACACGATCGTGCACCTGCGCCGCCAGCTAGTCGACGCTGGCCAGATCGAGCCAGCCGTCCAGCAGGTACTCCAGGGCGACGCTCAGCAGGGCAACTCGTTCGGCAAGTCAGGCCGGATGCGCGCCCGGTGGACCCGTGAGCTCGGGTTCGCAGTCAAGGACGCCCGCAAGGAGCCGGTGCGCTACCTGTGGTTCGTCGGGGACTTCGCATCATTCGACGAGCGGCTACAGGTGCTGTCGCGCAGCCTGGCCCACATCCTGAAGGACGCCGGCGTCGACTTCGGGATGCTCTTCGACGGCGAGCATGACGACGGCAACGACGTGCGCAGGGTCGGCGAGGAGGGCCTGTTCCAGATGCTCGCCGAGCACAACATGGAGTCGTTCCGCAGTGCCAGCTTCGACGAGATCTTCACGACCGACCCGCACTCGTTCAACACTTTGCGCAACGAGTATCCGGCCTACGGCCTGGACAAGCCGGTCATGCACTACTCGCAGCTGCTCCAGCGGCTGCTCGGCGACGGGTCCATACCGGTCGAGCCGCTGGGCCTGAGGGTGACCTACCATGACCCCTGCTACCTGGCCAGGCACAACCGGCTGACCGACCCGCCGCGGCAGGTGCTCCAGGCTCTCGGCTGCGAACTGGTGGAGATGCCCAGGCACGGGCTGAACACCTTCTGCTGCGGAGCCGGCGGCGGCCGGATCTGGATGACCGAGCCCGCGCAAACCGAGCGGCCAAGCGAGAACCGGATCCGTGAGGCGGTCGCGCTCGGCGTCGGTCACTTCGTCGTCGCCTGCCCGAAGGACTTCGTCATGTACACCGACGCGGTCAAGACCACCGGCAACGAAGAGCGCATCACAGTGATCGACCTCGTCCAGCTTGTCGACCAGGCCCGCCGCCCGGCGCCGGCGCTCGAGGCGGTGTGAGGAATGGACGGCGGCAGCGCGGAATGGACGGCATGAACTGCCCGTGGTGTGATTTCGCGGCCGGGCCGCGGGCACTGCATGCCCATCTCGGCGAGCGGCACGGCGATGAGGTCTCCACCGGTGAGCGGAACGGGAAGGTGTTCTACGAGATCACCTGCCCGGCCTGCGGAGCCAGGTATGAGCACGTCGTCAGAAAGGCCGCCCGCGATCCGGAGTTCCTTGCGGGGTTCGGGCGCGAGATCCGGATGGTAGCCCTTGACATGCTCGTGCATCACCTGATGGCCGAACACGAGCAGCCCGAACACGAGCAGCCCGAACACGAGCAGCCCGAACACGAGCAGCCCGAACACGAGCAGCCCGAACACGAGCAGCCCGGGCATCAGCAGCGTGAGCATCAGCGGACGGGAGAATGACGCGGTGAGCCTGGTCAACAACTGCAACATCCCCGAGGACCTGTTCTACGTGGTCGAGAAGCACGTGTGGGCCCGCAGGGACGGTGACCTGGTGACGATCGGAATGACGGACGTCGCGCAGAATCTGGCGAAAAGCATCGTCGCGGTCACCCCGAAGGCGGCTGGGAAGCCGGTCAAGAAAGGCCGCAACGTCGCCACGGTGGAGAGCGGCAAGTGGGTCGGGCCGGTCCCGGCGCCGGTGGGCGGCGAGATCGTCGAGGTGAACCAGGCCCTCACCACATCCCCCGGCCTGATCAACTCCGATCCCTATGGTGAGGGCTGGGTCGCCAGGATCCGCCCCGAGGACTGGGACGCTGACGCCGCTGACCTTGTATCGGGTGCCGAAGGTGTCGAGGCCTACCGGCAGTTCCTCGATGCCGAAGGCATCTCCTGCGGCGGGTGAGGCATGGCGGATCAACTCTGGCACGGCTGCGTCATACCGGACGACCTCCTGTACGACCTGGCCATGAACGTGTGGGTGCGCCTGTCGGGCGAGGAAGCCGTGCTGGGGATGACCGATGTCGCGCAGACCATGGGCGGGCGGATGGTCCAGATCAGCTGGAAGAAGACCGGGCGGAGTTACGCACGGGGCCGGTCCCTGGCCGTCATCGAGAGTGCGAAGTGGGTGGGGCCGTTCCCGACCCCGCTGACGGGGGAACTGATCGAGGTCAACGAAGCCGGGTTCGCCGCCGACATCGCGATCGCCAACCGTGACCCCTACGGGACGGGATGGATGGCGCGGGTACGGCCTTCGCTTCTGGCCGAGGAGCGGGCGGGCCTGGTCGGCGGCCAGGCCGCGTTCGAGCACTACCGGGCATTCATCGAAGACAACGACGTCCGCTGCTACCGGTGCGCGGACTGACCGGGAGGTGACCGGCATGGAGGGCCTGCTAGAAGGTGTGGGCGTTAGCCGGCGCCGCCTGCCCCGGGTACGGATGCTCCTGCTCATCGTGGCCGTAACCGCCTACCTCATATTCCGCATGGTCCAGGGCCTGATGTGGCTGGCCGGCCACCGCTGACCCCGGCTCCCCGAGTCCGGCCACGCAACTGAGCCGGAGTGTCCCCGAAGAAGCCTCATCGCGGCCCCGGACCAGCCGGGGTGCCGTCCGATACAAGGAGAGAACTGCCATGGCGAACCCTGACAACACCCCCGCGGGCGCCGAAGAACAGCCCAAGCGGATGGCGATGGTCTGCTGGAGTGGTGACCTCGACCGGGTGTGGCCCACGCTGATCCTGGCCACCACCGGCGCCGCGTCCGGGCTGGAGGTCGACATCTTCTTCACGTTCTGGGGCCTGCGGGTGCTCCAGCGCAACGACAAGCGGATCACCGGCAAGAACTGGAAGCAGAAGATGGAATCGGTGGTCGACCGGGGCGGCACGGACCACCTGAAGCTAGGCAAGATCAACATGGGTGGCATGGGCACCATGATGATCAAGCAGCTGGCCAGGGAGTACAAGGTGGCCAGCCCCACCGAACTGCTGCAGATGGCCATGGACGTGGGCGTGCGCCTGCACCCCTGCCAGATGACCATGGACCTGTACGGGCTGTCGCGGGAAGACTTCATCGATGGTCTCCAGCCGACGCTCGGGGCGGCCAGCTTCATCGACATGGCGGCGAAGGCTGACATCACGCTGTTCATCTGAGGTGGGGTGGGGGCGGGCGCCCTACTACTACCCCGCGCGCTGACCTCCCTGGCCCGGCTGTGCCGGAGGCTGCGGGGCGCTCACCCGGAACACGCGCAGCTGGAGAGCCAGCGTGGCGTAGTAGCCAGCCAGCGTGGTCAGCTCGAAGACGCCGTCAGCGCCCAGGGCGGCGACCGTCTCCGCGTACTCGCCCTCATCAAGGTCGCCGGTGCGGACCAGCGCCCAGGCGGCCCGGACCGCCGCACGCTCTGCCGCGTCCGCCAGATCCGGCACGCCGCCGCCGCGGATCGATGCCAGGTCCGCTTCGGTCAGGCCCGCTGCCCGCCCGGCAGCTTCGTGTGCGTACTGCTCGAATTCGCATGTCCAGTGGGCGGCGACCACGAGAATGGCCAGTTCCCGTACCCTGGCCGGGAGCAGGCCCTGGTAACGGATGGCGGCGCCGAGGCCTTGCAGGGCGGTGCCGAGCACGGGCCGCAGCAGCATGGCGTTGAACGGCCCGACCAGTGCCCCCGCCTCGTCGGCAAGGCCGAACGGGCGGGCACCCTGCCCGCGGGGACCAGCCGTGATGTCGTGATAGAGCCGCTGCTGGTCCGTGTCGAGGTCGGCGGGGGTCAGGGGGGCGAGCCGGGCCATGATGCCGCCTCTCATCCGGGGTAGCCGAGGAGCACGGAGATCCTGGCACAGGTCTGGCGCAACGCAGGGGTGAGTTCGCGCACGATGCGCTGCACCGGCCAGTCACGCGACCGCAGGGCCAGGTTCGCCCCGGCGACGACGGTGCCGCTTTCCCCCCGGATCGGGGCGGCGACCGACCGGAGCCCGTAGGCCAGTTCCTCGTCCTGCATGGCCCAGCCCTGGCCGCGGATCGCGGCCAGTTCGGGGCGGAGCTCAGCCAGGCTCGTCCTGGCATTGGGCCCGGCAGTGCCGCCGAACGACCCGGAGGTGATGACCTTCGTGAGCTCTGCCTCGTCCAGGTAGGCGAGCAGCAGCTTCCCGATCGAGGTGTACACCGCGGGCAGCCGTGAGCCGACCCGGATGTTGGCGGTGACCAGGTCGGAGTTCCGCAGGCGGATCAGGTACAGCACCTGGTCGCCGGTCAGCACCGCCAGGTTCACCGTCTCCCCGAGGCTGCTGGCCAGCCGCCGCAGTTCCGGGGTCGCGAGTTCGACCAGGTCCAGGCTGCGCAGCGCCGCCGTCCCGAGCGTCAGCACCCCCACGCCGGGGCGGTACGCGACCGAGGGCAGGTGCTCCAGATAGCCCTCCGCCGCCAGCGTCATCACGATGCGGAAGGTGGTCGGCAGCGGCAGCGACGCCTCGGTGGCGATATCGGTGATGCGCCAGGCCGGGCGCCGCTCGGAAAAGACCGACAGCACGCGCAGCCCTTTGGCCAGGGCCTCGATTTTGTAGTCCGGCTGGGAGGACTTCGCGCTGTGAGCTGGCCGGGGCGCACCGCCCGCGGCACGGGCGCGGCTGCCCTGTTGCCGCACCGGTGGGAGGTTCGCTGACCCGGACATGGTGGTCTCCCCTTGGTCCAGGCTGCCAGGTGACGGCGGCTTGCCCCGCTGGACACCGGCGGCACAGGCCCCTATCGTCTGTGAGGCAGATCCAAACTGACTTTCACTGACTGAAAGTAGCACCGGGGACACGGTGGGACGACCAGACGCGAGCGACTGGCTTGGGTTGCGTGACCGGACGGTGCTCGTCGCCGGGGCCGGCGGGCTCCGCGGGGCGCGCGCGCGGGCGCGCGGCGGACCCCGCGCCCCCCGCCGGTCAGGGGGGGGGGGCGGGAGCCGCGCGCACGCCACCGTCCGTCGAACAACTGCCTCCAGCCCGTCGCCGCGGGCGGCGGCCTGGGACGCGCGCCGGCCGTCGGCCACGTGATCCGCGAGTTCCTGCCGTGGCGGGATCTGCTGACCTATCTCGAAGCGGTGCTGCGCGTGTACAACCGCCACGGCCGGCGCGACAACATCCACAAGGCGCGGCTCAAGATCCTGGTCAAGGAGCGCGGCGCCGAAGCCTTCGCGCGCGGTTTTCGCGCCTTTCTCGAACAGCCGGACCAGCGTTTGCTGGGGCCCGGCGGCGCCATGGAGCTGGGCCGCCCTGTGCTGTGGAGCCGGTTCCTCATCCTTGGCCCGCCGCTCGGCCTGATCATGGCGGCGGGG